>WNFV01005345.1_pt1 | contig 27809 bp, 33 predicted proteins | sample 5400101 | NCBI WGS metagenome assembly WNFV01 (sample SAMN13153361, study PRJNA577476) | soil metagenome | isolation source: 115 cm soil or saprolite under grassland replicate 1 | place: USA:California | collected 2016-06-15
GATGACAACGCCGATCAGGACAAGGCTGACCGCAATGCCGATGACTGCCAGTCGCCCTGCGCGCTCGTAATCGCCCAGCCGCCGGTCGCGCACGAAGGCGGAGGCCGCCAGCAGCGCCGCCGCCAGCGCGGCGGACGCGAGCGTCGTCCAGGTCGAGAAGGGATGCGGGTCTCTCCAGATCGCTGCCGGGATCGCGGCGAAGAGGAAGTTCGTCAAGGCGAGCACGCCGACACCGACGAAGAGGAGCAGGTCGCTGAGCATCTGCCGGTGCTGGAGCCTTCCCCACAGGAGCACCGTGGTGAGGAACCCGATCAGCGACGCCGTCGCTTCGAGCATTGCGTGGAGGGGCACGCTCCGATAGGCGAAGTGGAGCGCAGGCACCATGACGACGAGATCGGTGAGAATGCCCGCCAGAACGGCTGCGAGCAGGGTCACGGAACGCGGCCGCAGCCTCACCAGCCAATAGTCCCTCTCCCGGAACGAGTCTTGACCTAGCGGATGGGCTAGTCGCGCCCCCTGCGGGGTCAGGCGCTGCGCAGGAGCTCGAGCGCCTCGCGGCGGCTTTGAACCTGAAGCTTCTTCAGCACGGCCCCGATGTGGCGTCGAACGGTGACATCGGCGATCAGGAGCTTTACCGCGATCTCACGGGTCGAGAGCCCCTCGCGCATGCAATCGAGGACCTCCCACTCGCGGCTTGTCAGATCGACGCCGCGCCCATCCGGAGCCACCAGATGTCGCCTTGCGCTGTCGCCGCGGAGTCGATTCATCAGCACGGCCACCAACGGGCGGGGGATCGCGGGCTCGCCGAGGAGCACCGCACGCACGACTGCCGGGAGGCGCTTGGCCGAGATGCTCTTCGGCAGGTAGCCGATTGCGCCTACGGCCATCGCCTTGAGAAAGTCCTCCTCGTTGAGGTCGGAGGCGAGCACGATGACCGCGACGCTGGATCTCCAGGCACGCATCTCCGCCGTCGCGACGAGCCCTCCGCCGGGAAGGTCGACGTCGACGAGGCACACGTCCGGCTCGAGGCGGGTGACCGCGTCGATGAGCTCTGCGGCGCTGGCGACGTGACCGCAGAGGACGATGCCCTCCTCCTCGAGGGCCATCCTGATGCCGTTGATCGTCGCCGAGTCGTGCCCTGCGACCAGCACGCGTGGCGCCGGCCGCGACTCCATAGTCTCTTCCTCAGCCACGAGATCCGACCCCGAGGGGATCACGCAGCGGCCCGCCCGGAAAACATCCGCGGGCCGACCGTCCCGGGTGGAATCAGTAATCGCCGCATATCGAAGTAGACCGCAGGGAGTCTTGATTCTTGCGCTAAACCTTTCCTCCTGCAATCCCTCGGCGGAGTGAGGGATCCGGCTGGGGGCTGCTATACCGTCTGTGGGGACGCGGCAAACGGCCGCGACAGGTCAGAAAGGAGCGGCGGCTCGGTGCGGGTTGTGATCGCAGACGATCATCGCTTGATGATCGAAGGAACGAAGCAGGCCCTGGCAAAGGCGGGCGGATTCGAGGTCGTGGGCGAGGCATCGAACGGTGCGCAGGTCCTGCCGCTCGTCAGGCGCCTCAAGCCCGATCTCGTGCTGCTCGACCTGCGCATGCCGCAGATGGACGGCCTGACCTGCCTGGCGAAGATCCGCAAGGAGTTTCCCGACATGAAGGTCGCGATCCTCTCGGTCTCCCAGGAACCGGATCTGATTCAGAGCGCCCTCAAGCGGGGCGCGAACGCCTACATCGTGAAGACCGTGGATCCCGACGATCTCGCAGCAGCACTGCGACAGACGGTCGAGGGGACGGTCTTCACCACCGCGGGCGTCTCGGACGACCCTGGAGAGCGCGCGGCGAAGCAGGCGGGCCTGACCGAGCGCGAGCTCGTGATCGTGCGCGCCGTCGCCCGAGGTCTGTCGAACGAGGCGATCGCCAAGGAGCTCTGGGTGGCCGAGCAGACCGTCAAGTTCCACCTCACGAACATCTATCGCAAGCTCGAGGTTTCGAACCGCACCGAGGCGGCTCGCTACGCATTCGAGCAGGGCCTGGTCGAGCACGGCACGTCCGGTTAGGCGAGCGCAGGCTCCTCGGCCGCGATCGCTTCCGGCCCGCGCGTAAGTAGATACGCGCTACAGGCCGAAATCGCGACGAACATCACCGCAACGAGCACGCGGTAGTCGAGAACGCTCACGAGGACGGCGCCGAGCGCGATCCCGATCGTCTGCGGCGTGCCCACCATCGTATTGGCCGCCGAGGCGACACGGCCCTGCAGCCGCTGCGGCGTCCGTAGCTGGATCGACGTCGAGAAGCCGACGATGAACCACGAGAGGGCGAAGCCGGCAACGATGATCCCGGCACACACGACCGGGAGACTCGAGGACGCGAAGCTCGCATCTCCAACCGCAAAGAGCGCCATGCCCAAGCCGACCAGGCGTACGTCGCCGAAGTGACGGAGGGCACGTCCGGCGGTCACGCCGCCGACGACGGCTCCCAAACCTTGCAGCGACTCCAGAACCCCGAGGAACGAGGGCGGCCGGTGCAGACCGAACTCGACGACAGCGAAGAAGAGCGTCTCGGAAAACCCGACGACCAGCACGCACGCTGCGGTCGCGAGGATGATCTGCCTCAAAGGCAGCGTGGCGAAGACATGCCGTACGCCCGCCGACAGCTCACTGAGGAAATGCTGCTCTTCGCGCTCGAGTCGCGTCTCGGGCGTGCGTACGAAGAGGAGCGCCACCGCAAGGCCGACGAACGTGAGACCGTCCGCGACCGCAACGATCCGGCCGCTGGAGGCGGCATAGAGACCTGCGCCTAAAAGAGGCGCGAGCAAGCGGAGCCCTTCGCGCATGGTCGAGAAGGCAGCGTTCGCATCGCCGAGTAGTTCGCGCGGCAGCATCACGGTGAGAAACGCCGACCGCGCCGAGCCGAGAATTGCTCCCGCCGCGCCGTAGAGACCGGCGACGACGTAGATCAACCACAAGTCTCCACGGTCGTGCACGAAGAGCAGCAGGAGCACGGCAGCGGCCATGGCGCAGTTGACGCCGATGAGCAGAGGCTTCTTGCGCACGCGATCGATGACGAGGCCCGCGAAGGGGGCGAAAAGCGAAGGCAGCACGAGCACGAAGAACACGAGCCCGGCAGCCGAGTTGCTGTGCGTGAGGTCCTTGGCCCAGATACCGAGGACCAGGAACATCGCGGAGTCCCCGAGCATCGACAGACTCGAGCCGATGAGGAAGACGCGCGCGTCCCGAATGCGGAAGAGCGCTCGCATCAGACGTGCGACGGCGGGAGCGTGGCCGCTTCCGCATCCGCGAGGATCACGTCGAGTGGCTGTTCGTCGAACGGCTCCGGCATCTCACGGATGGAGCGAACCGGCGAGAACAGCACAGGCAGGAAGGGCAGGCAGCAGCCGACGCCGCCGATGATCAGCGTCTGCTTGAGGCCGATCTGCGAAGCCAGCGCGCCACCCGTGATCGATCCCAGCGGGATCGTCCCCCAGACGATGAAGCGCATCACCGAGTTCATCCGGCCCTGGATGCGCTCCGGCGTGATCGCCTGACGCAGGCTGACCTGCGCGATGTTGTAGACGACGTTCGTGAAGCCGCCGACGATGAGCGCAGGGACGATCACGGCGAGCGCCGCGTGCCCGTGAGGCGCGAACGGGAGGAGCAAGAACATGGGACCGCCGATGACGGACGAGAAAATGATCGTGCGGCCGACGCCGAGCCAGCCCGAAATCCGGTTCGCGGTGAACGCAGCCAGCAGCGCGCCGAGGTTGCCGATCGTGAACGCAAGGCCGATCGCCAGCGGACTCAGATGCAGCTCCCGGCGGGCGAACACGAGCAGGACGGCGAACGTGACCGAACCGAAGAAGTTGAAGAGGGCCGTGCACGCGGCGATGTTCTTCAGGTACGGGTGGCGCAGGACGTAGCTGAGGCCTTCCCGCAGCTCGATGCGCATCTTGCGTCGCGGCGATCGCTCTTTGAGTGACGTCTCCGGCTTGCGGATCCCGAGAATGAAGAGGGCGGAGGCGAGAAAGCTGATCGCGTCGATCAGAATCGCCGGCGGCGCCTTCAAAAAACCGATGAGGACGCCTGCGAGCCCCGGCCCGCCCGTTTGCGCCGCCGAGCGGCTGATCTCGAGCTTCGCGTTGCCGTCGATGATCTCCGTCCGCTCTACGAGCGCTGGGAGATACGACTGGTAGGCGATGTCGAAGAAGACGGTCGCGATCCCGACCAGGAAGCCGACGCCGAACAGCTGCCAGATCGTCAGCGCGTCGAAGAAGTAGGCGATCGGAATTGATGCAAGCAGCCCGGCGCGCGCAAGATCACCGGCGATCAGGATCGGACGTCGCGGCAGGCGATCCACCCACACACCGGCGGGCAGGCTGACGAGCAGGAACGGGAGGAACTCAACCGTGGTCAGCGCGGCGACTTCGAATGCGCTCGCGTGGAGCACGTCGATCGCAGCGAGCGGCAGCGCCAGCTGGCTGATCTGCGTCCCGAACTGACTGACGGTCTCCGCAGACCAGAGCTTCAGAAAATTGGACTGCCGCCAGAGACCCCCTTCTGGCCAGAGCTTCACGGCCGCTCGGTCAGCTCCGGCGCCGCGAGGGCTCGCTCGATGCGGACGTCGCCGCTGACCGTCTTCACGAACAACTCGACCAGCGGCGCATCCTCGGCCTGAGGCACCTGCGCCGGAGCATCGGAAAGCTCGAACTCCGAGCTTGTCGAACCGCTCACGGTGTTCGCGTCTACATAGACGCGAGCGCCGGCCCGAACGCCGACCATGACATCGCCGGAGATCGCCTTCAGCTCCATTCGACCCCGCCGCACCGCCTCGAAGCGCTGGTCGCCGGAGACCGTGTTGGTGCTGATCGACCCACCCGCGTCGCGCACGTGAACGTCGCCGGAGACGAGCTGAGCGCGAATGTCGCCGTGGACCGCGCCTGCGTGCAGATCGCCGGAAACCGATTGGACGTCGAGGGAGGACGCCACCTCGTCGATGTGAACCTCGCCGCTCGCCGTCTTGATGCGCGTAGCGCCTTTCGCTTTCTCGACCTGCAGGTCGCCGGATGCCGTCTTGAGATCGACGGCGCCGTACTCGCCGCGGGCACGGACGTCGGCGGATTTCGTCCGGGCTTCCAGGTCTGCACCATGCGGACACGTGATCCGCAGGCGCACGTCAGGGCCGCCGAAGCGAATGTCGGGCCCCTGGCTGATCGAGATGAAGATGCCGTGGCGTGCCTTCGCCTCGACGATGACCTCGTGGCCGTCGCCGCGCCGGACCAGCTCGATGCGAGAGTTCTCGACGAGATCTCGGATCGCGTCGTTGTTCGCGACGGCCTCGAGCTCCACGTGCGTCTCGTCCGTGTTCCCCGTCTCGATCTCGATCTCCCCGGCGGGAATCTCGAGGTTCAGGCGCAGGGGCCCGGGAGTGGAATAGGTCTCGCTGCGCATCAGATGATGAAGCGGCCCGCGTCGAAGTGCTTGACGTCGCCGAGGATCTGATCTCGGGCGTGGACTGTCTTTTCGAAGCGGACACACACCGGTTTGTCGTCGCGAAGCTTGTCGGCCTCGCGGCGCGGGATGAGTGCCAGCGCCAGTCCGAATGGGAGAGGAAGCACGTGCATCGTCGCTCCTTTCAGCTTTGGCCGTAGCCGGTCATGCGGCGGCCACCAGGTTGGTTGCGTCGCTTGGGGTCCGCACTGCGCGTGATCTGCTGCAGCAGCCACGTGTTCGCCGACACGCCTGACTCTTGAGCGGCTGCGTCGACGATCGCCTTCAACGTCTCGGGCAGCCGAAGCGTGATCCGCGCGGTGAGGTCTTCCAGGCCCGACGGCGGAGGCGCGCCGGGATCGGGGACATAGACGAGCTCGGGCTCGCCGGCGGCGACGCGGACTTCCACGTGTCCGTCCGGGAGCTGATTCGTGAGCTCCGCGGCGGCCTCGCCGAGGGCATCCGTCAACCGGAGTCGGAGGGAAGACTCCAGGGCTGCGGCAATCCGGCGGGCGGCTTCAGCCACCGCCTCGTCGCCGATCCCGGCGACGTTGGCCAGATCCTGTTGAAGTGCCTCGACATAGGCCGCCACGTTCATGGACGGCACTATGACATCACGGTGATGTCATATCAAGTCATATTTGGTGTCACCACAGCGTCAATCTGACGCAAACTGCGCAATTTCCGGAGAATTTCGTCCCCGACTAGCCGAAACGGACCCCTCTTTGGGGTCAGACCCGAAGACAGTGGCCCGTAGGGACAGGGCTAGAGGGGCGCGTCGAAGACGCCGAACCAGCGCGTCAGGTCCTGCTCCACGGGCAGCTCCTTCTCCAGCTTGGCCTTCAGCTCGAGCTCTTCCGCGTTGTCGCGCTTCTGGTCCTCGCCCGTCGGGACGAAAGGCCAGAACGCTCCCCGCTTGTAGCCGTAGATCCAGTAGACCGGATGCTTGCCACCGTGGAACTTGAAGACCGCGGCGAGGAGCTGCGATCCGAACCCCTGCTCCTCCAGGCCCTGGCCGACCGCGTGAATCGTCGCGACCTGATCCTCGAGATCGGGATCGCGGACGATGATCCACGTGTAGCCGAACGAGTCTTCGCGCCGCTCGAGCTTCGAGCTCGACGAGGCTGCGACCGCGTCGAGAAGCTGCTGGAGGTCGTTCTCCGCCCGAACGAACTCCGCTGCCGAGAGCGGCTTGAAGACGACCCCGGCCGCACCGGCGGTGCGCAGACCGAGCTCGGTGTCGAGCGTCACCGCCGCTGTCGTCAGCGCGAAGAGGCGATCGCGCGCCGGCCCTGAGAGCTTCTTCTTGCCGAGGAGAACGTCGCGAAGGCCCACGCCGGGCCTATGCGACCGGTCGACCCATTTCTCGCGCGATCTCCGAAAGCGCGGCGAGGCGCTTCTCGAGCGGCGGATGGGTCATGAAGAGCGTTCGGGCCCCACTCTTCACCGACGTCGGGATGATGAAGAACGCGTTCATCGACTCGACCTGTCGCAGATCCCGCTCGGGAATCCTGAACATGTCGCTCGCGATCTTCTGCAGCGCGCTCATCAGGTGCTCAGGTGCGCCGGTGATCAGCGCCGAGCCGCGATCGGCCGCGAACTCGCGGTAACGCGAGATGGCGAGGATGAGGATCTGGCTGAGGAAGTACGTCACGACGGACACGAGGAGGACGATCAGCCAGACCGGAACCGTGTTGTTGTCGCGGCCACGGCCACCGCCGAACATCCCGCCGTAGATCCCGAAGCGGGTGAGCAGGCCGGCGAGCATGGCGAAAAAGCTCGCAACGGTCATGATCAGGACGTCGCGGTTGGCGATGTGCGAGAGCTCATGCGCGAGCACGCCCTCGACCTCGCGCGGCTCGAGCCGCTGCCACAGGCCGCGCGTGACCGCGACGGCCGCATGTTTCGGGCTTCGCCCTGTCGCGAACGCGTTCGGCACGTCCGTGTCGATGATCGCGACACGCGGCTTCGGTAGGTCAGCCATCGCGCAGAGTCGCTCCACCATGTCGTGCAGCTCGGGAGCCTGGTCGCGCTCGACCACCTTTGCGCCTGAGGCCGCGAGCGCAAGCTTGTCGGAGGTGAAGTACTGGAAGAAGGCGATCCCGACGACGATCACCAGCATCGGGACGAGCCCGACGCTCAGGACATTGAAGAGGACGACCGCAAAGACGACGTACAGGAGCCCGAGCAGTGAGCCCGTGAGGAGCATTCGGAACGTCAAACCGGCGTCGCGACCGTATGACCTGCGTTTCATCGAGAATCGCTCTCCTTGCAGAGGGTTAACAGAGGAATCGTAGCCACGGCGGTCGTCGTCGCGGCGGCCCTTCTCCTTGGCTCCCCAGCCCGGGCGGCCCGGCCCGTGGTACTCGTCCTTCCGGCCAATGTGGTCGACAACTTCTGGTACAGCAGGACGACGAAGGCGGCCTTCGGGTTGTACGTACCCGGAGCAGGGGGAACGATCAGCCGGGACGGTGCCATCGCTTCGCTACGGCGAGGGAAGGTCGAGAACGCCGTGCTCGGCGGCAAACCCACGGGGAAGATTCTCGTCGATCTCGTCAGTCGCCTGCCGGCCGGCTTCGAAGGCCGCTTGATCGTCGTGGCGCTGCCCCCGCCAGGCGAGCACCCGAACACGAAGCGCTACCCCGTCGCGATCGTCGGGGTCCCGCGCGCCGGAATCCTTACGTCCAGCTCGACGAGAATCCGCGGGCTCGTCTCGATCACGGACATCGCCCCCACCGCGGTCGCGCTCGCCGCGGGGCACAACGGCCCGATTCGAGCCAAGCCGGACCAGGACGCGCTCATCGACCTCGAAGAGCTCGACGCCCGCATGACACGTGTTCACGGCGACCGCGGCTGGACAACGGTCGTCGTCGTGTTCACGATGCTCGCGCTGGCTCTGCTCGCTCCGCGGGCGGCTGTCCTCGGCGGCGCAGCTGCGACGAGCGCATCGCTCCTGCTGGCCTGGGCCGGCGCCACTCGCTTCTGGCTCGTCCTCCCTGCCATGGCCGCGCTCACCGCAGCTCTCGCGCTGGTCGCAGGCGCACGGCGGCGACTCGTGCCGCTCGCAGTCGCCGCCTTCTTCACCGCGTTCACCGCCGTGCTTGCCGTCGATCCCGAGCTGAATTCCCTGGGTGTGCTCGGCGCCCGTCCAGACGGGGGCGGTCGCTTCTACGGGATCGGCAATCAGGTCGAGACGCTGCTCCTCCCGCCGGTGCTCGCCGCGGTCTTCGTGGGGGGCCGGCGCTGGTTCGTTCCACTGGCGGGGCTGGCGCTCGTCACGATCGGGTGGAGCAAGGCGGGCGCAGACGGCGGCGGCGTGCTCGTCTTCGGAACCGCGCTCGCCGTTCTCGCGCTCCGCGTACGCGGCCTCGCGCTCACCCCGCGTCGCCTTGCGCTCGCAGGTGCGGCCGTTGTCGTCGTTGCGCTCGTATTGGTCGGCCTCGACGCCGCCCTCGGCGGATCGAGCCATGTCACAGACGCGGTCGGCACGGGACCCGGCTCACTCTTCGGTGATATCGGCCATCGACTCCATCTCTCCTGGAAGTCCGCGACCGACCACTGGTACCGCATCCTGATCTTCCTGGGCTGTCTCGCTGCGCTCGTGTTGATGGGCACGATGCGGCCTCGACGCGCGACGGTCGATGCACTTCTCGCCGGCCTGGCGGTCTCGCTGCTCGTCAACGACACGCCGGTCGACGTGATCGGGCTGGGCGCACTTGGCTGCTTGGTTCTCGTCCGTTGGGAGTCAGTAGACTCGCGCCCGATGCGCCTGAGAGCGTTCACCGCCGCGGCCGTCATGGCCGTGCTCGCACTCGCGCTCGCCGGCTGCGGGGACGAAGGCACCGCCCGCCCTGTGGCGGGCACCGTCGTCGGAACGGTGAAAGCCGAGGCGCCCGGGAAGGCGGTCTTCCTCAGCCAGGGCTGCGGCGCATGTCACACCTTCCAGCCCGCCGGGCCGGACGCGTCGGGCACGGTCGGTCCCGACCTCGACAAGCTGCCCGAGTACGCAAAGACGGCGAATCAGCCGCCCACGCAGTTCGTGGAGGACTCGATCGTCGATCCGGACAAGTACATCGAGAAGGGCTTCCCCAAGGGCGTCATGCCGAAGTCCTACAAGGACCTGCCGCCCAACGACCTCAAGGCCCTCGTCGACTTCCTGACGAAACCGCAGGGCTGAACCTCCCGCAGGATTTCCCGTGCGAGGTCGACGCCGTCGCATGCGACCTCGACCGCACGCTGATCGGTGAGGACGCTCTGCTGCGCCCGCGAACTCGTGCGGCGATTGCGCGAACTCTTGCCGCGGGTATCCACGTCGTGCTGGTGACCGGCCGCATGTTTCAGTCCGTCCGCCGCTATGCACTTGAGGCAGGGATCGAAGATCCAGTCGTCTGCTACCAGGGCGCGGTCGTCGCAGAGCCGATCAGCGGGCGCTGGCTTCGTCACGAGCCGATCCCGCTCGAGCTTGCGCGCGAGACGATCGCCGCCTTGAACGAGGAAGGGGTCGGGCTCAATTGCTACGTGGACGACGAGCTGTACGTCGCCGAGATCACGCCCGAGGCAAGACGCTACGCGGACTTCCAGGATCTCGAGCTGCATCCCGTCGGCGATCTGCTCGAGTGGCTCGACAGCGGATGCTCGAGCGGTTCGACGGTCGCCTCTACATCTCGAAGTCGCTGCCGTACTTCCTCGAGTTCGCTTCGCCGGACGTGACGAAGGCCGCCGGCATGGAGTTCCTTGCCGAGCACCTCGGCTTCGCGCGCGAGCGCACCCTCGCGTTCGGCGACGGGGAGAACGACATCGAGCTCGTCGACTGGGCCGGCTACGGCGTTGCGGTCGAGAATGCCCACGACCTGGTGAAGGAGGTGGCCGATTTCGTCTGCCCCTCTGTCGACGAGGAAGGCGTGGCTCAAGTGCTCGAGGCGTACCTAGAGCTCGGAACGTCTACTACTTAGGGCGCGGGCGCTTCTCGTCCCCCGGGTAGGGGCGCATCGGATTTGTCCCACCGCGTGGTTCTGGCTTGGCTGCCATGTCAGCCACTTTATCGGATCGCCAGGTCGACAACCCAAGCCACGATCTCCGCCGTGAGGAGGGTGATCGCGACCCGGAAATAATTCGTGAGCGGCTTGAGGTGCTCATCCCTGTTGAAGTCGTGCGCCTCCTCTGCGAATAACGCTAGGTCTCGGTAGATCGTTCCGAGATCCGAGTTTTCTTCGTCCTCCACCTCCAAGTATTGCGAGATGACCAAGCTCGGCGTAGCAGTAAAGCCTTCAGCACCTTCTGCACGCGGCCATAGCAAACGGAGAGCGAACGCCCCAAAGGCGACGAACAGGAAGATCGCGATCCAGCTCCCGGTATCGCTGCGGTCGCGAAGGGCCAGCCCTCCCAGAAATGACGTCGCGATAGTCGCCGCCGAAAGCAAGAAGCCGACGCGCGCGCGAAGACTGTCGAAGGCGTTGCGCTGAAGATCGAGCGCCCGGATCGCCTCCCGGTAGACGACTTCATAGCCTCGGGTGGTCTCCTCGTCCATTCAGGCGCCTAGTTCTATCGCCTCGGCTCTGTGCTGGCATGACCTTGCCTGCGCCGATGGGGTGCCAAACCTGTCACCGCCCTACCTAGACTCCCGCAGATGATCGATCTCCGTGCCGCCCGCAACGATCCCGACACCTTCCGCGCCGCGCTGGCGCGGAAGGGAGCGGCCGAGGTCTTCGGCGAGCTGCTCGAGGCCGATCGCGCCGTTAGGGAGATCCAGCCACGAGTCGAGGAGCTCCGCGCAGCACGAAAGATCAAAGGCAAGCCGACCCCGGAGCAGCTCGAAGAACTGGAAAGAGTCAAAGAAGAGCTGGAGAGGCTCGGGCAGCAGTTGGCGGCGGCCGAAGGCCGACGCAAAGACTTCCTCGACCGGGTTCCGAACCCGCCGGACGAAGCAACGCCGGACGGGTTCACCGAGGACGATGCCGTCGAGATCCGCCGCTGGGGCGAGCCACCGTCGTTCGACTTTCCGGTCAAGGACCACCTCGAGCTCGCCGGCGGCGGCATCGACCTCGAGCGGGCGGCAAAGGTCTCGGGATCGCGCTTCGCCTTTCGCACCGGCGACGTCGCGCTGCTCGAGCTCGCGCTCTATCGGTTCGCTCTCGACCGGCTCACGAGCCGCGGCTTCACCCCCGTGCTTCCGCCTGTGCTCGTGCGTGCGGAATCGATGTACGGGACCGGGTTCTTCCCAACCGACGAGGTGAACATCTATGCAGTCGAACGGGACGAGCTCTACCTTGTCGGAACGTCCGAGGTTCCGCTCGCTGCGATGCACGGCGCGGAGATTCTCGACGGCGACGAGCTCCCGCTCCGCTACGCCGGCTACTCCACTTGCTTCCGCCGGGAGGCCGGCGCCGCAGGGAAGGACACGCGCGGAATGTTCCGCGTCCACCAGTTCGACAAGGTCGAGATGTTCGTGTTCACGCGACCAGAGTGGTCGCGGGAGGAGCATGACCGTCTGCTCGACATCGAGGAGGCGCTCGTGCAGGAGCTAGAGCTGCCCTACCGGGTCGTCAACATCGCCGCGGGCGACCTCGGTGCGTCGGCGACGAAGAAATACGACATCGAGGCGTGGTTCCCGTCGCAGGAGCGCTACCGCGAGATCACGTCCACGTCGAACACGACCGACTATCAGGCGCGCCGCCTCGAGATCCGCCACCGGCGCGATGACAAACAGTTGGAGACGGTGCACTCCCTGAACGGCACAGCCGTCACGGGACGCGCGATGCTCGCGATCATGGAGAACTTCCAGGAAGCCAACGGCTCGGTGTCGATCCCGGCATCACTGCACGAGTTCGGCGCACCGACGAAGCTCAATCCGTGAGCTGGGGCTATCGCAGGTCGAGGCGGCTCGGGCGCGGCGTCCGCCTCAATGTCGGGAAGCGCGGTGTCGGCGTGAGCGTCGGGCCGCGCCATGCGAAGGTGAGCGTGAACACGAGCGGCCGGCGGTCGCTTTACCTGTCCCTGCTCGGCTTCCTCTTTCGCAAGCGCCTCTAGTCCGCCGAGCGCGGCGCTACGGTGTGCAAACGGCGGGGTGCCGGAGCGGCCGAACGGGGCAGTCTTGAAAACTGCTGTGCCCTTCGCGGGGCACCGTGGGTTCAAATCCCACCCCCGCCGCTCCTCGGCTATCGCGTTGTCACTGCTGACGAGGAAATGGGCCTACTACGCCCTGACCCGCAACGCCACTCGCGGAGCGGGTTCTCCGGCATAGGCGAACGGGTGACGGAAAACCTCGAGAGCCTGGTCCGCCTCGACGAAAATCGTCACGGTCTCGTCGCTCATCGCGTCGTGAGCCACCACTGAGAGCCCCTGAGTGCGGGGATCCCAGAGGAGCTCAACGTCAATCCCTGCGGCATGCCGGGCATCGAGTTCTAGCGGGCCATCCATGTGCTGACGATGGCGCGCTTGCGCCTGAGCGCCACCGGCCGATGGGAGGGTCCACCTAACCCTAAGGTCCGTGAGTGGCGAGGCGATCCCTCGCGCGAGGGATCGCCAAGGTGGATAGCGGACGCGATGCAGGACTACGATGCATCCACTCTTCCGCGCACCGCACGCGGGAGTCGTCCGGAGCCTCCGATCCGCCCGACTCATGTTGTGTCTCGCCGCGCTTGCCGCTGCTCTCGCGAGCGGGGCTGCCGCTCCCGCCGCGACCTCGGCGCGCTCCGCGACACCCGGGACAAACGGACATCTACTGGTCGCCAGCGGCCACCGCCACGAGATGACGCTCTTCGCGATGCAGCCGCGGAGCGGTGACCGGCTGCTCCTGCAGTACGGCACCGAACAGGGTGCTGCGTACTCACCAGACGGTACGAACATCGCCTTCATGAACAACTACGACGGCGACTACGAGATCTGCGTCATGAACGCGGACGGCACGGGGACCAAGCAGCTGACGAAGAACTCGTCATTCGACGGATATCCAACGTGGTCGCCGGATGGAATGAAGATCGCCTTCGCGAGTAACCGCGACGGAGACGTCGACATCTGGACCATGAACGCCGACGGTTCGGAGCAGACCAACATCACGAACGATGATCCGTGGAACGACGACGACCCGCACTGGTCTCCGGACGGACGTTGGATCGCGATCACGACGGATCGCTACAACGGGTTGAGCGCCGAGCTGATCACCCCCGACGGCATGACCCAGGCAACCATCGGCTCGGTTGCGTACGCCACCTGGTTTGACAGCTGGTCGCCGGACGGGAAGAGCCTGCTCGTCGACAGCAATCGCGGGGGCGACTACGACATCTATCGCTACGACATCACCGGCACGGCCCCACTCCAGTGGGATCTGATGCAGGGGAAGATTGTGAGCGACGACAACGCAGTCGAAGGTCCAGCGATCTGGTCGCCCGACGGAAAGCAGATCGCGCTCTCGAGCAACCGTGACGGAGACTTCGAGGTCTACGTCATGAACGCCGACGGGGGGCCGCAGCGCCAGGTGACGCACAACGCCATTGACGACGTCGTCTTAGACTGGCAGTCGCTCCACGACCTACGAGCGCCGTCGGTGAAGGCGCTGCCAAGTCGCGGCACACCGGGGAAAGCGATCACACTCCGCTTCAAGGCCTCGGACAACTCAGGTCGTGCGTCGGTCGGCATCACCGTCTTCCTGGGCAAGCGCCCGGTCGCTTACCTGCACACTCCGCTCAAGCAGCGGAGCACAGGTCGTGCGTACACGGCGACGTGGCGCTCGTACGGGCTCAAGGGACCACTCAGGTTCTGCGCCGAGGCTTACGATCCGTCCGGGAACGAGAGCTCTCGGAGCTGCGCGCGCATCGTCACGAGCTGACTCGGAAGGCGCAGAGGACTCCGCCGGCGGAAATGCCACTTGGAGGATGGGTGGAGCGGGGTCGCTCCACCCCATCGGTTGCTCATAGCCCGAACGTCGAGAGGAACGCGCGCGCAGAGGCGTCGTCTGTCCGCCCGGCGACATTTGTCGAGTAGCAGGGGGCATCCCCCGTTGTCGTCACGGCGAGAACGACTCCCCCGTCGTTCGGAGCCGCGCCGAGGAATGTTGGGCCTCCCGAGTCGCCGTAGCAAGCACCGCTGTCGCCGTGCGACGCGTTCTGGCTCATCTTCAACCACTGAGGCGTCAAGGCATTGAAAGTGCCGATCCCGTACCCGCGATCGCCCTCGAAGGGGAACTGGGGGCCGTTCTCTCCCTTGACGATGATCTTCTCGCTCGTCCCGTAGCCGACTACGGTGAGCTTCGTGCTCTGGTCGAGCGGAAGCGTGTCGAGGTAACCGAGCGGCGGCAGCTGCGCTGGCTCGATCGTGCTCACCGGTACGGAAAGAATCATGACGGAGACGTCGTCACGACTTCCGCCGCCGTAAGCGGGGTTCGTCTGGGGCGTAGCCGGAATGAGGCCGTCCGGAAATGGCTCGACGTCGGTCTCGTCGAAGGTCACGAACTCCGGTCGTGGATCGGCCTCGAGGAAGGCCGTACAGTGACTCGCGGTCAGGAACACGGTCGGTGAGACGAGCGTGCCCGAGCACACCTCCGCGTAGCCGACACCGCTGCGAGCGGGAATCATGATCGCGCCGACGTTCGGGTGCTGGCCGTTGTCTGGGAAGCCGTTCGTCGTGATCGCATTTGCGCCCGGCACGAGGATGCCGAAGCTGACGAGCGCGCTGATCAACGCTCTCCACATGCTTATCCCCCCTTTGTAGTCCGCCGGAGCGCATAGTAACGCTGCGCTGCCCGTCGCCAGATGGTCAGTAGATTCAAATCCCACCCTCGCCGCTCGACAGAGTTCGTCCGCTCCCGATAGGTACGGCTCAAAGACCCGTCGTCATGTGGCGGGTCTCCTGCTGTCGACGCTCGAGCAGAGCTCGAGAGACGCCGTACTCCTCGCTCATCCGCTCTAGGTCCGAGAGCGATCGGATGGGTTCGTGCATCAGGGACCAGCCGGGCGATCGGGGAAGCCGATAGAAGTACAAGCCTGCCGCCCGGGCGGCCATCTTCTCGAGATCGGCGGCTGAACCATGTCGGAGAATGCCGTGACGCATCCGCGCAGTGGAGATCGCTGCGAAGCCGGCGTTGCCGTTGCCGTGCGAGCTCATGAACACGAAGCGATCTCCAGAAAAAGTTGGCGAGTACATGTCGAGCGACGAGATGCCGATGACCGTCGCGGGCCAGGCGGAGGGATGACGCCGGTAAGCGGAATCGAGCGCGGCAGAGAGTGCATCACCGCTGATCTGGTGTCGGGTCGAGTCGTACATCGCCTTGCTGATCATCAGCGGCGGCGCGAGCACCGTCTTCAGTCCCCGCTCAGAGAGCTCGCTTTGCAGCTTGAGCAAGCTGAACGCACCGTCGGCATACCACGCGGGCCGGTCGAGCGGCACGATGTAGACATCGGCAGCGGGGACACTCGGAAACGGATCGAGCGTGCCGACCACGACTCCGCCTCGGTCGAACCGCGGTTCGTTGGTCCGGCGGGAAGCGGTCAGTCCGAGCACGAGGATCACTGCGACCACGGCCGAGACCACGAGCACACGACGCACGAGGGCACGGCGGGGCGCCGGGGTGGCGTTGCGTTGCCGCTCGAATCGTGTGCGGCGGCCTAGCTCTTTGACGACAGGCTCGAGCTGCGCGCGGGTACGGCTGGCGAGAACATTGTCGACGCGCCGCGAGTACTCCTCCAGCGTCAATGATCCATCGGCGTAGCTCTCGCGCAGAGCCGCGACCGCTTGATCCCGATCGCGGTCGGACAACAGCGTCGCTCCGCGCTTGATTTCTCTCTTTCTGGGCCGAGTCACCCCCGAGAACGTACGTGGGAACGCAGATGGAGGTCCGGGCCGATTCGGGTTCCTCTCCCGATAAAGCGTTAAGTCACCTAGTACCGGATCGTCGCGTGGCTTACGAGTGCCCACATCAGGAAGAGTGCTCCCTCTGCCCCAACGATCACCGCCGTCGCAAGCCATAGAGCCCTCGCGCGCACCCCGCCGATTAGGATTCGTTTCTAATCGGTCTGACGCCCTCGCCTCTTGACCTGGAGATAGAGGGTTAGGCCACCCACCCACCGCTCAGGCTGCGACGATCGACAACTCCTCGTAGATGCGGTGAAGCTGACGTTCGCGCATGCAGAAAGCACGGACGACCTTCGGATCGAACTGAGAGCCGTCATGCGAGAGGATCTCGTCCGTCGCCTGTTCCCAGCTGAGGGCCGCTCGATAGGGACGATCGCTCGTCATCGCGTCCAGCGCGTCGGCGAGGGCGAAGATGCGCGCGCCGCGCGGGATCCGGTCGCCGGACAGGCCGGCGGGATAGCCGCGGCCGTCCCAGTGTTCGTGATGCGATTGCACTACGCCGAGCCCTTCGCCCTCGAGCAGCCCAACGCCGGACAGAATCTCGACGCCGATCGCGGGATGCAGTTCGATCAGGCAGCGCTCAGTTTCATCTAGGGGCCCAGGCTTCTTGAGGATCTTGTCGGGGACACCGATCTTGCCGACGTCGTGCAGGAGAAACCCGTACTCGAGGCTCGTATCGTCGAGGAGACGAGGCTCGACCATCTCGGTCAGGGTCACCGCGTAGTGCTGGACGCGCTGCGCATGCAGACCCGTTCCGGGATCCTTCGCCTCGAGTGCGTCGGCGAGTGCGGCCACGGTTTGGCGATAGGCGTGCTGCAACAGCCGCCGCTGAGCACGCTCGACCTCCACGATGCGGCTCAGGTCCCGCGCGTAGACCAGGAGTTGCTCGGCGTCGCCTTCGCTCCTCGCGACGAGCCGCTCTGTCGGCGTCTCGTCGAGATCGTCGATCAACCCGATCAGATCTAGGGGACTGAACGGCTTGTGCAGGATCGCGCGCGCGCCGGCCTTCTCTGCATCCGCCGCAGGCGTTGGTGTTCCGGTGAGCAAGATGACGGCAGGCGGGTCATCGCGTGCCGCCGTGAGCTGCCGGCAGAACGAGAGACCGTCGAGCCCGGGGAGCTGAACGTCGAGCAGCACGACGGAGGGGCGCCAGAAACGGGCGACTTCGCGCGCCTCTTCGGCAGATGCCACCTCCTCGATCTCGAACTCGTCCGCAGCGAGTGTCTCGCGGAGTAGCAGGCGGAGGGATGGATCGTCGTCCACGACGAGGATCCGGCGTCGGCCGGTGGGCCAGGGATCACGGTAGAGCTGCGGCATATCCATCACGGGGTAGACCGGCGGCCGCAGCTGGCGCCGTTCCAGTACAAGCCTAGCGCCGAAAACCCGGTTTGGTTGGAAAATCCCCCGTCTGAGCCTGGCTCAGCGGATGTAGAGAACGAGCGTCGCGATCGCGACAATGAGCAGCACGAACGCCGCGTAGCGCACAAGGCGGGGGTCCCGCGGCGCCGGCAGGACCTTTACCTGCACGAGCAGATCACCCGGGATAGAGCCCGCACCAGCGTCGTTGCCGTCACCGCCGACGCGTAGCTGCGTTCCGTCCTGTACGCCCGGTGGCACCAGGAGTCGGATCCGGCGCTCGGCCGAGACCGTCCCTTCTCCCAGGCACTGCGAGCAGGGCTCGGCGGCGCACGCCGGGCACGGCTCGATCTGCAACAGGTTGGCCACCTCCAGGCTCGACACTGTCCGCTTGCGTCCCGTGCCGCCGCAGTACTCGCACTCCGGATCGGGCAGGCCGATCGAGCCGCGACCCATGCACGCCTTGCAGCGCACGACGGCGTCGTAGCTCACGATCTGGCGCGTCCCCTCGTCGGCCTCGAAGCTGCGCAGCTCGATGCCCACATAGACGTTCTCGCCGCGCGCCGCCACGGCCGGCCGGGCCTCCCAGAGCGCCTCGTCGAAGCCCTGGTTCCCACGGCCGCGGTAGCCGTAGCGGTCGTATAGCAGCCGGGCCTCCCGCTTGGAGAGAACACCGTAGGCCTCGGCGAGCTCGCGGAACCGCGCCTCGGCATCCGGGTCATCGGCAACATCCGGATGCCAGTCGCGGGCAAGCAAGTGGAAGGCCCGCTTGATCGCGTCCGCGTCGGCGTCCCGGGCAAGCCCCAGCACCTCGTAGTAGTCCCTCTTGACCGCAGCCACCACCGGGATTCTTGCTTACCGCACAGATACCGCAACCAATTCGACCCGCTGGAAGTTGTTCAGGTATGAGATTTGCGGCGGTGACGACCGTCCTGGCGGGCGTCGGCCTGCTCGGCGGCCACGCGCTCGCAGATACGGTTCCGATCCCGACGGTTCCGACCGTGACCGTCCCCTCGCTGCCCGTCACCGTCACCGCGCCGACCGCGACCGTCACCACGCCGATCGCGACCGTCACCACGCCGAGCGCGACCGTCGCACTCCCCACGAACCCACCGCCCGCACTGCCTGCAAGCCCCGTGCAAGCTCCCTCCTCGACCCAGGTGGGATCACCGGTACCCGCTGCGCCAGGGGTCTCCTCGGTCGCCGGCTCGAGGCCCGGCGGCGGCGTTTCGGCGGGCTCGCCGTCTTCCGCGTCGGCCGCTCCGGGGCGCGACCGGCCGAGGGTCGAGCGGCTCCGCTCCTCACGCACCTGGATCGCGACGAGCGGGCCGAAGGGCCGCCGCGTGACGACCTTGACCTTCGTGCTCCCGCGCGCGGCCCGCGTGGTTTTCGTCGTCAAGCAGCTCTCGCCGGTCTGCAGGATCGCCGGGCACTTCGCGGTCACCGGGCATGCCGGGCGCAACCGAATCCGCTTTCCCGGCCGTGGGAGCAAACTGCAGCTCGATCCCGGGACCTACCGGATTACGGCGCGCACTCGCGCCGGTCAGCTCGTCCAGCGTGTGACGATCGTCGTGGTGGAAGGCGGAGCGCCGACCCGCGACCAGATCATCGCGGCGCGCGCCGCGAACGTCTGCAGCCTCGCAGCATCGACAGACTCAACCGGACCGTCGAACACGAGCAATCCCGCGGGCTCACCGCAGAACGTCCAACGCTCGTTCACCCCCGGAAAGCCGTCGGCGAGCGGGCCCAGCGAGGCTGTTCTCGGGTCGACCATCGAGAGCGCCGCGCGTGCGGTCCGCCCCGCTCTGGTCGCCCTCCTCGCGCTGGCAATCCTCCTGCTCGCGGTTGCGTCGCTTCCGCGTCCGGCTCTCTCGGACTCCCGCGCGAACGAGATCCTCACTCGGCACCGCGTGGAGATCGCCGGACTCGGGGCCGCCGCCTTCGTCGCGGTCGTGCTCGTCCTCTTGCTCGCCTGACCATCGCTGGGCTAGGCGCCCCACCAGAAGCTCGCCGCCACCACCACGTAGAAGCCGACGAGGATCGCTCCCTCTTCCCATGTGCTCTCGCCGTCGTAGACCACGACGGCAAGGATCCAGGCCGCCAGGAGCAGGCAGATCGCGAGCAATGTCGGGAAGACGAGCGTGAGCGTGGTCGCGAAGAAGAGGCTCGCGAAGACGAGTACGGGCGTGAGCAGCAGGGCGACCTGTAACGCGGAGTTGATGATGACCGAGATCGCGAAGTCAGGACGGTTTCGCGCAGCGAGCTGGACGCCGACGACGTTCTCTACCGCATTGCCTGCAATCGCAACAACGATGAGCCCGGCAAAGACTTCGCTCATTCCCAGCGCCTCGGTCGCCGGCTTCAGAGCGGTGACGAACCAATCGCTGACGAACGCCGCACCGACACCGGCTCCCGCGAGGACGGCGACCGTGATTGGAAATGACCAGCGCGCAGGCTCCGGCTCGAATGTGTCGCGTACCGCGAGTAGACCGGGAAGCGTCAGGAAGAAGAGGGTGATCAGGACGCCGGCGCAGATGAGGCTCAGCGACTTCTCATGGGACGCCGCAGTCGTGTGGACGGCGTGCGCGAGCGTCGGGACGGCCATGATCGCGGCAGTCAGGACCGTCAGCGTGGCGATCAGCCTTGCGCGCGGAGAGTCGAAGTTCTGCCGACCGTGCTTGGCCCCGCCGGCAATGAAGGCGAGCCCGAGCACGAGCACGCTGTTTGCGATCACGGATCCCACCAGCGCCGACTGAACTACCAGCGTGAGCCCTTGGTGCAGGGCGAACAGCGCGATGAAGAGCTCCGGCAGATTGCCAAGCGCAGACTGGATCGCACCGGCCGCAGAAGATCCGACCCGGCTGCCGAGCTGCTCGGTCGCGGTGCCGACGAGCCGCGCCAGCACCGCAATTGCGCACGCCGCGAGGGCGAATGTCAGCACGGGTGTCGCGTCCGCGAAGTGGGCGCCGCCGGCTGCGGCCAAGAGCACTCCAGCGACGCCGAGTTCGATGACGTCCCTCCTCGTCACGCCCATATCATCGACTCATGAACGGCGACGAGCTGCGGGAGGTGATGCGCCGCTTTCCTGCCCCGGTCGCCGTCGTCACGACAGCAGTGGAAGGCGAGCGGTTCGGTCTGACGGTCGGTTCGCTCGTGTCGTTGTCCCTGCAGCCCCCGCTCGTCGGCATCTCGATCGGGAAGGACTCGTCGTCGCATGAACCGATTCGCCGTGCCGGTGGCTGGACAGCGAGTTTGCTGTCGGGTGCCCAGGTGAACGTCGCCCAGCATTTCGCGCGCAGCGGAATTCCGCCCGTCGCGCTGTGGAACGGCGTCGATGTGCGCGACGGCTCGCGTGGGCCGCTCGTGATCGAAGCGCTCGCGTGGCTCGAATGTCGCACCTCCTCGGAGCATGACGCGGGTGACCACACGATCTTCGTCGGCGAGGTGGAGTCAACCGAGCTCGGCGTACCGGGGCTCGGGCTCGTGTACCGCGGTGGCGAGTTCCTCCCCGCGTGATCGACGCGGTCGTCTTCGACCTCGACGGCGTCATCATCGACAGCGAGGAGCTCTGGGACGAGGTCCGCGAGGGCCTCGCCCGCGAACATGGTGGCCGCTGGAGCGAACAGGCGCAGGCCGACATGATGGGCATGAGCTCCACCGAGTGGTCGCATTACATGCACGAGGTGGTCGGCTTGCCGGAGCCGCCCGAGGAGATCAACCGCGAGGTCGTTCGCCGGATGCTCGCCCGCCACTCCGAGCACCTGCCGCTGATCGACGGTGCCGTCGACGCCGTGAAGCGGCTCGCAGCGCACTGGCCGCTCGGCGTCGCCTCGTCGTCGAACCGCGTGCTGATCGACCACGTCCTCGAGCTCTCGGGCCTTGCGCCGTACTTCGAGGTGACGGTGTCCTCGGAGGAAGTCGAGCGCGGCAAGCCGGCGCCCGACGTCTACCTCGAGGCGGCACGCCGGCTCGGCGTGGAGCCCCCACGCAGCGCGGCGATCGAGGACTCGGCGAGCGGCATCCGGTCTGCTCATGCCGCTGGTATGCACGTCGTCGCGATTCCGAATCGTGCGTTCCCGCCGTCGGCCGATGTGCTCGCGCTCGCGAGCGTCGTCCTGGAGTCGATCGAAGAGCTCGACCCCGACGTGGTTAGGGGGGCGGAGCGCCTTTCGACTCCCAGTAGCGGTTGAGCGCGCCCTGAACCTTGACGAACCAGACGATGTTGCCGATCAGCGGCAGGATGAACCACAAGCCGGTAAGTCCACGTACTGAGCTCGTTTGCCCGTCGAGGTCCTCGTACATGTAGCGCACCTCGGACGGGACGATGAAGAATGTGACCGGCGAGATCAGGAAGTAGATGACGAGCCCGATCACGCCGCCGACCCCGTTGCCGGAGTAGCGCTTGATCTCCTCCTGCGTCTTGTACGTCCAGACGAACGTGTAGATCCCCAGGGTCAGGATCGCCCAGAGGATCGAGAGCCCGATCGAGCGTGTGTTGCCGACAGGCCCGCGCTGCTGTGACGCCATCGTCTCCGTCATGTGGCGATCATCTCATGCTCGCCAGACGAGGTTCATCCCGTCCCGCACGGTGAGCACCACGTTCTCGACGCGAGGATCTTCCGACACGTGATCGTTGAACGCGCGAATCGCCTGCGTCGTCTCCTCTTCGTCTTCTTCGTCGACGACCCGGCCCGACCACAACGTGTTGTCGGCGACGATCAGCCCGCCGTCGGCCAGCAACGGCAGCGTCGCCTCGTAGTAGTTGACGTAGTTCGGCTTGTCGGCATCGATGAAGATGAGGTCGAAGGGCCCATTCAGTTGCGCGATCGTCTCGAGCCCGGGACCGAGCCTGTAGTCGATGCGATCTGCAATGCCCGCTTCCTCCGCATAGCGCCGCGCGATCGCGGTCGTCTCCTCGTTCACGTCGCAGGTGATCACGCGGCCGCCCGCCGGAAGTGCCAGCGCCATAGCAATCGACGAGTAGCCGGTGAAGGTCCCCAGTTCGAGGACGCGTCGCGCTCGGAGGCTGCGGACGAGCACGCCCAGGAAACGGCCCTCGAGACGGCCGACCATCATCTGCGGCACTGTCGTCTTCTCGCGGGTCTCGGCGGCGAGGCGCTCGAACAGCTCACCGTCGGGAGCTGTGTGTTCCTCTGCATACTCCTCGACGCGCGGATCGACGATGAAGGTCACTCGACCCGCCCGAGGAGGACGCAGCCGTTGTGGCCGCCGAGCCCCATCGCGTTGGACAGGGCGACGTCGATCTTCGTCTCGCGTGCCTCGTTGGGCACGTAGTCGAGATCGCAGTCCGGGTCGGGGTGGCGGTAGTTGATCGTGGGTGGGATCACTCCTTCGTGCAGCGCGAGCACGCACATCATTGCTTCGATCGCCCCCGCGGCGCCGAAGGTGTGGCCCATCATCGACTTCGTCGACGAGACCGCCAGCTCGTATGCGTGGTCACCGAAGACGTCCTTGATTGCTTTCGTCTCCGCGAGATCTCCCAGTGGCGTCGATGTGCCGTGAGCGTTGATGTAGCCGACCCGTTCGGGCTCGATGCCGGCGCGGCGAAGCGCGGCTCGCATCATGTCGGCGACCCCGATCGCCTCCGGCTCCGGCTGCGCCATGTGATGTGCGTCGTTCGATGCGCCGTAGCCGAGCACCTCCGCGTACACGCGGGCCCCGCGCGCCTGCGCGGCCTCGAGCTCCTCCAGGACGAAGACGCACGCGCCCTCGCCCATCACGAACCCGGCGCGCGTGGCGTCGAAGGGGCGCGAGGCCCGAGGCGGGTCCTCGTTCTCCACCGCGAGGCCGCGCATCGCCGTGAAGCCGGCGAGGATCAAGGGGTGCAGGCAGGCTTCGCCCCCGCCCGCGAGCATCGCGTCGGCGTCGCCGCGCTTGACCAGCTCCGCGGCCTCGCCGATCGCGTGCGAGCCGGTCGCGCACGCGGAGACGACGGCGTAGTTCGGGCCTTTGATGCCCAGAGAGATCGCCAGCTGGCCGCTCGCGGAGTCGACGAGGACGTTGGGCAGAAAGTTCGGCGACACGCGGTCAGGCCCGCGTTCGCGACGGATCTCTTCCTGCTCGAGGATCCCGCTGACGCCCCCGATCGCGGTGCCGAACACGATCCCCACGCGCATCGGGTCGAAGCCGTTCAGCCCGGCGTCCCTCATGGCCTCGCGGCCCGCGCCCAGCGCAAGGAGCACGTTCCGCTCGAGCTTCCGCACCTCCTTCACTGAGGCGACCTGCGTGGCGTCGAAGTCCTTGACCTCGGCGGCAATGCGCACCGGCCTCTCGCTCGCGTCGAACGACCGGATCCAGTCGATGCCGCTCTCGCCCGCCACGGCCGCGCGCCAGGTCGAGGGCGCATCGTTGCCGAGCGGCGTGACCGCGCCGAGCCCTGTGACGGCAACCCTCCTCATCGCTTGAGCTTAGACAGGGCGCCGCGGCTGGAGGTTACGACACGGCAGGTTCGGGGCATAAATGCGCTCGTTCCTAGCAAGGGCCAAGTCCTCGCCCTTCCAGATCCAACGGAGGTGCGACATGACAGTGGCTATCCCCCCACTGGTGGAGCAGCCAAGGCTCGTGTTCTTCCATTCGACTCTGTCGGGTCACTGCCGGCGGGTGGAAGGCTTCCTCGCGCAGGTACTGCAGCGGCGTCAAAACCATGGCACGTTCGACGTCGTGCGGGTCGCGGAAGAGGAGCGGCCGGACCTGCTCGAACGCTTCAAGGTCGAGAAGCTTCCCACCCTGGTCGTCGTCGAGAACAAGGCCGTCGCGGCCCGGCTCGAGCGGCCACGCGGGTGCCGGGAGATCGAAGGTTTCCTGGCGCCCTGGCTCAACTAGCCCGACTGGGGCAGGTCCGAGGGATTGCCCCTCGGACCTGCCCCTAAGTCACTAGACCGTGATTCCTTCTTCCTGGAGGGAGAGCTCGGCGAACCTGTCCCAGTTCTGCTCGATGACCTTCGCCATCGCCCGCTCCTCTTCGATGATCTCGCGGGCGGCCGTCGCCGTCGCCTCGTCGCCTGCCTTCTGGGCGATGCGGCTCAGAAGCTCGTAGCTCGCGATCTCCATGTGCTCCGTCGCGTAGCCGTCGCGCGCGTTGCGGCCGGCCTTCTCGCCGCGGACGAAGTCGAGCGGCATCTTCGCGAGCGCTCCGATCACGCCTCCCAGCTGCTTCACCGTGGACGGTGCCGCGTCGTGTGCCTCGAGGCGCTGCGCCATCCGGTCTGCATGGCCCTGCGTCTGCATCTTGTGATGCTCGAGGGCGTCGAGGATCTCCGGATCATCCGTCGTGGAGATCATCCCGTCGAGCATCCGCAGGACGTTCTGCTCCATCGCGTGCGCCTCGTCGATGTGCTTGATCAGCTGCTCCTTCAACTGTCCCACTGCCTCCAACCTCCTCATCGTGAATTGACCGAGCTCGCGGCCGAGCAGCGTCGCCCGCCCGAGGTAGGCGCCGTTCTGAGGTTCGAGCTTGTCGACGAAGAACCCCAACGGGTAGTGCAGCTCCCGCTCGCGCACTTCGAATGGCAGGCCCGGAACGTGCGGAAACTCCGTCGCCCCGCGAGAGCCGTGGATGCGCTTCACGCATCCGAGTAACGGCGGGAGCGCGCCCGAGACGCGTTCGACTGCCCAGACCCCATCCAGCTCACCCACGGCTCAGCTCGTCAAGGAGCTTCCTGACTCCGGCGACTGGCAGTTCGAGCCGAAATGGGACGGTTTCAGGGGCATCCTGGAGAACGACGGCGGCGAGCTCGCACTCTGGTCGCGGAACGGCCGCCCGCTGCTCCGCTACTTCCCCGAGCTCCGTCCCCTGGGTGACCTGCTGCCTCCCCACTCGGCGCTCGACGGCGAAATCGTGATCGCCCGCGACGGCGTGCTCGACTTCGACTCGATGCAGATGCGACTTCACCCTGCGGAGTCTCGCGTGCGCAAGCTCTCAGCGGAGATTCCGGCGGACTTCATCGTGTTCGACGTCCTGCTCTGGAAAGGCAAGCCGATCCACGAACAGCCGCTCGAGCAACGCCGTGCCGAGTTGGAGCGGCTGCTTCCGGACGACTTCCACCTGTCGCCGACCACCGGCAACGCCGCGGATGCGCAGAAATGGCTCGACAGCTTCGAAGCTGCCGGCCTCGACGGTGTGATCGCCAAGAAGCTGGGGCTGCCGTACCTGCCCGGCTCGCGGGACGGGGTGCTCAAGGTGAAGCCGTACAAGACCGCCGACTGCGTGATCGTCGGCGTGCGCTGGAAAGAGAAGCCGACGCGAATCGCGACGCTGCTGCTCGGGCTGTACGGGGAAGACGGCAAGGTGGACTACGTCGGCTCGGCCGCCGTCGCCGCGAGCAAGCACAAGGAGATCTTCGACCGCATCGAGCCCTTGTTGAAGGACGCACCCGACCGCGGCTTCTCGGAACCCAACCGCTGGGGGACCGGTGAGCTGCAGGAGTCGGCAGTGCGCCCGGAGCTCGTTGCCGAGGTGCGCTACGACAAGGTGCAGGGCAACCGCTTCCGCCACGGCTCGCGCTTCATTCGCTTCCGCGACGACAAGGATCCGGACCAGTGCACGTGGCGCGAGGTGAGACCGCCGCGCCGCACGGACGATCCGACCTTCGAAAGCCTGCTGGCGAGTTAGGGCTATTCCAGGCCGAGCTTGGCGAAGCCCGGCCCGAGCGACACCTGGTGCCGCCACATGTCCGCGGTGAGGTCTCCGACATCGCCGAGTCGGGCTCGCATCGTCTCGACCGTAAAGGCGGCGGGATCGACGTCCGCGACTTCGTCCCAGCGCAGCGGCGCCGACACGCGGGCGTCCGGGGTCGGGCGCACCGAGTACGCCGTCGCAATCGTTCGGTCGCGCGTGTTCTGGCCGAAGTCGACGAAGACGCCGCGGCGGTCGGCGACCTTCCAGGTCGTCGTCGCGACCTCCTGGTCACCGACGCGGCGCTGGACCTCCTCCGCGAGCGCCTTCGCAAAGCGGCGCACCTCCGGGAAGACCAGCTCGGGCTTGATCGGAGCCATGATGTGCAGCCCGGTCGCGCCCGAGGTCTTGGGGTACGAGGCGAAGCCGAGCTCGTCCATCACCTCGCGCACGACGAGCGCGATCTGGCGGACGTAGGGCCACTGCCCGTCGCTGGTCGGGTCGAGATCGATGAGCAGGTAGTCGGGCCGCTCGATGTCGTCGACGCGCGAGTGCCAGGTGTGCAGCTCGATGCAGCCGAGGTTGACGACCCACGCCAGAGCCGCAGCGTTGTCGATCACAGCGAAGACCGTCGAGTGGCCACTCGGGAACTCGACGTACTGCTCCCCGACGTACTCCGGATGCGGCGGCACCCGCTTCTGGTGAAAGAACTTCCCGTCCACCCCGTTCGGGTAGCGCACCATATGGAAGGGCCGGCGGCGCAGGTGCGGTAGCGCAGCGTCGGCGAGATCGACGTAGTACTGGACGAGCTCGCCCTTCGTCAGGCCGGGCTCCGGGAAGAAGATCTTGTCCGGGTTCGACACGGAGACTTCGTGGCCGCCAACCTGCATGGAGCGAAGTATCAGCGTCTTAAGGTCGCCCGAGTGCGCCGAGCCCCCGCGATCCTCCTGATTGTGCTGCTCTCGATCCTCGCTGCGGGCTGCGGCGGCTCGAGCAACAAGGCTTAGTTCGGAGCCCAGCTCGGCACGACGAGCTACGACTACATCGTCAACAACATCAAGCCGGCGAAGAAGACGGCCGTCTTCGACACGAACGACGCCGCAGTTGCCTCGCTGAAAACAAGCAGATCGACGGCCTGGTCGTCGACCTCCCGACGGCCTTCTACATCTCGGCCGTGCAGGTCCCGAACGGCAAGATCCTCGGCCAGTTCCCGACGGTCGGGACGCCGGAGCATTTCGGCATGGTCTTCGAGAAGGGCAACTCGCTCGTCAGCTGCGTCAACGACGCGCCGTCACAGCTCCGGGCAGACGGCACGCTCAAGAGCCTCGAGGCCAAATGGCTCCAGGCTGACGCGCCCGTGCTGAAATAGCCGTCTGAACGCGAACCGCGGCTCGAAGATCCTCGGCAGCGTGACCGCAAGCGGCGAAGGTCGCCGCGGCGTCACGGTGGCACTGCTCAGCACGGTGGTCTTCTTCACCTTGCTGGGG
>WNFV01006137.1_pt1 | contig 27800 bp, 28 predicted proteins | sample 5400101 | NCBI WGS metagenome assembly WNFV01 (sample SAMN13153361, study PRJNA577476) | soil metagenome | isolation source: 115 cm soil or saprolite under grassland replicate 1 | place: USA:California | collected 2016-06-15
GATACATATGCTTTACTTAAAATCAGGCGGCAAATTTGCGAAACCGGTTTCGGTCATTTTACCTTCAGTAATCAACTTTCTTGCACGCTCCTTATTTGTCTCTGTCCATTTCGACTTTGGCCTACGCGGGGAAAAACGTGTGGCGTAGCGTTCCGCATCCATGCCTTTTTCGAAGCCATCAATCCAGCCGAAGCAAATTGCTTCTTCTACCGCCTCAATGTAAGGCAAAGACGGTTTCTTTGTGGCCTTCTTATACTGAATCAACCAAATCTCTTTTTTAGTTTTGTGATTCTTTTGAAGCCACTTGCGGAACTCATCGCGGGTAGTGACATAGAGTGTTTCGCCGATTTCCATAAGGTAGAACCTCGGTGATTGAGTAGTGCGAGACGCCATGCAAATATACCATCTCTCAACTTCCAGACTATCACAGGGGCAAGGACATGTCAAATCAAAAACAACTTGACATCCATTCAATTGAGATTTAGACTCACGATTAAGTTTTTCCTTAATCGAAATGAAAAAAGTCGAATCTATTAATTCTTTTGACAAAATCAAACTCCTTGCAGATTCCCGCCGCATGGACATCCTGCGACTGTTGATGGCCTCCCCCGCCACGCTCACGGATCTCGCACGGACTTTGAAGCGGTCTCCAGCATGGGTGCGACATCATATCCTCGCGCTCGAATCCGCGGACCTGATTGAGCTTTCCGAAACCCGCACCAAGGGAAAAGTGACAGAAAAGTTCTATCGTGCAAAGGCTGGCGCTTTTCTTTTGCAGGAAATTGTCCTCCCAAAGAGCAAAAAGCCTGCTCTTATCTTTTCAGGAAGTCATGATCTAGCACTAGAAGGGATCGCTGACCATCTTAGTAAGTATGTAACATTATTAAGCATGCCGGTTGGTTCGCTGGATGGTCTAGCCAATCTGCGGCAAGGACTCTGCCAAATTTCAGGCTCACACATCCTTGATGAAAGCGGTGAATACAACGTACCAACTGTCCGCCATCTTTTTCCAGATCGAGATGTGGAGCTGGTTACATTAGCTTATCGCACACAGGGATTGATGCTTGCGGCTGGTAATCCCATTGGCATTAAGAAAATTGCAGATTTGGCGCGCTCAAATGTCCGCTTTGTAAACCGAAATGCAGGGTCAGGTACGCGATTATGGCTTGATGCTGAACTCAAGCGATTAAAACTTATTCCAACGCAAATCAAAGGCTATGATCAAACCGTAAATACCCATAGCGAGGCTGCAAGCTTGATCAAATATGGCAAAGCTAATGCTGCCCTGGGCTTGCAAGCCGCGGCACATCAGCATGGACTCGATTTTATCCCCCTCTTTGAAGAACGCTACGATCTCGTCGTTCCGCGCGAGAATGAAAAGACTCTCAAGCCATTACTTGACTATTTAAACACCTCAAATTTTCGCTCTGAACTCAATGCTCTGACTGGATACAACTCCAAACATAGCGGCGAGCAAATCACACTCTAGGATAAAAGAATGAAACCTAGCTTATCTTTATTGTTCAGCTTGCTAATGATATTTGCACTGGCACTAGGTGCTTGTGCACCCGCCACGCCCGCACTAACCCAGGCATCTGTAGCCACTGAAGCACCAACTCAAGTTCCAATTGAAGTGCCATCAACAGAAAAACCTGCACTAACCAACCCGACATTGATTCTGGCAACCACCACATCCACACAAGACTCGGGATTGCTTGATATACTGATTCCGCTTTTTGAAGCAGAATCAGGCTATACCGTCCAGACTATTGCAGTGGGTTCAGGTCAAGCCATGGAAATGGGACAGCAGGGCAATGCTGATGTCCTGCTCGTCCATTCTCCAACTGCCGAGAAACAATTCATGGAAGATGGCTGGGGCAAGGATCGTGCGCTAGTCATGCATAACGACTTCATCATTGTGGGCCCGGCTGATGACCCTGCAAAGATCAAAGGACTTTCTGCTATAGACGCATTCAAGGCGATTGCCCAGGCTCGCGCGACCTTCGTTGCGCGCGCGGATAAATCTGGTACCAGCACAAAAGAACTTGGCATTTGGAAGAAAGCTGAATTCGATCCTGCTGCCGAAAAGCCTGCCTGGTATATCGAAACAGGACAGGGCATGGGCGCCACTTTGACGATTGCATCAGAAAAGAATGGATATACTCTTACAGACCGCGCGACCTTCCTGGCGAACAAATCCAACTTGCAATTAGAAATTCTGGTAGAAGGTGATAAATCGTTGTTGAATGTTTATCATGTCATCACCGTCAATCCCGATAAATGGCCAAAGGTCAATTATGAGGGCGCAATGGCTTTCCTGAAGTTCATGACCGAATCCTCCACACAAGATGCAATTGGTAAATTCGGCGTGGGCAAATACGGACAGCAGTTGTTCATTCCAGACGCGGATAAAAGTGATGCAGATTTGGGTCTCTAGTGCTAAATGTAGATGAGGAGACAAGAATACAGGTAGACAAGTAAACAGGTAAACAAGCCGTTCCAAGCCTTGTGTATATGGTTTCTTGTCTACGCGTTTACTTCCGACTATGCTCTTCGATTCTGAAGTCTTTCAAATAACAATCCTTTCCCTACAGGTTTCCCTGTTGGCAACTGCGATCAGTCTGTTCATTGGCCTACCAGTAGGAACCTGGCTCGCGCTAGGAAGTTTTCGCGGGCGTTCATTTATTTTGAGCATTATCAATACAGGGATGGCTCTTCCGCCCGTTGTGGTTGGCCTTGTTGTAGCGATTATGCTCTGGCGTTCGGGCCCGCTCGGGAACTTGAGGTTGATTTATACGCCTGCAGCGATCATTATCGCCCAAACAGTCATCGCAGCACCGGTAGTGACAGGTCTCACCGCGGCTGCACTTGGATCGCTTGACCCGCGCTTGCAAATGCAACTGCTTGGGCTGGGTGCCTCGCGCCCGCAAATGATTTGGATGTTGTGGCGCGAATCGAGATTGCCTCTACTTGCCGCGTTGATGGCTGGATTTGGTTCTGTCATTTCAGAGGTGGGTGCATCCATGATGGTTGGTGGAAATATTCGTGGTCAAACACGTGTACTTACAACCGCGATTGTGCTTGAAACAAGCAGAGGCGAGTTTGAAACAGCGCTGGCATTGAGTGCGCTTTTACTGATCATCACGTATCTGATCAACCTCGCATTGACCTCGATTCAACAGAGAGCGCACAAACGATGAGCGCGTTGATTGAAATCCACGATCTGCTAATTCAGCGGAATGGAATCGATGCACTCATGGTCAATTCACTCAACATTTCATGCGGCGAAACTTTGGCAGTCGTTGGCCCAAACGGCGCAGGGAAAAGCACACTTTTATTGGCATTAGCTCATTTGCTTAAACCTGCGCAGGGCGAAATCATATTCAAGGGAAAGCCACTTTCAAATCTGGATGACCGTGAATACAGACGTAAATTAGCCATTGTCTTGCAGGAACCTCTATTGATGGATATGACCGTCGAACAAAATGTTGCGCTGGGACTCAAATTTCGCGGCATGCCAAAAAATGATATCAAAGAACAGGTGGAAAGATGGCTGAGTTTGTTAGGGGTAGAGTCTCTCGCGAAACGGCGGGCAGGCCAGTTATCAGGAGGAGAGGCACAGAGAGTTAGCCTGGCGAGAGCGTTTGTGTTAGAGCCGGAGTTGTTATTGCTTGATGAACCATTCTCGTCGCTCGACCCGCCCGCGCGCGCAAAATTACTGGAAGATTTAACCACTTTGCTGATGGAGGATCATCGCGCCACAGTCTTCGTCACACATAATCTAATTGAAGCGGCACAAATGGGGGACAGAGTTGCCGTGATCATAGATGGCAAGCTAAAACAGGTTGGTGAGCCAGAGCACATCAAGGCAAGACCCACAGATTTATCTGTAGCTACCTTCCTGAAAGAAATGAACAATTGATCCCCTGTCCTGTGGACATCCCCCCATTTTCGCTTCATCAAATCTTCAAAATCATACGAGCTTTAGAGAAAATGGAGGGAATGAGGGGGCTTAACGGCATACCCCGCCTTCGCAGGCGGGGCAGCCAAGACCAACTCAGAGGGAGGAGAGAGAGTTTGTAAGGGGCAATCTGTCGAAGTGCCCACTTTTACACAGCTTCGTGGCCAGGATTGGTGCCGCACCAGTCACAGGCCGCTTTATCCATCAGATTACATTCAATCGCATTCGAGCAACGGCGGGCGAGGATACGGGGTGGTTGATCAGGTAACTGTTCGGCAGGGTAGATGACTTCGTTTTCAAGAGCAATTTCGTGACCAACGTGCTCGCAATACTTGATCTGTTTTACTTGCCAAATTCGCTCTGCCATATCAACCTCCAGGCGATGCTAAAAGTTTAAGGTATGTCCGACATTTCTTCCAGTGACATGCGTCCCGACCTCATGTGACAAACCGCGGTATTTGGAGGGAATTCGTCCTAATAATTTTGCAAGGAATCAAATTTCCCGTTATCCTAGCAGTTTAATGCGGGAAAACGGGGCTAAGTTCAGTTCTGATGGAAACGCAGTTGAAGAATTTATTTCTGGGCTAACTTATAAATAGTTCCATTGAGATCCGCAACATAAAGTTCGTTGGACTCATCTACGCCGAACGTGCTGATACGAAAATTCGTCCCAAATAGGACTTGATTTTGCCAGCCACTATCAGAATGGATCAGTCCCCAGATAGTCCCCGAGCAGTAGTCTCCATAAAGGTAAATTCCTTGCCATTCCGGCATGGATCCACGATAGACACTGCCACCCGTCACCGAACATCCCTCTGCGTGACTGTACTCCGCTACTGGCGGAATTAAATCAGGCTGAGCTTGACCGTTGTATGGGTGATTGCCTTCCAAGAGACTCCACCCAAAATTCGCACCGCCGGGAGAGCCAGCAGGTAAATAGTCAATCTCTTCCCATGCATTCTGGCCAACATCGCCGATCCAAAGATCGTCTGTCTGGCTGTCAAACGAGATACGCCACGGGTTACGTAATCCATATGCCCAAATGTCGTTGCCGAAAGGATTATCCGCAGGGATAGCGTAAGGATCGCCATTATCCACGTCGATCCGTAAAATTTTGCCGAGTAAAGTATTCAGGGATTGACCATTCCCAAATGGGTCACCCCCCGAACCGCCATCGCCCAACCCTCCGTAGAGATAGCCATCTGGTCCAAACACCAACACACCACCGTTATGATTAGGGAATGGATCATCTACACTGATTAGGGTGGTTTCGCTGGCTGCATCGGCTATGTTGGGATCGGATGAGACGTGGAAACGAGCGATAACATTATGGCTACTGTTATCTGTATAATTGACAAAGAACAGGCCATTCTCCTCATAACGTGGGTGAAAAGCCAGTCCAAGCAGTCCCTGCTCATTTCCGCTGTCATTGACACGGTCGGAAACATCGAGGAACGGAGTCTCCAGCAATTGCCCATCCTGAATGATGCGGATACGTCCTGGTTGTTCGAGCACAAATAAACGACTAGATCCATCGCCCGCGTTTTGGATATCTACTGGGCGCTGGAAACCGGTTGAGACCTCAACCCACTGATAGTTCGCTGGGTCTGGGAATGAGGTTGCGATAACAGGTGTAGGAGTCAGGGTTGCGGTTGGGGCAAGTGTTTCTGATGGCGAGATCGGCGCAGGAGTATTTGTTATAGGAATAGCTGTATCAACTCGCGGAGTGGCAGGAACCGTAGGTATATTGCCAAGTCCACAACCAAGCGTGGCGAGAGCTAATAAGATGACGAGTCGCCTCATGAACGGTCTGTAACGTCGGTTGACTCGCCCTCCACAACTTCGTCATTTTTCCCCATATCCAAATTGCTTGAGAGTTGCTTCATGTGTTCCTGAACCACGTCGTAAGGGCAAAGTTCAACAAAGAGCGTAGAACCGAACCAGAGAATAGCAGCATCATCAATTGCATCTACACCCGGAATTCCCATGAGAAGGTCAACTGGCGAAATCCAGTAGAGGAGCGCGCCGACGGGAATCAATTTGACAAGAGGGCTTACACGACGGTCGCCCATCAAGCGCAAAATCAGCTTGAGACGATTTATTAAATCGCGTAACATCCCCGGTTTTTGTGGAATCAACATATTTTCGGACTTATTTTGAGAAGCCATATTAATTCTCCTAAACTATTAAGTGGATATATTATACTGCTCCGGGATGAGTAATAACTTAAATCAGGTCTGCTTACCTTATCGCAATCAAAACTAACAAAATCCAGAACTACCGCTTATACCGCAGCCTCTATACAGCTTATTTGGAAGCTGCGGCACTTATTGCATAACTAAACTTTTCGGAAGAAATTACTCGTACCGCAACGTCCTGGAACGGTAGGATAAATTGCTATATTTCAATGGACAAAACTCGTAGCAGTCTCACAATTTCATCTAGTTGCCCCGCCAGCAATCCCTGCAGAAAGCGTGCGAGGTTCCAGGCGGGGTTGTGGTACTAGCAAAAATCAAATTTCCGGTTTCGTAATTTATGTGCACTCTGTAAACTATATACGTGCAACTTTTGGCAAGTTCGCGCATCGAAAGAAAAGATGACAGTCACCCGCCCACATTCTTCGTTTCGGGGTGACTTCCGGAAAATGACTGTCATAAAAAAGTGGAGTATTCACATGGAAATGATCATTGACTTCCCAGGAGGCGCACGCGTAGATGCGCATTTCGGCTCATACACCGTCCAAACCGACCAACCGCCTCAAGGTGGCGGCAACGGTTCGGCGCCTACACCATTCGCGGTCTTCCTCTCTTCAATTGGCACATGTGCAGGTATTTATGCTCTTGGTTTTTGCCGACAGCGTGGACTGAATACCGATGGTCTGCGCATCATTCAACGTTTGAGTAGTAACCCGATGACGGGCATGGTACAAAAAGTGGAACTTGAGATCGAGTTGCCAAAAGATTTCCCAGATAAGTACAAACCCGCCATTATCAATGCGGTGGAACTATGTGCGGTTAAGAAACATTTGCAGCAACCACCACAATTCGAGATCACAACCAATTAGCAATTTGAATTTTAGAATACAAGTTTATGCAGGATACAAAATGTTTGCAGCCTGCATTTTTGCTTGTCAGGAATATACCGGAAGCTTACAATACAACGAGTTTCGTAAATCTTATTGAGAAGAGATTAGGTATGTCAACTAGAAAAAAGCTCTCATTTGTATTAATCCTAGCTATATTACTTGCCTGTAATGCTATTATTCCACCGACAGCTACTAGAGAAGTGACCAAGGCACCAGGCACCAACGTGCCAACCTCTGCACCCGCAGTGCCCGAAGTAACGGATATAAGATCCAAATTAGCCGAGCTTGGCGGTCAATCTTGTGTGGAGAACCCTGATTTTACTTGCGTTACCATTCAGGTTCCTCTGGATCATTTTGATGCGGCCAATCAGGAAACCTTAGATGTTGTATTCGCGGTTTCACCCGCACGTGGCGAACGTTATGGAATGTTCGTACAGGCCTTCCCAGGCGGCCCCGGTGGAGAGGGAATCAGCACAGGCCAAACTAGCTGGTTCGCCGAAGGGATTTTGGAACATTATGACATCGTTTATTTCGACCAGCGCGGCGTCGGCATATCCAGTCCACTGGCTTGCCCTACGGCGTATTCAAAATATTTCCTAGCTTATTTGAATATCAACGATACGACCGGGCAGGAGGGCCTCGACACACCTGAAGAACAACAGGCTGCTACTTCTGAAGCGCATGCATTCGTAGATCAATGTGTGGCTGAAATCGGTATAGAACCATCCAAACTTATTTTCTACGGTACAAATCAAGTTGCAGAAGACATTGAGACTTTCCGTCAAATGATTGGAGATGAAAAGTTCATGTTATATGGCGTGAGTTATGGTACAGCCGTCGCGCAGACCTATGCTATGAAACATGCAGATCATCTCTCGGGGCTGATTCTCGATGGAACCATTGACCTTACACTAACAGGTGAGGAGCAGGCCTTCGGACAAGTGAAAGGTTTCAATGAAGTTCTTGATGCAACCTTGAAGGCTTGTAATGAAAATTCATCTTGTGCTTCTGATCTGGGAGGAGACGCTGAGGCTGCCTACAACAATCTTGCAAGTAAGCTCGCAGAAAGTCCTATACCCTACGAGTATTCCTTATCATCAGGCAAAACAGAAAAACGTCTCTTCACTTTTAATCAACTGGATTTTACTGTTTCTTATATGTTGTATTCCATTAATGGACGTACGAATCTCTTGCATGCTATTGCAGATGCAAACAATGGAAATATTCTCACGTTGGTGGATCATTACTATGACCTGGCTTCGATTGACCCGGAAACCGGCCAATACAAAGGTGACCCGACGTTTTCAGATACCATGTATTACAGTGTTTGGTGCACGGATGATTCCTACTATAGCGGTACGTCGGATGAAAGAAGTGCTCAGTTGATAAAGGCCGGTCAGGTATTGAATGGAATTGATCCACGCCTAGATTTAGATGTCTATCCGCTTGGGCTTGCGTGTACTTATTGGCCCAGTGCGCCTACAAACGTCGTCGAAACGCCGCTGCTCACGGCCGATGGTGTGCCAACATTTGTTTTGAACGCGACTTTAGATCCGGCTACTCCATTCCAAGAGGGGAAATCGGTTTTCGAACACCTTGCCAATGGTTATCACCTGTATGTAGAAGGCGGCCAGCACTCCATTTATGGCTGGGGTTTCAGTTGCCCCGATCAATATATTACTGATTTTCTCGTCGAGGGCAAACTACCAGACCAGCGTGAAATTGCCTGCCCAGGTTGGGATAACGCCATTATTAACTACTGATCGTTTATCCTATGCCCTATCTTGTTGATGGTCACAACTTAATCCCCAGATTGGGACTGCACCTCGATTCGCCAGATGACGAGATGGAACTGGTTGCTATTCTCCAGGAGTTTGCGCGGCTTGAACGACGACAGGTCGAAATCTACTTTGACGGTGCCCCATCGCCTCACGCGGGAACCCGAAACCTGGGTACCATCAAAGCGCATTTTGTGCCTCTCGGTCAGACCGCCGATAACGCCATCCGCGACCGGTTGAAAAAGATGGGCAAAGCAGCGAAGAATTGGACAGTCGTTTCATCTGACAGGCAAGTCCAAGCCAATGCTCATGCCGCGCAAGCAGAAGTGATTTCATCCGATGAGTTTGCTGGCTTGATCAAAAGTGTAAGCCCGAGTGCGCCCAAATCCATGGGAGAGCGAAAATTATCAAAGAATGAAGTAGATGAGTGGCTCAAGTTCTTCAGCGAGCGAAGAGACAAACCAAGATAGCTTGAAATTTTGGTGAAAAATTAGACAAAGTTGACCCATATTCTAACCATAATTTAATGTTTTTCATACAAATAAGGTGTATATTCTGTTTATCAGACACCTGCCCTCCCTTTTACTGGTATTTAGGTGTCAATCCCGCCGCCGTGACCAGCATGCCCCCCCCATGTTGGCAGGCGGCGGTGTCCTTCCCCCTCAAGAATATCCGGTATGCCTAAATGCATACCGGATAATCATTTAATTTACTGTTTTCCGGAATGCGGACTTGAGTCCGCAGAATTGATTCAGGTATAGTGTGGCCGCACCGCGTATAATTAGAACATGACAACCGTCTACGCGTTTGTCCCTTCACGAGGACACATTTATTCTGATCATCCCGAGCGGCCAGGACGGCTGGATATTTTGGAGCCGCGTATCAATTCATTTGGGGCAGAAAAAGTAAATGCGACTCCTGCAACGCATGAACAGATCGCGCGTGTGCATGATCCAAAATTGATTAAGGGATTGGAAGAGGTCTGTAAACAGGGACCAGCAATCATTGATTATGCGCCCACATTTGTCACAACCACATCATTTGAAGATGCATTATTGTCCGCAGGTGGTGTGATTGCTTGCACGCACGCTGTCATTCGGGGCGATGCGAAGAATGCCTTTGCAATAGTCCGCCCACCGGGACACCACGCCGAGCCGCATAGAGCAATGGGATTCTGCATCTTCAACAATATTGCGATTGCAGCATTTGAGGCGTTGACTGTAGGGGCGGCTTCGCCCAGCCGTCCGCCGCTACAGCGCGTAATGGTCATTGACTACGACGCGCATCACGGTAACGGTACACAAGCCGCGTTCTTCAATGAAGAACGTGCAGGATTTATATCAACGCACCAGTGGGGTATTTATCCTGGCACAGGCTGGATTGAAGATGCGCCTCATGCGAAGAAACGAATCGTCAATGTGCCTTTGCGCGCAGGTGCGGGTGACCAGACCTATGCGCGCGTCGCTGATGAGATATTCAAGCCAATGGTTGAATCTTTCAGGCCTGAAATGATCTTCGTTTCTGCGGGATTTGACGCGCACTGGAATGATCCGATCACAACACTTGGCCTTTCCACGGCTGGTTTTTACACAATCTCAAAGAAGCTGGTTGAATTAGCTGAACAGCATTGCGATGGAAAAGTTGTATTTGTCTTGGAGGGCGGCTATGATCCGAATAACGTTGCTAACGGGGCCGCGGCTGTCTTTTCCGCGCTGACAGGATCGGGGTCGGGAGAAGAAGCGAATGACCCATCTCCGTATCCGGATCCTGATCATGGGTCGCGAATTTCTGAAATACGGAAGTGGCATAATTTGTCTTCAGGAGAATGAATGGCAAGCAAACGAACTGTAGGATACATACAACTTGAATGGACTTGCCCAAACTGCAACTCACGCAATCCAGGCGACATGAAGACTTGTCAGAACTGCGGCGCTCCTCAGCCAGAGAACGTGCAGTTCGAGCAGCTCGCAGAACAAAAGATGGTGACCGATGAAAACGCGATCAAAGCCGCGCAGGCTGGGGCAGACATCCATTGCCCCTTTTGCGGCACGCGTAACCCTGCGACCGCGAAGGTCTGTTCGCAATGTGGCGCAGACTTGAAAGAGGGCCGGGCGCGGCAATCAGGTCGAGTGATGACGCCCGTACAGGCTGGCCCAAAGACTGTAGTGTGCAAGAATTGCAACACTGAGAATCCGAGTACGAATAGAGTTTGCTCAAAGTGCGGGGCGCCTTTACCGCGTGCTTTGGCTGAATCACCCGTCTCCGGTGCTGCTGTAACAGCTCCTACTGCTGCAAAGCAAAAACCGAACTGGCTGTTAATTGGTGGGATTGGCGCAGCGTTCATCATCGGCTGCATTGCAGTCTTATTCTTGTTTGTTTTTCCAACTTCAACCGTGCAAGCAACCGTAGCAAATGTACAATGGCAAACTTCTGTGCCTGTGCAGGAGCAGCGTGAAGTCCATTATTCGAACGAACAAGGAAGTCCACCGTCCGGTGCGTATGATGTTTCGTGTCATACAGAGACACACCAGATATGTGAGCAGAAGACGATTGACAAAGGTAACGGTTATGCCGAGGTTGTGGAGGATTGTCATGACCAAAGCACGGATTATTGTTCTTACGACGTGAAGGAATGGCAGACTATCCAGACATATACACTGGATGGCAATGACTTATCCCCTCAGTATGCGGATCCGAATATCTCCGTAGATCAACGTCTAGGCTCGCAATCTGAGGACTTGACGGTATATTTCGATACCAAAAAGGGTGAGATCAAATATTCCCCCGGAAACACAACCGAGTTCCAGCAGTACGAGATCGGCAGTACCTGGACATTGAAATTGAACGCGCTAGGCGGAATTGTCAGCGTAGAGAGGTAAGGAGAAAAATGGAACAAAGTATGAGAACGCCTCACAAAAAAATACCTATGATGCTTGATAAAAAGATTGCTTTAGTGGCTCATGACAACAAGAAACTTGACCTGGTCGAATGGGCAAAATATAACCGGGTGCTTTTGGCTCATCACCAGGTATACGCCACTGGCACAACAGGCTCCCTGCTCGAGAGAGAACTGGGGATGCCCGTCACCCGCCTCCAGAGCGGACCTTTAGGAGGCGACCAGCAAATTGGCGCTATGATCGTGGATGGTGAGATTGACTTCCTGATCTTTTTCTGGGATCCACTCGAACCCCTGCCCCACGACCCGGATGTCAAGGCGCTTTTGCGCATGGCGGTGGTGTGGAATATACCGATTGCTTGTAATCGCGCCTCGGCGGATTTCATGATTTCATCGCCGCTGATGGATGGGGAATATGATCGCCTGGTGCCGGATTATGAGGCTTACCGGACACGTAAGATTTGATTGAGCGATGAATATTTTCACCACCATGATCACCATTGCCCTCTCTATTTGCATTATTTTATTTGGCATTGTTGTGGTCGTTGGCGGGATTTATGCCATACTCATTTGGTATCCGGCATATAGACAGAAAAGAGAAGATGTCCGCAAACTAAACGGGAGGCAGGGAGAAGCAACCATTGTGAGGTTGCCGGAGTATGATTTGCAACCCTATACTACCCGCCGCGCAGCTTTTACGCTGGTAAATATTGGATTGGAGATCCGTGTGCCGGGGATTGAACCTTATGAAATCGACAAAATTTTTTCTGTGCCAACGCAGTCACTCTATTTATTGGAAAAGGGTAAAATCCTCCCTGTATGGGTGGATCCAAATGAGCCGCGGGATCTAGATAAGATCGTGATAGATATCAGGGAGTGAAGGGATTTGGAATAATCAAGTTACTTGAAGGAGGAAATTATGACAAAGCAAAAGAAGCGTAGATTTTGGATAACAGCCACTGTTATAGTACTTAGCACTTTGGCTATTCTGTTTTCCCCGTTAGCCGACTCTGTGGGCGCGATATTCAGCAATGCACATGCTGGTGCTGTAATGTGGAGGGTTAGGAACGAAATCATGCAAAAGTCTCCTGCCGGGCAATATTATGAAGCCTTGATGTGGAAACATGTTAGCGAGCTTGACCAGATATTGAGCAATCATCCAAAGCATGCTGAGCAGGAAACCTTGCGGGTAATTCGAATGTTCATTCCCGGCCTGGAAGCATTGTTGGATGGCAAAGGCGATACAGTCCGCATCACAGAAGAACAAGTATATAGTTTAAAAGCAGAATTGGACTGGTTGGCTTCGGTTGGAAGTCCGTCTTTGCAGGAGGATATTGAAAAAGAACAACAGCGTTTTCCACTCGAAAATTTCATTGGGATGACGATGAGTGAGGCTCTGGATTTCATAAATTCAAACTTTCCACCAAGCCTTACAGCAGAACCAATGGTAGAGCCTACTCCATTGTATACAGAAGTGCCTCTAGCAACACCAATCCCAACATGTTTGGTAGGTTTCGACTCAAACTGCTTGGCAAGGCCGTCATTTCTGGCCGATTCAAATGATCAGTGGGCATATTACATTTACAATGGGGTCTACTTTGAATACCCCGGCAATTGGCAAATCCAACAAAATCTCAAGGAAGATGTGCTCATTCTTCAACCTATACCAGAATCATCCGAGGGGATGAACACAAGTCTTCTAGCCCTTCTGTTCTTATCGAATCTATCAATTGAAAACTGGGATCAAGTTCTCACAACTCCCAAATTGTTTGAACATCTCCGTCCCAACACTAAATGGAAGCATCTTATTTACTGGGCAGATTTTCGAGGTTTTGAGTGTTATTGGAAAGACTCAGATTCATTAGCCATGAATTTAGAATTTTTCCTTTACAATGAAAATGAACAGATTTCAGTCGGCCTGCTAGCAAGGATCAAAGATGGGCATAATGCCTATCTTATAGATAATGCAAATTCTGCAGAGAAATTATTTCCAAACATTCAACACATTGCTGAAAGTTTCCGAATTTCAGAACCGTGACAGGTCAATAAATTTGCGCCGGCAGTTGAACTGTCGGCGCAATGATTCAAAATCGTTTTATTCCAACTTCCCCACTTTCTCCACGAAAATTTCTTCTGCATTCACCATTACTTCCACTTCATCCCCATACTGAATTTCTGAGATTGGATAAGCGATTACTTCCAACAAGGATGGATTCTGAAAATTTCGCTTTTTGGTCTCCGGGTGGGGATAGTAAACCCAGCCTTCATATTCGTTATCCTTGTAAATAACTTTACAGCATGAAAAAGAAAAATGTTCAGGGGGATGTAAATCCGTCCATTCGACGTAATGGAATGTGAATTCTGGTTTGATCAGCTTGAATGTATACGGACGAATATCAATGTTCAATGTGCCATTGAAATAGCTGCTCAGGTCGAGTCCGCGCGATTTGAAGATTGGTCTCTGCCTGTCCAATGCGCCATAGGGATAGTCCTGTGATGGGCCAGAAGCGACGCGGTAACCTTGAACGACAATGCCCGAAAGGGAATACCATTGAGCCATAGAAGGGATTTTACCTTCATAAATCTCTTGACACCTAGCAATGCTTTTGATTTACCTGAAAGCACAATTTACCCTGCCTTACACCGGTTGGAGAGTCAAGGGTTGTTGCGGAGCCGCTGGTCAGAAGATTCAGCGCGTCGCAGGCGGATCTATCAACTGACTCCTAAAGGGCAAGAAGCACTAACGAATCGTCAATCAGAATGGCAGAAGTTTTCCAGAGCTGTGGATGCAACACTTGGGACGTGAGATGAAAGAGAACCGAATCCAAACCTACTTGCGTTCTTTGAAAAGCCGCTTGTGGATCTATGGTCTTGCAGACTCTGATACGCTGGCTGAGATTGAGAGTCACCTGCTCGAGGCGGTCGAAGCGGGTATGCAACAGGGACTCAGTCTGGAGGAAGCTGAGAGACGCGCCCTGGAACGCTTTGGATCGGCGAAGATAATTGCCAAATTATTTGAAAAGGAAAGGATAGATCGTATGCAAATCCTGCTTTTAGCAGTGGCAACCTTAGCGGGTTTGTTCTCTGCCTATGTGGACTCACGTCCTACTTGGGATGACACTGGCATCCTGGCATTTGGGATTCTTATTATCTGTGGCTTACTGACCCTGCTTGGACATCGCCAGCCTTGGCTGATCGCGCTGGCGGTCGGTCTCTGGATTCCATTGCACGGGATTTTCATCTCGCATAACTACGGTTCTATCCTGGCGCTTGCTTTTGCTTTTGCAGGCGCGTACGGCGGCTGGGTGGTGCGCCTTGGTATCCGTAAGGCATTGGACGCGGCGTAGAATATCCCATGGGGCGCCACCCTCAAGTTGTGTTATGTTGAGGGGCGTTCTCCACCCCGCCTGTCCTGCCTGTCGTGGCCGCCAGGCCGCGGGCCAGATACTGACACTGCCCGTGCCTACCGGCAGCCTGTCCTGGACGGACAGTCCAGGGGGTATGTATGCGCCAGCACAGTGCAGGCCAGGAAGCATCTCTGATACGACAAACGAGACCCTTCGGTCGCACCCCGAAAGAGCATCGGGGCAGGCAGGACGCTCCCTCAGGATGACAATTCAAATGACTTCTAGGATTTTGGTGTAGGTTTCGCCATTAGGTTGGCAATCCCCTTAAGGTTTAGCCACCATTGTTCCTTCGGACGCTGAAGCTTTAAATCAGCCATGCGGTCGAAGTCGCGCATATCGTGAAATACAATCTTTCCATTCTGCAGGCCGATAAAGGCGCTATCACTGCTTCCCTGATCGCACTTATCAATTAGGTATTCAAGACACAAGCGTGCAAGTCGTGTTGCTTGAATACGGTCAAAGGGCGAGGGGTCGCCACCTTGTTGTAAGTGTCCCAAAATAGCCGGACGCACATCAAACACATCCTTGCCTTCCTCTTCGAAGAGAGAGCAGATGAAATCAGTGGTATACACTGTATTGGCATATTCATTTCGGATGACCAGCCCTAGTCGCTTTCCAGTAAGGAAGCCACGGCTGAGATCCTCAACATCTCGCTGTAAATCAGCGAGTGTGATGCCATCTTCAGGCAAATAAAACCGTTCCGCGCCAGTGGCAAGCCCAGCCATTAAAGCGAGATAGCCGCACCAATGACCCATCACCTCGACGACGAAACAGCGTCGCGTGGCCACTGCAGATTGTTTGATCTTATCTACTGCATCAACGATATTGTTGAGTGCTGTGTCTGCTCCAATGCTGAATTCTGATCCGGGCAAGTTATTGTTGATAGAGGCAGGTAAGCACACGATTGGGATATTGAAGGCCGGAAAATCGTCCCGGTCACTGGTCATGTTAAACACTGCCTGGTAAGCATTCCAACCGCCGATGACGAGCATGGCTTCAATATGGTTGTCCTCAATCGTGCGCGCGATTGCATGCAAGTCTTTTCCTTTGGGAACCATGCGACTGGTTCCCAAAACAGATCCGCCCATGGAGGCCCAACCGCTCACACTTGTCCACTCTAACTCCTGTACCTGGTTCTCGGCTAATCCTTCAAAACCATTGCTCACTCCCAACATGATGTGACCCTGATCCAGCCCAAGGCGGACCGCCGCTCTGGCCGCTGTATTCATCCCTGGGGATGGCGCGCCTGCATGGAATACTGCAATGCGGAATCTCTTCTGATCCGGCGCCGGCGGGTGAGGCAAGGCACGTACCATAGTCTTGAGCGTACGGAAGGCATCTTTGAAACTGGAAGTGCGCAAGTCCATTGCCTTTTCATAATCCTTGATAGCAATCACCTCTGCGACTTCTCTCGTTTTTTCCACACATTCCATGAGTGGCATACGAATAATGCGGTTTGCCCGTGTTCCCACCAAAACCGGCTCATCCTCCGGTTTCGCATTTAAAACCGTGATGACGGCCTCATGTCCCAAGAAAGTAGCCAAATTGCGGTCATAAGCACTAGGACGGCCGCCACGTTGGACATGTCCCAATACAGTCACGCGGACTTCCTCACCCAGGCGCTCTTCCAGCACCCGCTGCACATCACTGCTGCCGATGTACTTTCCGTCTCGATCGCGGGCGCCCTCAGCCATGATAATGATGTGGTCACGGCGACCAGCTTTGGTCCCGGCCTTGAGGCGTTCGACCATCACATCCTGCCAGTTATCCACGTTTGGCGGGGCTTCTGGAATCAGAAGCCAATCTGCACCGGTCGCTAATGCTCCAAACAAAGCAAGATAGCCACAGTTACGTCCCATTACCTTGACAATAAAAGTGCGCTGATGACTGGCGGCAGTACTGGTAATTGCATCCACTGCCTCGGTGATACGATGCAAAGCAGTATCGGTGCCGATGGTCATTTCGGTGCCATAAAAGTCATTGTCAATCGATCCGACCATGCCAACAATGAGCAGATTTGGATGGGCTGCGGAGCTCTCGGCATTGATCTTGCCGTTTTGCACTAACTCAGCCAATAAAGAAGGCCATTCCTGCCGAAAGATATTCGCTCCGGTGAGTGACCCGTCTCCGCCAATGACAATCAGCCCATCAATCCCGAGTTGAATCAGATTCAATGCGGCTTTACAGCGACCTTCACGGGTGCGGAATTCCTCACTGCGTGCGGTTCCGATAACGGTACCACCCCGGTATAAAATTCCGCCGACCGAATCCCAATCCATTTTGCGAATGCGTTCCCCGCCTTCCACCAGTCCTTGATAGCCTTCATAAACTGCGTAAATTTCAGCCCCTTGATCCAATGCGGTACGCACTACCGCGCGGACGGCGGCATTCATCCCCTGCGCGTCACCTCCGCTGGTAAGAACTGCAATTTTCTTTCTAGACATTGTTGCTCCCTAGACTCCTGTACGATGATTTTAGCGTCTGAATTGTACTACGTACCACAAACGCCCCACTTCACAAAAATGATGAATCAAAACGGGACGCACTATGCGTCCCGTCAACCTGATTGTAACTTTATTAAAAAATTCGGGCGGATGCTCTGGCACCCGCCCTCTCTCTCCAACCAGTAAAATTACCTTTAAGACACCGCTATCTGCGATGTATAAAGATAATATCACTCTTTTTTATCAAATTCAACCTTACTAAAGTACTGAATATTGTGCTAAAGCTCACGGATATTTATTATGTGCAACCAACTACCTGATAAACCTTGGCGTTCGGCAAAAACAGCAGGATTTTATACCAATCCGGTTTTTGCTCAAGGATTTCAGGATTGAAACTCTGGCTTGAATTGCCCACATAGATATGTGTAATTTCCTGGCCGCATATACGATTTAGAATACCAGTTTCTCTAAAATCTATTGTATACGGTAAGTTGATCGTCGCTCTATCCGTCAACCCTGCGATCCAAGCACCTGCATCGGAGCCTGCATTTTGAGGAGACTGGCCGAATGGGGTGATTTTTATTTCTGCTGACGAGATCAATATACGAGCATCTTGGGGCAGGTTTTTATCCATCCAATCGAGTGCGATCAGGTCATCATTTCCTATAATTTCACAACAGTCTGACGGATAAAAGTTGTAATGGATAAAAGCGTAGATCATAATCAAACCCGAAAACAAGCCTACAGCGACCCCTTTCAAGAGTTTTAGCCGCAAAAATGATAATTCATTAAAGCTGGCAAATCCCAATCCGCCAAGTAACGAGAGAGGTATGAATAAAGTCATTTCAATAAATGGCCGGTCCATGAGGGTGAAGAAAGCATTGTTTGAAACCGGAATAAACAAATTCAATATCAAAAGCATAATGAAAAGCAAACAAGCAAAGACAAGACGCCTGTACCTTAAATAGGCAAATACAGAAAGCGCGCCTATTGCACCTGTAATCCAAATCCCATCATCGAAGTAAGGATCAAGTAAAGTGTTTAGGACGCTAGTTCGTTCTATATAAATGATCTCTCCTGCCAAGCTAAGGAGAACCAATCCGAAGAACAGGAACTTGGCCTTTTGGGATAAATGTTCCCACCCTTGTGCCAGTTTCCATGCAACGACCGCAATTCCAATGAAAATGATTGACCGCACATGGATCAAAAAAGATACACCAATACCGAGCATAGCTAAACCAGGGATCACCCGACTTTTATAGCCTCGCCGTTCATTTTCACTAAGCAGATATAGAATTCCTATAGAAAATTGAACGGACAACAAACTTAACAACGCAGGGTACTTTCCCCAATTGACCCCATGCGCGGGCATGTACCAGCCAAAAACTCCGAGAACCACTGCAAACAGTCCTGCCATATTTGATCTGGTTGCACGCCTGACTAAAAAAAATAGTGGGATAGGCACAAGTGCTAAGGCGATTTGGCCAAATACCAGCATCATCCGGTCCAATTTCATTTGTGAGGTAACCGTCATAACCGCCAAAATGATGTGATATCCAATATGATAGTATGATGATACCGGCCAGATAAAATACCCACCCGAGCCAGCGTTTTTATAATCTTTGATCAATATGTTTGCAATCCGATAATGTTCAGCAGAATCGAAATAAGGCGGCAATAAAATTCTTGTAATAAATGGCAAGCGTAATAAGATCAAGAATAATAAAGTGACGCCAATAAACAATAACAACAAAAATTTGCCCTTTGGTTTCTCCTTATTGTGATTTATTGACCAAGTTGCAACCCCAGCACTGAGAAACATGAGCACGAATAAGGTGAGCAACTCAAGATGAACGTTGAATACCGTACCCAGAACAAATACCAAAAGTGAAATCAAAAATATTGGTAAAACCCAGCCTCCCATTGCGAGTGAAATGTATTCTAAAAGGCTTAGTCTATCTCCCCAGATGCTTTGCATTGTCCAGAGAAGAAGAATTGCCCCCCAACCGATCCATAAAAGGATAAGGATGATCGCCGCTTTATCTTGTAATAAAGTTGCCCAGATATCGTAAATTTGCATGCACCAAGTCTATGGATTAGGATACGATCCTGTCGGTGTCCTCGTCGGGGTAACTGTTGTAGTTCTTGGGGTTCCAGTTCCTATAGTAGGTGTTTTGGTAATAAATGCGGTCCAGGTGGGTAGAGCAAAGGTTGGCTGTGATGTTCCTGGCGTTCCGGCGGTCGCGCTGACAATAACAGGGGTGGCTACGGCAAGAGCAGAAATGACAAAGGTTCCTTTGGCAATCAGAGTATTATCGTCTGTCGAATAGACTTCAATATCTATCTGTTCCTCAAGTGAGATTTGCTTCCCGGCACAGTAAATATAGGATGGAAACTCTTTGACGGCCCGGCATTTATACATATCCTCTATTTCATCATGGCGGATCTTCAAATAGAAATCTGGAATTGAGGTTTTAGGCTTGTAAAAATTGACGAGCAACTGATCCTTGGTATCAATACCAAACGAAATGACACACAATACAGAGGAATCAGTATCGCAGTATGGGATTTCAGGTATGGCCTGACTTGTAGCAGTCTTCGATGAATCCCCTTTTATAAGGGGCACAGAACAGGCAGTTATCAACAAGATAACTGCTATCAGACTAAATGTCTTTGCCAGATGATTTGGTCTCATTAAGATTCTTATTTCAACATCGGCATTTTTAGGCCATGCCGTTTCGCGGCCTCAATCGCTTGATCATACCCTGCATCAGCGTGTCTCACCACACCCAGACCTGGATCCGTTGTAAGGACTCTTTCCAATCTTTTAGCAGCTTCAGGTGTACCGTCGGCCACAATGACCTGTCCAGCGTGCTGGCTGTAGCCAATACCCACCCCGCCACCGTGATGGAACGAGACCCAGGTCGCGCCGCCCACTGCGTTGATCAGCGCGTTCAGGATCGGCCAGTCACTGACCGCGTCTGTACCATCTTTCATCGCTTCGGTTTCTCGATTCGGTGAAGCCACGGAACCCGCGTCGAGGTGGTCACGGCCAATCACGATCGGCGCGCTCACCTCACCATTAGAGACCATCTCGTTGAAGCGCAATCCTGCTTTCGCGCGTTCGCCGTAACCCAGCCAGCAGATGCGCGCGGGCAGCCCTTGGAAATGAACTTTCTCACGTGCCAGCTTGAGCCAGCGATGTAGATGCTCATCCTGAGGGAACAACTCCATCACAGCCTGATCGGTTTTGTAAATATCCTCTGGATCTCCGGAAAGCGCAACCCATCTAAATGGCCCTTTGCCCTCACAGAATAATGGGCGAATATAGGCCGGGACAAAGCCCGGGAATTCGAACGCATCGCTTACACCGTAATCAAAGGCACGCTGGCGAATATTGTTGCCGTAATCAAATACCTCGGCGCCCTTGCGCTGAAATTCCAACATGGCCTGCACGTGCTTTGCCATCGAAGCCATGCTCATCTCTTCATATTTCTTCGGGTCAGACTTCCTCAACTCGTCGGCCGCGGCAAGCGAAAGTCCGGAAGGAACGTAGGATAGCACATCATGCGCGGATGTTTGGTCGGTGACCACGTCCGGAATGACGCCGCGCATTGTTAGCTCCGGGTAAATATCTGCTGCATTACCGATCAAGCCGACCGAGAGCGGCTCCCGTTTATCAACAAATTCTTCCACAAGGGTCATGGCCTCTTCGAGATTATCCACCACGCGATCGACGTAACCTGTGTCAAGTCTACGTTTGGCACGTGCCGGGTCAACTTCGACGATCAAGCCAACGCCTTCATTCATCGTGATGGCGAGTGGCTGTGCGCCACCCATGCCACCAAGTCCGGCGGTGAGCGCAAACTTTCCTTTGAGCGATCCCCAACCTTTGAGTTTGGCAAGCGCGCCAAAAGTTTCATATGTACCCTGTAAGATGCCTTGCGTGCCAATATAGATCCACGAACCGGCGGTCATCTGACCATACATGATAAGTCCCTTCGCAGCCAGTTCATCGAAGTGTTTTTGCGTGGACCAAAAAGGTACAAGGTTAGAATTAGCGATCAGTACTCGCGGCGCATCGCGATGACTCTTGAACACAACAACAGGCTTGCCCGATTGCACGAGAAGCGTTTCATCATCCTCAAGATTTTTAAGTGACTCCAAAATCGCGTCGAAAGCCTCCCATGAGCGCGCGGCCTGTCCACGCCCGCCATAGACGACAAGGTTCTCCGGTTTCTCGGCCACTTCGGGGTCGAGGTTATTCTGGATCATCCGGTACGCAGCTTCGGTCAGCCACGATTTGCAGGTGAGCTGTGACCCGCGCGGCGCGCGGACGGTGCGAGCAGTAGACATCATCGGCTCCTTGTTTGAAAAAATTCCTCCCAGTTATTATATATTATAGCCTGGAGAAAATACTGTTTTATCCGATATTCTTCTCCAATATAAAAAGGCGATGACGCGATAGCCTCAAGGGATTCGGGCGGATACTTTCAGTAACAATCAATTTGGTATTGAGGTACTCAAATATTCTCTTCCATTCGCTCTCTGTCTTAAAATTAAAAGGTAAGCTCATGCTTTCAGAGATAACACGATTGCCATGATAGTCGAGAGTCTTGAGTAGGCGTAATTCGAACGCATTTTGATAAACATCTTCCAGGACGATCAGTCTCTTTTTCGTCACTCGCAGAAACTCGCTGAGCGCGACAATAGGATTCGACATGTGATGCAATGCAAAAATCACACAAACATTGTCAAAGGCTCCGGTTTTGAATGCCAACCTTTCCCCCGAGCATAGGCAGAAATGGTGGTTGCTCTGATCCAGGTGGATCACGTCGGTGCCAAAGGCTTTGATCCCGTGGCGCCGTTGAAGCATCTCCGCAATCAACATCGTGCCGCACCCACAGTCCAGAAGTGTTTCACCCGGACGTAAGTATTCCGCAAGATAGTTTGCGATACGACTGGCCCGATAATTTGTAATACTGTTAAATAACCAGCTCGGAATCATCTTTGGCTTTCCCTCTCATTGGCATGGATAAAAAGTTCATCACCCTCATTATGGCGGAGAAGCAAAATGGATGGACAGATTTGGAAATAATAATCTCTCTCAGTTTTAGAGCTGAGAGAGATTGACTTCATATTTCAAATAATTCTTCTACTAGTAACGGAGGAACAGAATTAGTTTCATTTTAAAATGCAGATTACTTGCGATGTCGGAGTGTGGTTTGGAGTGCATCCAAGGCCCACACAGCAGCCTTGCGGACGATTTCGTCCGAGTCGTGAGTTGCCTGCTTTAAAGGCTCAACTGCTCCTTCATCGGTATACCAGGGTAGGGTCAACGCCGCGGCTGCGCGTGTTAGATTTGATTCTGCGCCAAGCAATTCGATTAATCGTTTTACTCGCTCCTGCCCCGCATCTTTTGCGTCGGCGAACATCACACCGAATTTCCAGGTAGCATGTCCAATCGCCTTTTTGACGGCATCATCAAAAGCCGGATTGGCCAGACTACCCATATTTGCCATCCGGTCTTCAACATTGGAAAGCATGTTGTTTAACATTTGAAATTGTTCTCCCCCTAATAAATTCATTGTCTCAGGAAGGCTGGTCGAACCGCCACCTATATTGAACCCCATTGGAAATTTCACCGGAAAAGCTTTTTCGATATCCGTCTTGATGCCGCTAAAATCTTGAAACGCCTCTGTGATAGCACGATATACCACTGAGCACGGACCGTATAAGTCATCATCTTTCAATAAATCTAACATTACGGGAATTGCTTCCGTACCACTCAATTTCCCGAGAGCTCGTGCTGCATCGCCGGGTGTAATCTGGTCTTGGCTATTTAGCTGTTCAATCAGATATGGAATCGCTCGCTTATCGCCAAGGTTACCCAATTCCTGGATCGCCATCTGTCTCGTGATGAGTTGGTCGCTTTTCAATTGTTCCAACACCAGGGGCAAGACGCCTTCATATTTCATTTCCACTAACAACTTCAACAGACGCGGGTCATTTACTCTTGTATAAGCGGCTGCAATTTCAGGCGACGCTTTCTTTCCAAATTTGCGGAGAGCCTGATAGGCATCATAATCGAGGCGGTCTTTTTTCTCATCTAATACAATATCCAACAAAGCGGGGATGGCTTGTGGATCTTTGATACGTCCAAGAGCAACGGCTGCACGCTGACGAACTGTCATCACTCTGTCTTTGAGCAATTGAATGAGCGGCTCAACGGCCCGTTTGTCACGTAATGCGCCGAGAGCTTGTGCAGCATTGCGCCGCACGCGCCAATCAGAATGAAGCAAGTCAGTCAGGAGGACATCCAGCGCGCGTGGATCGCGGCTCTGACCAAGAAGCCGCGCGGCATCACAACGCTTTATCCAATCAGAGCCTTGGAGGTCGGCAACGAGAGTTTCGAATGGAATATTAGATTTTGGCATAAAAACTAAAACCTCCTGACTATTATAAGCCGGGAGGTAATATTACAAACAACTAGCTAGGTTTTAGTTCTGTGATATCAGTTGAGCAAAGTTAGTGCCTTTTAGTCTGTTAACTAGCTCTTCCTGAGCATCACACCAAACGGGGCGCAACGGGCAATCATTATCAAAGCTGCATGTTGAACTTTCGCCTGCACATTCGTTCAACTGGATCGGCCCATCGATGGCTTCGATGACCTCAAGCAAGGAAATTTCTCTTGCGGTTCACGTGCCAGGGTCACACCGCCGCGCGCGCCGCGTGAAGTGTGCAAAAGCCCTGCAATAGACAATTGCGAAATGATCTTGGCAAGAAAAGATGGTGGGATTTGCTGTTTTTGAGCGACCTGGCTGGTGGCAGAGCGTTGGTCTCCAGTTTTTGCGAGATACAGAACAGCACGAACGGCATAGTCAGCTTGACGGGTGATTTGCATACGAACCTCTTTTAGCTTCTGAAAGAAAAAATACTGACAATTACGATTTTATTTGGCTATGTGGTACAAGACAAGTGATAGAGGTCACAGATGAAATGTGACCTTTTACTCCGATTTAATAAAATTACCTCACCAGGTTAAGGTGAGGCAGGATATAAGTTGATTTTGGAGTTCAGAAGAGCAATTTCGTGAATTTATATAAATTGGATAAAAGTTGTCGAATATTCGCGTTAGTGTGCTAGTCAATCATATCCCGAAGACGTTCTAAACTACGGAGTCATAGAGACCGCGCACGTTTCTTCCAGCATTTTCAGTGGAATGTGCGGAGTCTCAGCGGTATGGTCGCTTGTGGATCTTGTATTTGAGAATATTCATATTAATCGGTTAACGTGATATTTCCGGCACCCATTTCGATCACGAAGGTCAAGGTCGGGCCCTCGCCAGATTGAGTATACAGGTTACCATTTTTATTCCAGCTTGAACTGGTGCTGACGTTCGTTAGACCGCTGTCCAGAGTGACATTTGCATTCGCGTTTTTGGGGATCACCAGAGTGATATTGCTAAGGCCACTGCTGATCGTGACCGTGGCATCGCGTTGCAGATCGCCTGAAAAATCAAGTTTGTATTCCCCTGCGCCGGATTTGAACATAAGTGTATTGAAGTTTGCATTCGTCAATTCCTTCAATTCTACGTTTGATGCTCCGGTATCATAACGCAGTATGCTCATCTCGGATTTGTTCGGCGAAGAAAACGAAAGATTGACATGCGCCGCACCATCCTTCACTGTCAGGCCGGTTAGCGAGAGACCTCCTAAATCATAGGTTGCGTCATAGGCACCAGCTTCAATCTTCAAGTCCATAGGAACATCACCGAGCCGCAGGTCCCAGTCATTTTTAATGCCGTCGAACGATGGTAGCTCTTTGAGCTCATAATTGCCCTGCTGGATACGGACATTTCCTTCCTCTTCCGTGATCACCGGCTTCAGATCCTTAATGTTATAAGTCGCTGTTCCATCAACCAGTCCTTCGCCCGCTCCGGAAGACAACTTCAACTTTCCAGCGCCAAAAGCAATTGTCAGGTGTATCTCATCGGCGTCTGGAGCTGCTACCTTTATTTCATCCTTGATATCTGGCCCGGCAGTAGGCCGCTTGGGGATATCAATCGTAAAACCACAGGCCACGCCGACCAGTGCGAGAATTAGGAATGCAGATAATATTTTGTAGTTCATGGGCTATCTCCTTCGAAAGGATATACGAAGGGGTTTACCGCTAGTTGCATAAATTGCTAAACTTATCGAATGGTTCGATCTTTCAAAACTAGACGATACTGCTCTTTATCTCGTTTCAGATAGCCGCACTTCACTCCCCGTTTGGGCTGAACGAGTTGCAGCTAGTGCCAGGTCCAGTGATTTAGCGCCTTCCCGCAGGGGAATGCGAGTCTTTTGGCCTGATCGGATGGCATTTCGAAAATCCCGCATCTCCGATAGATAAATATCCCGGTCAGAATTAATCACTTCAGGCTGGCGATCTAGCTTATCCGTATAATGGAATGTGGCGTGGTTGGCATCGGTGAATGCCACAGTAAGGTTCTTGGAAACCACACGATAGTCGTTGATCCACTGGTTTGGAATTGCCCCATTGGTAGCATAGATTACACCCAGCCCGCCCTTTGGAAAACTAAAAATCGTGGCACTGACATCCTCAACGGTATAATCATCTACATCTTGGTGAAATATATTTTCCTGGCGCGAATAAACTGTAATGGCATCTCCCATCAAGAACCGCATCAGGTCTACCATGTGGATAACCTGTTCTACTAATTGTCCCCCGGAAAGTTCGCGCTTCCGCCACCAGGGCGCATGTAATGAATTACAGAAATATCGGGCTGACATTAGACCAACTGGTTCGGTATCGCTTGAATCTATCATTCCTTTCAGGTGTTCAATGGCTTCTCCAAACCGAAACATGAATCCTATCTGAGTGACGATTCCGGCATTTTCGGCAGCATTTACCATGCGCCAACCTTGCTCCGAGGTCAACGCAATTGGCTTTTCGATAAAGACATGTACACCTAGGTTTGCAGCAATCTCAACTTCGTCGGAATGAGCATAGGGAGGTAGGCAAATGACGACTACATCCAATTGAACTTGTTCGAACATTTGATGGTGATCTGCAAATACAGGTGCCTGCCCGTTTGTATATTTCTCCGAGAAGGCGACTGCTTTTTCGATGGTGCGATTGCAGAAGGCGACCATCTCAAAATCATCTGCTAGAAGTTGTAATGTGTGCGCATGGCGGTGGGCAAATCCCCCACAACCCAAAATAGCTGTTCGCAGCGGTTGACTCATATGGTTATTCCTTCTAATTTGGCTCACGCTTATTCATATTTTGGTGCAATCCAATACAATCTGCAACGCGTTTTCCGGTTCCTGATCAAGAATACGAAAGGCCTCTCCAGCATCATCAAAGGGAATCACATGGGAGATGATGGGTTTAAGATCGATAATCCCATCCGCTTGTAAGCGCATGAAAGTTTGAACCAATCGTAACTTGTCCCATCGATAGGTCAGTTCAGGATCTGTACCCGAGATCTGTGAGCCTACGATATTGACCCGGTTATGGTGGAATTCTTCTCCCAAGAACAATCCAGCAGCCTCTCCTTGGAAGAAACCCAAAGCAATAACTTTGGCAGAATAAGCTACAGAACGGATCGCTTGGTTGAGGGCAATCGCAGAGCCAGTCACTTCGATTGCAACATCTGCACCGCGATTATCGGTGATAGCTCGAATACGTTCGGCAACTTCATCATCGGCCGCGTCGAGTATCATATCGGCTGCGCCACTTTGCTTGGCAATTTCCAACCGCTTTTCAAAACGGTCAACCCCAACAACTCTTGCGCCAGATTTCTTGGCGAGCTGTCCTACGATCTGGCCAAGAGTTCCCATTCCAAAAACGGCGACTGTCTCGCCAATCCGAATACGAGCATCGTGCACGCCATTGGTAGCAATTGCCCCAATATGAGAAAAAATGCCAAAGATCGCATCCAGCGATTTTGCCTGGACACGATCCCGGGCATAATCTTCTTCAACAATATGGTGGGTGCGATGCCCCCAGGTCCCAAAGATGATGTCTCCAATTGATACATCCTGAACCTCACTTCCCAATTCGACCACTTCGCCAACTTCTTCGTAACCCCATCCGCTGACCGGGTACGAGAGGGTTGGTTGTTCAGCGGGAATAAAGAGCTTGCGAGATGGATCCCATTGCTTATGCAAATAAGGATTGCTACCGCGATAAGCAGTCAGTTCTGTCCCGGCACTGATGCC
>WNFV01003488.1_pt1 | contig 27796 bp, 20 predicted proteins | sample 5400101 | NCBI WGS metagenome assembly WNFV01 (sample SAMN13153361, study PRJNA577476) | soil metagenome | isolation source: 115 cm soil or saprolite under grassland replicate 1 | place: USA:California | collected 2016-06-15
TAGCGGCACAGCGCGTTGGCCAGCCGCATCTGCCGCGGCGTCCGGCAACGGACTCGCAGCAGCTCCGGGCTGCAGACGAGGATCGACAGGCCGCGGGCTCGTGAGACGGCGACGTTGAAGCGGTTGGCGTTGTACAGGAAATCGATCCCGCGCGGGATGGTTTCCGGGGACGAGGTTGCCATCGAATACACGGCGGCGGCACCCTCCTGGCCCTGGAACCGGTCCACGGTGCCCACCCGGCCACGCGTGCCAAGGCGAGCGAGGAGGGCGCGCTCGATCTCGGCGACGTGGGCGTTGTACGGGGCGACGACCAGGATGTCGTCGGCGGCCAACGGCCTGGTCTCGCCACGGGCATCGGTCCATTGCCGCCCGACCAGCTTGGCGACCGCCTCGGCGACGGCGACCGCCTCGGCCCGCGAGCTGACCTGATCACCGTCGTGGGCGATCGGCAGCCAACGGAGTCCCAGGTCGTCGGCGCCGTCCACTCCGGCGATCCTCTGGCGACCGGTGGAAGGGTCGGCGTTCAGCTCGCCGGCATAGAAGACCTCCGAGATGAAGTCGTTCACGAGCGGATGCATCCGGTAGGTGACGTCTAGCAGCAGGCCGCGATCCGGTGCGATCGTGGGGGCGGCGCCGACCGCGTGCTCGAGCGCCGAGCTGCCGGCACCGTCAGGGTGGACGCCCTGCGACACCTGGGGCAGCTGGTTGGGGTCGCCCAGCAGGACGATGGAGCGCGCCGCACCGCCGATCGCGACGACATTGGCGAGGGCCAGCTGTCCGGCCTCGTCGACGAACAGCGTGTCGACGGCACCGGCCATGTCCTCACGGCCGAAGAGCCATGCGGTGCCGGCGGCGACATCGAAGCGGCCGGCCCGCATGGCCGGCGCGACATCCTTGGGATCGGTAACGACCTGGACGCTCTCGCGCTGGACGCCGTCTTCGACCGTGTCGCACTTCTGGACGACGCGGACGGTGCGACCGGCCTGGCGCGCCGCCTCGTCGAGCGCGATGAGCATGTTCGCGATGGCCTTGTGGGACTGCGCCGTCACCCCCACCCGCCGGCCCGCCGCGACGAGCTCCAGGATCATTCGCGCGCCGGTCCAGGTCTTGCCCGTGCCGGGCGGGCCCTGGATCGCGAGCGTGCTCTCGTCGAGGGACGTCGCGAGCCGAAGGGCCGCACCGAGCGCGGTCTCCTCCGGGCGTCGCAGTGGGGCGCCCGGGACGGCCCCGGCCACGCGAGGCGGCCGCCGCATGAGGAGGTCCCGGACCGCCCGGTAGGGCCCCGGCCCCTCGATTCCGTACGCGATGACGTGGTCGGCCACGGCAGCGAGCGCGTCCGGGAGAGGGTGATATGGCCGCGGGCCGGGCTCGATCAGCGCCACCGGATGCGGCGCCTGGCTGGTTGTGGCCCGCCTCAGATCGACCGTGCCCGCGATCGGGTCGAGGGCCACCACGCTCCCGGCCGGCCGATCCGTCCTGGGGTCCACCCAGTCGGCGTCGCCCTCGTGGATCTTCGTGTCCTGGAGCGGCTCGAAGCGATAGCGATGGACGACGGAGCGCTTGTCGGCCCCGACCTGACCGACATGCGAAAGCCCGGCCAGCGCGCCGCTCTCTCCGAGGAGGTCCTCGACAGAGAGGTCGCGGAGGCGGAAGAACTCCCACCATCCGGGCTTCGTGTCGCGCCGGTGCCAGTCCACCAGGCCCGCGAGCAGCCACCGGGCCGCCTGCTGTGGCGTCCGCTCGGCCGGATCGTCCGGGATGCCGGCCTGGAGCGCCTGCTCGCGGGCCCGGGTAACCGCCTGCCATGCGGTGAGGGCCTCCGATGGTCCCGCCTCCGCACGCGCCGGGCGCGGCAGGCTCCAGCCCTGGGACAGGATCGCGTCCCGGCGGCGCTCTTCGAGCCAGTCCCGCAGCAGGAGCGTGGAGACGCAGTCATCGCGGTTGTAGTCGGCCAGGTCGCGCAGGTGGCGGTCATCTCCGTCGCGCAGCCAGCGCTCGTACTCGACCACGCTGAAGCCAGCTTCCGTGATGGGCCCCGCGCGTGCGGGCAGGTAGAACTTCTCGATCGTCTTGATCGAGTACGACTCGACGGACGCCCGGATACCCTGGCGAACCACCTGGTAGAGGTCGACGAGGACCTGGCCGCGAAGGATCCGGTCCACGTCGTCCTCCCGGGTTGCGTGGCGCTGCATGAGGCGCTTGATCGCCCCGGATTCGTAGCCCGCGTAGTGGTAGACGTGCATCCGCGGATCGCGATCGAGTCGCTCGATCACCAGGTCGACGAACGCCTCGAAGGCGGCCTTCTCGCCGCGCCGGTCGTGGCCCCAGATCGGGCGGTACGCGTGCCGGCCGTCGGCTGTCCGCCACGCCACGCCAAGCAGGTACTCCAGGCCGTCGTCGAGCGCCCACGGATCCGCCTCGATGTCGAAGAACAGGTCCATCGAGGACGGCTCCGGGAGCGCGGCCAGCCCGTGGCCCGGCGCCTCCGGGTCGGGAGCGATGAGCTCGTGGCGGAGGTCGTGCGCCCGCCGACCCTCGAGCTGGAGACGGGCCTGATCGCGAAGCCGGGCGAGCGGCCGCGGATTCATGCGGGCAACGCTCCGCTCGACCGGGAGCTCGCCCAGCGCGGTCAGCGTGGCCACCCCGTTCGCGGCGAGCCGTTCCGTGTACGTCCGGGTCATGCCCGCCACGATCGACAGGTGATCGTCGGCGCGGCGCCGGTCCATGCAGGTCGGGAACCAGGTGCACACGCGGCAGTGCTCCACCGGGTCCGGGTATGTGGCGGGGACGGGCTCGTCGCCGAAGATGCGCGCCTCGAAGCGGCCCTTGACGGCCCGATAGAAGGCGGCGTAGTCGTCCAGCCGCTCGATGTGCTCGACGCCGTCGCCGGTGACGATGATGAGGCGCTCGGGCGGACGACCCTGCAGCTGGCCCAGCCGGTCTGCGTAGACGCAGACCTGGAGCAGCGCGCCGGCCTTGACGCCGCGGGCGAGCTTCGTATCGGCGACGTCATAGCTCCATGACCCGAGGTCGCTCGGGCGCTCGGCACGGAGCAGGAAGTCGGCATGGCCCCGCCAGCGGCCGTTGAAGAACGTCGCCTGGTAGATGACGTCCACGCCCCGGCGCATCGCGTCGACGGTCTCCGCCTCGGCGGCCCTCAGCTCGTCGGGTGTGTCCGGATAACGCAGCTCGACTTCGTGGATCGACCTGCCGTCCGCCCGCAGGCGCTCCAGGTAGGCCAGCTCGTGCTCCACCCCCCGTTCCTGAAGGAGGGCGAGCTCCGGATCCTCGCGGCGCGGCGGTGTGTCCCAGAGGCCCTGGGCACGGCCGAGCTCCAGCGTCTCGAGATGGTCACAGGCCAGGTAGCCGACGAGATCCGATGCGCTGACGACGATCGTGTCGCCGTGGAGTTGCACGCTCCTCAGCGTAGCCGGGGCCGTGCCACCTCGCCTGGCACGGCGGCCTCAGCCGAACAGCTCGTCGACTGCGTCCGCGAAGACCTGGCTGTGGCGATCGACATCTGCGTCCGTCGTCGCCGGACTCATGAGCGCCATGTTGTGGAACGGCGTCATGAGCACACCGCGATTGAGGGCGTACAGGTGGAGGAACCGCTCCAGCTCGAAATCGCCGTGGTCCCATTGCTCTCGACCGGTCCGCGGGGGATTCGCCATGAAGTGATACTCGGCGCGAGCGCCGAGCCGCGTCACGTGCCATGGCAGGTGGCGGCTGGCGATGATCTCGCGAGCTCCCTCGGCCCAGCGCCCGGCCAGCGGAATCATCCGGGCGAAGGCTGCCTCGGTCAGGACCTCGCCCAACGTCGCCCTGATCGCGGCCAGGGACAGCGCGTACCCCGCCAGGGTCCCGCCGATTCCGCCGACGTCGGCGTCCTCGAGCGACATGGCGCCGGCGACCGCGTCGGCCACGGCCTGGCTCAACCCGTACGCGGCGGCCGGAATCCCGCCGCCGATCGTCTTGCCGATCACGAGGACGTCGGGCTCAAGGCGCCACTGGGCGGTGGCCCCACCCGGCCCCGCACAGATCGTGTGCGTCTCGTCGATGATCAGCAGCGTGCCGGTCCGGCGGGTGATCGCGCGGACGGCGTCGTGGTAGCCCGGCTCTGGCAGGACGATGCCCACGTTGGTCAGCGCCGGCTCGATGAGCAGCGCCGCAACCCGGCCGTCGGCCAGGGCGGCGTCGAGAGCGGGCGCGTCGTTGAACGGCACGACGCGCGTCGTCAGGGCCGGATCGACCGGCGGGCCAATGTTGCCGCGGCGCGCCTCCACCCGGCCGTCGTCGGCCAGCCAGGCGAACGTCTCGTCCACGGTGCCGTGGTAGTTGAAGTCGTGGACGGCAATCAGCGGCCGGCCGGTGACCATGCGCGCGAGCCGGATGGAGAACCGGTTCGCGTCGGTCGCCGTGACCGCGAATTGCCAATACGCCAGACCGAATCGGCGCTGCAGCTCCTCGCCGACCCACGCGGCGTCCTCGGTCGGCAGCATGTGGGTGATGCCGCGTCTCAGTTGGCGCTCGACCGCAGCCACTGTTGGCGCTGCCCCGTGGCCCGCCATCGCCCCCGTGTCGCCGAGGCAGAAGTCCACGTACTCGTGTCCATCGACGCAGCGGAAATGAGCGCCCTCGGCGAAGTCGACGAAGGGCGGGAAGGCGCCCGGCCACTTCACCATCCAGGGCATCGGCACGCCACCCAGGAGCGACCCGCGGGCGCGCTCGTAGAGCGCTCCCGAGCGCGGATGAGCCTCGACGAAGGTCTGTTGCTCGCGCTCCATGATCGTCACGAGCCGGGCTCGGTCGAGGGTCGCGAGTGCGGGCATTTCGCGATGATGCCTCTCCGCGCCCCCTCATGGGCGACCGGTGCGTGGACCGGGTCGCGGGTGGTCAGGCGGTTCGCCTGGCCGGGTCGCTAGGACAGCTCGCGACGGTACCCGCAGATCGGGCAGGTGGCGACCCCGGTGGCGGGATCGAGCTGCAGGAAGCTGGCGCACCCGTTGGTGCGACAGTAGAGGTTGCTGGTGGCATGGCTTCGACGGCGAAGGCGGCGCATGGCGCTCGCCCGGCCGGTCAGGCTGGCCGTGGTTGATCGTGACAACACGTGTGGGTATCCCTCTCGATGAGCCGGCGCCGGGACGTTTCTGGTCCCACGGCGACTGCGGCGAAAAATGGTCCGCTCGCGACGATCCGATATCGGGGATCGGAGCGGATAGATCAGTACCGGCGGCCGGCGCGGGAGCAGATTCGTGCTCTGACCTGCGTCACGTCCGCGGTTCGGTACGGATCAAGTCTCGCCTACATCTTCATCGGCGTCAAATCCGATCTGGCGCTCTCGTTGGTGTTGCCCGTTGCACCGGGCTCAACACCGACCAGTTCATCGAGGCTAGGGATCCGCCGCATCCCGCCTGGTTTCTCTCGCCGTGCGCCGTTTGTTGCATCGAGCTCAACGCCGACATGTTTACGAAGCTCGAGCTCGGCTGCGGACCGTTCAGCCTTCCTCGTCGTGCCCTGTCAGTTGCGCTCAGCTCAAGGAGGCGTCCGCCCGCGAGCCCAACCCGAGCTGCCCGCCCGACGGAGGTGCCGGCCCGACGAAGGTGCCCGCCCAACCCGAGAGACCGGCCCGACGAAGGTGCCCGCCGTCAGCAGTCGGGCCTGGCCGCGCCCCGATCGGCTAGCGCCGCTTGCCTCGGACGAGCAGCAGGTGGGCGGTCCATTCCGACGTCTGCCCGTCGTTCGTCGACGAGCTGCCCTGCCAGCCGCACACGCAAGTCACCTGCTGCAGCCGGTGCACGTACTGGTCGATAACGTGCTTGAGGGGCTCCTCCGTCGCGGTGGCAGAGGACTTGGGCGGGTTGGGATTCACGGACACGCTCCTGGGCTGGCTCACGGCGAGACGAGGCCTACGCCGGGGGCCTCCTATTGTGCGCCATTCCCGCGGATTCGGCAGGACCCGGGCGTACGGGTCCGTCCGGTCGATCAGAATGGCGGCCACGGGATGGAGGGTCGATCCGGATCGGGCATCGGCATCCGGCGGGTCCTCAGGAGCTCGTCGACCCGGGCGACGGTGGCCGCCACCTCGATCGGCGCGAGCAACTCCGCCAGGGCCTCCCCAAGGCCTCCGTCCAGCCGCTGCCGAACCGTGTCGAGCACCTCGACCTCCGCCTCGGCCAGGCGACCACCCCGCCAGCCCCACAGGACGGTCCGGAGCTTGGGCTCCGGCGAGAAGCAGATGCCATGGTCGACGCCGAAGAGGTGGCCGCCATCGACCGGCAGGATGTGGCCAACCTTGCGGTCGGCGTTGTTGACGACCGCGTCGAAGACGGCCATCGGCCGGAGCGCACGGTCCGCGCGCTGGACGAGCTCCCACGGGTCGGCCCCGGCATCCACGTCGATCCACACCTGGACCATGCCGTCGCCGAACGGCCCGTCGCGCAGGATCGTGGGCGGGACGATGTCCCAGCCGGTCGCCTCCGACACGAGGTGCGCCGCGACCTCGCGGTGGGCCAGCGTACCGTCCGGGAAGTCGTCGAGCGGCCGTTCGCCGAGGATCGGCTTGTAGACGCAGGTTGCCACGAGGTCCGGGTCGGGGTCGGGGCAGCGACGTGTGATCGTGCACACCATGGCCCGATTGGACGACCCCACGAGCCGGCCGAGGACGTCCAGCTCGCCGTCGCGGAGAAGGTCGAGGGCGGTCGCCCGGTCGATCGAGCTCAGCCGGTCGCCGCTCGACTCCACGCTGTGCGTCAGTTCAGGTAGCCGTTGCGACGGGGACAGATGTGGCCCTGGGGGTCGAGCGGCTGGCCGCACAGCGGGCATGGCGGTCTGCCGGCGCCCACGACCGCGATCGCCCGGTCGGCGAAGCCGCGAGCTGCGGCCGGGTGCATGACGACGCGGATGAGGTCGGGGCCGTCCTCGACCTCGTCGGCCAGCTCAGCCTGCTCGGCGTCGCCATCCTCGACCATCTCGCGAGCCTCGACGATGATGCGCTCCTGGTCGCCGTCCCATGTCAGGGTCAGGGTGCCCGCCCGGAATGCTTCGATGAGGGGCTCGTCGAGAGGATCGGTATCCTGGGGGACTTCACCCGCGGGTGGCATCTCGAGGCCTCGTCGCCCGAGCTCGTCCAGGAGCTGGCCGAGACGCTCGGCAAGGACGATCACCTGCGCCTTCTCGAGGACGACGCTCGTGACGCGCCGGCCGTCCCGGGCCTGCAGGAAGAACGTCCTGCCGCCGGGCTGGCCGACCGTTCCGGCCACGAAGCGCTCTGGCTCGTTGAAGCTGAAGATTCGACGAGGCATGGGTCGAATGTACACGGCCCGCCGCGGATGCGCCCTCGAGCCGGCTGCGATCACAGCGAGCCGGGATACCCCGTGATCCGGCGGATATCGTCGTATAGCGGCCGCAGAGCCGCATACATCCGGCGGTAGACGTTCCGGTACAGCTCGTCGTACACCGCATGCGCTGCGGCGCTCGGCTCTCGCGTCTCGCCGATCCGGACCATGGAGCGTGCGGCCGCCTCCACGTCGGGGTAGAACCCCAGACCGGTCGCCGCGTCGATCGCCGCTCCCAGCCCGGACGTCTCATGGGTGTGCGGGCGGCGGACCGCGAGGCCGAAGACGTCGGCGGTGAGCTGGACGGCGGCCGCGCTCTGGGCGCCCCCGCCGGACACGCGCAACTCGGTCAGCTTGACCTTCGTCCGCCGCTCGGTCCGCTCGGCCCCGTCGCGCAGCGCATAGGCCAGGCCCTCGAGGATCGCCCGATAGACGTGCGCGCGGGTGTGGACGTCGCCGAAGCCGATGATCGCGCCAGACCCAGCGACCCGGGCGGCACGGCGCCCACCAGCTCGTCGAAGAGCTCCTCCGGTGCCACGCGTTCGATGGCTGCCCGCGCCACCTCATGGGCGCCGAACTCGCGTTTGAACCACTCCACCATCCAGTAACCCCGCGCGACCTGGAGCTCGAGCGAATACGCGCCGGGGAGCGCGGCCGGGTAGGGGGGCACCAGAGGGATGGCCTCGACGTAGCGGCGCTGGGTCGTGTTGAGCGTGGCGGTGGTGCCGAAGCTGATCGCCCCGACGTTCGGCTGGAGCGCCCCCGAGCCGAGCACCTCGCAGGCCTTGTCTGCCGCTGCGGCGATGACCGGCGTGCCAGCGGACAGGCCAAGGTGCTCGCCCGCGGTCGCCGTCAGCTCGCCGAGCAGATCGGTCGGCATGACGAGCTCGGGCAATTGGGCCGGCTCGATCGGGGCGACGCGCCACTTCCAATCCCCGGGCGCGGCCCACCGCTGGTGCCTGTAGTCGAACGGCAGGTAGCCGACCTGGGCGGCGGCCGAATCCACGAACCGGCCGGTCAGCCGGTGGCTCAGGAAACCCGACAGGAGCAGGTAATGGGCCGTCTCCCGCCAGATCTCCGGCTCGTGCTGGCGGAGCCAGTTCACCTCGGCGTCCGCCTGAAACGCGGCGACCGTCTCTCGGACGCCGAGCGCCCGAAACGCAAGGCCGGTCAACCCGCCGACCCGGCGCAGCCCGGTCGCGCGACGCTGGTCCAACCAGACGATCGCAGGCCGGAGCGGGCGGCCCGCCGCGTCCGTGCAGACGACGGTCCCGCGCTGCGTGGTCAGCGCCACCCCGGCCACGGATGACGGTTGCAGCCCGGGCTCTGCCCAGAGTGTCCGGCAGGCCTCGCCGATGGACCGCCAGTACAGCTCGGCGTCCTGCTCGGCCCAGCCCGGCCTGGGCGACACGTACGGCTCGATCGGGATGCGCGCCCGGCCCACGAGCTCTCCGCGCAGGTCGAACAGCAGGGCGCGAACGCTCTGCGTTCCGACGTCGATGGCCAGGAGTCGATCGCCCGTCCGGAAGCCGCCGCTCATGGTCAGCCGGCCTGGTCGCCAAGCAGCGCGCCGACATTCATGATCCCGTCCGGGTCGAACCGTCGGGCGGCGTCGGCCAGGACCGCCATCGGCAGCGGGCCGATCTCCGCGGCCAGGTACGGTGCGTGGTCGCGGCCCACGCCGTGCTGATGGCTGATCGTGCCGCCTCCATCGACGATCGCCCTCGACGCGGCGGCCTTGAGCACGGCCCAGCGCCGCAGCGTCTCATCCGGGTCGGCGGTTCGGCGGAACAGGCAGGTCGTGTACAGGCTCGAGCCACTCGGGTAGACGTGGGAGCAGTGGCTGAACGCGTGGACCCGCTCATCCTCGGCCTCCAGGCCGTGCCGCAGTGCCTTGGCGACCGCCTCCGCCAGGGCCGGGACACGATCCCAGGTCGTCGCCGTCTCCATGGTGTCCACGGCATAGCCGGCGTCCCACAGCGCGTTGCGCAGGTAGGCAGATCGGAATCGCTCGGCTGCCCATCGTCGCCCGAAGCCACGTCCGAAGGTGCCATCGGCCATGAGCCCGTGATGCGCCCGGACCACCCGCCCGACCTGCGCCGTGGCGAATCGGACCAGTGCCCGGTTGCCGGTGACGGCGACCAGCAGGAGGCATCGATCATGGCCGATGCCCCTGAGCCGGAGGTACCGGCCATACATCCCCAGGATCACTTCGTGGCCGGCCATGCCGACGATGGTGGCGGTCTCTTCCGGCGTCGATAGCCGGATCATGGATACCGGCACCCGCTCGTCGGCCAGCGTCCGGGCGGCGGCCAGCCCTCGATCGAAGTCGGGCAGAAAGCCGGCCACCAAGCGCTCTTCCTGCGGCAACGGGCTCGTCCTGACGGTGACGTCGGTCAGGATGCCCAACCGTCCCTCGGACCCCAGGACGAGCTGGCGCAGGTCGGGCCCGGCAGCCGATGCCGGAAACGGCCGCAGGTCGAGCGGTCCGGCAGGCGCCTCCAGGTGGCCCCCGGCGAAGAGCGATTCGATCCGGCCGTACCGCTGCGACTGCTGGCCGGCAGACTGGGTGGCGACCCAGCCGCCAACGGTGGAGAGCTCGAACGACTGAGGGAAGTGCCCGACAGTCCGGCCCTCGCCGTGCAGGGCGGCCTCAATGCCGGGGCCGGCCGTGCCCGCCCCGAACGTGGCGAGCCCGGAGCGCTCGTCGTAGCGCTGGAGGCCCGCCAGACGATCGAGCGCGACGGTCACGCTCGGCGGGCCGCCCGGCGTGGGCGTCAGGTGGCCGGTGACGCTCGTCCCGCCGCCATAGGGGATCAGCCGGCAGCCTCGCTCGGCGGCGAACCGGAACAGCCCTCGAATCCCGTCGCGGTCGGCAGGGTGGGCCACTCCATCGGGCGCCCATCCCAGGCGGCCACTTCGCAGGGCGATCCAGTCCGGCAGCGACTGACCGCGGGCGTGGCGCAGCCGTTCGCCAGGCTCGATCGTGACGAGCGGATGAGCTTCTGGCAGCGCGCTCGGCGGGAGGCTCGCCAGGGCTGCCTCGAGCGTCGCGTCAGGATCCGGCCGGCCGGGTCCCAGGGCCCGGTCCAGGAAGGAGCGAGCTTCCGGGCCGAGCGGCACCGAGACCGCTTCGTCGCCCCAACCGTTCCAACGGCGCACGCCCACCTCCGCCCGATCGCGACGGCAGGCCGTCCATCACGCGTGGGCCGACCGTCACGCTGCGGATGGTATCGACCGCGACGCCACTCGACGCGGTCGCGCGACGCCGGTTCGGTGGCCATTCTGGGCGGCCACGGTCATTCCATGGTGAATGGAGCCGGCAATGAGCGAGCATGGCCGCGGCCCGGAATGTGTTTGTCGCCTCGCCCGTGCAAGGTTGACCCGGATCCCATTCCAGCTGGAATGAGCCGGTGTGACCGGGAAGGCGGCCGGTCAGGCCTCGGGAAAGAACCTCGGCAGGAAACGCCGGTTCGCATCCAGGAGCGCGTCCAGGAGCGGTGCAGCGGTGGAGTAGCGAGCCACGAGCGGGTTCGCGAGGAGGGCCAGCAGCGCCATCTCCCGGTCGCCGGACAGCGCCGCCTGGATCGTCAGCCTCTCGTAGGCCTTCAGCTGAAGAACCAGGCCCAGGAGCTCCGGGCCGAGCGGTGCGACCGGGATCGGCACGACGCCGTCCCGGCCGACGTGGGCGCCGATCTCCACGATCTCGTCTGCCGGGAGCCCCGGGATCGCCCCGCCGTTGCGGAGGTTCACGACCTGGACGTCGCCCGCGTCGGTTGCCAGGGCGGCGATGAGCTGGGCCGCGGCCTCGGAGTAGAAGGCACCGCCCCGCTCCTCGAGCTGCCTGGGCTTTTCGGCAAGGGCCGGATCGCGATAGCGCTCGAGCAGGTCGCGCTCGATGGCCATGACGTCCTCTGCCCGTGACTTGCCGGCGAGCTGTTCGGCCAGGACCACGTCCGTCATGTAGAAGTAGCGCAGGTAGTAGGAGGGCACCGAGCGCAGGGCCCGAACGAGCTCCTCCGGCAGGCTGACCATGTCGGCCAGCCATGGCCCGTCCGATTCGAGCAGGCCGGGCAGGACATCCGTGCCATCCACCCGGATCGCGCGCTCCCAGGACAGATGATTGAGCCCGACGTGCTCAAGCTCCACCCGCTCGGGCTCGACGCCGAATCGCCGGGCGAATGTCCGCTGCATCCCGATTGCCACGTTGCACAGGCCGATTGCCCGGAAGCCGCCGTCGACCAGCGCCTGGGTGACGATGCCGACCGGATTCGTGAAGTCGATGATCCAGGCGCCGGGCGCCGCACGGCGGGTCGCCGCCTCCGCGATGTCGAGGACGACCGGCACGGTCCGGAGGGCCTTGGCGAAACCGCCGGGACCGGTCGTCTCCTGGCCGATGCAGCCGAACCGATGCGGCAGCGTCTCGTCCACGAAGCGGGTCCCCTGTCCGCCCACGCGGATCTGGAGCAGGACGAAGTCGGCTCCCTCGAACGCACCGTCCTGACCCGTCGTCAGGGACAGCCTGCCCGGCCAGCCGCGGCGTTCGAGCATGCGGCGAGCCAGCCCGCCCACCACGTCCAGTCGATCCCGGTCCACGTCGAGCAGGACGAGATCCTCGACGTGGAGGACCGCATCACGATCGGCGAAGCCCTCGATGAGCTCGGGGGTGTAGGTGCTTCCGCCGCCCACCACGACGACCTTCACGGCCACGCCTCTGCTAGGAGAAATGCCGCACCATCTTGACAGCCAGGCCATTGGCCCGCCACCATTGCTTATAACGTTATCACTAATAGTCGCCACCAAGACAAGCCCCCGCAACGGCGGCTGCCGGCTCCAGAGGAGGCGCATGGCCCGGTACCAGCTCGAGCCTGGTCCGATCCCGCTCCACCATCAGGTCTATCTCGACCTGCGGGCCGCGCTGGATAGCGGCGAGTGGCGGCCCGGCGACCAGCTGCCACCCGAGCGCGAGCTCGCCGAGCGGTATGGCTGCAGCCTGATCACCGTCCGCCGGGCCCTCAGCGACCTTGCCCGCGAGGAGCGCCTCCAGCGAACGCGGGGCCGCGGCACCGTGGTCACCCTGCCGAAGATCGTCCGGGATCTGTCATCCACCCTGAGCTTCGCGCAGGAGATGGAGCTGCATGGACTGGAGCCTCGCACGACACTCCTGGCGGCGGCCGTGGGACGGGCCAGTGAGGCCGCCGCGGCCTCGCTTCAGATACTGCCCGGCGCCCCGACGTACCGGCTCGAACGGCTCCGCGGCGCCGCCAACCTGCCGCTCCTCCTGGAGCAGGTGGAGCTGCCGGCGGAGCGATTCCCGGATCTGCTGACGGCGGATCTCGAGCACGGGTCCCTCTACGACTTCCTGGCCACACGCTACGGCTGCCGGATCGTCCGCCTGCGCGAGACGATCGAGCCGGTGCTTCCGCCTGCCCGGGAGGCGCGGATTCTCAATGAATCTCGCCGTCGGCCGATGCTGCTGCTCGTGGGGACCGCGTTCGCGGAGGATGGCATGCCGGTCGAGTATTCACGCACGTACGTTCCGGGCGAGCGTTCCAAGTTCCTGATCGAGACGACCGGCCGCTGGGCACGCGGTCTCCGCTCGATCCGCGGCACCGGTAGCAATCCTGCTGATGGCAACGTGGAGACCCTGCTCCTGGCCGGCGATCGAGCCGGCGGTCTGGCCAGCGAGCGGCGGTAGGGATACAGCGGCGGCTCGTCGAGACGAGCACGCCGAAAGAGAGGAGAGAGGATATGGTCCTGTCCAGGCGTCTTCTGGCGGTCAGTGCCGTCTTCGGCTTGCTGGCATCCGCCTGCGGCGGCGGCGCTACGCCGTCGCCCAGCGCGCCCGCAAGCGCGGCACCGGCGACCGCCAGCCCGACACCCGCCGGTCCGCCGGTCACGATCAAGTGGTTCTGCTGCCTGGGAACGGGCGAGGCCGCGGACCAGGTCAAGGTCGAGAAGGCGGTCATCGAGAAGTTCAACGCCAGCCACCCGAACATCAAGCTCCAGATCGAGGTCGTCACCTATCAGAGCGCACGCGACGCGCTGTCCACCGAGATCGCGGGCGGCAACGCCCCCGACATCGTGGGGCCGGTTGGCGTCGGCGGTGCCGAGGCGTTCCACGGACAGTGGCTGGACCTTGCTCCATACATCGAGAAGAACAATCTCGACCTGAGCCAGTTCGCGACCGGCTCGGTGGACTTCTACAAGATCTCCGGCGAGGGCCAGCCGGCCCTGCCGTTCGCGATCTATCCCTCGTTCTTCTGGTACCAGCCGGACATGTTCGAGGAGGCCGGCCTGGAGCCGCCGCCGCACAAGTACGGCGAGAAGTACAAGATGCCGGACGGAACCGAGGTCGATTGGGACTACAACGCCGTTCGCACCATCGCCCAGAAGCTCACCGTCGACAAGAACGGCAAGGACGCCACGGAGGCGGGCTTCGATCCCAAGAAGATCGTCCAGTACGGCTTCGAGCCGCAGCGCGACGATGCCCGCGGCTGGGGCGCATTCTTCGGAGCGGGCTCGCTGGCCGGTGCCGACGGCAAGACCGTCGACATCCCGGCCAACTGGATCGCCGCCTGGAAGTGGTTCTACGGCGGCGTCTGGAAGGACCATTTCATCGAGACCGAGGCGGTCTTCCAGAGCCAGGAATACCAGGGCGGCGGCTACACGTTCTGCTCAGGCAAGGTCGCTTCTCAGGTGAATTTCCTGTGGTCCAAGTACTGCCTGGTCGCCGAGGCAGGCAAGAAGGCTCCGGCGGGCGAGAAGTGGGACATCGCCGCCGCTCCTGCCTACAACGGCAAGACGACGGCCGTCTTCAACGCCGACACCTTCCGCATCCTCAAGAACAGCAAGCACCCCGACGAGGCCTTCACCGCCCTCACCTACCTGCTGACGGACGGCTCGACCGACCTCCTCAACGTGTACGGCGGCATGCCCGCCCGGACGGCCGACCAGGCCGCCTTCTTCGAGACGCTGAACAAGCAGTTCCCGCAGAAGCCCGACTGGCAGGTCGCCACGGACAGCGTCCAGTACGCGGACAACCCCAACTTCGAGGCATTCATGCCGGCCTACAACCAGACGCTCGATCGCCTGAACACGTTCTGGACCAAGCTCCGAACGACCGGTGGCCTGGACGTGGACAAGGAGGTCGCCAAGCTGAAGACGGACCTGCAGTCAATCTGGGACAAGGCGAAGTAAGCTCGCCGCCAGAGGGCCCTCGCCTACCATCAGGATGGCGAGGGCCCATCCATTCGAGCGGGGAGGCCGCGTGATCACCCTCCGGAGACCGTCGCTGGGCACGTCGCCGATGGCCCGTCGCGAGGCGCGCTGGGGACTGCTGTTCCTCTCGCCCTGGGTCCTCGGTTTCCTAGGCTTCACGCTGTTTCCGATGATCGCCACGCTGGCCTTCTCGTTCTCGAACATCAACCTGGCCCAGGGTGAGCCGCTCCGCTTCGTGGGCACCCGGAACTACGAGACGTTGGTCCACGATTCGCAGGTCTGGGAGTCGCTCGCGGTGACGGTGAAGTTCGCCGTGCTGGCTCTTCCGATCGGCGTGCTCCTGCCCCTGGCCGTCGCGTTGCTGCTCAACAGCAAGTCCCTCAAGGGCGCGAGCGTGTTCCGGGTTCTCTTCTTCATGCCGTACGTGGTGCCCTTCATTGCCGGCGTGCTCATCTGGCAGGGCATGCTGAGCACGGATACCGGCTGGATCAACCTGTTCCTGCACCAGATCGGCATCCAGGACGCCCCCAACTGGCTCAACGACACCGGCTGGATCTATCCGGCCCTCGTGTTCATCGGCGTGTGGGGCATCGGCGGCGGCATCATCATCAACCTGGCCGGCCTGCGGGGGGTGCCCAGCGAGCTGTATGACGCCGCCCGGATCGACGGAGCGGGCTGGTGGGGACAGCTACGGCACGTCACCCTGCCGATGATGTCCCCGGTCATCTTCTACGCCCTGATCCTGGGCGTCGTCGAGCTCTTCCAGTACTTCCTGGTGCCGCTCGTGGTGAAGAACGGAACCGGCGAGCCCGGCGGCACGACGTTCTTCTACAACCTCTACCTGTACAAGAACTTCTTCACCTTCCAGAACATGTCGTATGGCGCGGCGCTCGCCTGGCTCCTGTTCGCCCTCATCCTCATCGTCACCGTGATCCTCTTCCGGACGTCCCGCCGCTGGGTCTATTACGCCGGTGAGAGGTAACCGGTGGGAGTAGCCGCCCGGTCCGCCCCGTCCGCTCTGACCACCTCGCGGTGGTCGGTCAGCCGGTTGCGCCGGCGGTTTCTGCCGGCCTTCGTGCTGACGTTCATCACCGTCGTGGTGCTCGCGGCATTCCTGTCGCCCCTCGTGAGGTCCCTGACCGTCTCGTTCAAGAGCCCGGATCAGCTGGCCCGGGTGGACTCGCCGATCTGGCCGGCGGACCCGCAGACCTTCGATTACCAGGGCAAGTCCTACGAGGTCTACGTCGTGCCGGTGGACGGCGGCACCAAAGACCTGGCACTGGTGAAGAAGGGCCGGTCCGAAAGCCAGTTCGTCGACCCGGCCAAGCCGGACGCCGGGCTGATCACCTGGCAAGGCTCGTGGCGCACGTTGCAGAACGCCTGGACGTTCGCGCCCATGCCCACCAACTTCTCGGACGCCTGGGACCAGCTCAACTTCCCGCGGATCTTCTTCAACACCGCCGCCATCGCGATCATCACCACGATCGGCACGGTCCTGTCGTGCACCCTCGTCGCGTACGCGTTCGCGCGTTTCCGGTTCCCCGGTCGAGGCAAGCTCTTCACGCTCGTCATCGCGACGATCTTCCTGCCCTTCGCGGTGACCGTCATCCCGACCTACACGATCTTCGTCAAGCTGGGTTGGGTCGGGACGTGGTTACCCCTCATCGTGCCGACCTTCTTCGCGAACGCCTACGACGTCTTCCTGCTGCGCCAGTACTTCCTCACGATCCCGCGCGAGATGGATGAGGCGGCGGCCATCGACGGAGCCGGCCCGTTCCGGACCCTGACGTCGGTCATCCTGCCCCAGGCCGTGCCGGCCCTGATCGCGGTCGCGATCTTCCACTTCGTCTACAGCTGGAACGACTTCTTCGGGCCGCTCATCTACCTGTCGGCCAACGAGGACCTCCAGACGCTGTCGGTGGCGCTGGCTCGCTTCAACGGCATCCATTCCAACAGGGATCCGGGCATCATCCAGGCCGGCACGCTCATGACGATGGTCCTGCCGGTCGTGATGTTCCTCATCTTCCAACGCGTGTTCGTGCGCGGCATCGTGATCACGGGAGTCGAGAAATAAGCGCGTTCCGGGTCGCCCTCACCTTCGATGCGGAGCACCCGGACCGGCCGTCGGCGCTCGGGGTACAGGAACGCCTGCTCGACGCCCTGGACCGGGAGGGCGTGCGGGCCACGTTCTTCGTCCAGGGCCGCTGGGCCGAGGCCTACCCCGCGACGGCCCAGAGGATCGGGCCGGCCGGCCACCTGGTGGGCAGCCACTCCTTCTACCACGCACGGATGCCACTCTTCTCCGGCCCCGGGTTCGATACCGACGTGCAGGACGCCCAGCGCGCGATCGTCGAGATCCTGGGGATCGATCCGCGGCCGTGGTTCCGCTTCCCGTTCGGCGCGGGCTTCGACGACCCGCGGGTGCTCGCTCGCCTGACGGCCCTCGGCTACCGCCATGTCCACTGGGACGTCGAGCCGGACGATTGGGACCCGGGTCGTACCGCCCGCCAGGTCGAGGACACCGTCGTGGACGGCACGCTGAGCCGCGGCGACGGCGCCATCGTGCTGCTCCATACCTGGCCATCGAACACGATCGAGGCGCTGCCCGGGATGCTGGCCCGGTTGCGAGACAAGGGCGCGTCGTTCGTCCCGCTGGACGAGTTGCCAGGGTCCATGGACAAGCCGTGAGGGCGGATGGGGGAGGGATCAGAGGGGGGGCCGTGACGCAGCCGAAGCGGCGCGATTCGCCCGAGCGCGGCGATCCGCCCGAGCGCCGCGATCCCAGGGACCGGCGCGATCCACCGGCGGCCGTGCTGGCGGTCGACGGCGGAAACTCGAAGACGGACGTGGCCCTCCTCGACGGGACGGGCCGCCTGCTGGCGGCCGTCCGCGGCCCCACCAGCTCGCATCAGGCGGTCGGCCTCGAGCCAGGGCTGCGTGTCCTGGCCCGGCTGGTCGGCGAAGCCGCACGGCGGGCCGGGCTGCCGCCGGAAGCCCGGCCCATCGCCGGGCAGGGCGTCTACTGCCTGGCCGGCGCGGACTTTCCGAGTGACCTCCGGCTCCTCCGCCGAGGGCTGCAGGGTGCCCGCCTGGCGACGGCGGACCTCGTTCGCAACGACGGCTTTGCCGGACTCCGGGCCGGCACGTCGCGCGAATGGGGAGTGGCGGTGATCATGGGCCGCGGTGTGAACGTCGCGGGGGTTGCGCCCGACGGCCGCACGCTCATCCATGCCCCCGGCGATCACACATCGGGCGATTGGGGCGGTGGTGGTGAGGTGGGCGAGCGTGCCCTCTCAGCCGCCGTTCGCGCGCGGGACGGGCGCGGGCAGCGCACGATCCTGGAGCGGCTCGTACCCCGCCACTTCGGGCTGTCCCGGCCGCTGGAGGTGACCCGGGCGATCTACATGGGCCGCATCTCGGAGCGGCGTCTCGACGAGCTGCCACCGATCGTGTTCGATGCCGCGGCCGGCGGCGATGGGGTCGCCATCGGCATCGTCGAATGGCTGGCCGGTGAGGCGGTGGGCCTCGCCCGCTCCGCCATCCGGCAACTCCACCTGTCACGCCTGGACGTCGAGGTGGTCCTGTCGGGCGGCATCTTCCGGACCCGCTATGGCGCATTCCACGAGCGGATCCGAACCGGCATCCGGGCGATCGCCCCCAGGGCGAAGGTCATCCGGCTCGAGGCACCGCCCGTGCTCGGCGCGGCGCTGCTCGGGCTCGATATCGTGGCCCCGCGCGACAGCGCGGCCAGCGATCGGGCGCGGTCGTCCCTCACGTATGGCGCACTCGTACGCGTGGACCAGCCGGACTCCACCCGATGACGGTGATGCGCGAGGAGATCGGCCAGATCCCCTCGGTGGTCCGGGCGCTGCTGAACGACGGCGCGGCGGCCCGTGCGGAGGTCGCCGCCGCGATCCGGCGAGCCGATCCGGCGTGGGTCTCGATCGTCGCCCGCGGAACGTCGGACCATGCCGCCGTGTACGGCGCCTTCCTCGTGGAGACCCAGCTCGGCCTGCCGGCCGGCCTGGCGTCACCGTCGGTGACCACGGTCTATCGTGCCGCGATCCGTTGGCGAGGCGGGCTCGTGATCGCCATCTCCCAGTCGGGCCAGAGCCCGGACGTGGTCGCGGTCACGCAGGCCGCGCGGCAGGCCGGAGCGATCACGGTCGCGATCACCAACACGCCGGAATCGCCGCTGGCCGGCGCCGCCGAGCACGAGCTCCGTTGCGGGGCGGGTCCCGAGCGCGCGGTCGCGGCGACGAAGACCTACGTCGCGGAGCTGGCCATGCTGGCCGGGCTCGTGGCCGAGCTGGCTCCGACGTCGGCGGTCGCGGGGGCGCTGGCGTCCGTGCCGGACGTGCTCGACCAGGTCCTTGCCTCTTCGGCGGCGTGGGTGGATGGGGCCGTCGGCGGCAGCCTGGTGTCGGCCATCGCGACCGCCGGACGGGCGATCGTCACCTCCCGCGGCTTCAACATGGCCACCGCACTGGAGGTGAGCCTCAAGCTCAAGGAGACGAGCCAGATCTTTGCCGAGGGGTACTCGACCGCCGACCTGGAGCACGGGCCGATCGCGCTGGCCGGTCCCGACGTGCCGCTCCTCGTGGTCCGCCCCGATGGGCCGATGGGGCAGGCGATCGACGCGTCGGTGGTGCGAGCCTCGGCCGGCGGCTCGATGAGCTGGCTGATCGGAGGCCGCGAGATCGAAGGCGGGGAGCGGGCGCTGTCCCTGTCGGGGGCCGCAGCGGAGCTGCCCGAGGCGCTCAGCCCCCTCCTCTACGTCGTTCCCGGCCAGCTCGTCGCCGAATCGGTCGCCCGCCGGCTCGGCCGAAACCCCGATGCTCCGCTGGGCCTGACGAAGGTGACGCTCACACGCTGAGCGCGACCTCCGCCGATCAGAGGCCTCGGCCCGACGGTCTGATGCCTATCGAGCGACGATCTGGATCCGGTCATGGCCGCGGGCGCCGTCGGGTGCCGGATCGGACATGTCCGCCGTCTGAACCACGCCCGTCCCGTCTGTTGCCCGGACCTCGATGTCGTGGTTGCCCACGGGCACGGTCACCTGGGTCTGCCACTGCAGCCACGTCGCGGACGAGATCGGCTGCGACGTCGTGCACGCCTGCCACGCGCCGCCGTCGACCGAGACCTCCACCCTCGAGATGCCGCGGTCCGGTGCCCAGGCGACTCCGGCGATCGTCACGGCTCCGGCCGGCACCGAATCGCCGTAGCGCGGGACATCGATGCGGGACTGGGTGAGGATCGGCCCCGCCTTGGCCCAGCCGAGCGGGATCCAGTAGCCATTGAACGCCTCGAGCGTGGTCAGCTCGATCTCGGTCAGCCACTTCGTCGCGCTGACGTAGCCGAACAGCCCCGGCACGATCAGGCGGGCCGGGTAGCCGTGCTCCACGGGCAGCGGCTGGCCGTTCATGAGCAGGGCGATCATCGGCTCGCGGTCGGGATTCAACGCGTGCTCGGTCGGAAAGCCGGCCGTCCAGCCATCCGCCGACCGACCCACGATCTGGGTCGCGCCGCTCCTGATTCCAGCCATCGCCAGCACCTCGCGCAGGCGGACGCCCGTCCACAGCGCGTTGCCCACGAGGTCGCCACCGACTCGATTGGACACGCACGCAATCGTCACGTACTGCTCGAAGAGTGGTAGCGCCCCCAGCTCGGCGTAGGTCAGCTCGACCGGACGATCGATCATGCCCGTGACCGAGAGCCGCCAGTCGTCGACCTCGATGTGCGGCGTGAGAAGGGCGGTGTCGATGCGGTAGAACCGGTCGTTGGGCACCACGATCGGGGTGAGGCCCGGCACGCTCAGCGACTGGGCGGGCGTCAGCGGCGGGACCGTGACGCGCGGCGGTGGCAGCGCCGTCGAGACCGCCGGCGTGGCTTCCGCCCGGCCTTGCAGCAGCGAGCGGCCGAGCCCTCCGGCGACCACCGCGGTGCCGGCGAGCACGGCGCTCCGGACGAGGAAGCGGCGGCGGTCCCAGTCAGGCACTTGGGCCGTGGAAGGCCGGCCGGGCGGCGGCACGGCGCCCCCGTCGAGGCCGAGGCGCCGGAGCCGGCCGGCGGACTTCCGGTCCGTGGCGATCCCCGCGTCGCTCGCGCCGGTACCGCGGATTCCGATCGATCCGGGCGGCGCCATGAGGAACCGGAGGGCGGCCAGGCCGGCCGCGACGGCCACGACGACCGTCACCGCGGCCAGGGGCAGGGACACGAGGGGCTCTCGCCAGGCAGCGACCAGCGCGACCAGCCCGGCAACCACGAAGCCGATGTCCGCCCGTCGGATGCGTCGCCGGGCGGCGATCCCAAGGCCCGCGGCGATGGCCAGGGAAGCCGCGACGATGACGGCGTTGAGGGCCAGCTTGTCGTTGGTCCCGAAGAGGTCGACCACGACGTCCTTCGCGCCGGCCGGCTGGAAGTCGATCACGAGCGCGCCGATGGCCAGGACGAGCGACGGGGCGCCCGGGATCAGCCCTGCGACGAGCTCGGCGACGGCGATCGAGGAGGCGGCTGCCAGCGCGCCCGCAACGCCAGCCGCCACCGCTCCGAGGGGAGCGGGAGCGCCGGTCGTCGGCCCCCCGCCGGCTCTGGGCGTGGCCGGCGGGCTCGAATCGGGCTGTGCTGCCTTGCTGGTCACCTCAGTAGTGAAGCGTAGTGACATGACGTTCCCGTGTCGCCGCCGGCGCCTCCCTGCGCCGAGCGGCGATCATCCGGACCGCTGCGGCTCCGCAAGCCGCCTGCAACTGTCCCTCTGCGGTCGATGAGGCGGCCGAAGGGTGCCCGATGCCACTCTGCCGTGGATCTCGCTGCACCCTGTGGCGAGCACGACCCAGTAGGTCGGCGACCACGGGAGTGATCGCGGACCGGCCTTTTGGAGGCCAGAATGAGTGAAATTGAACGCACGACCGTCACTCGTGAGGACAGCGATCCCGTCGTGACCCGGGGCACCGTGGTCCACCGGGCGAGCCCTCCGAGCGGTCTGACCGTCATGCAGCGGACGATCGCGTTGATCTTCGGCGTCATCCAGGCGCTGATCATCCTGCGAATCGTCCTGCTCCTGCTCATCGCCAACCGCAACAACGACATCGTCATGGCGATCATGAACGCCACGGACGTGCTGGTTGACCCGTTCCGGGGTATGTTCCGGCTCGATCGGGTGGGCAGCCAGATCGGCTCCGTCCTGGACGTCGCGGCGATCGTTGCCCTGATCGGCTGGACGCTCATCGAAGGGCTCGTCCTGGCGATCGTCCGACTGGGCGATCGTGGCGACGTGACGACCGCCTGACGACGGTTCACACTAGGAGAGGTGGGCCCTCTTGGAACCGACCACGGTATTGAGCCTGACGGGGCTGGCGATGTTCGTCACCGCCGGCCTCGTCTCGCGCCTGCCCGTTGGGAAGTGCCCGGAATGCCCGCACTGCCGCCAGGCCGACCTCGTGGAGGCTGAGCAGCACCGGCGCCAGGTGAACCAGTCGGCGACATGGGCGGGGCGATGTCCCCGTTGCGGTCGCGAACACGATCCGGACGAGGAACACTGACAGTCCATCGACGAGCTACAGACGCATCTCGCCCGGAGCCTGCGCGTTCGGTGCGGTCTGCCGGGCGTTCGGCTGTCCGCAAGATGGCGGGACAGAAGGCGAGCCGGGTCTCGTTCCTGTCGCCGCGCGAGACGCCGATCGTCAAGGCGACCGACCTTGGCGGTGTGCAGGTCCTCAAGCACGAGGACCTGTACATGCTTACCGACGGCTTCGGCGACATCCATCCCGATTCGAGAGGCCTGGGCCTGTACCAGGGCGACACCCGGATCCTGTCCTGTGCCAGCCTCCGGATCAACGGCTCGCGGCCGATCGTGCTTCGGGCGGACACCGGAGCCAACTACCGGGGGACCATCCAGCTCACCAATCCCGATCAGTTCCCGGATCCCAGCCGGAAGCTGGATGCGCGGCTCGCCCTTGCTCGCCAGTCCCTGGGCATCAGCCGCGACCAGCTGCTCGACGGCGCGTTGCTCGAGCGGGTCGCGATCGCCAACTTCACCCCGCATCCCGAGCGCCTTCTGATCGAGCTCCGCCTGGACGTCGACGGCGCCGACATCTTCGAGGTTCGCGGCCGGCCGCGGCCGCAGCGAGGCGAGCGACTGCCCATCGCGGTGCGTACCGACGGCCGCTTGACGTTCGGATACCGTGGCCTGGACGGCCGGGTTCGGTGGGTCTACATCGCGCCCAGCGCGGCCGGCGAGGTGGCGCCCGCCGATCACGACTCAGAGGGAGCGGTGGTCGTACGCTGGACGCGGGAAGTTCCGCCGGGCGGGCGAATCGACCTCGAGTGGGAGGTCTGGAGCGAGCTCTCGCCGCCCCTGGCGGTCGAGCCACAACAGGCAGTCGGGGCGCCGCAGTCGGTGTGGGCGCCTCCGGCCCCGGATGGGACCGGAGCGTCCGGCGATGGCATGGCCGGCGCTGGCATCGACGCTGGGCCGGGGGCGTCGACCGGACTGGCGACCACGGAAGAGATCGAGGCGCTCTTTCCGGCGATTCCGAAGGTCGAGCCGGAGCGCGGTGCACGCGCCTACCGGGAGTGGACCAACGACGCCACGGTCGTCGCCTCGGACAATGAGCTCTTCGATCTCGCCATCCGCCGCTGCGTCGCCGACCTCCGACTGCTGTCGTGCGAGGGACCCGATCCCGGCGAGCGCTACGTGGCCGCCGGAGTGCCCTGGTACACGACGCTGTTCGGTCGTGACGCGGTCCTCACCGCGTATCAGTCGCTCGCGTTCCGGCCGGCGCTCGCCGCCGAGGCGCTCGCCGTCCTTGCGGCCCGTCAGGCGACGGAGATCGACGATAGCCGGGACATGCAGCCGGGCAAGATTCTCCACGAGCTGCGGACCGGCGAGATGGCCCGCACCCGCGAGCTGCCTCATCGGCCCTACTACGGCAGCGTGGACGCCACGCCGCTGTGGCTCATCCTGCTGGGCGCGACGTTCGACTGGACCGGTGATCGGTCGCTGGTGGAACGCTTCTGGCCAAACGCCCTCGCCGCCCTGCGCTGGATCGACGAGTACGGCACCGGCCCGGACGGTTTCGTGACCTATGAGCGCCGGACGGCACAGGGGCTGGTCAATCAGGGCTGGAAGGACTCCAGCGACTCGATCCGGGACAGTGAGGGGCGGACCGTGGAGGCGCCGATCGCGCTGGCCGAGGTCCAGGGCTATGTCTTCGATGCCAAGCGTCGGATGGCCCGGCTGGCCCGACTGCGTGGTGAGGACGAGCTGGCGGCGCGCCTGGAGGGGGAAGCCGCCGCGCTCCGCGAGCGCTTCGAGGCTGCCTTCTGGCTTCCCCGAGAGCGGTACTACGCGATGGCGATCGGGCGGGACGGGCACGTCGCGGACGCGATCGGCTCGAATCCCGGTCAGTGCCTGTGGAGCGAGCTCATCAGTCCGGAGCGCGCCGTGGATGTGGTGGCGCGCCTGCGGGGTCAGGATCTCGACTCGGGCTGGGGGGTGCGCACGTTCGCGTCCGGCCAGCCCGGCTACAACCCGCTGGGGTACCACACGGGCTCGGTCTGGCCTCACGACACCGGGCTGATCGTGGCCGGGCTCAAGAAGTATGGGTTCCACGACGACGCGAGCAGATTCGCCGGCAGCATCTTCGAGGCCGCTCAACACTTCGACGATTTCCGGCTGCCGGAGCTGTTCTGCGGCTTCGAGCGATCGCGGATCAGTGTCCCGGTGCCCTACCCGGTGGCCTGTTCGCCGCAGGCCTGGGCGGCCGGCGCCCCGCTGCTCTTCCTGCGCTCGATGCTCGGCCTGCGCGCCCAGGCCGATCGTGGCGAGCTGGAGCTGGTCCAGCCCCACCTGCCGACGTGGCTCGGCAAGGTCACGATCAGCAACCTGCGCGTCGGCGACGCGTCGGTCGACCTGCTGTTTCACCGCTGGCGGGGCGCGACGAGTGCCGAGGTCCTTCGCAAGCAGGGCGACCTCGCCGTGACGATCAGGATGTGAGGCGGGGCTGGCGACGTTCCAACCCACAGAAAGATCGATGCCGACCGGCCGATCACACATCGTCCTCGGAGACGCTCAAGTCAGAGGCCCGGGCGCTCTGCGCCCGGGCCCATGAAACGCGTTGTGGCGGGGCGCGATCAGTTGATCACGACCTCGACACGGAGATTGCCCGGCCCGGTGAATTCGGCCGGATCGTTCTCGCGCTCGCAGAATCCGCCAGCATCGGCGATGTCCACGAGATAGGACGTTGCGGTCAGCTGCGTCACGTGGGCGTGGTTGCCGTCCGAGAAGTACGTCGCGCCGCATGTCTGGTCGTCGAGATAGACGCGAAGCACGACGGCCGTTGGAAACGGCCCAACCGTGACGTCGGGGTCCGTGACGGTGAAACACCCGTACGCCTTGCCACCGAGCGGAACGGTGGACCCGCCGACGCTGTAGCCGTAGACGAGGGCGTTGCAGGCGGACAGTGTCGGGTCGTTGAAAGTGACGGTATGACCTGCCGGAACGATGATTCCTGTCGCGAACTTGCCGCCTCGGGCCGCGAAGCTGACGCAGTCGCCGGTGTTCTTGAACGTCTCGCCGCCTTCACCGACGAGCGCCAGATAGCCGCCCTTCTGACACGCTCCGGCTGCAGCTGAATTGCCTCCGTTGGCGAGGGCCGTCGTCGCTGTCGCCAACGACAACGATGCCGCGAACACGATGGTACCGATCAGACGCTTCATGCCTGTCCTCTCTGTTCGCCATCGTCGGGATGGCGCCGGTGCGAGCATCGGCTCACAGGGTCTGCCACAGGCGTGGCGATCCCAGGGAAGGCTGCGGCCGTGGCGCGGGGAGCCGATCGGGCATCGGGCGATGCCTGGGCACGACGCGAACGTAGCGCAACCGGACGAGGCCGGTAAATAGGAGCCGGCTGGTACGTTCGGCCTGGGTTGGGCCCGGCGGCCGCGTGGCCGGTCCGCCGTCGTCACGCGCCTGCAATGTGCGCTCGACCGGCCGGCACGTCGCTGCGATACGGCGACGGGTAGCCTTCCGACAATCTCTCATGCCGTCGGGCGACACCGGTGACGGGGTGGCGTCTGGCGCTTCCGCCGCGCGATCCGGTCCCCCTCCCGGGTCGCGCGGCTTGTTTGTTTGTCAGGGTGACATACCGGGATGGACGACGGCTTGGAGCCTGTCTCAGGTCGATCGCATACGAGCCGCTCCGAAGGGCGCACGCGCCGCTCTGTAGCCTGGCTGCCTCCAGGCGCCCGCTGGACGAACGGCGGACAATAGCCCGCGATGAGCCGCCCCGCCATGTTGCGTCGACGCTCGCCGGGCCGCGACGACGCGGACCCGGTGGCGGAGCTCCGGGCCGAGATCGACAGGCTCGAGGCCCAGATCGCGGAGCACGGCCGCGCCGAGGAGACCCTCCGACGGCTGCTCGCCGCAAGCGATGCCCTGTCGGGGGCGCTCACGCCTGCCCAGGTCGTCGACATGGTGGCGAGGGAGATCCTCGATGCGCTCGATGGCATGGCAGCGGGCGTCTCGCTGATCGAGGGCGGCGACCTCGTCCTGGCGGGCGCCCACGGGTACCAGCCGGACCTCCTGGTGGCATTGGCCCGCTTGCCGTTGAGCAGCGAGTGGCCCCTGACCGAGGCCATCCGGACGGGCGAGGCCGTGTTCCTCGAATCGGACCGGGAGCTGCGGCGCCGCTACCCCTCCGCCAATCGTCAGCTCCTGCGCCTGACGACCGGCGCCCTGGCCGCTATCCCGCTTGCCCTGGAGGGCCGTCCGATCGGCGCCCTGGGCATCCGCTTCGACCGGAACCGCCGATTCGCCGACACGGACAGGACCTTCCTCCGGACGATCGCTCACACCTGCGTGCAGGCCCTGGAGCGTGCCCGACTGTGGGAGGACACCGAGCGCCTGAACGAGACGCTCCGCCGGGTCGTCCGGGCCGAGCGAGCCGGGGCTGCCGAGCTGGGCGCGGTGATCCAGGCCATGGGCGAGCCGGTCGTGGTGTGCGACCGGGAAGGCCGGGTGCGTTTTGCCAACCAGGCCGCCAGGACGGTGCTGGGCAGCGACGCGCTCGAGACATACGAGGGCATCCTCGAGCGATTCGACGATCCCGACCGGACCGCTCCGCAGCTCGGCCAGGCCGAGCCCCAGGGCCCGGTCGAGCTGCTCCTGCGCGACCGGGATCGCTGGCTGGAGCTGACCACCTATCCGGTTCGATCGAGCGATGATGAGCCGTCCCCACCGCCGCTCCCGACCGATCAAGGGGGTGACGAGGTGGGCGCCTCGTCCATCCTGGTCATCCGCGACGTGACCGCTGTGCGTCACGCACAACAGCTCAGGGATGCGTTCATGGGCATCCTGTCGCACGAGTTGCGCACGCCGATCACCACGATCTTCGGGGGCACACGGGTCCTGGCCCGCAGTGGCCTGTCCGAGGAGACCCGGCGCGAGGTGGCGGCCGACATCAGCGAAGAGGCCGAACGTCTCCACCGTCTCGTCGAGGACCTGCTCGTCCTCGCCCGTGCGGAGCGCGGCGGCCTCCAGCTGGGCGCCGATCCGGTTCTCATCCAGCACCTGTTGCCCCGGATCATCGAGTCCGAGGGTGCGCGCTGGCCGTCGAAGCGGTTCGAGTTGCGGATGCCGCGCTCGATGCCGACGGTCTCGGCCGACCCGACCTATGTGGAGCAGGTGGTCCGCAACCTCATCGGCAATGCCGCCAAGTATTCGCCGGACGGGACGACCGTCGACGTCGTCGGCGAGGTTCTGGAGGACGAGATCCACGTCCGGATCCTCGACGAGGGCCCGGGCATCTCGTCAGCCGAGGTCGGGCGCCTCTTCGAGCTCTACTACCGATCGCCGACGACCGCCGCCCAGTCCGCCGGCGCGGGCATCGGGCTGTTCGTGTGCCGCGCGCTCGTCGAGGCGATGGGCGGCCGGATCTGGGCGCTGGCCCGCCCGGCTGGCGGCGCCGAGTTCGGATTCTCGCTCCCGATCCTGGTCGACGACGAGCTCTGAGGTGGACCGGTCCGGGGATCCGACGAAGCGGCGGTAGACCGCCTCGTAGCCGTCGGTCATTCGGGCCGCCGAGAAGCGCTCCAGGACCGACGCGCGGATCGCCGCCCGATCGAGCTTGGCCACAAGCGGCACTCGCTCCGCGAGCGACGCCGCATCATGGCCGAAGAAGCCGTCGATGCCGTCGCGAATGATCTCGGGGAGCGCCCCGGACGGCCGCGCAAGGATCGGCGTT
>WNFV01004641.1_pt1 | contig 27788 bp, 21 predicted proteins | sample 5400101 | NCBI WGS metagenome assembly WNFV01 (sample SAMN13153361, study PRJNA577476) | soil metagenome | isolation source: 115 cm soil or saprolite under grassland replicate 1 | place: USA:California | collected 2016-06-15
AAACGCCCCGTGCGCCAGGGCGTCTTCAAGCGCCAACCTGCGCAGCTTGCGACGTGGGACGAGTAACAAGGTGACGATCGGAATCATGCTGATCGACAGCGCCAGCGAGACCAGCAGCCAGTTGGCCCTGGCGCCTTGCAGCGCGCCCAGCAGCGGATGCCCGCCCATCCAGGCCGCCAGCAGGCCAAATATCAGCACAACCTGGCTCGCGGGGATGACCATCAGCTGCTCGAAGCGCTCGCTAAGCCGCAGCAGCGCCGCAGCCGACTGGATATCGGCGGCGCGGCGCGCCTGGGCAAAGGCCATCCAGCGGCCCAGCAGCCCGGTGATCAGCCAGAAGGCGCTGAGGATATGCACGAAGCGCATGATCAGCATGTCGCCTCCGCAAGCAGCTCGCGCGGATCAAAGGGTTCGGCCTTCATCTTCGGGTTGCCGGCCGCATCGAACCACTCTTCGCGTGGTCGATCGTAGTACAGCTCGATCCCGTTGCCATCCGGGTCGCGCAGGTACACCGAAACGGTGCCGCCGTGATCTTCGGCGCTATCGACGCTGTATTCGTGATCGAAAACGCGCTGAACCGCGCGAGCGAGCTCTTGCTCGTTCGGGTAGACGATCGCGAAGTGGTGTAGCCCCGTGTGGCCGGCCGGCGCTGGCGCGCCGCCAGCGCTCATCCAGGTGTTCAGCGCGATATGGTGGTGGTAGTCGCCGGCGGCTAGAAATGCCGCCTGCAGGCCGAATGCCGGCCCATAGATCGTGACCGTGAAGCCCAGCACATCGCGGTAGAATGCCGTCGCCTGATCGAGGTCGGCAACCCGCAGATGCACATGGCCGATGCGTGCCGCGGAGGAAATTATTGATGTGTCCATTGCTATGCTCCTTGTTCATATGCCAGCGCTCAGCTGACAAAACAGAGCATAGCAGAGGGGTGGCTACAAACTGGCTACACAAGGAATTGCAGATTGCAAATTGCAAATTGAGCAGCTCAATATACAATTTACAATTTGCAATGCTACGGCTGGAGCGCTTCCGCAATCGCTTGCTCGGGGGGCAGCGCGCGGCCGGCAGCCCACGCTTCGGCGAGCGCGCGTTCGTCCATTCCCGCGCGCAGCGCTGCGATCTGGCGCTCATACTCGACCCGATCGGCCGCCCACATGGCCACGCCGGCGGCCTCGCGCAGCGCTTCGGCGGCGCCCCACAGCCGCGCCGCGCGTGTTCCATCCTCCCGCGCCTGCGCTACGGCGGCCAACCCCGCCAGACACTCGGCCACACCACGCTGGCTGCGCTGCTCGCGGAATGCAGCCAGGCTCTCGATAAACAGTGCCCTCGCTCGCATTATGTCGCCCTGGTGGAGCGTCACATAGCCCAGATTATGGATCAGCCGCGGAGTATCGACGCTCGACCCTTGCGACCGAAACAGCGCCAGGCTTTCGAGATAGCACGCCTCGGCCTTAGCGTAATCGCCCTGGCAGCGCGACAGCTCGCCCAGGTTGTTCTGCGCCTGCGCCATATACCCGCGATCCTTGACCGTGCGCGCAACCGCCAGCCCTTCTTCGCTGTACGCTCGCGCGGTCGCGTAGTCGCCCTGGCGCAAGACGAGCTGGCCCAGATCGGTCACAATCAAGGCGATGTTCCCGAGATCGCCAGCGGCGCGGGCGACAGCCAGGCTTTCCTCCAGCCGCACTCGCGCCATGCGGTCGTCGCCGCGCTCGATCAGCGTGCGCCCCTGGCCATACACCGCCATGGCGAGCGCCGGAGCGTCACTAATTGCCCGCGCCAGCTGCTCGCTTTCTTCCTGGGTCGACTGCGCCATGGCCCATTCGCCGCGGAAGGCCAGCGCCATGCTGAGAAAGCCGAGCGTATTTGCAAGCGAACGCTGATCTTCCAGCGCGCGCCAGAGCGCGACGCTTTCGGTCAGCTGATCGTTAGCCGCGTCGCGGTCGCCCTGGAACACGGCCAATACACCGGCGCCCGCAAGCGCCTTGGCGCGCGCGGCCAGCGCGGGGCGCGAAGCCGCCGCGCCAGCCGCAACCGGCTGAGGTACGGCGCCGAGCGCGCGGGCGAGCAGCCTGCGCCCCTCGCTCAGATGGCTGCGCCCCTTCCAGAACACCGCCAACGCGCCCGCCAGCCGCAGCCCAAGCTCGTTGAGGCTGGAGTCTGGAAACTGGAGGCTAGAGGCTGGAGGCTGGGGACCCGAGAGCGAGGGTGGCATCTTGACTTCTCGCGGCCCCAGACCCCAGTCCCCAGTCCCCAGTCCCCTATCGCCCAGGCACCATGCCAGCGCCGCGCGCAGATTGGCCTGCTCCTCCTCCAGCCGATCGAGCCAGGCCACCTGATCCGGCCCACGCAGCGCTGGCTCGGCGCGCTCGGCCATGTCGCGAAAATAGAGCGCGTGCGCAAGCTGCATGGCCGGCGCCTCGCCGCGCTCGGTCAGGCGTTCCAGCGCGTATTCGCGGATCGTCTCCAACATCGTGAACCGTGGCTCGCCATCCGCCGCGATCTGCTGTTGCACCAAGTGTTTGTCCAACAGCGCGTGCAAACCGTCGAGCACGTGGATCGATAGCTCACCTGCGGCGGGGCAGATCGCCTCGGCGGCCTCCAGCGTCCAGCCGCCGGCGAAGACCGCCAGGCGGCCAAAGAGCAGCTGCTCGCCGACATCCAACAGCGAGTAGCTCCAATCGATCGTGGCGCGCAGCGTCTGCTGGCGCTCCGGTAGGTCGCGCGGGCCGTCGGTCAGCAGCGCCAGCCGCCGGTCGAGCCGCGCCAGCATCATGCGCGGCGAGAGCAGCTTCATGCGTGCGGCGGCCAGCTCGATCGCCAGTGGCAGGCCATCCAGGCGCGTGCAGATCGCCGCAACATCGCGCGCGTTCGCCGCAGTCAGCTCGAAGCTAGGAGTGCTTGCCCGCACGCGCGCCAGGAACAGCGCGATCGCGCCGTACTGGGCAAGTGCCGCTACTGGGATGGACGAAGGGCTAAGGGCAAAGGACGAAAGAGTGCCATCAGCCGAATAAAGCTGGTCGTCGGTCGTCGGTCGTTGGTCGCCTGCCCTGCCCTTCGACACGCTCAGGAACCGCGGCGTCGAAGGGTCGGTTGTCGGTGGCGGCAGCGCCAATGGCGGCACGGCCAAGACGTGTTCGCTAGAGATCCGCAGCAGCGCGCGGCTGGTCACTAATAGCTGAAGGCCTGGCGCCGCGGCCAACAGCTCGGCCAGCAGCGGCGCGGCGTCGGTCACCTGCTCGAAGTTGTCCAGCAGCAGCAGTAGCTTCCGCTCGCGCAGCACCAGCTTCAATATCTCCAGCAGTGGCTGGCCGGCCGACTCACGCACGCCCAGCGCCTGCGCGATCGCCGCCAGAACCAGCGCCGGATCGCGCACCGCCGCTAGCGCAACAAATGCCGCCCGATCAGCGCGCTCGCCGGCGACCAGGCTGGCCGCCGCGATGCCAAGCCGCGTTTTCCCTGCCCCGCCCGGTCCGCTCAAGGTCAGCAGCCGCACATCCTCGCGCCGCAGCAGCGCGCAGATCACCGCCAGATCCTGCTCGCGGCCAATCAGCGGCGTTGGCGCTGTTGGAATTGAGTATTGGGTATCAGGTACTGGGTATTGGGTATTGGGTGCGGTTTCATCCGGCACACTCAATACTTCTTTCTCGCTTCTCAATGTGCCGGCCAGGGCAGCCTCGTAGACCGCGCGGGTCTCGGGCAACGGGCTGACGCCCAGCTCGCGATCCAGCGTGATACTACAGCGCTCGAACTGGCGCAGCGCTGCGCCGCGGTCGCCGCTCAGCGCGTGGAGCTGAATCAGGCGGCGATGGATCTCCTCGGCCAGCTCGTCGACCGCCAGGTAGCGCTGGGCTGCGTCGATCGCCGCGCTGTAATCGCCGCGCGCGGTGTGCTGCTCGACCAGTGCCGCCAGCGTTTCCAGAAAGCGGCGCTCCCATAACTGCCGTTCCTGAGTGGCCCACTGATCGAACTCGGGGCGATCGGGCAGCGAGAAGCCGGCCAGAAACGGCCCACGCACCAGGCCAGCCGCTTGCCGCAGCGCTGCGGCGCGATCACGCGGCGCGGCGGTAGCGATCAGGCGCTCAAAGTCGGTTGTGTCCGCCCAAGCCCATGCGCTGTTCAGGCCAACCTGATCGTTCGAGGCGGTTAGCAGATCGGGTGTGGGCAGGGCGCGACGCAGGTGGGTCAGCAGGTGCGCCAGGCTGCGCCGCGCGGTTGCGTCCGGCTGATCGGGCCAAAACAGGTAGCAGAGCTGCTCGCGTGGCACGGGCGTGCCTTGTGCGGCGAGGCGAAATAGCAGCGCGCGCGTCTGCCGGCGCGGGATAGCAAGCTGCTGGCCCGCCCAGGTAGCGCCGGGCGGGCCGAGCAACGTTATTCGCAGGAGTGTGGCGGCTGGCTCAACGCGCGAGTCGATCGAGGGAAGGCTCGCCATCGTGTCGATGCATCCTACCGCCGGCGCGGGCGCCGGCGGCGCACGAGAATCATCCGATACCCGTAGCATAGCACTGGCGTCAAGCCTCATACAGGATGAGTCAGCATCTACACACTGCGTACCGATCGCGAAAGGCTCACTCCCAGGCCGAGCAGGCCCGCACAGGCCCGCTCCCGCGCGGCTGGGCCCGTCGCGGCGAATGTGAGCGCCTGCCCATCTGGGCAACCTGTGGCGCCGGCCTCGCCGAGGCCGGCCTTGACGATGCCACGCCCCGAGGCGCTGTTGTCATACACATGGCCGATCCAGAAACGCTCAGCCTCGGCTGCCTCACGCGCTATGATCACCTGGAGCAGGCGTGGGTAGATCCCGATCCCGCGCCAAGCCGGCACCGTGGCGAAATCCCATAGATAGCGGTTCCCTGCCGGAATAGCAAACTCAAGCCCCAGCTCGCCGATCGAGGCACGGTTGCCCGCCGACCAACCATACGCCACTGGCGCGCCGCTGAGACGCGCGATATACGGCCGGTGTCCATCGCGCACCCGCGCCAGGACTTCGGCCAGATCGAGCCGCGCCAGTTCCGCGATCAGCCGGTAGTCGCTGGCCAGCTCCGCCTCGAAGCCTGGCAGATGCGCGAGGTTCGCGCAGGGATCAGAGCGCCACCAGCAATAGAACACCACGTCGGTCGTCGCCTTGACCACCGGAGCTGGATTGAACTGAGCGCCGGGTGTACGCTTCTTGGCATAATTGGTTATCATCGTCGTCGCCTTTCGCAAAAAAAAACTGCTGTCCAAATCGAGGACAGCAGTCTAGCAGGGCGATTGCGACGAATTGGCTACAGCGTGGCTACACGGGTACACAATGGGCGGCTAAGACAAGGTTTAGCTGTGCTTTATCATCGCCGAGCCGTGAATCCAGCGCATACAGCGTAGGGACGCGATATATCGCGTCCCTACAATGACGATCATAGGAAGGCTCTGCAGCGTATTGAGAATCTGGTCGATGCTTTGAATATGCTAACGCTCGACCGGCTTCTCGACCACCATACAGTACGACCCCGACTTCAGCGCCCCGAACAGCCACAGGTCTAGCTCCATCAGCAGCGTGACGGCCGTCAGCGCATAGTAGGCCGGCCCGCGCCGCTCCAGCTGCCCGCGCATGCGCTGCCTGGCGCGAATCTCGCGGTGGGTGCCGTCCGACGACGAAAGACCAAGGACGGAGGACGAAGGCCCGTTTGGCGCGTGATCGTCTTTCGTCTTTCGTCTTTCGTCTTTCGTCTTTTGTCCTAAAGCCGCTTCGCCCAGCTTCATCAGCACGTGTTCGACAAAGCTGGTGAACACGCTGTTCCAGAAGACGATCCGCACCGGGCGCAGGCCGGCCTGCTGCATCGCGTCGAGCACATCCTGCCAGGTGCGTAGCGCCTTAATATGGTCGGATTTACGGCGGGCCTCGCGCTGGAAATCGTATAGGCCGGCGCGCACCAGCAGCCGCCCAAGCTTGCGGCTGGCGTCGGTCAGCAGCTGGAGCGAGGATGGGTCGCTGGTGTTCGACATAATGAAGAAGCGCCCGCCCGGCCGCAGCACCCGCGCGGTCTCGGCCAGGTAGGCGTCGATCACATCGCGCGGGAAATGCTCCAGCACGTCGAGCGAGAAGGCTTTGTCGAAACTGTTATCGGCAAACGGCAGGCAGCGCGAGTCGGCCTTGGCCAGCGCCACCTGCTCGACCGCCGCGTCGGCGAATAGCGTGGCCGGGTCGGATCCGACCATGAGGCGCACCTTGTCGGCGTTCCATGCCGCGAACTTGGCTGTGCCACAGCCATTATCCAGCGCGATATCACCTGGCTGTAGGCCAAGCATGCGCACAAGCGCGCGGTTGCGCACGCCGGCCGCCAGCAGCGGCGGCGCCAGGTCGCGATAATCCAGCTCCTCGGAAAGCTCTTCTTCTTCGGTGACATACTTCGAGACATAGTCGAACTCGACTGCGCGCGGCATCAAGTCAAGGTAGCCGTCGTGGCGCGGGTAATCGTTGCGGCAGCCGGCGCAATACACGCCCGCGTCGGTCACGAGCAAATCGCGCGCGCCGCAGGTTGGGCACTGGAGCAGGCGGTACAGATCGTAGGGGATCATATGATCTTTCTCGAAAATAACATGGTTGGATCAGGCACATAGCATCGCGCCGCCGCGCATTGTACCATAGCCGTCCAGACAGGAGACAGGAGACAGGAGACAGGGGATAGGGGATAGGGGATAGGAGACAGGAGTAATAATCACTCGTCATTCATCACTCGTCACTCGTCACTCGTCACTCGTCACTTGTTATCCAAACTGGCTGAAGTGGTATACTGCATACATCGGCGTTACCTTCAACAAGGATCCCCCCCCATGCAAGAGATGTCCCCCGAGGAATATCGCGCGTTCCTGCTGGAGCGCCCGCGCACTGCCAAGCTCGCAACAGTTCGTGCCGATGGCCGGCCGCATGTCGCGCCGATCTGGTTCGATCTCGACGGCGACATACTTGTGTTCACCACCTGGCATACCACCGTAAAGGCGGCCAACCTGCGGCACAGCCCGCGCGTCTGCCTGTGTATCGACGACGACGCGCCGCCGTTTGCCTTTGTGATCATCGAAGGAACCGCCGCAATCAGCGAAGATGCCGCCCAGCTGCGTCGCTGGGCCGGCAGCATCGCCGGGCGCTACATGGGCAGCGATCAGGCAGAGGCGTATGGTAGCCGTAATGGCGTGGCCGGTGAGCTGCTGGTGCGTGTGACGCCCACCCACATCGTCGCCAAGGCTAAGGTTTCCGATTGACGGCGGCGCGTCTTGCTAATCCAAAAAAGGCAATCCAGCGCTTCCACATAATTGCCTCTTCAGCGGTTGGATGATAAAGACTTTCCAAGTCCATTACGCTCGGCGCCCCGCCAGAAACAAAAACAGCGGTATGCGCCTGCGCCGCTCGTAGGTCTGCGCGTCCGCGAATTGCTCGCGCTGCGGCCGTGACTCGCGCAGCTGCTCGACTACGAAGCCGGCATCCTGGAGCGCGCGGAAGTAATCCTCGACCGTGCGATGATATTTGCGCACCGTGCCGCCAAGCCAGGCGCTCTCGCGCGCGCCGGTCACGAAGTAATCATCGACCACCCAATCTTGCCGCAAGGTTCCTGCCGGCCAGCCGCGGTTGCACGAGGTGATCACCGGGTGCTCGACCGAGAACACGAACCGCCCACCGTCGGCTAGCGCCTGGTACACTTGGGCGAAAACCGGCGTGAGATCCGCCAGGTAGTGCAGCGAAAGCCGCGCCACCGCTAGATCGAACGCATCGGCCGGCGCTTCCCAATCCTCGATCGCGCAGTGCCGCACCTGCCCACTGCTGCCTGCCAGCATTTCGCGCGCCACCGCCGCCATGTTACGCGAGCCTTCCACGCCCAGATACGCGCTTCCACCGCGCGCCAGCACCACCCGCCCAAACGCCGCGTCGCCACAGCCAAGATCCAGCACCCGCCGCCCGACCAAATCACCGGCCAGCTCAAGCAGTACTGGTTGCTCTAACGTATCGTTGGGGTTATCGCGACGCTGCCGTGCGGCCATGTAGGTGGCGAATACCGCGTCGTCGTCATAGAATGCCGGGCCGCTCGCGCTCATCGTTGGGGTTCCTCTTCATTCGTGCCCAACCTGGGCCAGAAGTTCTCGCCGAACATGCCCACGGCAGCTCAACATCCGGCAGCTCGCCGCGCCAGAAGCTGTAATGTTCGGACCGAGATAAGCTTCATTTCTTTGGTTTCCGCACTGAGCCCGCGCGGGCCTGCGCGTACTCATCCGCTTTAACATAGTACATCTGGTCGTTGGCCAGCGTCAGAATCAGGAAATCGCCGCTTGGCGCGGTGGCCTGGACGCGGCTTCCTGCCACATACACTTGCTGGTTGCGATCCATCACCACCCGCACGGCGCCGATGCGGGCCGCACGTGGGGTTGGAAGCCGATAGATTGACAGCGATATTTTACTCATAGTGCTGAGTATAGCATACGCACAGCCAACCTAATAATCTAGCAGTAGAACGTACGCAAGCGGCAGCCTTCGCCTGCGACAGCATGGTACGTCATGTTTTTGTGTATCATTTTTCGCCCGGCCGGGCGAAAAATGATACCCGAAGAATAAGAAACCGCTTGGCCTGCGTAAGTCCTGAAAATTTGAAACACCGTTCCCCAACGTTATGTGGTATAATTACCCTGTTGACCAACGGATATCACTGCGAGATTTGCATTTGAGATGCCTCTTCCTCCCCATGCGCTCGTCAGCACTTCCTTCGTATCGAAGCGGTCCGTTGTGAGCGCGACAGCGAGCAGCTGAAGCATAATGCTTTACCTCGCCGGCGCAGCGTGTTGGTTTAATTGCATACCTTGGCGGCGGTTCAGCGTGATCCGCAGCCTCAACAGATGCCACACACTATCGAGGTGGCCAGAGGAGTACATCCATGCAAGTTAAGTTGTTCGTCGGAAATCTGCCCTGGAGCGTTGGCGATGCCGAGCTGGAAGAAGTATTCAGCCCGCTTGGCCAGGTCGCAAGCGCGCGTGTGATCACCGACCGTGACACCGGCCGCTCGCGTGGCTTCGGCTTCGTCGAGATGGAAGTCGATGATGTGGCCACCGTGATCAGCGCCACCAACGGTCGAGAGATCGATGGCCGCCCGCTGCGTGTCAACGAGGCCGAGGATAAGGGCGGCTCCGGCGGCGGCCGCCGCGATTCGCGCGGCCCGCGCGAGCGCTACTAAGCGATCCGCGGCACGCGGGCGAGCATCGGTCGCCGACGCTCGCCCTGGTTCAGGTACGTGCGAGCTTGTACGTTCGCATAGGTCTGCTCAATGCTCCTCAAGAGCGCTACGTTTGCTTGCGAAACGAGCCGGCCTGGTTTAGACTGGCTCGTTTCGACGGACGAAGGGTGATCCGCAATGGCAACGCTGTCGACAGACGCTCCGGGTGAGGTACGACTCACACTGCGTGGCGAAACCGACAATCGAATTCTCGCGACCTTGCGACGTTGGCCCAACTGGCGGCGCGTCGATATTGAGCGCGACCCGGTCGATGCGGCGCGCACCTTGTCGGTGACGCTGGTCGCCGATCAGGCGCACGAGGCGATCGTGCGCGATATTTTGAAACGCAGCTTTAGCATCACCTTTCCCGAGGAAGGTGGCGATGTTGTGCTGCCGCCCGAGCCGGAAGTTCGCACGCACCGGCGGCGTTGGTGATCCGCGGGCGGTCGCCTGGTGACTACGCTGCCTCCGCCAGGTAGCGCCGCAGATACTGGCCGGTATATGATTGCGGGCACCGCGCCACCTCCTCGGGCGTGCCTTGAACGATGATCTCTCCGCCGTTATGCCCGCCATCCGGTCCCAGGTCGATCACATAATCGGCAGTCTTGATCACATCCAGGTGGTGCTCGATCACCAGCACGGTGTTGCCGGCGTCGACCAGCCGGTTCAGGCTGTCGAGCAGCTTCTGGATGTCGGCCAGGTGCAGCCCGGTGGTCGGCTCATCCAAAATGTAGAAGTTGTGGTTGCCGCGCTTGATCTTGCCTAGCTCGCTGGCCAGCTTGATCCGTTGCGCCTCGCCGCCCGATAGTGTGGTGGACGATTGGCCCAGCCGCAGGTAGCCGAGTCCCAGCGCGTTGAGCATTCCGATCTTGTGCACCAGGTACGGCCGCTGCTTGAAGAAGGTCTCGCCCTCCTCGACCGTCATGTCCAGAATCTCGGCGATGTTCTTGCCCGCGTAGTTTACCTCCAGCGTCTCCTCGTTGTAGCGCGCGCCCTTGCAGATCGGGCAGGGCGACTCGACATCGGGCAAGAAGTGCAGGCTGGTGGTGATCAGCCCTTCGCCGGCACACTCCTCACAGCGCCCGCCCTTGACGTTGAAGCTGAAGCGGCCCATGCTGTAGGCGCGCGCCTTGGCCTCGGGCGTGTTCGCGAACAGGCGCCGAATGTCGTCGTAGAAGCCGATGTAGGTGGCCGGGTTCGAGCGCGGCGTGCGGCCGATCGGCGATTGGTCGATATTGATCACATCGGTGAGCTGCTCCAGCCCTTCGATCCGATCGTGTCGTCCGGGTAGCACCCGGCTGTCGTGAAACACCGAGTAGAGCTGTTTGTAGAGGATCTCGTTGATCAGGCTGCTCTTGCCCGAGCCGGATGCGCCGGTGACGCAGATAAACAAGCCCAGCGGAATCTCGACATCCAGGTTCTTCAGATTATTCTCGCGCGCCCCGATGATCGTGAGCCAGCCGGCACTGACCCCCGCACCCCGTCGCCCCGTCGCCTTGGCCAACGTGGGGGACTGCGGGGGTGACGCGGTGACGGGGCGACGTTTGGTTGGCAGCGCAATCTTGGCCTTGCCGCTCAGGTAGGCGCCGGTCAGCGACTGGGGATTGCTAAGAATCTCGTCGATCGTCCCCTGTGCGACGACCGCGCCGCCGTGGATGCCTGGCCCTGGCCCGATCTCAAGGATGTGGTCGGCGGCGCGGATGGTGTCTTCGTCGTGCTCGACCACAATCACCGAGTTGCCGATGTCGCGCAGTCGCTGGAGCGTGCGAATCATCTTGAGGTTGTCCTTAGGGTGCAGGCCGATGCTGGGCTCATCCAGCACATACAGCATGCCCATCAGCCCCGAGCCGATCTGGTTCGAGAGCCGGATGCGCTGCGACTCGCCACCCGAGAGCGTGCCGGCCCTGCGGTTCAGGCTCAGGTAATCCACGCCGATGCCGAGCAGCAGTTCCAGCCGGGCCTTGATCTCGGCGATCACCTGCTCGCCGGCCTGGCGCTGCCGGGGCGGCAGCGGCACATGCTCCAGAAAGGCGCGCAGCTCGGCCAGATTCATCTCGCCCAGATCGTAAATATTGCGACCCTTCAGTGTCACCAGCAGCCGCTGGCGCTTGAGCTTGGTGCCGTTGCAGTCGGGGCAGGTGTGCTCGACCATCACGCGCTTCAGGTAGGTCTCGATCTCGGTGTGTGCGGTCTGCTCCTGGCGGAAGTGCTTGTAGCGCCGCTCGATCGTGTTGATGATGCCCTCGAAGCGCATCATCAGGCCGGTGTGATCTTTGCTGCGCGCGCCCTCGGGCATGACGATCGGGAAGCGCTCGCCTTTAGTGCCGTAGAATACGATCTCGACCACTTCGGGCGGCAGGTCTTTGAACGGCGTATCCAGGCTGAAGCCGTAGCGCGCCGCCACGCTGACCATCAGCTTGGTCGGCCATGAGTCGCGGCTGTAGCTGTACGCCTCGGGCATAAAGCAGCCACCTTTGATGCTGCGCGCCGGATCGACCACCAGCAGGTGCGGGTGAACCTTGTAGTAGGTGCCCAGGCCACTACAGCTGCGGCAGGCGCTGTCGGGCTCGTTGAACGCGAAGTAGTACGATTTCAGCTCGCCCATGGTCACGTGGTGATCGGGGCAAGCAAAGCCATTCCAGAATGAGGCTGGAGCCTGGAGCCTGGAGCCTGGTTGCCGATCGTTCTCCGCAAGCCTCCAGGCTCCAGCCCCCAGCCCCTCGATCCGGAACCGCACGAAGCCCTCGCCCACGCGCAGCCCGTTCTGGATCGAGGTCACGATCGCCTGCTCGATGTCGTGGCGGATGTCGCGCCGGCCTTCGTGCGCGCCGGGATGCTTGACCACGAATTTGTCGATCACCGCCTCCAGCACGTAGGTGCTGGCCTCATCCAGCTCCATGTCCTCGCTGATGTCGCATGCCCGATCGTCCACATACATGCGCCGGTGGCCGCGATTGCGGATCTCGGCCAGCAGGTAGGCATAATCTTCGCCATAGATTTTGAACACTGGGGCGCAGATCTCTACCGCCGTGCCGGCCGGCAGCGAAAGTAGGTGCTCGGCGATCTGGTGCGGGGTTTTGATCGGCACCACGGCGTGGCAATATGGGCAGTGCGCTACGCCGGCGGTGGCGTACAGCACACGCATAAAATCGTAGATGTCGGTCATCGTGCCGATCGTCGAGCGCGGGTTGCGGCTTACGGTCTTCTGCTCGATTGAGACCACCGGCGACAGCCCGTACACAAAGTCCACATCCGGCTTCTTGACCTGATCGACCCGGCGGCGCGCGTAGGCCGAGAGCGATTCCAGGAAGCGCCGCTGCCCCTCGGCATAGATCGTCTCGAACGCCAGCGACGATTTGCCCGAGCCGGATAGGCCAGTCACAACCACCAGCTGCTCGCGCGGAATCTCGACATCGATGTTCTTCAGGTTGTTCTCGCGCGCGCCCTTGATGATCAGCGATTTGCTGCGTGTAGTTGCAGTCATGTGCCCCTCCTCAGATTGACGAACGACCAACGACGAATGACGAACAGCTCAAATACTTGTCATCTTTGGTCGTTCGTCGTTGGTCGTTCGTCGTCGTAGTAGTACGCCGCCTCGTCGACTGTCACGCGGCTCTTCTCGGTCAGCCGCAGCGGCGTGGAGATACACTGGATGGTGCCCTTCGCGGCCAGCCACTCGTAGGCCGGGCAGAGCGACTCGGTCTGGGTCTGCTTCACGAAGTAGCGATCTAGCTCGCCGGCCGTGCGCGGGCCGTCGGCTGCCGCCAGGTAGTCGAAGATCGGCTGGAAGAGCGCGAACGTGCGCTCATCCAGGTAGCGGTTGACCAGCTGGAGCGCCCGCTCGACGACTGCGGCGTTGACCGGCTGCGCGATTATGTCGAAGTAGATCGCTCCGAAGAAGGCCGGGTTGTGCTTCATCGCCTGCTGGACCACCTCGCGCCCAGCGATCTCGCTATGTTGCAGCACCTCGATCGTCGCCAGGCTGTTGATCATATACATCAGCCAGAGGAAGCTGTAGGCCGGGTCGTTCTTCACATACAGCCACTTCTCCGCCTTCGCCAGGATCGTTAGTGCCCACGCGCCGGCGCGCAGCAGCTGTAGCTCGCGGTCGCGCGCACCCAGGCGCTGGATATTTTGGTAGTACTCGCTGATCGTGTCGTCGGTCGAGAACAGCAGCGTGCTTTTCGAGAAGTAGGAGTGGAAGAACGAGCTTTGCAGCGCTCGCTCGATCTGCTGCTTGAACCTGCTGCGCGACAGCAGCCAGGCGTGGATGTGGATGCCGTTCTCGATCAGGGAGTACTCGCGTTCCGGGATCTTCTCGTTCCGCCCAACCAGCAGCATGTCGATGTCCGACTTCTCCCAGACCTGGTCGTGCGACAGGCTGCCGGCCAGGATCGCCGCGATGATGTAGCTATCCTGCTTGACCTTGCCGGTGAACGTATCCAGCGCTTGCTGGAAGCGCGCCTTGATGGCATCTCGCGATTCGGGCATGGATTGCCTCCTCGTCTGGCGTTCGGGAGTCAGGAGTCGTGCCCTATTCTGACTCCTGACTCCTGAATTCTGGCTACTGGATCGCATCCGCAAGCGCTGCCACACGCTGGACCATGTCGGGGTAGAATCCCATTGTTACGAAGGTCCGGCTGATCCCAAGGTTCTCCCACTTCGCCAGGGCGCCGCGTACATCGCCGGGCCACTGCTCCCAGGTGATCGCGATCGAGAGATCGATCGGTCGGCCGGACTGCGCGACCTCTGCGCGTGCGAACTTCACCAACTCCTCGTCGCCGTACAGGTTCAGCTCATCGGCATACGCCACCGCGCTGCGAATCATGCGCCGTGAGCCGCCCACGCCGGCGACCACCCGCGGAGGAGACGGTGGCACCGGCGTGCAGGCGGCATCGGTCAGCTGCACATGCTTGCCGCTGTAGGTCACCGCGCCGCCCTGCCAGATCTTCCGCAGCACGGCGATCGTCTCCTCCAAGGCCTCAACTCGCGTGGTGGCGTCGGGGAAGGGCTGGTGCCAGGCGCTGTACTCGATCGGGTAATCGCCGGCGCCGATGCCTAGCTCGAAGCGCCCGCCGCTGGCAATCGCGAGGATCGCGCTCTCCTTCGCCAGCACGCCCAGTGTGTAGTTGAGCCGGCAGATCACCATCGGCGTCAGCTTGATCCGCTGAGTGGCAGCCGCTAACATGCCATAGGCCGACCAGCCGCAGACATAGGCCCACTCAGGCTTCTCGGAATGATAGTGATCCCAGAACCCGACTGCGTCCAGCCCGCCCGCATCGGCGATCTTGGCCGATTCCAGAATCGCCTGCCAATCGCCGACGGGACTGAGGATGACTCCGACTCGCATAGGTTTGCCTCCTGCGTTACAAACTGTCAGTATCGCATGCTCCTGTGTCAGCGACGGTCACAGGAAGCGACGAGTGACGAGTTGCGGTACCCTCAGCTTGTCACTCGTCACTCGTCACTTGACAAGTGCCTGCCCAGCGCGTACTATGATGGGCACACAAACGCGCGCGAGCGCCCCATAGACTGGGGTGTCACGTGACCATTGGAGCTTGGCCGGTCGGGCTTGTCAGGCGATTCACCGGCCTTGTTGTGTAAGGTGTTATACCACAGGTTGAGGGAAAGGTCAACCACCAAAAAAAGCATACTAATCACATATACGCCCAGCTGCCGCTTCAAGGAAAATGGGCGTTAACGATTTACAGGGGTTCTGGATTTCGGGAATTATAATACCTCGTTGGAAAGCGCGTCCGGCGTTAATCATGGTCTTCCCTGGGGATTCCCCACGACAGGGCTCGCGTGGCTGTCGCCCGGCCCTACTCCTGCATACGCATCTTATCTGCAATCCGCAATCGTAAAATAGAGACTGGTATGACGTATGACGCGATCGTGATCGGCGGTGGCGTGGTAGGCGCATCGATCGCCTATCATCTGGTGAGCGCCGGCGCGCGCACGCTTCTGCTCGACCGCGCCGACCCCGGGCGCGCGACCGCTGCGGGCGCGGGCATTCTGACGGCCGAGACCAACGGCCGTGCCTCCGACGCATGGATGGATTTTGCCGTGGCTGCGGTGGATTATTACCCAGCCCTGGTGGCACAGCTGCACGCCGAGCAAGCCGGTGAGACCGGCTACGCTATCTGTGGTCAGATCGAAGTAGCGATCGACGAGGATGAGGTCGCGCCATTCGATCAGGCGCGCGATTGGATGCTGGCCCAGCAACGCCGGCGTGGCTCGCCCGCGCAGGAAGATCTACACGAGATCGGCGCCGAGGATGCGCGCGCCCTATTTCCGCCGCTTGCGCCCATTCGGCGCGCGCTGTACTACCGCAATGCCGCGCGCGTCGACGGCCGGCTGCTGACCGAGGCGCTGCGCCGCGCCGCGCTTGCCCGCAGCCTGGTGGTGCGGCCGGCGAGTGTCGATCGGCTGGTGGTCGAAGCTGGCGCGGTCGTTGGGGTGATCGCCGAGGGCGATACGTATGCTGCGGCGTCAGTCGCCATCGCCGGTGGCGCGTGGTCGCCGCGCTTTGCCGAACAGCTCGGCGTTCAGATTCCTGTGGAGCCGTCACGCGGTCAGATCATCCACCTCGGTCTGCCAGGTACCGACACGCGAGATTGGCCGCTGATCACCGCCTTCCATGGGCACTATATTGTGGCCTGGCCGGATAGCCGTGTGGTAGTTGGGGCCACGCGCGAGCTGGGGACAGGGTTTGATGCGCGGACGACGGCAGCCGGCGTCCATGAAGTGCTGGGCGAAGCGCTGCGTGTGGCGCCGGGCCTGCGCGGCGCCGAGGTGCGCGAGATCCGGGTGGGGCTGCGGCCCTACAGCACGGTTGATGGGTTACCCGTGCTCGGCTCAGTACCAGGGCTGCGTAATGTCTACCTGGCGACAGGTCATGGCGCGGGTGGCTTGCATCTGGGGCCATACAGCGGCAAGCTCGTGGCGGAGCTTATGCTGGGGCAGCCGATCGAGGCGGATCTGAGCATGTTTGAGGTGAGCCGGTTTTCATCTTGACCTGGAGTCATGCCCCATACCCGCCTCACGTGCGCGGATGATCGCCTGGGCGCGGTCGACCACCTGGAGTTTGCTGAAGATATTCGATACGTGGTTGCGCACCGTCTTTTGGCTCAGCGACAGGCGCTCGGCTATCTCGGGGTTGGTGCGGTGCTGTGCGATCAGCGCCAGAATCTCGCGCTCGCGTTCGGTCAGCTCGGGGAACGCTAGCGGCGGCAGGGCTGGCTTCAGGCTGGCGAAGAACTGCATCAGCCGCCGGGCGATCGCCGGCCCGAAGATCGCTTCGCCGCTGCCGACGCCGCGGATGGCGCGCATGATCTCGGCTTTGAGCGCGCCCTTGAGCAGGTAGCCGCGCGCACCGGCACGCAGCGCCGCGAAGACCGAGTCGTCGTCGTCGAACATAGTAAGCATCAGGATGCTGATATGTGGGCTGCTGTGCAGAATGCGGCGCGTGGCCTCAATGCCATTGACGCCGGGCATGTTGATGTCCATCAGGATCACATCCGGCTGGAGCGCCGCAGCCAGCGCGATCGCCTCATCACCGCTGGCCGCTTCGCCGACGATAGCGATATCGGGTGCGGCGAGCATCAGCGCCCGCAATCCCTCACGAAAATGGGCGTGGTCGTCGGCCAGAACTACCGTGATCTGTTCCATTATTCCTCCTGCGCTTGCGGCGCCGGCAAATAGGCGCTCACGGCGCGGCTGCTCGGGCAGCCCGACCCCGTCATCGCGCACTTCGAGCCCGAGCGTGCGGTGCAACCCTTCGCCGAGCAGGTTAATCTGAACCGCGCAGGTATGGGCGCGCGCATGTTTCACAACGTTTGTGAGCGCTTCTTGCACAATTCGGTAGGCCGCCACCTCGGCTGCAGCTGGCAGCGGCGGCAACCGCTCCGGCGCGTCGATCGTGATAGTGAGCTGATCGCTGCCGTACTGCGCGGCCTGCTCGCGCACAACCGAGATCAGTCCCAGTTCGTCGAGCGCCGGCGGCCGCAGCGCGTAGACCAGCCGGCGAATGTCGGCGATCGCGTTTTGCGAGTCGGTGATCAGGCCGGATAACAGGTCGGCGGCGCGGGCCGGATCGCTCACGACAATATCGCGCGCCGCCTCGAGCTTGAGCGTCTGGGTGGCCAGCTGTGGGCCCAGGCCGTCGTGCAGATCGCGGCGCAAGCGGCGGCGCTCCTCCTCGCGGGCGGTGACTAGCCGCTCGCGTGAGCGCTGAAGATCAGCGGTGAGGCGCACCGCATGGACGGCCACGCCGGCCTGGAGGGCGATGTCTTCGATCAGCCGTCGGTCGGCCAGGCTAAAGCTCGCGTCGCCAGCGCGTGGCGCAAGGATGAGCTGGCCGACGGTTTCGCCCTGGTATGATAAGATGACAAAGTGACAAGATGACAAGGTGACCGGAGGATCGCCGTGTACGGCGATGACCTCGAAGCGCTGGTCGTCGGTCGTCGGTCGCCTGCCCTGAGCGGTGTCGAAGGGTCGGTCGTCCGTCGTCAGGGCAATCGCCAGATACGGCAGCTTCAGCGCCTGGGCGACGGTCTCCACAATTGTCGGCAGCACCGCGTTTGGCGCGAGGGTGGCTTCGAGTCGCCGCCCCAGCCGCGAAAGCACCGCGTAGGGATCGTCGCGCTCGCCATACATCAGGCGGTTGATTCCGCGCTGGAGCCGTTCGCGGAGTGGCTGGAATAGGACGGCGACAAGGCCCGCGCCGAGCAGCGAAATCAGCAGGTTGCCGCGCGCCTGCACGGCGGCGCCGAGCACGCCCACCACCAGCATATAGATTCCGATGATCGCGGCGGTGAGTGCGCCATAGACCAGTGTGCGGTTGATCAGGATGTCAACATCCCACAGCCGGTAGCGCATGAGCGCGATGCCGATCGCAAGCGGTATAAGCAGCAGCGCAAAAGTGCCGAAAAGGGTTCTGCCGAGCAGGTCGAAAAGCAGATGCGCAAGGCCGGGCTGATCGAGCACGGGAAAGAGCGCGCCCAGCAGCGCAAGCAGCGCGCCGCCGACGATCGTCAGCACCAGACCAAAGACGGCCCACTTGGTCTGCTGGCGTTGCACCGGGCCGGAGACACGAACATAGCGGTAGATCTGGGTGAACACCAAAACGCCGAATACGCACAGTTCTAGCGGCACCCGTAGTAGAGCCGGCCACGTATCTGTGTTGAAGGGTGAGTCGGGAAAAAAGATGGCGAGAACCTGCAACGGAACACCGGCGAGCGCCGGCCAGCGCACCCAGCCGGGGACAAAACGCCCATCGGGAAAAAGAAAGACGAGCATCACAAAGGCCGCAAAACCGAGAGGCTCCCAGGCACTGGCCAGCAACCACAGCGCTGGATGCGCCGGCGCCAGCAGATCAGGGACAAGTGGCCACGTCGCCCCAAACAGCACGAGCGTGAGCGCGACGAATAGCGCTATCCATTCATCCGACTTGCGCCAGAAAATGAACGCCCCTACCGCCATGTAGCCCAACGCAAAGATAATATCGAGCATGGTCACATATGCGGCGTGGGCGCTGACAGATAAACCAAGCGCTTGGAGCGCCTGAGCACCCTCCAGATTGAGACGCCCTCCGGCACATGCATTGGCGGCACATATCACCTGGCGCGCCGCGAAGGAAGCCGGGACATCCATGGCGAAGAGGCACAGCGAGATCGCTGCCACGAACACCCAGATCGCACGGGCGAGCAGCAGCCAGCGGCCACGCAGGCGGGGAAGCGCGTCGTCTTGCGGGTTCAGGCGTGCGATGTGCGTCGCTGGAGAGTCGAGAGGCATGGAGATATCCCTATTGACCGTGTGGAAGCTTAGGCGATCTCGCGCCATCCAAGGGAACGCCACTATGATAGCGCGTTCTCCCACATTGGGCAAAAGATCATCGTGCCGGCTCCAGGTTCAGCCGGCACGATGATCGAACGTTAACGAGCGTCGGTGGCGAGTGACTCCGAGACCGGCACATGGGCTGGGCGGCGCAACAGCCACATCAATACGCTCCCGCTAAGACTGCCGCCGATAGCGCCAGCCACGACGTAGACCACACCGTTGAGCACAATCCAGGCCAGGTAGCTGCCGCCGAGTGCATCGCCCAGGCCTATAATGGCGATAGCAGTACCAACGATGCCCCCGATCAGAAACCCTAGTGGGGTTGCCAATATCCACCAGGCGGCTCCCACAACGTGTCGCCGCAGCGCGAACCACTGCCCGACCCCGCCCAGTAAGCCGGCCAGGGCAGGCGCCAGGATAAAGTCGAAGGGCGGGCCGCCCATGATATAGCCCCCAATGTATCCCGCCGTGAGGCCGACAGCCGTTCCCAGTACGCCCCAGCCGGTCCGAGCGACATGCCGCCGCAATACCAGCCACTGCATCACCCCAAACAGCGCGCCGGCCAGGGCCAGGCCAATCAGATGCCCCACCCCATCCCCCAGTTCCGGCGACCCCAGCACGCCGCTCTGCTCGATGCCCTCGGCCACCGCCGCGAACAGCGCCATACCCATGCCCAGGCCCAGCGCGTTGGCTGCAATCCACCGGCCTAGCCAGCCCGACTCGATGCTTTTTTTCTGTGTGTTCATCCTAATATCTCCTAATTGAGTGCTGCGTACGCAGCATAGATTTGTCACCACGAGTTATTCACAATTTTATGATCGGCACTTTTGATATTGTGATGCTGTCAAACTGCCGCCTCCTCCAGCATAGCGCCGAACAGCGCTCTGAACATGGGCGGCGAAATCGCCTCGAGTGTGGCGGCGAACCCGCCGATGTCGGTCAGGGTTTCAATAACCGTCTTGATGGTCATGCCGCCGACGAAGCCTAGTACTCCGGTGAGGAACCACCAGATCTAGAGATAGTTTCCAGCGCGTGCCACGCGTATGGTTTGAGTTGCCATTGCTACGTACTCCTTATTTGCGTTAACTTGTTGCCGTATTTCACACAGCTAGGGTAGCACGCTTCGCGTCCCACTGTCGTGAGACAATGTCCCAAGTGCGTCGGGAAGAATGTCCTGATAAGATGTCTGCATTGGCTTCTTATGCGTTATCCCGAATGTAATGTGGTGGCTCGTGTGGCCTCCGAACGCGCTGCTGCGCATTCGGAGGCCACACGAGCCACCAAATAAACAGGTCGTGCGTGCTCGTTCGCGGCCGCGAATGAGCACGCACGACCGCAGATTCGAGTACTGCGCCCGCAACCAGGCAAGCCATGCTGCATCACAATGGCGAAAGATGCGACTGTAAAATGTGGGATGACTCACAACCCCGTTGCGTAAGTCCTACAAATGATTCTGGGACCTTCGATTCAGTTTTCCGTCGCTGGCGCGATATAGCGCGCCATTACTTGGCCGATCTGGATGATGTTCCCGTTGTCCAGGCGCACTGGTTCGTTTGATGTCACCATGATGCCGTTTACGTAAGTGCCGTTCGTGCTCTCCAAGTCGATCAGGCGCACACCGACGGTATCGCGCAGCAGCACAGCGTGACAGCGCGAGACAGTACTCGACTCGAGCACGATATCATTCTCATTGTCGCGCCCTATCATCATGGTGTTGTAGAGCGTGATGACGCGCGCCGGTCGGCCGACTTCGGTGACATATAGCTGGGGGCCCTCGGCCCAATTGCTCGCGCACGCTTGCGTCATGTGAGCCTCCTTATGTTGTAGTGTGCTGCCCAAGCAGCGCAGATCTAGCCTAACACGCGCGGCGTCCCCCTGTCGTGAGGCCGTGTCCCGACTAGGTCGGGAAGAATGTCCTATTCGTTCATGCGCGATGCAGGTGCTCGACGCGGGCAGCCGCAAAAGGGCGGCACGCTCCGCATGACCATCCAGAGAGAAAGCTGCTTCTCCTATTCTTCACAAAAAAGAGCGGGCTAGCGTAATCAGATCGATCACCCCAACCCGCTCAATTCGCTCCTGAAATCTCCCGGCAGCTACACTGGATGCACCTCGACGGCATCGGTGGCCATGCGGCCCTCGGCGCAGATCAGCGCGACCGCGCCGCCGGTCAGCGGCCGGTCGGTGTCTTCCAGGTCGAACAGCATCCGCTGGTTGGCCCAGCCGCGCAGGCGCGTGCCCACAACCTCAAGCGCCAGCGTGTGCGTCTCGCCGAACTCCCACGGGTAGGCGGCCGCGGCCAGCACGCGCTCGCCATCCAGCGCTTTGACAAGCTGGATCGTGCCGCCATGGCGCAGCAGCAGGCCGTAGTAGCGGCGCATGCCCTGCACCCGCGCGCCGATCCCACAGGCGGCGGCCAGGTGCGGCGTGATCGCGGCGCTGACGCGATAGTCGGCCCATTCGCGCGCGCCCTGGATCAGCAGGCCGGTGCCACGGTTCTGCACCAGACGGTAGGCCTCGGGCCACCAGTGGCCGTACTGGTCGACGCCATCCACCCAGGCGCGCCGCCACATCGTTCCGCCGCTCGTGGGCCGGCACAGCCGCACATCCGGCGCGCCATCCCAGGTTAGCTCGTCCAGGTAGATGCTGCCGTCGGCGCGCTGCGGGGCATGCAGCTCGACCCCGATCTCGGCGATCGGCGCTCCGCCCATGTCGGGGATGCGCCAGCTGAACTCGTGTGCGCCGCCGGGGCTGAGCGTGGTTTCCGGCCCGTAGCTGCGATCGAGCTTGTCGTCGGCGCCATAGCTGCGCAAGTACAGCCGGCAGGCGATCGGCGCGGCATTGGCGGCGTCGGCCTCTATTCGCGCCCGCACAATCTGGCCAGGGTAGAGCGTCGGCGAGGCCAGCAGCGTGTAGTGGCCAATGTTGGTGGCCTCGGGCGGCACGAAGGTCGGCGTGGCGGCGCGGGCGATCCGGCCGGGCGCGAGGCCGCGGTAGCGCATCGCCAGGCTTCGCGCGCCGCGCGAACTGTGGCCAGGTACATTTTCGAGTGTGAGCGTGCCGCGCGTCTCGACACTCTGCTCGGGCTGGAAGCCCTGGACGGCGCCGGGCAGATCGAAGTGGAAGCGCGCCCCGCCTTTCGGCGCCAGCGCCGCCAGCCCGGCCAGCGCCCGGCCGATATTCACCACGTTGTAGGTTTCGGCCACCGCGTCGGTGATCGCGCGCCCGCCGTCCGCGGTGGGCAGGTACAGCCGATCTCCGATCGGGCCGCGCCAATCCGGCCCGGTCTCCAGGCCGGCCAGGCCATTCTTGATCCCCAGCAGGCAGCCGACATTGCCGGAATTGCAGTCGGTGTCCCAGCCCGACGTATTGGCGATCATCAGCGCCTTCTGAAAGTCGTTCTGGCCGTACAGCAGCGCCAGAATGATCAGCGCATGATTCGGCACCATGTGGCAGTTGCCGCCGTACTCGTCGTAGCCATACGTTCCCGCGATCCGCTCGCGAGTCGCACGCCAGTCCTCGTCTTTTGCGCGCCATTCGTGGATATCGTGAACCAGCTTGGCGATCACCGAATCGGGCGGAATGAACGACAGGCCGCATTCGAGCAGCTTTTCGAGATCGGGCTCGACGAAGGCCAGCGACTCCATCGCCGCCAGCATCTGCGCGCCATAGATAGCCTCGCCATCGTGGCTGACGCTGGCGGCCTTACGGGCCAGCTCGGCCGCCAGCGCCGGGTCGCCCGGCGCGACCATGGCCCAGCCGTCGATGAAGATCTGCGAGCCGATCTGCTCGGCCACCACCTTGCCGTTCAGCGCGATCGAGCCGCTGCGGGGCGCCTCGATGCCCGCTTTCAGGCGCAGGTAGGCGGTGTGCTCGGTCGAATTGCCCATGCCGCCCCACCATAGAATCGTCCGCCGCTCGATGATGTAGTTCAGCCAAGTCTGTCCGATCTGCGCCGGCGTCAACGCGCGCGAATTGTCGTAATCCGGCAGCGCGCGCAGAAAGGTGAAGGTGCCCGATATATCGTCGTCGGTGACGATCAGCGGGACATTGCGCTGCTCGTGGACGTAGTAGTTGACTTCGCCCAGCTCGGCCATGATCTTGTCGTACGTCCAGCCCTCGAACGGCCGGCCGAGGTAGACGCCGATCAGCTTGCCCAGCACCCCGGCGTAGACGCGCTCGACATAATCGGGAGGAAGTGGCATATCAGCCTCTCTATAAGCATTCAAAGAACCTGGCAGAGCTTCTTGAGAGATCCAGGTCATGCTAGGGAAGCATCTCACCGAGGAACTGCGCCAACTCAATGATCGGCGGGGAGATGTTTCACTTCGTTCAACATGACACTGTGCTTCGTTGATTTCGTCGGCGCTCGTTAGGCCTTCAGCCCGCCCTGTGTCAGCCCTTCGATGAAGCGGCGCTGGAGCAGCAAGAAGAAGATCATCACCGGCAGGATCGTGATGATCGCCGCCGCGCTGGTCAGCCCCCAGTCGCGCGTGAAGCGACCGGCGAAGGACTGGTAGCTGGTGATCACGGTCTGCAGATCCTCACGATGGAGGAAGGTCAGCGGCAGGATATACTGATTCCAGGCGGTCAGGCCGGTCACCAGTGAAACCGTCAGGAAGCCCGGCCAGACGATCGGCAGCATCACGTGGCGCAGCACCTGCCACTCATTCGCGCCATCCACGCGCGCCGCATCCTCAAAGTCGGTCGGCACCGACACCATATACGAGCGCAGCAGAAAGGTCGCAAACGGCGAGGAGGTGGCCCACAGGATGATGATCAGGCCGAGTAAGTTATCGATCAGCCCAAGCTTGTTCCACAGAAAGAACAGCGGCACGAGAAAGAGCGTGATCGGCAGGCTGCTGCTAACCAGCAGATACAGCGCGAACGCATCGCCGCCCGGCACCTGGAGCCGCGCCAGCGCGTAGGCGGCCAGCCCGGCGATGATGCACACGCCGATCACCGTGCCGGCCACCACAATCGCGCTATTGCGCATGGTGGTCGCGTAGTGGCCCTGCACCCAGGCCTGTGGAAAATTCGCGAGCTGAATGTTGATCGGCGGGCCGAACGGGTTCGATCCAATCTCGCGGGTGGTTTTGACCGAGTTGAACACCAGCGTGACCAGCGGCAGCAGGCTGAAGGTCGCCAGCAGCCCAAGCACGATGTAGTTCGACAGGAGCGACCGATTACGGCGTGTGGGACGCCCAGCGATGCGCTTCATATTTCCCATCCTCTCCGACGCAAAAACACAAACACCAGCCCGGCCAGCATGCAGATCACGCTGGTGGTGAGGGCGATCGCCGCCGAGTAGCCGGCTTCGAAGCGCGCAAACGCGGCCTTGAACGACATCGTGCTGAGCACCTCGGATGCGTTCGCCGGGCCGCCCTGGGTCAGAATATACACATAGTCGAACACCAGGAACGAGCCAAGCACAGTGATCAGCAGAGTAAAAACCAGCGTCGGCCGAATGCCCGGCAGCGTGACATACCAGAACTCCTGCCAGCGCGAGGCGCCCTCCAGCCGTGCGGCCTCGTAGAGCTGGAAATCGACCCCCTGCATTGCGGCCAGGTAGATCACCACCAGGAAGCCCCACCAGTGCCAGTTGTCCACGAACGCGATCGCGTACAGCACTACGCGCGCATCGCCGAAGAACTTGAAATCGGCCCAGGGCATGCCAAGCTTAGCCAGCTGGACGCCCAGGCCGACCGAGGGGTTAAGAATATTGCGCCAGATCTGCGCGTTGACCGTGGCCGCGATCACATACGGGATGAAGTAGACCGTGCGGAAGAACACCTGCCCGCGCCGGATCGGGGCCATCAGCGCGGCGCCCATCAGCCCCATCGCGATCGGCACAGTCAGGAAGATCGCCGTCCAGACCAGGTTGTTCGTGAATGCACGCCAGAACACCTTGTCGTTCAGCATGCGCTGGAAGTTTGCCAGGCCGGTCCATTTGGCCGCGCCAACGCCCGACCAATCGGTGAACGCGAAGTAGATCGTGCCAAGCGATGGGCCGAGAATAACCACGATATTGAAGAACAGCAGCGGGAACAGGAATAGCCATGGCTTCAGCGCGCGCCACCTGCGGCGGGACGCGGCGGCACGCTTGTCCGGCTCGACTCCGCGCCAGGATTCTTTGATTGCGGCCATACGATCTCCGTAAGTGCTGAGGACTGAGTGCTGAGGACTGAGTTATTATAGTGGCCCTCAGTCCTCAGTCCTCATCGCTCATCCCTCGTCTAGCGCGCCGGGATCGGCGGAACCTTGCCGTCTTTGGCATCCTGCGCATACGTATCCTGGAGCTGCTTCGAGAACTCCTCGGGCGTCATCTCCTTGTTGAAGACGCCCTCCAACTTCTCGATAATAAACTGGTCGCTCTTGGCGGGCCAGAATGTCCAGGTGGTGTAGCCGTAGTTGCCCTGCCGCGAGGCATTGGCGATCGTTTCGAGCGCGCGGATGAAGCGCGGGTCGGTATCGGCCGGGAAGTCGGCCTTCGACAGCGTGATCGGCACCACCCATTCGCCTGGGAAATCGTGAATGATCTGGGCGGCGCGCTTCGAATCGTTGAACACCCAGTCAAGCACCTCGGCCGCCGCGTCGACATTCGCTGATTTAGCGTTGATTGAGATCGTCGAGCCAATGCCCATGTCGAACGCGGGCGTCACGCCATCGCGCAGCGCGGGGATCTGCGCCCAGTCCCAATCGTCGGGGTTATCCTTGAACTCAGTCGGCCGGCCACCGAAGGCCCAGGTGCCTGCGAAGTCGATTGCGCCCTTGCCGCCGGCCAGGTCGGCCCCGATGTCGGGGAAATCGGTGGCGTAGTAGTTCTCTTTGCTGCCACGGAAGTAGCCGCGCTGCATGTAGTCGTTCAGCAGCGCGACCGATTGTACGAATAACGGATCATCCCATTTCCGCTTCTGCGTCAACCCCTCGTAGACAGTCGGGGCGCCGGCGACGTTGCTGTAGAACACGGTCGCGAGCCATTCGTTGACGCCCTTCCAGCCGGCATTGCCGTTGACAAAGGGGTATAGCCCTTTGGCCTTGGCTTCCTCGGCGATCTTCTCGAGCTCGGCGCGGTTCTTGGGCGGCTGCCAGCCATTGTCGGCGAAGGTCTTTTTGTTGTACCACATGACCATCGTCTCGTAGGTCAGCGGCAGGCTGTAGAGCTTGCCGTCGAGCTTGCCGACGTCGACAGCCCAGGGGAAGATCTTGTCCTTCCAGTTGTACTTCGCGGCATACTGGTCGAGATCCAGGATGTGGCCGGCATTGACATACTCGGCTACGAAGGCCGGGCCGGGCGTTTGGATGATGTCGGGTGCCGCGCCGCCCTGAATTGCGGTGCGCAGCACTTCGTCGAGCTGGTCTTTGAAGGTGATCTCAAGCTCCATGGTTGGATGCGCCGCATTGAAGCTATCGACGAAGTCGCGCTTTAGCGCCTGCTGAAGCGGCTCTTCGGCGTTTTCAGTCCACCAGGTGATCTTGGTTTTGTCGCCGCTGGCGGCGGGCGCGGGGGCAGCGGTAGCCTCGGCGGCGGGGGCAGCGGTAGCCTCGGCGGCGGGGGCAGCGGTGGCCTCCGGCGCGGCGGCCGGCGCGGCAGTGGCCGCTTCGGCGGCGGGCGCGGCGGTTGGCGCAGCGGCCTGGGGTGCGGCCGCGCCGCCACACGCGCTCAGGAACAGCGCGAACAACACCAGCAGGGCGGTCAATCGGCTGATCGATTTCATCGTAGCATTCCTTCCTTGGTATGCTTGATCATTGGGAGTCTGTCGTTCGATCGGAAGCTCCATCATCAGCGATCTTGTACTGTTCCGCAGCTCACCTCACTTTCTAGGAGACAAGCGAAAGGGTACAGGGTACCGGAGCACGGCAGCGTGTAGAGGTCTGTTCCCTGTTCCCTGTCGCCTGTTCCCTCGGCTCCGTCACTTGTCACTCGTCACTCAGTCCTCAGTCCTCGTCACTCAGCCCTCAGTCCTCAGTCCTCGTCGCTCGTCACCGGCTCGAACTGCTCGAACAGCGCCCTGGCCCACTGCTCGTTGGCGTGCCGGGTTCGCCCGGCGTTGTGCGGCGTATGCACGACGTTGTGGCGGCCAAGCAGCGGGTCGTCAAGCGGCAGCGGCTCAATGTCGAAGACATCAGCTGCTAGCGCCAGCTCGTCGGCCAGCACGCGTGTACGCAGCGCCGGCATATCGCAGATCGCCGCGCGTGTCGCCAGCACCACCAGGCAGCCCGGTGGCAGCGCACGAATATGCGCGGCAGTGACAATGCCTCTGGTGGCGTCGGTCAGCGGCAGCATGGGCGCGAAGATCTCGGCATCGCATACCAGCCGGTCGAGTTGCCATTCCTTGCGTGCGCCGGCGCGGTGGAAGCACGGCTCGCTCGCGAACGGATCCCATGCTGCGACATCGGCGCCGAGCATATGCGCGAAGCTGGCGTAGCGGCTCGCGATGTTACCCGCGCCCACGATTCGCACGCGTTTACCGGCGACCGTGCCATTCGCGAAGTGCGGGTCGTCGCCATACTGCGCGCCGCGCACCCCCGGCCGGCCCTGCTGATTCGGCGGCGAGTAATCCCACGGCGTCTGGCTGCTCAGCATTGCGTGATACAGCTGTGGAATGCGCCGCAACCCACACAGCGTCAGCGCCAGCGCGAACTCGGCCACACTTTGCCCCCAAAAGCCCTCACTTGGCTGTGTGTAGACCCGCACACCGCGCGCCGCGAGCAGCTCGGTGTGAT
>WNFV01001948.1_pt1 | contig 27777 bp, 22 predicted proteins | sample 5400101 | NCBI WGS metagenome assembly WNFV01 (sample SAMN13153361, study PRJNA577476) | soil metagenome | isolation source: 115 cm soil or saprolite under grassland replicate 1 | place: USA:California | collected 2016-06-15
TCGAACCTCCGGCTGGGGACGGACTACCGGCCCCCGCCGGTGACCACGCACTTCGCCTACCCGGAGGACGGAGGGAGTTTCGCCCACGCCACCGTGAGGTGCGTGGGGATCGGGAAATGCCGCCACATGAGCGGCGGGGTGATGTGCCCGAGTTTCATGGTCACTCGGGATGAGGAGCACACCACCAGGGGGCGTGCTCGAGCCCTGTTCGAGATGATGCGCACCGAGAAGAGCGAGCTCGAGCTGTGGAAAAGCGATGAGGTCTTCGGCGCCCTCGACCTGTGTCTGTCATGCAAGGGGTGCAAGGCGGAGTGTCCGGTCAACGTGGACATGGCCACGTACAAGGCCGAGTTCCTCTCCCATTACTACCGAGGGCGGGTCCGGCCGAGAGTCGCCTACGCGATGGGGCTGATCTCCCTGTGGGCCAGGATGGCGTCCAAGGTGCCCCGGCTGGCCAACGTGGTGACGCACGCCCCTGGACCGTCCGGCTGGGTGAAGCGCGCCGCAGGGATCGCTCTGGAGCGGAGAAGCCCGAGGTTCGCCCACCAGACGCTGGTGTCGTGGTTCTCGCGGCGTCGAGGGTCAGATGAAGGGAAGCCGAAGGTCCTCTTGTGGCCGGACACTTTCACCAACTACTTCCATCCCGAGGTAGGGAAGGCCACGGTCGGGGTCATGGAGGGGGGCGGGCTATCGAGTCGTGCTCCCGTCGCGGCCGCTCTGCTGCGGACGACCTCTGTACGACTACGGGATGCTCCATACGGCCGAACGGCTTCTTCGTCGGATCCTGGAGACATTGCGTCCGGCCATCCGGGCGGGCGCGCCGGTGATCGGCATGGAGCCGAGCTGTCTCGCAGTGTTCCGCGACGAGCTGCCCAACCTGTTCCCCCATGACGAGGACGCCAAGCGGCTGGCCAAGCAGTCGTTCCTCCTGTCCGAGTTCCTACGGAGCACGTCGAGGGATGGGAACCGCCGAGACTTCATCGCCAGGCGCTGGTCCAGCGGCACTGCCACCATCAGGCGGTGATGGGGTTCGACCCCGAGCAGAAGATCCTGGAGAAGATCGGCCTGGATTGCCGGATCCTCGACTCCGGATGCTGCGGGCTGGCCGGGAGCTTCGGGTTCGAGGCAGGCATCCAGTACGAGGTGTCGATGAGGGCGGGCGAACGCGTCCTGTTCCCTGCGGTTCGCGAAGCCCCAGCCGATACACTGATCGTCGCCGATGGGTTCTCGTGCCGAACCCAGATCGAGCACGGAACGGGGCGCCAGGCTCTCCACCTGGCCCAGGTGATCCGGCTCGCTCAGGACGCGGCCGCCTGATCGGCCTGAGGCCGGACCGTCGGCTGGGCCGCCGGGTCGGGCACGGTCTCCTTCAGATGCCACGGCCAGAAGCTGGCTTTGCCGAACAGCGTGACCAGGGCCGGCACCAGGAACGAGCGGACCACGAACGAGTCGATCAGCACCCCCGCCACCATGGCGAATGCGAACTCCCGGAATGGCTCGATGGGAACGATGGCCAGGAGCGCGAAGCTCGCCGCCAGCGTCAACCCGGCGATCGTGATGGGCCGGGTGGCCCGGCGGGATCCGACCGCGATGGCCTCTCGAAGCGGCCGCCGCCGGGACTCTTCCCACATCCGGCCCACGATGAAGATGTTGTAGTCCGAGCCCAACGACACGAGCAGGACCGAGACCGCGAAGGGCACGTAGTACGTCAAGTGATCGTGGCCCAGGATCCCTTGGAACACCAGTGAGGTCAGTCCGAGGGAAGCGAGGAGCGCCATCACGCTCGTTGTCAGCAGATAAAGCGGGGCGACCAACGAACGAAGGAACAGGATCAACACGACCAGGTCCACCAGCACGATAGCCACCGCGATGCGGCCCAGGTCGCCCAGGGTGCGATGGACGGTGTCGCCGGCGAGCGCGGTGTCTCCGGCGAAGCTCGCCCGCATGCTCGAGAGGCCGCTCGAGCGAAGCAGCCTGGGCATACGCCGCTCCAGTTGGTTGATGGCTTCGATCGCTCTGGCTCCCAACGGTTCTCGGTCGAGGATCACGATGTACCTGGCTGCCGTCCCGTCCTTGCTCACGGTGACCGCGAGGTCCCGCGCGTTCATCTGTTTCTCCACTCCCGCCTGCCGGGCGATGTCTGCGATGATCGACTGTTCGCGTGGTCCGATCACTCCGGCCACACCCGCCTCCCTCCCCAGGAGGGCTTCGAGGCGGCTCAAGGCATCTACCTGGCTCGGCAGGCCCGAGCCTTCGAGCAGGATCTCGGTGGGGGAGACGATGCCGGGGGCGAACCCCTGGGACGCTGCCAGCTCCGCCCGATAGTCGCTGCTGGAATGGGGGAGTCCACTGATGAGGCCGAACGCCAGCCGCGTCTTCGCCAGGCCCGATGCCGCAGTCGCCAACCCTGCCAGCACGACCACCGTGATCACCAAAGCCATGGGCCTGATGGTGGCCATCCGGCTCAGCTTGTCTCGCCAACCGGATCCCTCCAGCGCGGTCTCGGCCCCGGCTCCGGGTTTCCCCCCCGCGCGCTCGGCTCCGGACGTGGTGGCCGGTTCCTGATCATCCTCCGCGCTGAAGGCCGGGGTGCGCCAGTGCGGCCAGTAGACCCAACGGCCGAAGATACCCAGCGTCGCAGGAAGAAAGGTGATGGCCACGATCAGCGCCACCAGGACGGTCAACGCCAGCGCGGGTCCGAAGGACCGGATGAACTGGAGGCTCGCCACGTAGAGGGTGGCGGTCCCAGCGGCGACCGTGAACCCCGCCGTGAAGATGATGGGAAGGAAGTCGGCCGTCGTAGCCTCGGCCGCGTGGCGGCGCCGCTGTCCCGCCAGGAGCCGGTCGCGCATGCCATAGAGGAAGAAGACCGCGTAGTCGGTGACGATCCCCAGGACCAGGACCACCATGACCGGTTCGAGCTCCTCCGGAACGTACACACCTACCTTTTCGCCCGCCCAGGACACCACTCGGATGGCTACCGTGTAGGCGACCGCCGCCGCGGCCAGCGTGGCCAGGGGCGCACCCACTGATCGGAAGCTCAGGCCGACGATCAGGGCGATCACCAGGACGGTGGCCAGCTCCACCATGGGCAGCGCCCGGGTGATGAGGTTTCCCTGCTCCACCCGAGCGGGGACGGGGCCCGTCACACCGATCAGGCCGTCGCCGGGGCGGTTCGCCCGGGCCGCGTACTGCAAGGCCAGGTCTCGCTGGGTGGCCAGCGGGAGGTTCGGGTGGAAGTAGAGGTACGTGATCCCCGTCGTCGAGGACTCCCTCGATCCGGGAAACAGCTTCAGGGTGTTCGTGACCGGCAGCGCCCCGCTGATGCGGCCGGGCCGCTTCGACCTGTTCACATCCACCTGCACTGCCCGCTGGTAGATGCGGACCTGGGCGGCGGGGGACAGCCCCTTGGGGTTTCGCTGGACCACCGCGCTCCGGGCCAGGAGCGGAAGCCCGAAATGCCGGAAGGATCGCGCTTCGGCCTGAAGGGCGGGGGCATCCCTGGGGATCAGGGTCCCGAGGAGGCTGCTCTGGGCCTCGCCCGGTCCGGGGAGGTAGATCGCCGCCATCACCGCGACCACGATCCACCCCGGGACGAGCACGTAGCGGAGTCGAATGATGATCCAGGCGAAGGACCGCGCCGCCCGCCCGGTGACGATCCCGAGCCTCCTGGCGCGCCTGGAAAGCTTCATGCCCCTCCTCGACGCTTCGGGACCCGCCGCAGCCCGAGGCGTCTGAGCTCGGCCTCGGCCAGCGCCGTGTGGTTACCGCCCTCGAGGTCTCGCCAGGGATTGGGCGTAATCTCGCGCAGCTTGTGGTAGGGCATGTTCTCCACCGCACGGTGAGCCAGGTACTCCTCGAACGTGGGATCGCCCTGTGCCCGGGCGGCCGCTCTCCGGATCGCTCGCACTTCCCGGGCCCGAGAGATTCGAAAGGGCGTGTACATCGCCAGGATGGGAAGGGTCGGGATGACGGCCACCGAGACGCCGAGCAGGCGGCTCAGGCTCTCCACGCTCTGTCTGCTGTCTTGGCCGCTGCGGACCGCTTGCGCTGCGGCCGCGTCCACCTGTCCGGCCATCCGAGCGATCCGATTGCCGACGAACGGGAGGCCCTCGAGCGCATGAAGCGCCCGGCCCGTCTCGCCGACGGCAGCTCCTGCCCTCACAACCGTATCCGAGAGCGTCCCCAGGTTTCGAACGTCCCGGGCGACCGCCAGACCGATGGCGATCCACGTCACCACCCACACCAGGAGGATCCCATCGACGATCCGGACCATCCGGCCGCCGGTGCTCGGTCTGTAGACGAGCGGTGAGACGCCGCCGGGCCTCCGGGGCATGGTGTGGTCCGGCGCGGGGTCCGCGCGCATTAGCGCCTCGTTACGTCGAGGGGCTGGGAGACGGGCAACCGGGGATCGACTCGATGGCGCTGGCTGCCTTGGCGGCTGCCGACACGATCGCCGCCGTGTCTGAGCCTTCGACCGCGGTGGCGAGCTGGGTCGTCGCGGCCGACAGAGTGCGCACCTTGTCGGCGGTGGACGTGAGGCCCTGGGAACGGAGGCGCGTGGCTTCGGAGTCGAGCTGCCGGGCAAGCGTGCGGAGTCGGCTCGCCGCGTCCGCCTTCGACTGGACTGCTCCCGTCTGGACCTGGCCCACCACGTCGAGGACACGCCCGCGGGCATCACACACCGCCCGGCCGACCGAAGCGGTCGGCAGAGGGCTCGTAACCGCCTGCCCGCTCGAGTTGCCACACGCCGGGAGCGACAGGGCGATCGCCACCGTTCCGATGATGATGACGAGCTTCCTCACAGGTGGAGTGCTACCCGGTGAACAGCAGGGCAAACGCTCACGGGTACGTGGGCGCCGGCGTGCAAGGTAGGATGCCGTTGCGGAAGGGCGTGGTGGCCTACCTCTGACTGCCGGACGCGGAATTGCACGTGGGTCCTGGCACGAGCAAGGGAGAAGAGACGCGGTGAAGCGACTCGGCCTGGAACAGGAGCTGGTCGACCGATCCGTGTACGAGCGCGCGCTCGGTCGATTCAGGGAGGCAAAGGTCGCGCTTCCCACGTTCGCCGAGATGTCGGATCCGGCGAAGGTTCCCGACCGGGTGCGAGCGGCGCTCGGCGCGGTGGGTGCGGACGAGCCCCACCCACTGAACCTGTTCCGCGTCCACTGGTACAACGGGCCGAACCGGACGGACCTAGTGGACGTGCCGGGGTATCTCGACCTTCCCGGCGAGCTGACGGGGGTCGATGCGCGGATCGTGGTGTCCCTCGGCGACCGGTTCCCCATGATCGGCGCCCACAAGGTGCTGGCCGCCTACGGATGCCTGGCTCCGCGGGTGATCACCGGGCAGTTCGACCCGACCGCGCACAAGGCCATCTGGCCATCGACGGGCAACTACTGCCGCGGCGGCGTGGCGATCTCGCGGATCATGGGCTGTCGCGGGGTGGCCGTCCTCCCCGAGGGGATGAGCAGGGAGCGGTTCGAGTGGCTCGAGCACTGGGTGGCCGACCCTGAGGACATCATCCGGACCCCTGGCACGGAATCGAACGTCAAGGAGATCTACGACAGGTGTGCTGAGCTCGCCCGCGATCCGAGGAACGTCATCTTCAATCAGTTCTCCGAGTTCGGGAACCATCTCATCCACTATTTCTCCACCGGCGCGGCTCTCGGGCGGGTCTTCGAGTCGCTTCGCGCGGCCGAACCTGGATTGAGGCTGCGGGCCTTCACCTCCGCCTCCGGTTCCGCCGGGACGCTGGGCGCGGGCGATTACCTGAAGGAGCAGTACGGTGCGGCGATCGTGGCCGTCGAGGCTCTGGAGTGTCCCACGATGCTCTCGAATGGCTTCGGGGAGCACAACATCCAGGGGATCGGCGACAAGCACATCCCGCTGATCCACAACGTCATGAACACCGACGTCGTCACGGCCATCTCGGACGTGGCAACGGACCAACTTCTGATCCTGTTCAACACCCAAGCCGGGCGGGACTACCTGATCACCAGGCGGAGAGTGCCTTCTGACCTCGTGGCGAAGCTCGCCGACCTCGGGCTCTCGAGCATCTGCAACGTGCTGGCCGCGATCAAGAGCGCCGAGCATTTCAGGCTCGGTTCCCAGGATGTCGTCGTCACCGTGGCCACGGACGGGGCAGCGATGTACGGATCGGAGGTCGAGCGGCTGTCGGCCGTGCACTATCCGGACGGCTTCGACGCCGTGTCGGCGGGCGAGGCCTTTGGCCGGAACATCCTCGGCGCCGCCACCGATCACCTCATGGAGCTCACGTTGGCCGATCGCGAGCGCATCTTCAACCTGGGCTACTTCACCTGGGTAGAGCAACAGGGCGTGGAATTCGAGGAGTTCATGGTCCGCAAGGACCAGCTGTTCTGGAAGGAGCTGCGCCAGCTCGTTCCGGTATGGGACGGCATGATCGAGGAGTTCAACGCCCGAACCGGGGTGCTCGAGGCGCTGTGATCGCACCGACCAGCTCCATGGTGTGCGCCGGGTGCGGGGCCGCCCTGGCCGACAGCGATCCCTATCCGTTCCGATGCCCCGGAGCCCGAGCCGGGGACGACGTCGATCACGTGGTGGCCCGAGTCCTCGACGCCGGTGGGCTCTCCTGGGGGGAACTGGCCGATGACGACCCCAATCCCTTCGTCCGCTATCGGCGCCTGTTCCACTCGTGGCACATCGCCACCAGGGGCGGGAATGCGGACGAGGAATACATCGATCTCGTTCGTGCGCTGGACAAAGAGGTGGCGGGCGTCGACGGGCGCGGCTTCGAGGTGACTCCCCTGTGGCGCGCCCAGGAGCTGTCGGCCCGGCTCGGCTTCGCTCCTGATGGCGGCGTCTGGGTCAAGGACGAAACGGAGAACGTATCCGGCTCCCACAAGGCCAGGCACATGATGGGATTGCTGATCCATCTGGCGGTCGTGGATCGGCTGGGCCTCTCTCGCCCTGAGGCTCCGGACCTGGCCATCGCCAGTTGCGGAAACGCCGCCCTCGCTGCCGCGGTCGTGGCAAGGGCCGGAGGGAGGCCGCTGCAGGTGTTCGTGCCCACGTGGGGCGACCCCAGCGTGATCGCCCGGCTCGAGCAGCTCGGGGCCATCGTGAACGTGGTTCCCCGGCGGGAGGGCATCTCAGGCGATCCGACCTACCTCGCCCTACAGCGGGCCATCGCCGATGGTGCCCTGCCGTTCACGTGCCAGGGCAACGAGAACGGCCTGGTCATCGAGGGCGGCATGACGCTCGGGTACGAGCTCTTGTCCGAGCTCGGCGAGGAAGGCGCGACGCTGGATCGGCTGTTCGTACAGGTAGGGGGCGGGGCCCTCGCCAGCGCAGTGATCCAGGGGCTGGGAGAGGCCGCCGCGCTCGGGGCGATCGATCGCCTGCCACGGATGCACACCGTCCAGACCGAGGGTGGTTACCCGCTCAAGCGAGCGTACGATCGCGTGGCCGAGCGCGTCGCCGCCGTCCTCGGCACGAAGGCCACCGGCGAACGGCAACGTGCGGAGGACATCGCCCAGAACTTCGGTTCACGGGCCGTTCGGGACGAGCTTCGCTACGCTGCGTCGCACCGAAGCGAATTCATGTGGCCCTGGGAGGAGCAACCGAAGAGCATCGCCCGCGGCATCTTGGACGACGAGACGTACGACTGGCTCGCCGTCGTCAAAGGGGTGCTCGAGACGGGGGGCTATCCCATCACCGTGGACGAGGAAACGCTGTTGCAGGCCAACGACCTGGCGCGGTCGGCGACCGGGATCGATGTCGATCCCACGGGGTCGGCCGGGCTCGCGGGGCTCGTCGCGCTTCGACGTGATGCGATCGTGCAGAGTGATGAGAACGTCTCCGTGCTGTTCACTGGGGTCAAACGGTAAAGAGGGAGGGGACATGAGGAGCTTTGCCGGACGGGACATCCTGTCGCTCAAGGGCTTCCAGCGCGACGAGTTCTTCCATGTGTTCGAGGTGGCCGAGAGGCTGAAGCCCTACGCGCGCGATCGGCGAAACGGCGACCTGCTGAAGGACAAGACGTTGCTGTCGGCCTTCTACCAACCGAGCACCCGAACGCGCCTGGCCACGGAGGCGGCCATGCATCGCCTGGGCGGACACGTCCTGGGGTTCAGCGACGTGAAGAACACCAGGGCCGGCGACTTCTATCAGGAGTCGATCAAGGACACGGTCCACATGCTGGAGTACTACGGCGATGTCATCGCCATGCGGCACTTCGAGCAAGGAGCCCCGGCGGAAGCGGCGAAGTGGGCCAGCGTGCCCATCATCAACTGCGGAGACGGCTGGGGCGAGCATCCCACCCAGGTCCTCACGGACCTCTACACGATCTGGAACGAGAAGGGCACGCTCGACGGCCTGACCATCGTCTGTGTGGGCGACATGAGGATGCGCACCATGCACTCGATCCTGTACGCGGCTTCTCAGTTCGATCTGCAGATGCTCGTCGTATCGCCGGACGAAATGTCGCTCCTCCCGGAGTTCAAGGCCGAGATCGAAGAGATGAGCGTGAACTATCGGGAGGAAGAGAGCGTGGAGAAGGTCCTCGCTGAGGCCGATGTCATCTACATGGAGCCGGTGGTTCAGGCCGACTACACGAAGTCGCGGGAAGAGCGGGCCGGCGACGTGGGCCGGACTCCGGCCGCGTACAGGGTCTCCCGCGAGTTGCTTCGGGACAAGGCCAAGAGCGACGCCATCGTCCTGCACTCCCTCCCCCGGATGGACGAGCTCCCTCCCGACGTCGATGGGACCCGGCATCAGCGGTACTGGGTCGAGGCATTCAACGGTGTGGTCATGCGGATGGCCCTCCTGGCCTTGGTGCTGGAGGCGGCGGGGTAGAGGGCGGGGGGGGAGATGCAGACGCACCTCAGGGGCAGGGATCTCATCACCCTGCAGGAGTGGACCAAGGACGAGATCGATACCCTCCTGGACGTCGCGTTCACGCTCAAGCGGGAGCGAGCACTGGGCGTCCCTCACCCGCTTCTCCGGGACAAGGTCCTGGCCATGTTGTTCTTCTTTTCTTCCACCAGGACCCGGGCGTCGTTCGAGGCGGGGATGGCCCAGCTCGGCGGCCACGCGCAGTTCATCGAGAGCCGAACCACCCAGATCGCCCACGGCGACACGGCCAGGGAGATCGGGGAGATCCTGGGGCGTTACAACGATGGGATCGCGATCCGGCAGGTCGACTGGCAATCGGGCAACAAGTACCTGCGCGAGGTGGCCGAGGCCAGCCGGGTACCGGTCCTGAACATGCAGTGCGATGTGTATCACCCGCACCAGGCGCTGGCCGACCTCATGACGATCCTCGAGCGGTTCGGCGACCCCCGAGGGAAGACGGTCAACGTCAGCTGGGCTTACGCGGCCTCCTACCAGAAACCGATCAGCGTTCCCCAGTCGCTGATCCTCCTCCTTCCCAGGTTCGGGATGAACGTCAGGCTGACCCACCCGCCCGAGTTCGAGCTCATGCCCGAGATCGTCGAGCAGGCCAAGGAGAACGCCTCCCGGGCTCGAGTCGGTCTCGAGATCGGGAGCGATTTCGACGAGGGGATGAGGGGCGCGGACGTGGTCTACGCCAAGTCGTGGGGTGCGCTGCTCACCACCACCGACGAGGCCGAGGGGGCCAAGATCATCGACCAGTACAAGGACTGGATCACCGACGAGCGGCGCATGGCCATGGCGGACGAGGAGGCCATCTACATGCATCCGCTTCCGGCCGACCGGAACATCGAGGTGGCCGATGCCGTCATCGATGGTCGGCAGTCGGCGGTGTACGACCAGGCCGAGAATCGCCTGCACGGCCAGAAAGCCGTGATGGCCTTGACGATGGGATAGGGCGTCCAGGGGGTAGTACGCGCGAGCGAAGCGAGCGGGCAGTGCGGACCCCCTGGCTCGTCGACGGTCCGCGAAAGACGGAGCGTCGAGGAGGAGATTAGGACACCCATGGCGAACCGGAAAGCGGTCGTTGCCATCGGAGGAAACTCCCTGATCAAGGACCGATACCACCAGACGGTTCGCGACCAGTACATCGCGGCGGGAGAGACCTGCTGGCACATCGCCGCGATGATCCAGGATGGCTGGGACGTAGCGATCACGCACGGCAACGGCCCCCAGGTGGGGTTCATCCTCAGGCGATCGGAACTCGCCTCCCACGAGCTGCACGGGATCCCGCTCGACGTGGCCGGCGCCGATACCCAGGGCGCGATCGGCTATGCGCTCCAGCAAAACCTGTACAACGACTTCGCCCGCCTCGGCCTGGACAAGGATTCCGTGACTGTGGTGACGCAGGTCGAGGTCTCTGCCGATGACCCGGCGTTCCAGAAACCGACCAAGCCGATCGGCTCCTACATGGACGAGGAGCTGGCCACCCGTCGACGGGATGAGGAGGGGTGGGCCGTCATGGAGGACGCCGGCCGAGGGTGGCGTCGAGTGGTCGGGTCGCCTATCCCCAGGCGAATCGTTGAGATCGAGGCCATCCGCTCGTTGATCGACGCCGGGTTCGTGGTCATCTCGACGGGCGGTGGCGGGATTCCCGTGGTGGCCGACGAGCAGGGGAACCTCGTCGGCGTGGCGGCAGTGATCGACAAGGACTACGCGTCCTCACTCCTGGCAAACGACATCGAGGCCGAGCTGTTCATCATCTCCACGGCGGTGGAGAAAGTCGCCATCAACTGGGGGAAGCCCGAGCAGGAGTGGGTCGATCGCATCACCCTCTTCCAGGCCAAAGAGTGGTTGTCGGAAGGGTCGCATTTCGCCGCGGGGAGCATGGCTCCGAAGATCCAGGCCTGCGTGTGGTACCTGGAGCGGGGCGGCCACGAGGCCCTCATCACCAGCCCGGAAAACGTCGAGCGGGCACTGGCCGGCGAGACCGGAACGCGCATCGTCCCCGGCTGACCTCTCTGCCGTTTGCGTCTTCAGGCGCAGGGGAAGTCCTCCAAAAGCAAGATGACTGAGGAGATCGCCTCGCCGGTCGACGCGCTGGACGTCTCGGTGTTCACCATCCCTACAGAGGAGCCGGAGGCGGACGGCACGTTCATGTGGACCTCGACGACGGTGGTCGTGGCCGAGACTCGGGCGGCGGGCTCGTCGGGCCTGGGGTTCACCTATGGAACCGCCGCGTGCGCCACCTTCATCGAAGACGAGCTGCGGGATCACGTCGTGGGGACGGATCCGATGGACGTCCCGGCTGTATGGGGCTCGATGGTCCGGGCCATCCGGAACCAGGGGCGCCCCGGCGTGGCCTCCATGGCGATCGCCGCGGTTGACGTGTCGCTGTGGGACCTGAAAGCCGAGCTCCTCGGTCTCCCGCTGGCCTCGCTCCTGGGGAGGATCCGACACGAAGTTCCGGTATACGGAAGCGGTGGATTCACGTCGATGAGCGACGAGCATTTCGCGGAACAGCTGGAGGGGTGGGTGCGCCGGGATGGCATCCCTCGGGTGAAGATGAAGATCGGAACGAACTGGGGGACGGACGAGGAGCGGGACCTTCACAGGGTCGCCGTGGCCCGCAAGGCGATCGGCGAGGGATCCGAGCTGTTCGTCGACGCCAACGGGGCCTACGCGCGCAAGCAGGCGGTTCGCGTGGCGCGAGCCCTCTCCTCAGAGGGTGTGGTCTGGTTCGAGGAGCCGGTTTCGTCGGATGACCTGGAGGGCCTTCGGGAGATCAGGGATCTTGTGGACATCGACGTCGCCGCGGGGGAGTACGGCTACGACCTCCCGTTCTTCGAACGGATGCTTCGGGCAGGTGCCGTGGACTGCTTGCAGGCGGATGTCTCCCGGTGCGCCGGCATCACCGAGTGGCTGAGGGTGGCGAACCTGGCGGCGGCACACGGGCTCGAGATCTCCGGTCATACCGCGCAGTGCCTGCACGCCCACCCTGCCTGCGCGGTGCCGAACCTCCGACACGTCGAATACCTTGCCGACCACGCTCGGGTCGATCGTCTGCTGTTCGACGGAGTCCTGGACCCCGCCGGAGGTGTTCTCCGGCCCGATCCATCGAGGCCTGGGTTGGGACTGGAGCTCAAACGATCGGACGCGGAGGCCTACCGAAACCGATGAGCGAAGAAAGGATGGCACGGCATGCGCAGGGGTGAAGTCGTCGTCGTGACGGGTGCGTCCTCGGGCGTGGGGCGGGCCACCGTCCGGTCCTTCGCCAGGCGTGGGGCGACCCTCGGGCTCATCGCACGCGGGCGGGATGGGCTGGAGGGGGCGGCGAAGGAGGTCGATTCGGAGGGTGGGCGCGCGGTAATCCTCCCCGCGGATGTCGCAAGCTGGGACGAGGTCGAGGCTGCCGCCAACCGTGCGGAGGCTGAGCTCGGTCCCGTCGACGTCTGGGTGAACAACGCGATGACCTCCGTGTTCGCTCCGTTCCGAGAGGTCTCGGCTGACGAGTTCAGGCGGGTCACGGAGGTGACGTACCTCGGGGTGGTCCACGGGACGATGGCAGCCCTGCGGCGAATGCTTCCCCGCGACCGGGGGGCCATCGTCCAGGTTGGATCGGCACTCGCGTACCGGAGCATCCCGCTTCAGTCCGCCTACTGCGGGGCCAAGCATGCCGTCAGGGGATTCACGGACTCGCTTCGATGCGAGCTGCTGCACGATCGCAGCAATGTCCGGCTGACGATGGTCCAGCTGCCCGCCCTGAACACTCCTCAGTTCGACGTGGTGCTCTCGCGTCTGCCGCGCAAGGCGCAGCCTGTGCCCCCGATCTACCAGCCAGAGGTCGCCGCCGAGGCGATCGTGTGGGCCTCTGAGCACGCCCGCCGGGAAGTTTGGGTGGGCGGCACGACGGTCGGAACCATCGCGGCGGACAAGCTCGCACCCCGACTCCTCGACCGATACCTGGGAAAGACCGGCTTCGACTCCCAGCAGACGGACCAGCCCGCCGACCCCGGTCGACCGTCGAACCTGTGGGAGCCGGTTCCCGGCGACCTCGGAGCCCACGGGGACTTTGATCGACGGGCCCATCCTCGGAGCTTCCAATTGTGGGCCACGACGCACCGGGCTCTCGCCGCGCTGGCCGGGGCGGCCGGGACGGCGGCCATCGCGGCCATGGCCCGCCGGGGGCGCTCTGAGGCGTAGTCTCGCCGGCGATGCCGAAGAAGGGGGTGGCCCAGGACCGGTACCCGCCGATCGCGGACTACGCGCTGATCGGCGACTGCCACGCGGCGGCCCTCGTCTCGAGAACCGGATCGATCGACTGGTGCTGCATGCCGCGGTTCGACAGCGGAAGCGTCTTCGGCCGACTCCTCGACTGGGATCGCGGGGGCCACTGCGCGATCGCCCCTAGATCCGCCGGCACCGCGAGCTTCCGCTCCTATGTGGAAGACACCTTGGTGCTGGTGACCACGTTCCGGGACCGCGGCGGGGAGGCCCGTCTGATCGACTGCTTCACGATGCGGCGCGGGGGGTCCCAGGCTCCCTACCGGCAGCTGATCAGGGTGGTGGAGGGAGTCCGTGGACGGATGAACCTGGACCTCGTCGTCTCGCCGCGGTTCGACTACGGAGAGGTCAGGCCGTGGATCCGCCAGCACGGAGTGCGCCTGTACACCGCAATCGGTGGCAACGACGCCCTGGTGGTCGCGGGCGACCCGGAGTTGACACCGACCGAGGCCCACGACCTCACGGCGCCGATCTCGATACGGGCGGGCGAGCGGAGCCGGCTCTCCATCCAGTACGTGCGCCCCGAGCTCATGGACTCGGAGGAGGTGTCAGGGCCCACCCCGGAAGAGATCGACGGCCGCCTCGAGCAGACGATCGAGTGGTGGCGTCGATGGGTCTCCCGCGTCCGGATCGAAGGTCCCCATGCCTCTACGGTGAAGCGGTCGGCGATCGTCCTGAAGTGTCTGACGAACGCCCCGACGGGAGCCATCGTGGCCGCCCCGACGACCTCCCTGCCCGAGGTCCCGGGCGGCTCGCGGAACTGGGACTACCGGTACAGCTGGATCAGGGACTCGGCATTCACGGTCCGGGCCCTCGCGGAGCTGGGCGGCGAGGTGGAGGCGGATGGTTTCCGTCGGTTCATTGAACGAAGCGCGGCCGGCAGCACGGAGGACCTCCAGATCCTGTACGGAGCGGGAGGGGAGCGCCGCCTCGTCGAGCTGACCCTAGACGGAGCCGAAGGGTACAGAGGGGCCCGACCCGTCCGCGTCGGCAACGCGGCCGCTCGCCAGCTCCAGCTCGACGCCTACGGCGAACTCCTGGATCTGGCGTGGCGCTGGCATCTCCGGGGCCACTCGCCGGACGACGATTACTGGCGGTTCCTGGTCGAGCTCGTTGACAGCGCGGCCACCCGCTGGCACGAGCCCGATTGCGGGGTCTGGGAGATCCGCGGCCTGCGCAAGCACTTCGTCCATTCCAAGGCCATGTGCTGGTCGGCCCTGGAGCGCGGCCTGAGGCTTGCACGGGAAAGCTCCCGGCGGGCCCCCGAGCGGAGGTGGCGGACCGCCCGGAACGAGCTTCGCCGGGCCATCGAGTCCAAGGGTTACGAGAGGAAGCGAGGGATCTTCGTCCGGTCGTTTGGAAGCAGTGAAGTCGATGCCGCCCTCCTTCTCCTGCCGGCCGTGGAATTCGTCGACTACGAGGACGAAAGGATGATCCGGACGGTGGACGTCATCCGAGACAAGCTGATGGAGGACGGCCTCCTCCGCCGGTATCGGGCCTCCGACGGGCTGAAGGGAAAGGAGGGAGTGTTTCTCCCCGCGTCGTTCTGGCTCGCCGAGTGCCTGGCCCATCAGGGGCGCCGCGAGGAGGCCGTCGAAGTGTTCGACCACGCCGTCTCCACCGGGAACGAGCTCGGTCTGTACTCAGAGGAATTCGATACCCGTGCCGGTGAGATGCTCGGCAACTTCCCTCAGGGCCTGACCCACCTATCGCACATCAGCGCGGCCATGGCGCTGGGTGGTTCGGAGGCTCGGGAGTGATCGAAGCCGAGCGTGGACCCGTCTAGGACCTCCGCCCGCGCTTGCGATTGACGGCCGCCTGGAGCTGGGACTTGTTCATCTTGGACCGGCCCTGGATCCCGAGGTCCTTCGCTTCCTCGTAGAGCTGGTCCCTGGTCCGCCCTCCCGGCCCCCTGTGGGAGCGGAGGCCTCCCCGCCGTCCCGAAGAGATGTCCTTGCGCGAAAGCCTGGAGCTTTCCTTTGCCTCACCGGACCTGGCCCGTTCCTTGTTGACGGTGCGGGCGGCGATCTCCTCGGCCTCGGAGGCGCTCCGTCCCTCTTCCTTCAGGGCCTTCTTGATGTGTTCGTACTGCCGCTCTCGGTCGGCGCTCCACGCTTGTTGCGGCATGGCTGGCCTCCTCTCAAACTCACCGAGCAGATACCGCTTTCCCGATCTCCAGATGCTTCCCCGTGGCCTGGACCGAAAACCGCGTGTCGTTTGGTCACAGCTGCCATCGGGTAGGAGCAGTTCGTTGTGTCCACTGAGCAGACGCCACACCGAACAGAGCCGCCGGCGTTCGCTCTCCACAATGTCGTGGCGGTCTTCCCGGGGATGCAAGAAGCACGAGCCGCGATCGATGCCCTGGAGCGCGGAGCTGTCGATGCCGCGGAGATCTCCCTCCTGGGTCCGGCCGCCGAGGAGGCGGCGGAGCACGTCGATACGCGGGAGCGCGACGCCGGCGTGGCCGACCGCGTGGGTACGGGAGCCACGGTTGGCGCCGTGGCCGGCGGGGCGACCGGTGGGCTGGCCGGGTTTCTGGCCGGGCTGGCGGCCTTCGCCATCCCGGGCGCCGGGCCCGTGCTTGGAGCAGGGGTGTGGGCGGCGACCATCGGGGGGGCGGTGGCCGGTGGGAGCGTGGGCGGCGTGATCGGTGGATATTCGGCCGTGGATATGAACGAGGCGTACGAGCTCACGTTCGAGTCCGTGCGGGCTGGACGGGTTCTGGTCGGCGTTCATTCGGAAGACCCCGATCGTGTGGGCAAGGGCGAACAGATCCTGCGGAAGCTGCACCCTCTGGGCGTCGAGCACTTCGACGCGCGCGGTCACCGTATCCATCGAGATTGAAGGACCGCTCGGACCTCCGACGGGAGGTCGCTCCGGGCGGGTAGAGTCGGGTGGAGTGTCGCGTCCCCTTCGTCCGATCCTCCTTCGGGTCGCCCGGATCCTCGTTCCCATCTTGGCGGGCTTGGTCGGAGCCTGGCTGGGGATGTTCGTGCTGGCCAGGTCCACAGTGCCGATGGGCCCGTTCCGAGTGCAGCTCGTCTCCACGTTCGGCCGCGGTGTGACGGTGATCGGCTTGCCGCCGTTCGGGCGGCTCACCGCGGACACCCATCGCGCCCCTATCCACTTCACGGCGACGGTCCGGGAAGTGGACGTCCAGCAGCTCACCACCACGGTACGCAGCGGCGAGTTCGACGGCTTGGTGCAGATGGTGAGGAAGGATGCCCTGCAGCAGGTCTATCCCTTCGCACTGCGGTTGCTCCTCGCGGCCCTGTTGGGGGCGGCGGCGCTTGCCCTGCTGGCCTTCCGAAACCGCTGGAAGGCGGTGGCTCTGGCCGTCCTCACCGCGATCGTGGCCGTGGCTGGATGCGAGACGATCGCCTGGGCCACCTACCGGCCTGCGGCGCTGCTCAATCCGACCTTCTCCGGATCGCTGGAGCTCGCCCCCAAGCTCATCGGGCCGGCTCGGACGGCTCTCGACCGGATCGACGAGTTCAGGGGGGAGCTCACCCGGGTCCTCGGGGGGGCAGCTCGCGTCTACACGTCGATCCAGTCCGGTCCCTTCGGGGAAGGCGAAGAGATCAAGGTCCTTCACATCTCCGACGTCCATCTGTCGCCGCTCGGGATGGAGTTCGCCCAGGAGGTCGCGAGCGCGTTCGACGTCGACCTGGTAGTCGATACCGGGGACATAACCTCGTTCGGGACACCTATCGAGCAGCTGATCCTGTCGGACATCGCCGGCTTCGCTCGGCCGTACGTTTTCGTGCGAGGCAACCACGACTCTTTGGCCCTCCAGGAGGCGGTGCGCGGCATCTCCAACGCGATCGTGCTGGACGGGCAGACGAAACTGGTCAAGGGCCTCTCCGTCTACGGGCGAGGCGACCCCGTGTTCAGTCCGAACAAGCTCACCGCTGTCGACGACACCGAGTTGGCCGAGCGGATCCGCGCGGCCGGCCCGGGGATCCTGTTCGACGTGACGCATCTGAGCCAACCGCCCGACATCGTCGCGGTCCATGACGATCGGATGGCCGAAACGGTGGCGGGCTACACCCCTCTGGTCATCTCGGGGCACTTCCACAAGCCGTCTGCCAAGGTGACGGATGGCACGCTGTATCTCCGGGTGGGGTCCACCGGCGGAGCCGGCGCCAATGTGTTCACCCAGGTAGGAGGGGTACCTCTTTCCGCCGAGGTCCTGTATTTCTCCAGGGAATCACCTCATGTCCTGGTGGCCTACGACCTGATCGAACAGTCCCCGGAGTCGGGAAGCCTCACGGTGCGCCGACACCTGATCGAGGAGGAGTACGGGACCCTCGTCCCCTCCCCGAGCCCTTCTCCATCGCCGACGCCCAGCGAAACTCTCCTCACGCCGTCCGCCTCTGCGACCGCCACCTGACGCTCAGCGGCCTCGCGCCGGGACGAATCGCATCTGCTCGCTCTCCTCGGCCCTGATGACGTGCATGACGGCGTTGATCAGGGCCAGGTGGGTGAAGGCCTGAGGGAAGTTCCCCAGATGCCGGCCGGTCCTCGGGTCCAGCTCTTCGGCATACAAGCCGAGCGGACTGGCGTGCGACAGGAGCCTCTCACAGAGCTGACGCGCCCGAACCTCTTCCCCGATCTCGGCCAGCGCGGACACCAGCCAAAAGGAACAGATGGTGAAGGTCCCCTCCTTCCCGGAGAGCCCGTCGTCGGTCTCGTGGACTCGATACCTGAGGACCAGATCGTCCACGGTCAACTCGTCGGCGATCGCCAGGACCGTGGCCCGGATGCGAGGATCATCGGGAGGAAGGAACCGGACCAGCGGCATCAACAGGAGGGAAGCATCCAAGGCGGTCGTGTCGTAGTGCTGCACGAACACGCCTCGGGCGTCGATCCCATGCTGACAGATGTCCGCGTGGATCTCTTCTGCTGCGTCGTGCCACCGTGCGGCGAGATCGAGCTCGTCGTGAAGGGCAGCCAGGCGGGCCCCACGATCGCAGGCTACCCAGCACATGAGCTTGGACGACGTGAAGTGCTTGGGCTCGCCCCTGACCTCCCAGATCCCCCGGTCCGGCTCCCGCCACTTGGCGATGGCGTTCTCCACGGCTCCCTTGAGCAGGGGCCACACCCGCTCGGGGAGGTGGTCCCTCGACTTGGCGTGGATGTAGACCGAGTCCAGCAGAGAACCCCACACGTCGTGCTGTCTCTGCCGGTGAGCGGCGTTGCCGATGCGTACGGGGCGGGCGCCATCGTAACCGGACAGGTGGTCGAGCACGACCTCCTCGAGCTCCTTCTCCCCACCGACCCCGTACATCGGCTGAAGGTCCTCGTCCTCTCCGACGGCGTCGGCGATGAAATAGAAGAAGTTGTTCGCCTCGTAGTCGAACCCGAGCGTGTACAGGCCCCACAGGGCGAACGTGGAGTCCCTGATCCAGCTGTAGCGGTAGTCCCAGTTCCGCTCGCCGTGCGGGGTCTCGGGGAGTGACGTGGTCGCCGCGGCGAGCAATGCCCCGGTCGGGACGAAGATCAAGCCTTTGAGGGTGAGGGCACTCTGCTGCAGGTAGATCCGCCACGGGTGGTCAGGGAATTCTCCGTGCTGCAGCCACTCCCGCCAGTAATTGCCGGTCCGCCACATCCGGTCGGCAGCTTTCTCGAAGGTGCCGGGCAGATCCGGTTCCTCGTTCCAGGATAGGGCGGCGAAAGCGGAGTCCCCTTCGCGGAGGCGGCTGTACGCGTGCGCCTCCCGCCCCTCCAGCCCCAGGCGGAGGCTGGTGCTGAGATGGAACACCGGGTCCTCCCGTCGTCCCCGGACGACCGCGGCGTCGTAGCCTGCCCCAGCGTATTGCCAGTCGGGCTCAGCTCGGGCGTAGTCGAAGACCGGTTCGCAGTTCAGAGCGAGCTCGACCATGCCGTTCACGCATCTCACGGTTCGAAGCAAGCACTGCTCGGCCTCATAGTCGCCTGGGGGTCGCTGGTACGCCCCTCGACGCGCCTTGCTGTGCCAGGGCCCGATCAACAGGACGTCACGGACGATCATCCACCCGGTCGCGGTCTGCCACGTCGTCTCCAGGATCAGCGTTCCGGGGACGTATCGCCTTCCCACCGGCACCATGATGTCCGCGGGACCGAGCCGGAAACCGCCTCCCGCGCGGTCCAGCATGGAGCTGAACACGCTGGGGCTGTCGGGCCTGGGAACGCACATCCACTCCACGTTGCCGCTCGGGGCGACCAGCGCGATCACCTCTCGGTCGGACAGAAACCCGTAGTCGGCGATCGGTGGGAAGGGGCTGCGGAAAACCCGGGTATCAGCTCCGCGGAGCGTGCCCGGGATCTGTCGAGGAACATCTGCCAGAGGTGGTGCCTCCGCCCCGCCCGTCGGGGCCGGAACGTCCGGGTCGCTCATCCGGCCAGGCGGCCCAGGGCATGGAGCTTGTTCTGCGCATCCAGAGCCGCGACCTTGTACGCCTCGGCCAGGGTGGGGTAGTTGAAAACGGCATCCACCAGGTAGTCGAGGGTGCCACCGTTGCCGATGACCGACTGGCCGATGTGAACGAGCTCGGTCGCTCCTATCCCCAGGACGTGTACTCCGAGGAGACTGCGGTCGTCCGGTGAGACCAGGATTTTAAGCATCCCGTGAGCCTCGCCCAGGATAGCCCCGCGGGCCAGCTCCCGGTAGCGGGAGATCCCGACCTCGTAGGGGACGCCGGCCTCGGTGAGCTCGGCCTCGGTCTTCCCCACGAAACTGATCTCGGGAATCGTGTAGATCCCGATGGGCAGAAGGGCCGGGCTCGATCGGACCGGCTGGTCGAACGCATCCAGGGCGGCCATGCGACCCTGTTCCATGGCGGTGGCCGCAAGGCTAGGGAAGCCGATGACGTCGCCCACCGCATAGATGTGCGGGGCGGTAGTTCGCAAGTTCGGACCTACCCTGATCCGGCCGCGGTGGTCGGCCTGCAGGCCGGCTGCCGGTAGGTCGAGGTCGTCCGTGGCGCCCTCCCGCCCGGCCGAGTAGAGAACGCCCTCGGTGGCGATGCGCTTCCCGCTGGCCAGCAGCACGAGAGCTCCCTCCTCGAGCGCCTCGACGCCGCTCACCTCTTCCCCCAGCCGGAAAGTCACGCCCAGATCTCGCAAGTGGTGCTGAAGCCCTTCGATGATCTCGTCGTCGCAGAACTCGAGGATCCGCCGGCGCTTGTCCACCACCGTGACCTTGGTCCCCAGGGCGGCGAAGATCGAGGCGTACTCGACCCCGACCACTCCGCTTCCCACCACCACCAACGACCCCGGGATCCGCTCCAGACCCATCAGCCCATCGGAGTCGAAGACCGTGCGGTCGTCGAAGGCTACGGTGGTCGGCCGGGCCGGCCGTGTCCCGCTGGCGATGACGATCTTGTCTGCCGTGATCTGACGTTTCGACCCGTCGGGTCGCTCCACCATGACGGTGTGGGGATCGGCGAACCTCGCGGTCCCCTCGACGATGCTCACGTGGTTCCGGGTGAGCTGGTCCTTGATCACGTCGGTCTCCCGTCGGATCACATCGAGAAAGCGGGTCCGGAGATCCTCGACCGTGATGTCTTCCTTCACCCGGTAGCTCTGCCCGTACACCCCCCGCTGGGAGAAGCCGGTCAGGTGCAGGACGGCTTCTCGGAGGGTCTTCGAGGGGATGGTTCCGGAGATGACGCACACGCCGCCCACCTGTCGGCGCTCAACCACGACCGCTCGGCGCCCCAGTTTGGACGCCTGGATCACGGCCTTCTGTCCGGCGGGGCCGCAGCCGATGGCCATCAGGTCGAACTCGTAGCTCATGGCGCCACCTGCGTGGGGAAGCAACCGACCGGGAGCACCTTAGGTGAGTGGGGCCCTCCCGGGCAATTCGACGGCCGGGGGGAATGGCCTTCCCGACTTGCAAAGGGGGCTGGGACCGGATTAGAAAGACGCCGGAACGAAAACAGGGGCGCCCGCTCGGTCATAGGAGCATGGCTCGTGGCTGAGATCACGCTCGACGACGTTTCCAAGGTCTACGCCGACGGCACGAAGGCGGTCTCCTCGTTCGACCTGGGGATCCAGGACGGTGAGCTCATGGTCCTGGTGGGTCCGTCCGGATGCGGGAAGACCACGGCCTTGCGGATGGTCGCCGGCTTAGAAGAGATCAGCGGGGGGACCATCCGGATCGGTGAGCGCGTGGTGAACGACGTCCCGTCCAGAGACCGGGACATCGCGATGGTGTTCCAGAACTATGCGCTCTACCCCCACATGTCGGTCTACGAGAACATGGCTTTCGGCCTGAAGCTGCGGAAGCTGCCCAAGCAGCAGATCGACGAACGGGTCAGACGGGCGGCCGACATCCTCGGGCTGGAAGATTTCCTGCGACGCAAGCCTAGGGCCCTGTCCGGTGGGCAACGGCAACGCGTGGCCATGGGCAGGGCGATCGTCCGGGAGCCCCAAGCGTTCTTGATGGACGAACCTCTCTCGAACCTCGACGCCAAGCTGCGAGTTCAGATGCGCTCGGAGATCGCCAAGATCCAGCACGACCTGAAGGTCACCACCATCTACGTCACCCACGACCAGACCGAGGCCATGACCATGGGCGACCGGGTGGCCGTCATGAAGAAGGGAGAGCTCCAGCAGGTCGAGGCGCCTCAGACCCTTTACGACAAGCCGCTCAACCTGTTCGTAGCGGGGTTCATCGGCTCTCCGGCCATGAACTTGGTGGCCGCCCGGCTCTCGGGATCGGACGGCTCGCTCTTCGCGGAGTTCGGCGGGTTCCGGCTCCGGGTGGGGGAAGAGGGGCAGAAGGCCCGGCCGGAGCTGGAGAGGTTCGACGGCAAGGAGGTCATCCTGGGCATCCGCCCCGAGGACATGGAGGACGCCTCACTCGTCCAAGGCGTTCCCGAGGATCGGCGAATCTCCTCCACCGTCGACCTCCGGGAGGCGCTCGGCTCAGAGGTGCTGGTCCACTTCGGCGTGAATGCTCCGATCGTCCTTACGGAGGACACCCGAGAGCTGGCGGTGGACGTCGGAGCGGAGGCCCTCGATGACCTGGAGGAGCGGGCCAAGGCTGCCCACTCTGAGTTCGTGGCGCAGCTCAGCCCGAGGACCAGGCTCAGGGAACGCGACCCGTTGGAGGTCGTCGTCGACACGAACCGCCTCCACTTCTTCGATCCCGAGACTGGTCTCGGGATCTACGGTTCCAAGGGGAACTGACCGATGTCCTCTGGTCGAGGTGGGCGCCTCGCGCCCGGGGCGCGCTTGCGTCGTTTCTCCGAATCGATCAGCGCAAGAGCTGTTGGGGGGCATCGTGGCAGCTGGTGACGCGGCGGCATTGAGGGCGACGGCCCGGGCCGGTCAGAGACCTGGCTTGGGCGGATGGTTCCGCAAGCACACTTTCGAGCTGGTGCTCATCGCGCCGCTGGTGCTCTACGTTCTGATCCTGACGGTCGCTCCGATCATCGACACATTCCGCCTTTCGTTCAGTTCTCCCCGTGGGGGGTTCGGCACTGTCGGGAGCTATGACTTCATATTCAAAGACAACGTGTTCCGGCGCGCCGTAGTCAACACGTTGATCGTGGCGCTGCTCTCCCTGGCACTCGAGGTGGGCGTCGGCCTGGCAATCGCGCTTGCCCTTCATGTCAAATTCAAAGGTCGGGGGTTCGTTCGGACGGTGCTGCTGGTGCCCCTGGGCGTTCCCACCATCGTGTCGGGCGCGGTGATGCTCCTGATCTTCGCCCGCTCCGGATACATGAACTCCGTCCTTGGTCTGTTCACCGGGCTGATCGACAAGATCCCCGGAGTCCATTTGACGTGGACGAATGTGTCGTGGACTGCAGCCGGCGGGACGCGAACGATCCTCACGTACGCCATCGCCGACATGTGGAAGGTCCTCCCTATCATGACCCTGATCTTCTTGGCCGGCCTCCAGTCGATCCCGGAGGACGTGTACGAGGCTGCCGACGTCGACGGGGCGACGAAGTGGCAGCGCTTCTTGCGGGTCACCCTGCCGCTGCTGATCCCCTACTTCACGATGGCGCTCATCCTCCGGGCCATCGACGCCTTCCGGATCTTCGAGCTGGCCCTGGCACTGGGCGCCAATGAGCCTGTACTGGGAACCTATATCGGAAAGAGATACCTGGCCCCGACGAATGATCCGTTCACGGCGGCGGCGGCCTCGATCGTCCTGTTCGGCATCATCATGCTGTTCATCGTTCTCTACCTGAGGTTCGTCGCCCGTTTCCAGGTGCAGAGATGAGCGCCACGGCCGTCCGGCGAACGAGACGCGATCCCCTGGAGGTCCCACTCAAGGTGAGCTTCCCGTTCTGGGTGATCGGATCCCTCCTCCTCGTCCTCTTCCCGATCTATCTGATATTCATGGTGTCGTTCGCACCCGGCTCGGCGCTGTTCGGCGAGCGCCCCGCCCTGGTGGTCACCAATTTCACGCTGCGGTGGTGGCGGGAGGCCTTCAAAGCCGGCGGTCTGATCAGCCCGCTACAGAAGAGTCTGGTCGTCGCCTCGGCGACGACGCTGCTGGCCATAGCCATCGCCGCGCCGGCTGCCTACGTGATCTCCCGGCTCCGCCCGGCTATCCGCTACACGATCGTGATCGGGCTGCTGGTCACCCGGATGTTCCCCGAGTTCACCATCGGTATCTCCGTTGCAACGAGATTCGCCAAGTTCGGGCTGCTCGACGACTACCTGGGGGTCATCCTCGCCCACCTGATCGGTTCCCTGCCCTTCATCGCTTGGATCCTGGTCGGGACCTTCGAGACCATCCCCATTGACCTGGAGGAAGCGGCTCAGATCGATGGGGCATCCCGGCTCGGAACCTTGATCCGGGTGGTCTTTCCCGTGGCCGCAGGAGGCATCGCCGTGGCCTCCCTGTTCGTGTGGCTGTATTCGTGGAACGAATTCCTCTATGCGCGGCTCCTGACCACCAACCAGCTCACTCTGCCGCTGAAGGTGTTCCAGGCCATCGACCGGGGGACGAAACAGGAGATGGCTACGATCGCGGCCATCCTCACTCTGCCTATCCTTCTGGTCGTGTACTTCCTCCAGCGGTATCTGCGCCCCGGCGCTTTGACAGGAGCTGTGAAAGGATGACCACATTCGGATGTTGACTCAGGTCCCGGTGGGGGCCGAGGAGGTGTAGGTACATGAGGTACAGGTGGAAAGCGGCATTCGCCCTCATCTCGGTGCTGGCCCTGGTGGGCGCGGCGTGCGGTGGAGGGGAGAAAAAGGCGACGACGCCAAAGGCCACAGGGGCCCTTGCCGGAACCACCATCACGTTCAGCTCTTCGCTGGCCCAGTCAGAGCTCGGGTCCCTCCCAGACGTGCTGTCGTTGTTTAAGGAGCAGACCGGGGTGAGCGTGAAGACGACCCAGGTCACCGCGCAAGACCTTCCCCAGAAGCTCCAGGTCGAGGTGTCCTCCAACAACCACACCATCCACCTGATCGCCCAGGACAATCTGGCGTTAGCGGTCCTGGTCGATAAAGATCTGGTCGAAGACCTCTCCGATGTCCAGATCGCGGATGGAGTCCTCCCGTCGATGATCCCTGAGAAGTTCGACGGGAAGCAGTACTTCCTGCCCTTCCGTCCGAACGTCCGGGTAACGTACGTGAACAGGGATCGTTTCCAGGCGGCCGGCGTGCAACCTCCCACCACCACCGATGAATACAAGACTGTGGCCGAGAAACTGAAGGCTGCCGCGGGGGGACAGGGGAAGGTGACTCTTTCTCTTGCCGACCAGCCGGACACCGGTCCCCTTGGAGTGACGATGTCGGAGTGGATCGTCTCGTTCGGCGGTAACCCCGTGATCCTGAACGATGACGGGTCGGTTCAAGCGATCACCTTCCTTCAGGGGCTGTGGAAGGAGGGCGTCTTCGCCAAGGAGAGCCTCCAGGCAAAGTACGACACTGAGGTGGACTACCTCCAGGGCGAGACCTCGTGGCTCGCTACCAATTGGCCGTTTACCACCTCTGAGCTGGCCAAGACGGGCATCCTCGAAAAGTTCGATGTCTATGAGGGGTGGAAAGGTCCTGCCCGGGCGGCTCACGTCGTGGGTGGGGACGTCCTGGGCATCCCCAAGGGCGTCACCGGCAAGCAGAAGGAAGCGGCTATCGCTCTGGCCCAATTCTTAGAGTCGAAGGAGGCGCAAGAGATCCTGGCAGCGAAGAACGCCTGGCCGTCGATCCGTGGTGACGCCCTCGGACAGGTGCCGGCCGACCAGAAGAAGACATTCGACGCCGTCCAGGCAGCTCTCCAAGATGGATGGTTCCGTCCCAACGTGGTGTACTGGTCCGACGTCGAGTCCGCGATGGACGACGTGATCCACAAGGCCATCGTCGGTGGTCAGGATGTCAAGACGGTGCTTGACGCCGCGCACAGCAAGATCGAGCAGGCCGCAAAGTCCAAGGGAGCCACGTACCCGCCCCCGAGCTCGTAAGGAATCAAGAGATCTCGGCCATCCATCGACGGCCGGGTTCATGGCTATCCCGGGGGTCCTCTGCGACCCCCGGGATCGTCTTCGAACGGTGCAGTCGCTCTGCTTGGCTCGTTTGGAAAACGCTGGGCCAGGGTAGGACACCCCCGCAGGGAAGGGGGATCGTCCGTCGATGAGGCCGGTCCGGGTCGAGGTCATCACCTACACGCCCACTTTCTTCTTCCATTGTCAGCATTGCGAGCTCACCTTCCAGGAGATGGGTGTTGGCGGTGCCGTGCACAGAGAACAGGCTCGAGAAGCCCTTCCCGAAGACCTCAGGCAGGAATTCCAAGCGCTGTCGTTGTGGGCCCACGACCTGGTGGAGCGGTTCGGCGGGAGCGTGCGACTGCGGGTGTTGGATGCGGCGTCCATCGAAGGGTTCTGGAAGTCCCTCCGGCACGGGATTCGGCGCTATCCCGCAGTGATCATCGAGGGAAAGGACAAATTCGTAGGTCCGGATCTCCACCTGGCCCTTCCCGCGATCGAGCACCACGTGGAATACGCCGAGTCAGAACCAGAGAGGCCATGGAAAGGAGGTGCGTGGCCGGAACAGACGGGGTGAACTCCGGCCCATTCGAGGTCGAGAAGGGAGGGCGCGCATGAACTCTTTGTGGGTGGTCGTCATCGGCGTAGCCGTGATCACCCTCGCGTACAATTTCTACGCCAAGCGGATCGACCGGACGGTGATCCAGGCGGATTCACAGCGAGCCACGCCGGCGCGGATGTACATGGACGGGGCCGACTTCATGCCCACCAGTCGATTCGTCCTGTACGGCTATCACTTCAAGTCGATCGCCGCGGCCGGACCGATCGTCGGCGTGATCACGGCGGCTGCACTGTGGGGGTGGCTTCCCTCGATCCTGTGGCTGATGGTGGGAGTGACGTTCATCGGATGGGCCAGTGACTACAGCGCGATCATGGTGGCCGTCCGAAACGACGGAAACTCGCTGTCGGCCATCGCCCACCGATTGATCGCTCCCAGGACGAGGACGATCCTGTTCGTGTTCATCTTCTTCTATCTCCTCCTGGTGGGCGGAGCCTTCGTGGGGATCCTGGCGGGAATCCTCGACGCCCGGCCTGACGTTCCGTTCGGCATCCTGGTCCTGGCCCTGATGGGGCTTCTCGCCGGCACTCTGATCTACAAGGCCAAGGCCAACCTGATGCTGGTCACGTTGGTTGTGGTGGCCCTGACTCTCCTGGCCATGGCTCTTGGGCCGGTGGGAGTCGACCTGAAGCCGGTGAAGAAGGACTGGTCGAAAGGGCCGATCAGCGGGACCGTGGTCAAGATCGACGATGCCGTGAACGGGGAGAAGGCCCTGTACAAGGTGGAGGATCCCACCGGTGCAGATCCCAGGATCACCAAGGACCCCAAGACCGGGGAGCCGGTCACCAGCAAGACATTCGACGCGAAGACCGGTGCGATCAGCGTCTTCCCCAGCTTCATCTTCTGGGCGGTGCTGCTGCTGGTGTTCAGCTACCTCGGAGCCAACCTGCCGATCTGGCGGTTCGCCCAGCCGGTGAACTACATCGGGTTCTGGATCACGGCGCTGGCCATCGGGCTGTCCGCCATTGGGGCGGTCCTGGCCCCGTTCGGGATCGGGGATGTGGGTTCGACGGTAGCCAAGTTCAAGATCGACTCTTTCACGGCGTTCTTACCGGCCCAGACCACCGGGGCGATTCAGCCGCTGTGGCCCATGCTGTTCGTGACCATCGCCTGCGGGGCCATCTCTGGGTGGCACGCCCTGTTCGGCTCGGTCGGAACGGCCCGGCAGCTCGAGTACGAGACCGACGCGCTTCCCGTGGGGGGCGGAGGGATGTTCTCGGAGAATACCCTGGCGTTGCTGGCGCTGGTCGCCGTGGCCATCACCGGGCTCAGCGGGGCCACTGCCTTCGCCGCCGGAGTCGGCTCGCTGCTCAACGTGGCCACCTTCGGACTCCTCGCCACGCCCTACGGGACGGCCATCGGCTTCGGGACGTTCGTGGTGATCGTGCTGACCGTGGTCCAGCTGGTGTTCCGGGTCATGCGGGTCACGCTGGGAGAGTGGCTGGGTGACGCGTGGGTGGGGTTCAAGAACCAGCACGTGGCCACGATCGTCTCATCTGCCGCGGTGCTGTTCCTGGTGCTGTCCGGGACCTGGGTGTACCTGTGGCAGCTGTTCGGCGCGTCGAACCA
>WNFV01001953.1_pt1 | contig 27736 bp, 22 predicted proteins | sample 5400101 | NCBI WGS metagenome assembly WNFV01 (sample SAMN13153361, study PRJNA577476) | soil metagenome | isolation source: 115 cm soil or saprolite under grassland replicate 1 | place: USA:California | collected 2016-06-15
CCATGCGCTCCTTCAGGCCCTGGATCTCGGCCTGGGGGGCGCGCGAAACGAACGCGAGCGTCGTGTCCCGCGCGTTCAGGTGGGCCGGGTGCGCGACCTGGTCGGCGACAAGTGAGCAGCCCACGCAGGCACGCTGCGGGTACGCTCCGCCTCCCTCTGGGTACGTGGTGACGTCTGGCGCGTAGAAGGCGCGATAGACGATCAGCTGGCGGCGACCCTCGAACAGGTCGAGAAGGCCCACCGGGCCCTCCGGGCCGTCGAAGCGGTACTCCCTCTCCACCGCCATCCACGGCATCCGGCGGCGCTTGGCAGCCAGCGCATCGCGGGCGCGGGTCAGCTTTTTCTCCTCGACCAGCAGTTCCTCGCGGGCGGCATCCCATTCCTGCGGTGACACGATCGGCGGAGTCTTCATCGTGGCCTTGCCTCCCTCAGGTACTCGTTGACGACGTCGAACAGGCGCCCGCACAGGCGCGCTTGCGATCCAGTCCGCCTATGGGGAGCCCAGTAGGCTAGTTCGTCATGTGGTCATGGTCGCACGCCGCATGTTCGTTCCCACCGAACCTTGTTGGCTAACCCTTCTCGCCCGAGGGCCCCTGGTGTCAATGGCCAACGGAAACCCGTGGCCATTGACACTCCGGATGTCGGCGCCGCTCGGCAAGCCGCCAGCGGTCGCAGCAGCTTCGGGAAAGCCTGGACGATCGAGGGCAACGCCTGCGCCGGGCCGATGCACGCCGTTGATCGGCATGATCGGACGCCGCCTTCGAGAGGCGCCTTGACAGCGAGCACGCAGAGTGTTGAAGCGGTCAACCCGTCCCGCGCCACGTCAGCGGCATGACCGGATGTCCCACGGCCGCCGTGGCACTGCGGTCACCAGACGGCACGATAGGAGCATGGCAGCCGCGAGCGCGCTCGACGCCACCTACGAGTCGGTAGGGCCGAGGCGGTACCTCGATCGTTTCCTCGCCGAGTACGGCCTCAGCGAGGAAGCACGTGCGGGACAGAATCAAGGTCCGCACTCATGGGCCTTGGGTTCTGGGTGCGGCGGCCGAAGAGAAGTACCTAGTACACGAGTCCCAGCTTCGCTCGCACGGCGAGTTTCCCTGCGCCGGCGACCATGAGGCCCTCGCCTTCTGTCGGGGCATCGCCGAGGAGATGGTGCGTGCCTACGGCATTCCTCGCGCCGAGGCTGCAAGGACATGAAAGCGTGGCTTGCCACCCAGCGACACTGGCTGCGCGTCGAGGCGCTGCCCGCATACGCCCACGACCTCACCCGATGGAACTGCTCTGGGGCAACCTGAAGGCCACCGAACTGGCCAACCTGTGCCCGGACACCCTCGACGAAGCGACACCGCAGCACACACCGGCTTGCATGGCATCGGCAGCAGCTACCAGCTGTGTTTCGACTTCCTCGCCCAGGTTTCCACGGTCAGGAAGTCGCAGGCCAGCGCTGCGGCGGCCTGGGCGCGCAGGAACTGGGTCCAGCTGGGACCGCCGCGCCGGGGTGCCGGACCGAGGCGGTGGCGGCGCAGGATGGTCCGCACCGACGTCGCGGAGACTTTCACGCCGAGCTTGCGGCACTCACCGGAGATGCGCACGTATCCCCAGCGTCGTTGTCGCGGGCCAGCCGCTGCACCAGCTCGACTACCGCCGGATCCAGCCGTCGCCGGCTGCCGGTGGCTGGGTACGTCCACCGCCGGCGGATCAGCTCGCGGTGCCACCGAAGCAGCGTCGACGGGGTGACCAGGAAGATCGGCCACCGCTCGCGGGGCAGCAGCTTCGCCAACGTGGCCAGGACCATCCGGTCGCCCGGCCTATACCTCGGACGGGCCACGTGCCGGTGCAGCACGGCGAGCTGGTGCCGCAGAACCGCATCGGGAGTCTGACCGCAGCCAACCATGCCGAGAATCCGCCGCAGGACAAGGAACGCGAGGGTCCGTACCATCACAACGCCATCCTGCCAGCCCCGACATCGCCGCTGCTCAGGGCACGCGCCCTGACGTTGCACCCCGCAGGCCTGCATGCAGATCCGGGGCCCGTCCGGAGTGGTGATGGTCGCCTTGTGGGCGCGGGGCCATCGCGGTGATGGTGGACCGGTGCTTGGTGGCCAGGGTCTTCAACAGCGAGGTCTGAGCCAACCGCCTCGACTATGCTGCCGCGCAGTCAAAGCCCCTCCTGTTACGGAACCGGGGCAACTCCAGATCCGGGTCCGGCGGGCTCTGGCGTGAGAAAGCCCGCACGTTGCGCCAGTGTGGCGGCTTGGGTGCGGTTCTTGACGTTGAGTTTGCGCAGGATGTTTGTCACGTGGACGCTGGCGGTCTTCTCGCTGATGAACAGTCGGGTGCCGATCTGGGTGTTGGTCAGGCCCTCCGCGAGCAGCCGCAGGACGGCCGTCTCTCGTGGGGTGAGCCCGTACGGGGTGGGTTCGGGTGAGCGCCCGCTGTCCGGTGCGGGCTGCCGCGCGCGGAGGTCGAGGCGGGCCAGGCGGGCCAGGGACTGGATTTCGCCGAGGAGTGGTACATGGGTCTGCGCGTTCGCGGCGGCATCGCGCAGGCATTGTCCAGCCTCGCCGGTGCGGCCGGCGGCAAGAAGTGCCTCCGCCTGTCTCCACTGGGCGTAGGCGGTGCGGTGTGGCCGGCCAAGCCTGGTCCAGGCGGCGGCCGCGGCGGCCCACGCGTCGGGGTCGGACGTCCCGGCCACCCGGGTCAGCTCCGCAGTCCAGGTAGCGCCGTGGGCGGTGGCGGTCACCCGGTACGGAGCGCCGCGAACGGGTCGAACCCCATGGCGTCGTGAAGTTCGACGAAGCTCTCGGCGGCGCGTCGAGCCGCCTGTTCCCAGGCGGTGTGCCGGTCCGCCCGGGCGGTTTCCGCCAGGTCGGCACAGGCCCGCAGAGCGGTGGTGAGAATCGGCCCGATGAAGTCTCGGTACCGCTCCCCGTGGATGCCTTCAGGGACATCCTGGATGCGCCTCAGTGCCGCTGCCGGCCGGTGCGCCCACAGATCCATGGCGCCGCGCTCCACCAGATTGCCGCCGTACCTCAGGTTGCTGCGGTGGGACGCCTCCTCGATCATGGCCCACCGGGTGGTCGCTGCGGTGAGGTCCCCGGCCAGCGTGTCCAGGTAGGCCCGGGTCATGTGGTCGTAGGAGGCACCTGAGGTCGGGGGCGCTTCCGTCACGGCCTGGACTTCCGATACGACGTCGGCGGGCCGGCCGAGTTCACTGACCGCGTCGGCCAGAAAAGACAGCAGGAGTTGCGTATCGGTGTGCTGCTCAAGGCCGGCTCGGCGCGCCCTCGCCAGCCCGGCCCTGGTCGCGACTACCACGTCTTCCAGCCGTCCGAGTTGCAGCAGCGCCCAGCAGCGCACGTCGGCGACCACGAGGTTGGCGATATCGTCATCGTCGCGCTCCGCCAACGCGACGGCCCGATCCAGCAGTCGCATTCCGGCGCTGACGTCGCCGTCGTCGAAGGAAATCAAGGCGATGGTGCACAGAATGCGGGCCTGTTCATGGGCTGGTGCATCAGAAGTACAGGCTTGCCGGGCCTGCTCCAGATAGAAGCGGGCTTCTGCGGTGCGACCCCGCTCATAGAGCTGCTCGGCGTACGAGCGGAGGACCGTCGCGTGCTCCCTGCCGGGCGGCAGGTCGGCCAGCAGCTGTAAGGCGACCTCGAGTGGCTGCTGGGCGGTCGGGTCGTCCTCCTGATAGAGATAGCTCGCCGTCCGCTCGTACAGGACGGCAAGCCTTCGCCGGTCGGCGGCCGGGCCCAGCGTCCGCAGGGCCTGCTCAGCCAGGAGTCCGGCCCTCTTGGTGTCCCCGCACCGGTCAAGGGCGTCTATCGCCTTCAGATGAACCGCGGCCAGGTCCAGGTCGGCCGGCCGGACGCCGGGTGGTACCAGCACCCACAGGTCGATCACCCGTTGCCAGTGTCTGGCGGCCTCGCGGTAGGCGTAGACATGCTCGGCCTCCGCCGCAGCGGCCAGTCGCCAGGGCATCTCCTCGCTCAGCTCGTCGGCGGCGGCCCAGTGTTCGGCCACCTCACCGGACCCTTCCGCGGCGGCGCAGCTGGTCAGGACCCGCGCCACCGTGGCGTGCCGTTCGCGCCGGTCGCCGGTCAGCATGTCGGCGGCGACGGCCTCGCCGACCAGGGCGTGCCGCAGCCGGTACCGGCCCTCCGCGCCCGGGTGATCCACACCCGGCCGGTCGACGAGCCGCGCCTCGGACAGTTCCCGTACCGCGGTCCGCAGACGCCGTCCGGTCAAGCCGGTGATCGACGTCAGCAGCGTCTCGTCCAGCCCGCGCCCGGCCACGGCAAGTGCCGTCAGTACCGCCCAGCCGTCCTCGCCGACCGTCTCGGCCTTGGCGATCAGCAGCTGGGCGAGGCTCGTCGGCAGTGCCACCCTACCGGCACCGGCGGCCACCAACTGCTCGGTGAAGAAGGCGTTGCCCTCCGCGCGCGCGTACACCTGGTCGACAAACGCAGCGGCCGGCGCCGCATCCAGCAGTCCGCGGATCTGCTCGGCCACCTCGGCCCGGGTCAACCTATCCAACGGCAGATGCACCACACCGGCCTGGCGGCCCAACTCGGCGAACCATGGGCCGACCGGCCGCCTCGCCTCGATCTCCTCCTCACGGCAGGTCAGTACCAGCGGCGTGCTGCCGCCCCGATCAACGGCGCACAGGTAGGCCAGGAAGTCCAGGGTCGTCGTGTCCGCCCAGTGCAGATCCTCGACCACCAGCGCGCAACGACCCTCGGCCGCCAGCGCGGCAAGCAGATCCCGCAACGCAGAGAACAGCCGACCGCGCTGCCAACCCTCAACCGAACCCCGCTCGGCGGGCTGCGGCGCCGGGTTCCAGCCCGGGACCAATCGGGCCAGTTCGGCGCGCACATGCGGTTCACACCGCTCCAACACGTCAGCCGGGCCCGGCTTACCACCCGCGGGACCCAACCCGCGCAGCGCCTCAGTGAGCGGAAGGAACGGCACGCTGTCCGTAAGCGGCAGGCAGGACCCGAGCAGTACCTTCACCCCGGCCGCGCGGGCCCGCCGTACCGCCTCGGCGATCAGCCGGGTCTTACCCACTCCCGCCTCGCCGACCAGCACCACGACACGCGGCCTGGTCCCGGCAATCAGCACGTCGGTCAGGAACGCCAGTTCGGCCCGACGACCAACCAGGGGCTGCGCCCCATCCATAGCACCAGCACACCAAACGACCAGGCGGCCGTAAACCCCCACGACTAAGGTCCCCCCGGCTGAAACTAAGGCCCGCGGACGGGGTTCGGTGCGTAGCTCCCCGATCCGCCGACCCTGGCCTTACCGACAACCTCGGAACTGCGACCAACCCGGGCCGCACGCCACCCCGAGGAGAACACCATGTCCATCCAGAGCCATCGCTACCGTGCCGCCGCCGTCATGTCCGTGGCCAGCGGAATCGTCTCGCTGATCTTCAGCGCAACACCGGCGCTCGCGCAGCCGACCCCCGATACCGACGACCCGCCGGTATCGGTCTGGACCTGCCCGACCCGGATCGACACCGTCGCCCAGGCACTGCGAGATGAATCGTTCAACGCTCAAGCCGCCAAGAACATCGCCGTACTGACCCGCCGTGAATGCGCCGCCGACGGCTGAGTCACCGAACACGCGGCCCGTCGCAGATCAAATGCGGCTCTCCTGACGCCTCCATGACTGGGGTTCGGCGCGCCGTAAGTAGCGCAGGGCCTGTCAGGATAACGGTGTAACTGGATCTTGTTGAGTGTCTACTTTCGACCTGCGGGGAGGCATCCGTTCGGTGAACAGGATACGCGGTTGGCAGGTCGGGTTGGTGCGGCGGACGCGTCGTTGACACCGGTCTCGGATGTGGTGGCGGTCGCTGAGCTGGTCGGCAGGTTGGGTGTGATCGCCGCGCTCGACGACGCGGCCGGAACGATCAAACAACGGGACCGGGGCCTGTCCGCGGGCGCGTTCCTGGTGTCGCTGGCCCAGGCGCAAATGCTCGGCGCTGATTTTTGGACCTGTCTGGACCGTCGCCGCGCCGGCGCGGCCGGGGAGGCGCTGTCGGCGGTGCCCACTCCGGCGTCGACCACCGCGGCGACCCTGGCCGCCCGGTTCGGCCCGATGCGGCTGGCCGGGGTCGAGGAGGGCATCGGGGAGCTGACCTGCCGGGCGGTGGGGCTGCTGCCGGCCAAGCGGCGGGCCGCGGTGCGGGCCGGGACCGCCACGATCGACCTGGACGGCACCGACGTGGAATGCTAAGGGTCGAACAAAGACGGCATCGCGTACAGCTACAAGGGTGCGCGGGTCGGGCGCCCGCACGTGGCCACCTGGGCGGAGGCCGGCCTGGTCACCGCGGCCGACCTGCTGCCGGCGACGAGGACCCGCGCCCCGGTGCCGCCGGGTTGATCGAGCGTAGCGTGGCCACCCTGAAAGCGGCCGGGGTCGCCGCCCGGCCCCGGGTGCGTGGCGATGTGGGCTACTTCGCCAACCAGATCGCCTGGGCCGCGGTAGGCAACGGCTGCGACTTTTCCCTCGGCGTGACCCGGAACAAGGCGGCCTGGCGCGCCGCCGCGGCCATCAGCGACGACCGGTGGACCCCGGCGATCCGGATGAACGGCGCTCAGGCCGCGGTCGCCGACTACGTCCCGGCTGGCTGGCCACCCGACACTCTCCATCGACATACGGCAATAGGTGCCGATCATGTCGCCGCCACCTGCGGATCCGGGTCTGATCGCGTCGGCCGGGGCGCCGTTGCTGCGGCTGCTGGTGTTCGTGGCCGCCAGGGTGTGGAACATGTCGGCCACCTGCCGACCGGTCAACTCGCCCAGCCGGACCCGGCCCAGGTGCGGGATCAGCGGCAGCTCGACGTGCTCGGTATAGGAGCGCAGCGTGGACGGTCGGATGCTGGTCCGGTGTGGTCAGTCAGTACCGCAACTACCGGCCCACCGTCCACGCGTCCACGCCGCAGTCATCGGTCGACCGATTCAGTAACGCGTCCCGGGCCGCGACCGCGTCGCGACGGGTCAAGTAGTCGCCGCGACGCACCCGCTCCCGCCGCCCCGCACGGTCGCGACGCGCAGTCGAAGTACCAGCTACCATGCCCACGCTCGGGCAACTGCGGGCAGGCCGAATCCAGACAGCGCCCGGTCTGCGGATGCCGGACATCCACACCGCTTGAACACCCCGCCACTGCCGCTCATCGCCGACCTCCTTGCACGCGATCCACATATCCACGGTCGGCGCAGGTCGTGCTCGACGACGACACCGGTGCGGATGACAGAAGCAGCGGTGATCTCATTGGATCCGGGATGAAGCCGTGGTACGCGTCTGGGCCGATGGGTGCATGATCACTGCTTCTTGGAACGGTGACCAGGCATTACGAACCTCGCCGAGACGGTCAACGCCGGTGTCTGGGGGAGCGGTGAGCTACGGCGTTGCGTAGGTTCGAATCCCCGGGCAGAGACGAACCTGCACCCTTTCGATCTCGTCAAGGCTGGCGTAGTGACAAGGTTTCCCCAGCTCACAGCCTTGATCAGAGGCGGCGTGACCGGCCTCGCCGCCCGCTATGTCTTGTGGTTGGTGCCTCCGTCCGTGCCGCGGAGATCAGCTATCGGCGCGTTCGGGGGCAGTGTTTGATCGTGTGGCGGCTAAGCCGTGGCGCGAGCGGGGCGGGTCGGGCGATGGTGGCGACACCTCCGGCGCCGCCGCGTTCCACTCGCTGCTGCCCACCGTCCGAGGCCCGCGGCCGGGTCTTCACCAGGTTCGATCTAATCTAACCTGGCACGTCCGCCTGCTGGCGTCCCTCGGCCTCGGCGGCCTCACCGCCGAAGCCCTCGGCGTCCCGGCCGTCTACGGCGCCGGCGCGCCGGCTCACAGACACGCAGATCGAGACGCTGCAGAATACGCGCGCGAGCCTTGCTCGGGCACGAAGATGTCGTACTGGCCGGGCATGATCACCTCGTGACTACAGTACTGGACGCCTTCGAGCGTTTCCGGGTCAATCTCGAACTGACGGGGCTGCAGGAGAGCACGGTGGCTGATCGTCAATGGACTGTTCGGGCCGTGCGCCGCGCCGCCAGCGGGGCGGCCGGCCAGAGCGTAATCGGCGCGGCAATCAGGTACTCCTGTCCGCACTCGCGTCAGAACGCCAGCGGGAACAGCCGCCGCTCCGGCTCGCCCGGCAGTACCACTTGATCGGTTCGACTGTGCCGACGGCGTAATCCTGCGGAACGTCAGGCCGTGATCCGGACTGTGCTCGGCTTGAGCTGGGGCCAGGCCCGCAAGATGAGCAGGAATCGGGCGACCCCAAGCAAAGGCGGAATCGGCCAGGCGAAGCCGATCCACGTCGCGATCTCAAGCGGGCACAGCCAGATCAGCTGCGCCGCGCCACGCCGCTCGCCACGCCACAACGCGCGCGCGGCGAGCACCTCGGCGACGCCGAGCGGCACTGACGCCAGGATCAGGTAGCCGAACACCCGGTAGCTGAACCAGTAGTAGAAGGCGCCGTTGTTCAGTTCGCCGATGATCGGTAACGCCGGTAACGGCCGCCCGCTGAGCACCCACACCGCCAGCGGTGCATTGCCGAGAAGGAGCCAGCCGACCGCGAAGATCCAGGTAAGCACTGCAGCTACACGCGCCAGCCGGATTTTGAGATCCCGGCCGTTCGGTGGAGCTGATCGCTCTTCTTCCACCGTCCCCCCATTTTGGTCCGAAGAGCACACCGCGGATAGCGGGTGGGCACACCTCGCGTCACTCGGGTACCCCGAGTGACCTGATATTCGTCGACCCCTACCGGGTCCGGCACGCAAGCAGGTAGAGCGGTGGTGCACAGGACAGCCGCTCGACCTGCACCGGTCCGAATCCGGCATTGCTGGTCCACGTTTGGTACGCGGTGAGCGGGTGCACGGCGCCGTGTGAGGTACGTAGGCGAAGTCCGAGTGCGTAGAGGCTGATCGAGCGCTGTGCCGCCGGGTCGGGCGAAGGCAGCACGTCGATGATGGCGAGCAGTCCGTCGGCCCTCACGGCGGGGCGCAGTCGTTGCAGCAGCGCGCGGTTGTGCGCATCGTCGAAGAGGTGGCACACGTTGGCTAGGAGCACCACGTCGTACGCCGCGTCGGGCAGCCTGCAGGTGAACATGTCGGCCGGCAGGTAGTCGAAGCGGTCCCCGAGGTCGGCGGCGTCGACCGCGCGTCGGGTGGAGGCGACGACGGCTGGCAGGTCCAGGGCGGTCACCCGGACGCCGGGTGAGTACCGCGCCGCCGCGATGCTCCACGGCGCCGCCCCCGCCCCGACGTCGAGCACGTCGACGCCGCTGCCGGCCAGCAGTTGGGCTGCGCGGCGCGCCGCGGGCGTGAACAGCGCCGACAGCAGGGGCACGAGGTCGGGGTAGAGGACGGCGGCCCCGTCGGCGGTGTCCGCCTTCGCCAGCGGTTCGCCACTGCGGACAACACCGGCGAGCTGCGACCAACCGGCGGCGGCCATCGTCAGCAGCGGCAGCCCGTCGACGGCGAGGGCGTACCGGCCGGATGCGTCGCACCGCACAACGCCGAGGTCTGTGAGCGTGTCGAGCAGCAGCGTGGTCATCGATTCGTCGGTCGCGCAGGTGCCGGCAAGTTCGGTGGTGTGCTTGGGGCCGCCGGCCAGGCTGTCGATGAGCCCGACCTCGGCGGCCGCGTCGAGGACGCGCGCGGTCGACACCGCGTCGGCGAGGTCCTGCAGCAGGAGCGGTGCCTCGGCGATCGGGGGTGCGCTCATCCGAGGACCTCCACGGTTCCGGCCGTCCCGTCGACGGCGACGATCTGGCCGTCGTGCAGCTTCGCGGTACCCACGCAGGTGGCGACCACGGCGGGTACGCGGTATTCGCGGGCGATGATCGCCGGGTGGGACAGGGTGCCGCCGTGGTCGGTCACGAGCGCGCCGACGCTGGGGAAGAGCACGGACCATACCGGTGAGGTGACCGGGCACACGAGCACGTCGCCAGCGAGGAGCCGGTCGAACTCGTTCTCGGATCGGATGACCCGTACCGGGCCGGTGTAGCGGCCTGGGGAAGCGGCGATGCCGGTGATCGTGCGGTCCCGGGCGGCGCCGTGGGCGTCCGGCGCGAGGATGCGCTCGATCGTCCACAGGAACGCCTCGTTGGCGAGCCGGGCCTCGTCGGGCAGTCCACGCAGCGGTGGCGGCGGTCCCGGATCCCGGCCGTACGACGCCGGCCCGGGGTGAGCCAGCACCCAGGCGTACTCGCCCTCGCGGCGCGCGACCGTGTGCCGGGCGTCCGTGCCGTCGGCCAGCACGGTGCGGGCCTCGTCCGCGCGCAGGAAGAAGATGTCCTCCACCGCCGCGATCTGGCCCCGTTGCGCCAGCCGGCGGCCGAGCTCGAGCGCGGTACGGCGCAGCAGCCCGAGGGGCGCGCTCACGGTGAAGAACTCGTTGTCCTCCCGTACCGGGTACGCCGCGAGCGCCCGCTGCAGCGCCCGCTCGAAGCGCTGCAGCTCGGGCACGCTGAGGATCTCGCGGGCCGTGTTCGCGGCGGCCTCCCGCTGCCGGGCCAGCTCCTCGTCCGCCCGCGGGTCGAAGCCGCTGTCCCGCAGGTCACGCACCAGCCCGAGCACCAGGTCGGGGCGCTCCTCCAGCGAGGGGTCGGCGAGCTCGTACGTCAGCGCGCGGCAGCCGAACTCCTCAAGATAGGCGGCGACCGCGGCGGCGAACTCGGGGTCGGCGGCGAGCACCTCGTCGGCCGGGGCGCCCTGCTTCAACAGCGCGCGGACCGGCGGACCGGCCAGCGCGGCGACCTCCGCCAGTGCCCGGGCCGGCCGCGTCGAGGTGGTCGAGGTACCGCACAGCAGCGAGAACATCCGGGTCTCGTCCCAACCGAGCAGGTCGCGGCAGGTGAAGGCGAACTCACCGAGCACTATGGCGAGCGCGCCGTGCAGGCGGAAGTGGACGTCCACGCCGTCGGCCGCCAGGGTCAGCACGTCGGCCAGGTGCCCGTCGAGGGCGGTATCGGACAGTGCGGCGAGGCGACGCTCCCGCAGCACGCGGATCCGGGCGGCGAAGTCCGGCTGCCACTCGCGCGACCAGCGATGAACGAGCTGACCCGGCACGTCGGAGCGCATCGCGGCGACCGACTCGCGGATGCGCCGGCGCAGCGCGGGGACGAGCCGAAACGCCACCGGAACCAGCCAGCCGGGCAGCCGCGGCGGCTCCTTGCCGCCCAGCGGCACGATCCGCAGGTACTCCCAACCGCCGATCTGCTGCATTGCGACCCCGTCGAGCAGCAGCCCGAGTTCGGCGGCCATCCGAAACCCCGGCGCGGTGATCAAGTCCGCCCAGGCGCGGGTGAACGGCCGCCACGGGAGCGGTGCGTGGCTGGCCTCCCGCGTCCAGTAGCCGGGTGGCACATCGACCGGGATCGGTACCGGCTCGACCGGCAGCGCGGTCACCGGGCGCGCCTGCAGCAGGATGACCTCGTCGTCGACGAGCGCCCACTCGATGTCCTGCGGGCCACCGAGTTCGGCCTCCACCCGTCGGGCCAGCTCGGCGATCGATCGGGCCCGTGGCTCGTCGATGGCGGACTCATCCGTGGAGTGCTGGCGCACGTCGTCGCCGCGGACGGTCCACCGAACCGGCGTCGCCGCGCCCGTGACCAGCCGATCGCCGAGCCCGACCACCGCGTCGATCAGCACGCAGCCGCGCTCACCGGTCACCGGATCGGCCGTGAACGCCACCCCAGCCGCGCTGGCCGCCACCATCGGCTGCACCAGGACCGCCAGCCCCCGCGGCTGCGATCGGGCGTACGAGGTCACGCGGGCGTCGAACGCCGACCGCCGGCACGCGCGGACCGCATCGAGCAGGGCGCTGTCCCCGTGCACGTCGAGCACGGACGTGAACAGACCGGCGTACGAGGCGTCGGCGCCGTCCTCGTCCACTCCCGACGAGCGGACGGCAAGCGGCACGTCGCCCCATCCACGGACCGCGTCGAGCAGGTCGGCGGCGACGTCCGCCGGGACGCTGAGTTCCGCGCCGGGCGCCCTCTCCGAGACGGCAGCCGGCACCACCACGCCGGGTGGTACCGGGAAGCCGGCCGCGGCCAGCCGGGCGAGCGTGGCGGCCTTGCGACCGGCGATGCGGTGATCGGTCGCCGCGGCGAGCGGCAGCACCGTGCCGGCAGCCGGCGGGGTCATGGTCATGGCGGGCACCTCCTGATCGGTGCTCTCCACGGTCGTCGGGTACGTAGGGCCGGCGGCATCCGTCGGCCTACGTATCTGCGCCGCCTCGTGACGTACCTTCCGATGGCGGCGGCGCCGCTTCGAGGACGTACCTGATGAGCGCCGGCCGGGAGGGGACGTCGAGCCGGCGGTAGATGTGCTGCAGGTGTGTGGTCACGGTGCGGGTACTGATGAACAGCCGCTGGGCGACCTCGGCGTTGGACAGGCCCTGCGCGACCAGGCGCGCGACCTCCTCCTCGCGCACGCTGAGCCGGCGCGATTCGTCGCGGGACGGCGGCGCCGGCCGTCGGCCCAGCTCGCGCAGCAGCGACCGGGCACGGTCGGCCTGACGCTTGGCGGGCAGGCGGTCCAGCACCTGCAGCGCATCGGAGATGTCCCGGGCGACGTCGTCGGCAGGGTGTCCGGCAGCGGAGCGCACCGGCGCCCGGTCCAGCCGGGCGACGGCCTCCTCGTATGGCATGCCCAGCTCCGCAAACGCGGTGACCGCCCGGTCGAGCTGGCCGAGCGCGGCGACGGCACGGGGCGGATCGCGCCGGGCCCCGGCGGCCAGGCCGGACACCCACGCGGCCAGGGCGGCGGGGTACGGGGCACCGGGGCCCAGCGCGGCCAGCGCGGAGGCGGTGTCGAACGCGGCCTTCGCATCGCCCGCCGCGGCCTGTGCCTCCCCGCGAAGCGCCAGCGCAAGCGGCGGGAATGTCGGGCCTTGCGTGGCCCTGGTCGCGATGTCGCGTGCCCGGTCCACCTCGTCCCGGGCCAGCGCGACCATGCCCTCGACGAGGTCGACGACGGCGAAAACACCGCGGTCGGCTTCGGATCGGATGCCGAACAGCCGCCCTGCCTCGCTGAGCCGGTCGGCGGCCTCATCGACGTCACCGCGGCGGACGAGAACCATGGCCTGCGCGGTGAGGACCATGGTCGCCACGCGTGGGACGCCGACGCGGTGGGCGAGCTCGAGGGCGTCGAACGTGCGTCGCAGGGCGGCCGGCCACCCGCCGGCCAGCCCGTCGACGAGCGCAAGCAGCGCGTTGTGGACGATCTCAAGTGACGGTACGCCGGTCTGCCGGGCCAGCTGGATTGCCTCTTCGGCAAGGGCGCGGGCGCCGGCCAGGTCGCCCCAACACATGCGGATCGTGATCAGCGGGCGTAGCAATGTATCGGCGACGAGCACGGACCTGTCCTCGTGGGCGGACGCGACGATCTCGTCGGCAACGCGCAGCCCATCGACGTAGCGACCGGTGAAGAGGGCGAGACGCAGGCGGGCGGACAGCACGGCCGCGCGGGACCGGATGGAGCCGGTGGCCGGCAGGGCCTCCAGCCGCGCGATGCTGTCGCGGAGGGCAGCGGGATCGCCGGCCCGGGAGGCGAACCGCATCCGGGTACCTTCGATGTCAACCCGCTCCGGGCAGGACAGGACGGCGGCCAGGGCGCGATCCGCGGCGTCCAGGTACCCGTGTGCGTCGGCGAGCCGCCCCAGATCCCAGGCGATGACCGCCGCCCGGGTCAGCCGCCCCGCCTGTGCGCCCGGATCCGCGGCGCTGTCGGCCGCGTCCAGCCACGCGGGGAGTGCGTCCTGGCCCCGGCCGGCGAGCTCACAGGCTTCGGCGTAGGCGCCGGCCAGTTCGTCGACAGCTTCCGGGCGGCCCAGGCGCCGGGCGAGATCGAGGCCGGCGCAGGCGCTGGCACATGCCTCCTCGCCGGCCAGGCGGGCGAGGTCCGCGCGGGTCGCCGCGGTGAGCACCTCCAGGGCGTGGGTGGGATCGATCTGGTCACCGGCGCCACGGACGTGAGCCGCGTGCAGCCGTACGTCGTCGGGGCGGTGCCGCTCGACGGCGTCGGCGAGCCGGGCGTGCAGCCGCCGCCGCACCACCACCGGCAGCAGGTCGTACGCCGCCTCGGCGAGCATCGGATGCACGACCCGGTACCAGAGGCTGCCAGTTCGGGTGTCTTCCACGACGAGGCCGGCGGAGCGCAGCTCGGTGATCCCCTCGACGAGGTCGTCGGCCACGTCGCGCAGGAGGACGTCCTCAACCGCGCCGCCACACACGGCGAGCACGTCAAGTACCCGTCGCGGGGCAGGCGGCAGCGCCTCGATTCTGCCGCGGAGCAGGGTGCTCACGAGCGCCGGTACCTCGGCCGCCGCTGCCGGACCCAGGACCCAGCGTCCGCCGGTGCGGAAGAGCATGCCCGTCTCGATCAGCCGGAGGATCATCGCGCGGACGAAGAGCGGGACGCCCCCGGACCGGCGTACCAGCATCTCCCGCAGCGCGGCCGGAGCCGGACCGTCGAGCATCGCAGCGGCGAGGTCCCCGACCGCTGCCACGTCCAGCCCGGTGAGCTCAACCGTGGTCAGCGTCTCGGCGCGCTGCAGCGCCGTGACCAGCTCGCGCAGCTCCTCGTTGACCTTGTCGGCGCTGTACGTGACGAGGAACAGGCAGCGTTGCCGGGGCAGCGCCCGCGCCACGTAGTGCAGCAGCGCGAGCGTACCCGGGTCGGCCCAGTGCAGGTCGTCGATGAGTATCGCCTGTGGCTGTCGCATAGAAGCGCGCTCGATCAGCGTGCGCACCGCCTCGAACATGCGGGTGCGCTCCAGCCCGGGGTCGCCGAGCGCGACGAGCGGCGGCACCCGAAGCCCGTCGAAGAGCCGGGACAGATCGGAAAGGCCGTCAACCAGTGCCGCCTCGGCGACCAGGGGTCGCAGCGCCTCCACGATGGGCGCGTACGACAGGTCGCGGTGCAGCCGCCCCGCGGCGCTTTCGAGCGTCCGGAACCCTCTCGTCCCCGCCGACCGCAGCGCCTCCCGAGCCAAGCGCGACTTGCCGATGCCGGCCTCCCCGGAGATCACGACGACCTGCGCCCGGCCCTCAGCGGCCCGTCCAATCGCATCGGCGAGGGTGCGCAGCTCCGCGCTCCGTCCGACCAACGGCCCGGATGTCACGGTGTCTACGACGGCGCCCATAGCTCGTGCCGCCCTCTCGGCCTCCGGAGCCCTGACGCGAGCTTGCGCCATGACTCCACCGCGACGCTACCAACCGGTGGCCCCACCAGCGATGTCAGAGTTTGGCAAGATCAAGAGGAGTTCGCCGTGCACTAAACGGTTCGCCCGCGGGCGGATGGTACGTCGGGAGCCGGCGCGGATACGTAGGCCGACGGATGTCACCGCCCGTACGTACTCGACGACCGTGGAGGGCACCGATCAGGAGGTGACCGCCATGATCACGACAACGCCGGGCGGCGGCAAGGTGGGCCGGTTCCGGCTCGTGGAGCGGGCCCGGGCGGCCGGCGCGCAGGTCAGGCTGAGCGGCCCGGACCAGGACGCGGCGTCGCTGGCCCGGGGTGCCGTCGCGGAGGGGGCTGTGGTTCTGGGCGTCGCCGGCGGTGACGGTACGGTGTCGGCGGTGGCCGCGGTGGCTGCCGAGGCGCGGCGGCCGCTGGTGGTGATCCCCGCCGGAACCCGCAACCACTTCGCCCGGGATCTGGGTCTGGACCTCAGCAACCCGGCGTCGGCGCTGGCCGCGCTTGGCGCGGGGGATGCGGTACCGGTCGATTTGGGGTGGGTCGGGTCGCGGGTGTTCGTCAACAACGTCTCGTTCGGCGCCTACGCCGACGCCCTGGTGACACCCGGCTATCGGGAGGCGAAGGCCCGCACGTTCGTGCAGATCGCGCCCGGGTACCTCGACGGGCAGCAGTGCGTCGACGCGGTCGTGGACACCCCGCAGGGCCGGGTGGAATCCCCTCAGGTGGTCCTGGTGTCCAACAACCCGTACCACATCTCGACCCTGCGCTACCTCGGGCGCCGCTTCGCGCTCGACACCGGACAGCTCGGTGGCATCGTGCTCAAGCGTCCGGCCGGTGCGCCGCCGCCGGACCTGCTTGCGCGGCTGCGGCGGGAACTGCGGCGCCACGGCCGGGCGGGGCCCGGTGAAGGAGTCGTCACCTGGACGGCGGCCCGGATCACGCTGCGCGGCAGCACGTCGCACGGCTCGGTGGCGCAGCTGCCCGCCGGCATCGACGGTGAGGCCGTGCTGCTGGATCTCCCGGTTGTGTGCGAGATCCGCCCAGGCGCCCTGCGGGTCCTGCTGCCCCGCAGGCGGCCCGGGATCCCGACGGAGCCGGCGGCGCGGCCCGCCCGACCGGCCGCGACCGGTACCTGATCGGCCCGTGGACCGGACCCGCACCCTGTTCGGTCAGGTCATGTGGTACGTCGCCGCGACCGCGGGGCTGTTCGCGCTGGGCGCCTTCCTGGGCCGCAACCTCGGGTACGGCGTCGCGTTCGTGTGATACCTGCTGGCGTTCGCCTGCCTGATCGGGATGCGGTTCGCGGTCCGCCGCTCGGCCGGGCTCAGCGTCGCACTGCTGTTCGGGCTCGGGCTGCTGATGGGGTTGGCGTTGTCGCCGACGCTGGTCCACTACGCCGGCGCGGACCCGCCGGCGCTGTGGCAGGCGGGCGGGGCGACCGCGCTGTTCGTCGCCGGTTCGGCGCCGCCGGGTACGCCACCCGGCGCGACCTGTCCGCGGTCGCGCGGGTCTGCTTCTGGGCGCTGAGGGCGCTGATCGTGTTCGGCATCGTGCTGATCTTCGTACAGATCCCGGGCGGCGCACTCATCTACTCGGTGCTGGGGCTGGTCATCTTCGCCGGGTACACGATGGTCGACTTCCAGCGGCTGCGCCGGTCGACCGACCTGGACTCGGCACCCCTGATGGCCGCGTCGATCTTCCTGGACGTCCTGAACGTGTTCCTGTTCTTCCTGCAGATCTTCGGCCGCCGGCGGGACTGAGGATGGACCGCGACCCGGCCGATGGATGCGAGGCGACCATGACAAGCGTCAAACCCGCCCGGACCGAACCCACCGCCAGTGTCCCGTCGCTGCCCGCGGCGCGGGCCGCCGCGCTCGAGGCCGATGACGTGCTCGCCCGGTTGGGCAGCCGGACCGGCGGCCTGTCGGAGGACGAGGCGGCCCGCCGGCTTCAGGTGGTAGGACCCAACGCGGTGCGGTCGTACCAGGTCCGGGCGCTGCCCGTGCTGGTGCGCCAGCTGCGCTCGCCGTTGCTGGTGCTGCTGGCCGTCACGGCCATCGCCTCGGCGTTCCTCGGGGAGGCCACCGATGCGGTGATCATCGGCATCATCCTGGCCGCCTCGGTCGGACTGGGGTTCGTCAACGAGTACCGGGCGGAGAAGACGGCCGAGGCGCTGCACTCCACCGTCCACCACAGCTGCCTGGTGGTGCGTGACGGGCACCCCCGCACGGTGGACGTGACCGATCTGGTACCCGGCGACGTGGTCACCGCGCAGCTTGGCGAGGTGGTACCGGCCGATCTGCGGCTGCTGGCCACCACCGACCTGGAGTGCGACGAGTCGGTGCTGACCGGCGAGTCGGTACCGGCCGAGAAGTCCCCGGTACCGGTGGCCGCCGGTACGGCGCTGGCCGAGCTGCGTAGTTGCGCGCTGATGGGCACGGTGGTCCGCGCCGGGTCGGGCGTCGGCGTGGTGGTCGCGACCGGCGCCGATGCGGAGTTCGGGCGGATCGCCGTCGGCCTGGGGGAGCGGCCGCCGGAGACCGAGTTCCAGGTCGGGCTGCGCAAGTTCTCGGCGTTGCTGGTCCAGGTGGCCGCCGTCCTGACCACGGCGATCTTTGTCATCAACGTCGCTCTGCAGAAGCCGGTCCTCGACGCGCTGCTGTTCTCGCTGGCGATCGCGATCGGCATCTCCCCTCAGCTGCTGCCCGCGGTGGTCTCGACCAGCCTGGCCGCCGGGTCGCGGCAGCTGGCCCGCCGCAAGGTCCTGGTCAAGCGGCTGGTGTGCATCGAGGACCTGGGAAACGTCGACGTGTTGTTCACCGACAAGACCGGCACGCTGACCGAGGGCGCCCTGCGCTTCGACCGCGCCATCGGCCCGGACGGCAGCGACGATACCGACGTGCTGCTGTCGGGGCTGCTGTGCACCGAAGCGGTGGTCGAAGACGGCCGGCCGGTCGGCGGCAACCCGCTCGACGTCGCCTTGTGGCAGGCCCCGACCGCCGCCGGATCGGCTGCCGCGATGGTTCGGTACGAGCGGCACGGCACCGTGCCGTTCGACCACGACCGGCGCGCCGTCTCCGTCCTCGTCGAAGACGACGCCGTCTCCCCTGCACGGTTGCTGGCGGAACACCGCCAACCCGGGCAGGTGTGTCCGCCGCCCGCCCGGCTCACCGGTGGTCGGCCCCGCGGGCGCCGGCTCTGGTTCCGGCGGTGAGGTTGGCGGTGTGCGCAGTCGGGCGACGATCTCCGCATGGTCGTGCCGGTGACTGTACGCCGGCAAGGCACCGGCACCCGGCCGACCACGAGCGTGTACGCCACGTCCGCGAGGTCGACCGCGGGATGCCGTTCCAGGTGATCGGCGAGCGACCGCCCGAGCGCGTCCAGCTCGGCGGCCCCGTCGCCAGCCGGACATCTGGCTTCAAACCGGGCCAGGAGCCGCTGAGCAGGATTGCACGGAGGGCCGTCGACCAGGCGGCGTAACTCGATCTCCGGTGGCACGTGCACCAGATCGGGCGACAACTCCGGCTATGTCCAGCTCACCCATCGCCTCCACAGGATCAACTGCCTGACGCAGAGGTGCTCCTGCCACACGCACCCGTCGCCGGGGTCGATGAAGGTCACGACTAAGAACCGGCGTGAGCCCGTCGGGGCAACTTGTGGGTAACCTACGCGTAGCTGTGACCTAGGTAACACCGGTCGAGGGGACTTGCCATGCTACAGGTCCTCAACCTGGAAGCCGTCTACGACGACGTCATGCTCGTCCTGCGCGGCGTGAGCCTGACCGTCCCACCCGGGAAGATCGTGGCGTTGCTCGGCGCGAACGGCGCCGGCAAGACCACCCTGCTGCGGGCCGTCTCCGGCCTGCTCGACGTGCACGACGGCGAGGTCACCAAGGGCGGGGTCATCCTCGACGGCCGACCGATCCACCGGCTGCGTCCGGCGGCCGTCGTCCGGCGTGGGGTCACCCAGGTGATGGAGGGCCGGCGGATCTTCGCGGAGCTGACGGTCGAGGAGAACCTGCGGCTCGGGGCACACACCCGTCCCCGCCGCATCGGCCAGGAGCTGGAGCGCATCTACGACCTGTTCCCGGTCCTCGCCGCGCGCCGCCGGGCGACCGCCGGCTACCTGTCCGGCGGGGAGCAGCAGATGCTGGCCATGGGGCGCGCGCTGATGTCCGAGCCGCGGTACCTGCTGCTCGACGAGCCGAGCCTGGGCCTGGCGCCGCGCCTGGTCGAGCAGGTCCGCGACCTGATCGTCGACATCAACAAGCTCGGTACGGCGGTGCTGCTGGTCGAGCAGAACGCCACCATGGCCCTGTCCATCGCCGAGCACGGCTACGTGCTCGAGACCGGCAAGGTCGTGCTCGACAAGCCCGCCGCCGACCTGCTCGCCGACGAGGACATCCGCGAGTTTTACCTGGGCCTGCGTCCTGAGGGCACGGTCCGGTCGTTCCGGGACGTGAAGCACTACAAGCGACGGAAGCGGTGGCTGTCATGATTGCGGACCCGATCCTCACCTTCGCCGACGTACACCTGTCGTTCGCCGGGGTCCGGGCGATCGCGGGCGTCAGCTTCGAGGTCGGCCGCCGGGAGCTCTTCGCGGTCATCGGCCCGAACGGCGCTGGCAAGACCTCCATCTTCAACGTGATCTCGGGGGTGTACCGGCCGCAGCAAGGGCGGATCACCTTCGACGGGACCGACCTCGTCGGGCTGCGCCCGCACCGGGTGGCCGCGCTGGGCGTCGCCCGCACGTTCCAGAACGTCGAGCTGTTCGCCCACCTGACCGTGCTGGAGAACCTCATGCTCGGCCGGCACCACCACATCCGGTACGGCACGCTGTCGGCCATCGCATGGTTCGGCCGGGCCCGCCGGGAGGAGATCGCCAACCGCGCGGTCGTCGAGGACATTATCGACTTCCTCGAGCTGGAACAGTGGCGTCGCCTGCCGGTCGGGCTGCTGCCGTACGGCGTGCAGAAGCGGGTCGAGTTGGGCCGGGCTCTGGCGATGCAGCCCAAGCTGCTGCTGCTGGACGAGCCGGTCAGCGGCATGAACCTCGAGGAGACCGAGGACATGGCCCGGTTCGTGCTCGACATCAGGGACGAGCTGGACCTCCCGATGATCCTGGTGGAGCACGACATGGGTCTGGTCATGGACCTCGCGGACCGGGTACTGGTGGTCGACTTCGGGGTACCGATCGCCACCGGCACCCCGGCCGAGGTACAGGACAACCCCGACGTCATCCGAGCCTATCTGGGGGAGGTGCAACGGGCATGACGCTGACGAGCGCGCCGTCCCGTCCGTCCACAGTGGAGAGTGGACCGGCCACCACAACGATCGCGTCGCGGGTACGGGCCCGCGCCGGCCAGGTACCCGGTCTGGTCGCCCTGCGGGAGAAGGACCTCGGCATCTGGCAGGAGGTCACCTGGGCCCAGTACTGGGAGACCGTCACCGCCGTCGGGCACGCGCTGCTGGCGCTGGGCATCGAGCCCGGCGACCGGGTGGCGATCCACTCCGAGAACCGGCGCGAGTGGCTCTACACCGACGTGGCCACGGTCGCGGTCCGCGCCGCGACGGTCGGCCTGTACCCGACCAACCCTCCCGCCGAGGTCGGCTACCTGCTGTCGCACTCCGGCGCGAAGGTCCTCGTGGCCGAGGACCAGGAGCAGGTGGACAAGGTACTCGAAGTGCTGGACCAGTGTCCGGACCTGGAGCGCATCGTCTATCTCGAACCGCGCGGCATCCGCTACCACTACGACCACCCGAAGCTGCTGTCGTGGGACGCCTTCCTGGCGTTGGGGGCCGAGCACCGTGCCGCCCACCCGGACGCCGTCGACGACCGCATGGCGGCCGCAGCACCCGATGACATCGTGACCGTGATCTACACCTCGGGTACCACCGGGCCGCCGAAGGGCGCCATGCTGTCGGTGTCCAATGTGGACTTCGCCATCCACGTTCTGTGCGACCGGGGCGGCTTCACCTCGCCACCGCCCGGCCCGCACGACCTTACGCTGTCGTACCTGCCGCTGTGTCACGTCGCGGAGCGCATCTTCACGGTGTGGTTCAACGCGGGGGCCGGTGTGCAGGTCCACTTCGGCGAGTCGATCGCCACGGTGCAGGCCGACCTGCGCGAGGTGCAGCCCACGATCCTGTTCGGGGTGCCGCGGATCTGGGAGAAGATGCTGGCCGGCATCATGATCAGGCTGGCCGGCGCGGCGCCGCTGAAGCGGGTGCACGCCCGGCTGTGGCTCGCGGTCGCCGGCTGGATCGGCAGCCGGCTGGTGGCCCGGGGCGGGCGTCACTCCGCGCTGACCCGCCTGGTGTACGCGCTCGGCTGGGTCTTCTTCTACCGCGCGCTGCGCGAGCGCATCGGGGTGCGCCGGGTCCGCTACGCCGCCTCCGGCGCTGCTCCCATCGCACCAGACGTGCTGCGGTTCTTCATGGGCATCGGGGTACCGATGCACGAGGTGTACGGCATGACCGAGAACACCGCGGTGGCCACCGGCAACCGGCCGGGCCGGGTGCGGCTGGGCACGGTCGGCGAGCCGCACCAGGGGGTCGAGCTGAGGATCGATCCGGACACCGGGGAGATCCTCACCCGCCACCCCGGTGTCTTCGTCGGGTACTTCCGGGACCCCGAGGCGACCGCGCGGGCCAAGGAGCCGGACGGCTGGCTGCACACCGGCGATGTCGGCGAGTGGGTCGAGGGTACCCACGTGAAGATCACCGACCGGGCGAAGGACATCATCATCACCTCGGGCGGCAAGAACATCGCGCCGAGCGAGCTGGAGAACAGGCTCAAGACCTCGCCGTACGTCAAGGAGGCGATCGTCATCGGCGACCGGCGCCCCTACGTCAGCGCGCTCATCGGCATCGAGCTGGACACGGTGGGCGAGTGGGCGGGGCGGCGCGGTATCCCGTACACCACGTACCGCGACCTGTCCGAGAAGCCGGACGTCGTGGCGCTCATCACGTCCATTGTGGACGGAGTCAACGCGCGGCTGGCCCCGCCCGAGCAGATCAAGAAGTTCCGGATGCTGACCAAGGAGCTGGACCACGAGGACGGCGAGCTGACCGCCACGCAGAAGGTGAAGCGGGCGGCCATCGCCAAGCTCTTCGCCGACCAGGTCGAGGAGATGTACCGCCGATGAGGGCCTTCGCCGAGAGCGTGATCCGGGGCCTGGGCTCGGGAAGCGTCTACGCGCTGCTCGCCCTCGGCTTCGTCATCATCTACAAGGCGACCAGGGTGATCAGCTTCGCGCAGCCGGCGTTCATGATGGCCGGCGCGGTACTGGTCACCTATCTCGTCGGTCCGCTCGGTTTCTGGCTGGCCCTGCCGCTGGCCGCGGTGCTGACCGGCGCCGGCGCCCTCGGCGTGGAGCGGGTCGCGGTACGGCCGATGGTGGGCAAGCCGGCGTTCGCGGTCGCGATCATCACGCTCGGCATCGACGTGGTGATCCGGGTGGTCGTCAATGCGTTCATCGGTCTGGACGTGCGCCACGTCGGCGACCCGTGGGGCCTGGCCACCAGCCGGATCCTCGGGTTGCAGGTGCAGCAGCGGCACGCCGCGATGCTCGTCACGGCGACGGTGCTGGTGGTGGCCCTGTTCGCGTTCTTCCGGTACACCCGGATGGGTCTGGCCATGCGGGCCACCTCGGAGGACCAGGAGGCCGCGCTCGCGCAGGGCATCTCGGTCGGTACCGTGTTCGCGCTGTCGTGGGCGCTGGCCGGAGCGCTGGCCGCGGTGGCCGGTACCTTCACCGCGACCGGCGCTAGCGTCAACGAACAGCTCTGGCTGACCGCGCTGACCGCGCTGCCGGTCATCATCCTGGGCGGCCTGGACTCGCTGCCCGGCGCGGTGGTGGGCGGCCTCATCGTCGGCGTCGTCCAGGAGCTGGTCGCCACCTACCAGCTCCACGCGCCCTGGCTCGGCGGCAACATCTCGGTGGTCTCGCCGTACGTGGTGATGCTCGTCGTCCTGCTGGTGCGCCCGTACGGGCTGTTCGGCACACGGGAGGTGGAGCGGGTATGAGGGGCCGGCCACTGCTACGCACCGGGTACGGCGAGGACCTCGCGCTGTTCGACACGACGAGCAAGCGGGTCGCGGTCGGGGCGCTCGCGCTCGTGGCGCTGGCACTGCCGTGGCTCTTCGAGGACGAGGTCCTCCAGCTTCTGGCCACCGCCTGCGTGGCCGCCATCGGAGCCATCGGGCTCAACCTGGTCACCGGGTACGCCGGGCAGGTGTCCCTCGGCCACGCGTTCTTCCTGGCGATCGGCGCCTACACGGCCGCGGCGATCTCCGGTGACCCGGCCGGGCGCACGATCGGCTTCGGAGTGACCAACCTGCTCCTGTGGCTGCCCGCGGCCGGGCTGGTGGCGGCGCTGGCCGGTGTGGTCGTGGCGCCGCTGGCGACCCGGCTGCGCGGGCTGTACCTCGCGATCGTCACGCTTGGCCTGGTGTTCATCGGTAGCTACGTCTTCGAGGAGTGGGACACGCTGACCGGCGGCCCGGGCGTCGGCCGGCCGGCCGCGACCCCCGCACTGTTCGGCTACCGGTTCGACGAGACCGACTCGTTCGCCACCCGCGACCAGAAGCTGTACCTGCTGATGCTGGTACTGCTGATGATTTTCGCGCTCGCGGCGCGCAACGTGGCGCGCTCCAAGGTGGGCCGGGCATTCACGGCGATCCGCGACCGGGACATTGCCGCCGGGGTGATCGGGGTCGACCTGGCCCGGTACAAGACGATCGCGTTCGCCATCTCCTCGTTCTACGCCGGCTGCGCCGGGGCCCTGCTCTACACGGTCAGTGGCTTCTTCGACCCCGGCTCGTTCAACCTGCTGCTGTCCGTGCAGTACATCGCGATGGTGCTGATCGGCGGGGCCGGTTCCATCTCCGGCTCGATCATGGGCGCCTTCTTCATCATCCTGCTGCCCCGGCTCACCCGTGAGGTGCCCAGCTTCGTGCCCTTCATCAGCCCCTCACCCACCGAGACACCCAACGCGTACCAGCTCGAGACGGTGCTGTACGGGGTGCTGATCATCCTGTTCCTGATCTTCGAGCCGCGCGGACTGTTCGGTGTCTGGACCCGGGTCCGCAACTACTGGAAGGCCTGGCCGTTTTCCTACTAGTCACCGAGGAGGCCTCAATGCGGAGGCTGGGATCGCTCACCCTCGTCGCGCTGCTCGTGCTGGCCGGTGCCGCCGGCTGCCGAGGCGGCACCAGTACCGGTGGCACCGCCGCGGGCCCACGCACCGATGTCGGGGTCACCAAGGAGGCGTGCCCCAACGCGGTCAACAAGAACCATGGATGCATCTATCTCGGCAGCATCTCCGACCTCACGGTCGGTCCGTTCCACGCGCTCGCCGTGCCGATCACCGAGGCACAGAAGGAGTTCTGGGAAAGGGTGAACAAGGCCGGCGGCATCGGCGGGTACGACATCGACGTCACCACCTATGTCCGGGACAACAAGTACAACCCGGAGGTACACAACCAGGTGTACCAGGAGATCAAGGGCAAGGTCCTGGCGCTGGCCCAGACGCTCGGGTCACCGACGACCGCCGCCATCATCAACGACCTGAGGACCAACAAGATCGTGGCCGCGCCGGCGTCGTGGACGTCCGCGTGGGCCTTCGAGGACGTCATCATCGAGTCCGGTGCCAACTACTGCATCGAGTCCATGAACGCGATCGACTACGCCATGGACACGTTCAGCCCGAAGAGCGTCATGGCGGTGCACTACGCCGGTGACTACGGCGACGACGCGGCGGCCGGCGCGAAGCTGGGCGCCCAGGCCCGGGGACTGAAGTTCAGCAACGTCAAGACCGACGCCGGCCAGGAGAAGCAGGCGGGCGCGATCACTGCGATCCTCACCGAGAAGCCCGACCTGGTCATCATCACGACCGGCCCGGCGGAGACGGCCGCGATCGTCGGTGGGGCCGCACAGCGCGGATACACCGGCAAGTTCATCGGTACCAGCCCGACCTGGAACCCGGGGCTGTTGGCCAGCGCGGCGGCGCCCGCGCTCACGGCGCTGTACCTGCAGAGCGCGCCGTGGAACGCCTGGGGCACCGACAGCCCTGGGCACAAGGCGATGCGCGAGGCGGTCGGCTCCGGCGTCACCCCGAACGACGGCTACACCTCCGGCTGGGTGTGGTCGTACGCGCTGAAGGCCGCGCTGGAGAAGGCGGCCAAGGATGGCGACCTCACCCGCGAGGGTCTGCTCAAGGCGGTCAAGTCACTGTCCTCTGTGGACTATGAAGGGATGCTGCCGGCCGGCGCGGGCAACTACGCCGCGGGTCCAGACGCCGGGATGGTACGGCTGACCGCGATCTACAAGCCGGACAAGAGCGCACCGACCGGCGTCTCGCAGGTCAAGGACCTCTTCGTCGGTCCGACGGCCAAGGCGTACAAGCTCGACAAGCCCTGCTTCCAGAAGCTGTAGCCCGACCGGGTACGCCGAAGAGTTCGGCGTGCCGGTCGTGGACGTGATGGCCGGGCTGTGTGGGCAGCCCGGCCATCGCGCGGGGTCTCCTGGTGCCCTCCCTGGTCACCTGGTCAACCGAGACCGGTGCACGCTCGGCCGGCCGATCGGAGCGGCACGGGCTACCACCGGCGCGCGATTCGTCGGTACCTCCTGGCGGTATTTCGGCCGAATGGCGGGAGTCACCGGCGCGGTCTGCACTAGCATCGGCGAATCGTCGGCCGAGGGTAACGACTACTGCCCGCACCCACTCGAGGATCAGTGTGAGTACCGTCGAGCAGCGCCGGAGGCGAGTACGGCTGCCTTTGGCGATGGTCGGCCGGTCGGTTCGCGTCCGGCTGCGGCCGCGCATCTGGCACAAGCTCGCCGTCATCGGCCTGGCTTTCATGCTGCCGCTGACGGTTTCGGGCTATCTGCTGGCTAACGAGAACGGTCGACGGATCGCGTTCTCGCAGGACGAGCTGCGCGGGCTGGAGTATCTGCGGCCGCTCGGTACGCTGTTGGTCGATCTTGGCCAGCACAAGACGCTGAGCTGGCAGGTGCTTTCCGGGGATCGCCCGGTTGCACAACAGAGGGAGTACGAGGCGCGCGTCGATTCTCGGCCGAGGTGACCCATGCCCACCCCGAAGGGATCGCCGGCGGCGTCGTCGTCGCGGTCGTCGCCGCGCACGCCGCGGCCGCCGTTCCTCATCGACGGGCAGGTCCAGCGCGGCGTCGCCCGGGCCCGGCGGCTGCTCGGCCGATCCGTCGCCGAGGCGGCGTACGAGTTGGGCAACGGTGCACGGGTCACCGCGCAGGACACCGTGCCCTTCGCGGTGTCGGCCGCCGCCACCTTCCTGCACGACTACCCCGCCGCCCTGACCGCCTGCGTGCAGGCCGCCGGCGACGTCGACACCACCGGCCGCGATCGTCGGCGGTATCGTCGCCGCGTACGTCGGGGTGGGCAACCATGCCGGTGTCCGTGGCATCCCACCCGACTGGCTCAACCGACGCGAACCGCCGCCAACGTGGGCCGGGAGCGCGCGCCGGTAGAGGGTGCGTGCGGCACCGCAGGCTCGTACCGGTGCTTGGCAGTGGCGCTGGTCATTGGCGGTGCACCGACCAGAGGTCGGTGTCGCAGGTGATGCAGAGGATCCGGCACCAGCCGATGGCGCAGTCCTCGACGGCGAGCTGGTGGCTGCGGTGGGCTTCGATGAGGACGACCTGGTCGTCGTCGACGCGGAGGCGGATGTCGTTGCGCCAGGTGTGCCAGGGGAAAGGGATCCAGCCGGTGATGATGGTGATCTTCACGGTGCCGTAGTCGACTTTGTTCGCTCATGGTGTCCGTCCTGCCATGGGGGCGTGTGACCGCTGGTTCGAGCTGCCCGATGAGGATCTGGCCACCGGCTGTGCCCGGATCTGATCTCCATGTCCGGGCTTCGACGGGTGGCGAGAGTTGTAGAACGGTTGAGGTGCGGTTCATTTCAGCCGTTGGCGTTCGGCCCAGCCGACGGTTCTCTCGCCGGGCTACGGCACCCGGCCACGCTGTGTGAAGCTGATCAACGTGGGTGCCGGCGGCGGATGCGCGGATCTGCCGATGTGCGGACGGTTAGGACGTCACGAAAGCGCAGGGCGACGCGGAGGCGGTGCGAGCGCGTCGCGGGCAGCGACTTCATCTATGCGGGATGAAGCGACCGCTGTCCGGGTGTTCCGAGGATTGCTTGCAACCTTCATCGGAAGGAGCACCATGAACAAGCCGACGACCGATGCCCCGCCGATCGTGTTGATCCACGGGCTCTGGATGACCGCCCGAAGCTGGGACCGCTGGGTGGAGTACTACCGGGCGAAGGGACATGAGGTCATCGTGCCGACGTACCCAGGATTCGAGATCGAGGTCGAGGCGCTGCGGGAAAAGCCCGAGGTCATCGCCGAGGCGTCCGTGCCCGCAACGGTCGAACATCTCAGCGAGGTGGTCGAGCGCCTGGACCGTTCGCCGATCATCATGGGCCACTCCTTCGGCGGGACCTTCACCCAACTCCTAGTCAACCGCGGGT
>WNFV01005005.1_pt1 | contig 27708 bp, 24 predicted proteins | sample 5400101 | NCBI WGS metagenome assembly WNFV01 (sample SAMN13153361, study PRJNA577476) | soil metagenome | isolation source: 115 cm soil or saprolite under grassland replicate 1 | place: USA:California | collected 2016-06-15
ACGGGATCACGGCCGTGATCGAGGCGCTGAAGGGACACCCGCTGTTCGGCCACGTGACGCTCACCCGCTCGGAGCGCTCGCCGATCGCCGAGGTCGTCACCGACCTGCTCGAGGACATCCACCATTAGTCGGACCGTCTAATTTTGACCACGTAGCGTCCGATTTGCCGTGCCTGAGAGGTCTGTGGTTCAACCGTGCGTGATTACCGAGATGGCCCGTGAGGATCGCCACCTTTGTCACCCCGGGGCTGCACGGCCGTTGGTAAGTACGAGAAGGTGGCCTGCTGTGGGTCGCGCCATGCACCTTTGCGCCCACCGACCTGTCCCCGACGAAGGGTAAGCGCGTGAGTCGGAGTTGGATCCGAGTCAGCCTTCGCGTCTTTTCTGTCTTTCTGTTAGTTGCCGGTCTGGTGGCCGGCGTCTACATCGGGGTGACCCGTCACGCGGCAGACGCCGCCGCGGACCGGACGGCAAAGGCGTCAGCCCACGAGCGCGCGCTCGACGCCCTCGACCGGGTGTCGCGGGACGCGAGCCGTACCGCGCGGGACTACAAGCTCCGCGGCGACGCCGCGGACCGCGCCAAGCGGAAGGCCGACGCGGCCGGCAAGGACGCCGCGGACCGGGCCGCAGCCGCCGACAAGAGCGTGGCCAAGAAGAAGCCCTCGGGCTCCCCGCCGGTGGGACCGATCCCAGCGTCCTGCAAGGGGTACAGCGGCAACAAGGCGATCGGCTGCAAACTGATGCTCGACTGGGGTTTCGGGCTCGACCAGATGCCCTGCCTGGAGAACATCTGGGACAAGGAAAGCGGCTGGAACGAGCACGCCCAGAACTCCTCCAGCGGTGCGTACGGCATTCCGCAGGCGCTGCCCGGCGACAAGATGGCCGAGTACGGCGACGACTGGCGGGACAACCCGGCCACCCAGATCAAGTGGGGTCTCGACTACATCAAGGGCCGGTACAACAATCCCTGCGGCGCCTGGAGCAACTGGCAGGAGAACGGCTGGTACTAGTCGCCGATCAGGCTGCCTGGCCTGAGGCGGGTGCTGGTGCGTTTGGGCTGATTCCTGGTACGAAGTAATCGTGACCAAGCCCCGCACACACAGCACCCGGCTCGAGGTCGACGTCGCGATCGTCGGCGCGGGCCCGACCGGCCTGTTCGCGGCGTACTACGCGGGCTTCCGGGGGTTGTCGACCGCGCTGATCGACGCACTGCCGGAGCCGGGTGGCCAGGTCACCGCGATGTACCCGGAGAAGCTGATCTACGACGTGGCGGGCTTCCCGGCGGTCAAGGGACGCGAGCTGGTCGCCAACCTGGTCGAGCAGGCGGCTCCGTACCACCCGCAGTACTTCCTGGGGGAGCGCGCCGAGACGCTGGAGTACGAGGCCGACGACAAGCCGACCCTGAAGCTGGACAGCGGCGCCACGATCCACTGCGGCGCGATCCTGGTGACCGGCGGCATGGGGAGCTTCACGTCCCGGCCGTTGCCCGCGGCGGACGAGTTCAAGGGCCGGGGCGTCGTGTACTTCGTACCGGCGTTGGACGCTCATCGGGGCGAGGACGTCGTGGTGGTCGGCGGTGGCGACTCGGCGTTCGACTGGGCGCTCGCGCTGCACCCGATCGCGAAGCAGGTCACCCTGGTGCACCGGCGCGAGAAGTTCCGCGCCCACGCCGCCACGGTGGAGCGGGTACGGGAGCTCGGCGTACCGATCGTCGTCAATGCGGAGGTCACGAAGATCCTGGGTGACGGCCGGGTGGAGGGCGCCGAGATCGTGGTACGCGGCGAGGAGCCGAGGATCGTACCGGCCGACACCATCGTGGCCGCGCTCGGGTTCACGGCGGATCTGGGGCCGCTCGCCGACTGGGGCTTCGAGATCGACAAGCGCCACATCAAGGCGGACACCACGATGGCCACCAACCTGCCCCGGGTTTTCGCCGCCGGCGACATCTGCGACTACCCCGGCAAGGTACGCCTGATCGCGGTCGGGTTCGGCGAGGCCGCCACCGCGGTGAACAACGCAGCCGTGGTGATCGACCCCGACGCCCACCTGTTCCCGGGCCACTCCTCCAACGCGGGTTGAGTCGGGGTCACTCGACCGGCAGCGGCGCGCCGTCGAAGTCGACCACGGAGTAGCGGCGCAGCTTCTCCAACCGGTGGTACGAGTCGATCACCCGGATCGTGCCGCTCTTGGAACGCATCACGATCGACTGGGTGGTGGCGCCGCCCGAGCGGTAGTGCACCCCGCGTACCAGGTTGCCGTCGGTGACCCCGGTGGCGCAGAAGAAGATGCTGTCGCCGGAGACCAGGTCGTCGGTGGTGAGCACCCGGTCCAGGTCGTGGCCGGCGTCGATCGCCTTCTGCCGCTCGGCGTCGTCGCGGGGCCACAGCCGCGCCTGGATCGCGCCGCCCATGCACTTCAGCGCGCAGGCGGCGATGATGCCCTCCGGCGTACCCCCGATTCCCATGAGTACGTCGACGCCGCTGGTCTCGCGGGCGGCGCTGATGGCGCCGGCCACGTCACCGTCGGAGATGAACGCGATCCGCGCGCCGGCGTCGCGTACGTCGGCGACCAACTGTGAATGGCGCGGCCGGTCCAGGATGCAGACCGTGACGTCGGAGATGGCGGAGCGTTTCGCGTCCGCGATGCGGCGCAGGTTCTCCGCCACGGGCGCGGTGATGTCGATGGCGTCCACGCAGTCGGGGCCGACCGCGAGTTTCTCCATGTAGAACACCGCGGACGGGTCGAACATCGCGCCGCGCTCGGTGACCGCGAGCACGGCGATCGCGTTCGGCATGCCCTTGCTCATCAGGGTGGTGCCGTCGATCGGGTCGACCGCGACGTCCACCTCGGCGCCGCTGCCGTCGCCGACCTGTTCGCCGTTGTAGAGCATCGGCGCGTGGTCCTTCTCGCCCTCGCCGATCACCACCACGCCGCGCATCGGCACCGAGTTGATCAGTAACCGCATCGCGTCGACGGCGGCCTGGTCGCCGCCCTCCTTGTCGCCCCGGCCGACCCAGCGGCCGGCGGCCATCGCGGCTGCCTCGGTGACTCGTACCAGATCCAGTGCCAGGTTGCGGTCGAGGTCCTCGGTCTGGCGTACGTCCGGGGCGGTGGACTGTTCGGCGGGGGTCATCGTGGGCCTCCTACGCGCACAGACATCGGCGAGACGACGGGCTCCTCGAATCTTGGCAGACCTCGCGACTGCCCCGACATCGGGGTACGGGACCATATTGACGTGACCAACCCGGCCATCGCTCAAACCAGAACCGGTCGGCGGCCCCGCGACATGGTGCTGTCGATGCTCGTACTGCTCGTCCCGATTGCCTTGATCGTGGGACTGTTCCAGTTCCTCGGCGGCGATCGCGAGGTGAACGTGGTGGATCCCGCACCGGCCGTCGCCGAGGCCCGGCAGGCCGGCCTGGCGGTCGCCCCGCCCCATGGGCTGCCGAGCGGCTGGCGCCCGACCAGCGCGGTGACCCGTGCCGCCCACGGCACCGTGACCCTGCGCATCGGGTACGTGAGCCCCAGCGGCGGTTTCGTCCAGTTGATCGAGAGCAACGCGGACGCCGAGCCGTTGCTGCGGGACGAGCTGGACGGCGGGACCCGCCCGAGCGGCACCGAGCGGATCGGCGGCCGGTCGTGGCAGGCGTACCCGGGGCGGGAGAAGGAACGGGCGCTGGTGCTGCTAGAGCCGCAGCGCACCATCGTGGTGCTCGGCCAGGCTCCGCACAACGAACTCGCCGCCCTGGCCCGCTCGCTGCAGCTCTGAAGCCGGGGGTTCGGGTCTGAGGCGGTTCGGTCCGGGGGTCGAGCCCGGGGTCAGTCGATCAGGCGGCGGCGCATGTGGCGGGCGGCCAGCAGCCACATCAGTCCGACGAAGATCAGCAGGGCGGTGACGTGCCACAGGTCGGCCGGTCGCCAGGAGACGAACACGGAGTGGCGTACCAGTTCGACGCAGTGGTAGAGCGGGTTGAACTGGCTCGCGACCTGGGCGAACCCCGGCAGGGTATCGACCGGGAAGAACGTACCGGCGACCAGGAACAGCGGGGTCAGCAGCGCCGAGATCACGTAGTTGAACGAGTCGATCCCGGGCACGATCGCGCTCATCCAGATCCCGAACAGCCCGAACCCGCAACCGGTCACCACGCCGATCAGCGGCACCAGCAGCATCCCCGGGCTGGGCCGCAGGCCGAAGCCGATCGCGACCAGCATCGGGGCGCAGCCGTACACCCCGGATTTGAGGCCGATCCACAGGCCCTCGCCGGTCACCAGCTCGTGGGTGTCGACCGGCGTGGCAAGCATCGCGTCGTACGTCTTCTGGTAGACCCGCCGGATGAAGCTCTGGAACATCCCCGCGAAGGCCGAGCTGAACAGCACCGCCGTCGCGACGATCCCGGTGCCGAGGAACTCGATGTAGTCGTACCCGCCGACGACGGCGACCAGGGAGCCGAAGCCGAATCCGAAGGCGAGCAGGTAGATCGTCGGCTCCACCACCGCCGAGAACGTGGTCGACGCCCAGTACCGCCGGAAGATCGTACGGTCGTGGAACAGTACGCCGGCCAGCGCGCTCGGCTCGATCCAGCGCAGCCGGCGGGTGGGCGGCCTCGCGGTGTCGGACAGCACGGTCATTCCACGGACTCCCCGGTGAGGGTCACGAACACGTCTTCGAGGTTGGCGGTACGGCGTACCCCGCCGTCGCCCAGGGCCGCGGCGAGCGAGGCCGGGAGGTCCTCGGCGCGCAGCACCGACACGCTCGGGCCGGCGCGCCGGGTGGTCATCCCCGCCTGCCGCGCCAGCTGCTCCACCTCAGCGAGCCGATCGGGTCCGCCGAAGTATTCGAGAGCGGTGTCGCCGGCGTGCTCGCTGATCAGCTTGGCGGGCGCGCCACGGGCGACCACCGTGCCGTGGCTCATCATCGCCACGTCGTCGGCGAGCCGCTCCGCCTCCTCGATGTAGTGCGTCGACATCAGTACGGTGACGCCCTGCGCGCGCAGCGCGTCGATCAATGACCACAGTTGCTGGCGTACCTGGGGGTCGAGGCCGACGGTCGGCTCGTCGAGCAGCACCAGTCTGGGTTGGTGCACCAGGCCGCGGGCGATCAGCAGCCGGCGGCGCATCCCACCGGAGAGGTTGTCGACCTGGGTGTCGGCCCGGTCGGCGAGCTGGGAGATCCGCAGCGCCCGCTCGACCGCGGCGGCACGCTCCCGGCGCGGCACCCGGTAGAGCCTCGCGAAGACCTCCAGGTTGGCTTGCACCGACAGCTCGGCGTCGAGGTTGTCCTGCTGCGGCACCACGCCCATCTGCGCCCGCGCCTGCTTGCTCTGCGCCGGCACGGGGAACCCGAGCACCTCGATCTCGCCCGAGTCGGCGATCGCCTGGGCGGTCAGCAGTCGCATCGTGGTCGACTTGCCGGCGCCGTTGGGCCCGACCATGCCCATGCAGATCCCCGCCGGTACGTCGAGATCGAGCCCGTCGACCGCGATGATCGCGCCGAACCGCTTCGTCGCACCCCGGATGCTGATCGCCAGCTGCGCGCCGTCCACCCCACGGACGGTACGGCGGACGTACGACATCCGGCCACCGGATTGCGATCAGAGCAGTCACGCAGTGGCCTCCTGGTGCGGCGCGGCTACTCGGGTGGTTGGTCGCCTCGGCGGGCGGCGCGGGCGGCGTCCAGGCGGTCGCGGGCGCCGTCGAGTCTGGTCTGGCAGATGTCGGCCAGCGCCTCGCCCCGCTCCCACAGAGCCAGCGACTCCTCCAGGGTGGCGCCGCCGGCCTCCAGCTTCTCCACCACGGCGGCCAGCTCCGCGCGCGCCTGCTCGTAACTCAGGTCTTCACTCATCGGCGTACCTCGGCTTCAGGGTTTGTGGAGTTCGGTTGCCTGGGGTCGGTTGTGGTGGCGGTCAGGACGCCTTCGGCCAGGCGGATGTGCAGGGGGTCGCCGGGGGTGACGTCGGTGGGGGAGCGTACGACGGTGGCGTCGGGGCGTTGGACGATGGCGTACCCACGGTTGAGGGTTGACTGGGGGGAGAGGGCGCGTAGGCGCGCGGCAGTGTGGGTGAGGTCCGCGGCGGCCGCGTCGAGGCGGTGGCGCAGGCAGCGGTCCGCGCGCTCCCGCAGGGCCAGGATCTGCTCGGCGTGGCGGTCCAGCACCGTGGCCGGCCGGGACAGGGCGGGGCGGGTACGGAGGCCGTCCAGCCGGTGCTGCTCGGACTCGAGGCGGTGTTCCACGGCGCGGTCCAGCCGCCGCCGGGCGAGGCTGATCAGCCGGCCCTCCTCGACCAGGTCCGGCACGATCCGCTTCGCCGCGTCGGTGGGGGTCGAGGCCCGTACGTCGGCGACGAAGTCGACCAGCGGCGCGTCCGTCTCGTGGCCGATCGCGCTGACCACCGGGGTACGGCAGGCGTACACGGCGCGGCACAGCGCCTCGTCGGAGAACGGCAGCAGGTCCTCCACGCTGCCGCCGCCGCGGGCGAGCACGATGACGTCCACCTCGGGATCGCGGTCCAGCGCGGTCAGCGCCTCGATCATCGCCGGCACCGCGGTCGGGCCCTGCACCGGCGTGTTGAGCACCCGGAACGCGACGGCGGGCCAGCGGTTGCGCGCGTTGGTGACCACGTCGCGTTCGGCGGCGCTGGCCCGCCCGGTGACCAGGCCCACCCGCGCCGGCAGGAACGGAAGTCGCCGCTTCAACGCGGGGTCGAACAGGCCCTCCGCGTCCAGCAGCTTCTTGAGCCGTTCCAGGCGGGCCAGCAGCTCGCCGAGCCCGACGTGACGCAGTTGGTCGGCGCGCAGCGACAGGGTGCCGCGGCCCGCGTAGAACTCCGGCTTGGCGTGCGCGACGACACGCGAGCCTTCGCGCAGCGGCGGGTCGCAGCCGTCGTACACGTCACCGAAGGTGGTCACCTGCAGGCTGATGTCCGCGGACGGGTCCCGCAGCGTCAGGAACACCATGCTGCTGCCCGGCCTGCGGGTCACCTGGGCGACCTGGCCGTCGATCCACACCCAACCCAGCTTCGCGATCCACGAGCTGATCTTCTGGCTCACCACCCGTACCGGCCACGGTTCCTCTGCACTGGTACGGGGGACAGGCTCGGCCACGGTGGCCAGCCTACGGGCGGGGTGGGACTCAGAGCGTGAGGCGGGCGGCGTACAGCCGGTCGTAGTGGGGCTGGCACGCCTCGGCGGTGCGTGCCGGTTCGCCGGTCAGCCGCGGCTCACGCGGCCGGTACGGTTCGAACCCGGTGGACCGCCACACCGCGTCGTACCAGTACGGCGCCCACACGCCGTCCGAGTCGCGCCGCCCCGCCGGCCAGGACAGCATCCGATCCGTGAACGCGATCCCGGTCAGGTCGCACAGCGCCCGCAGGTGGCCCTCGGGATCGCGGAGGAAGTCGGCGGCGTCGACCACCGGCGGCGGGCTGCCGGCGGCGGTGAGCTCGTCGTACAGGGTGATCTGCTGCGGCAGGCCGATGTCTTCGGGGGTCACGGTGGCGCGGGACTTCACGTACGAGGCGACCACCTCGCGGGGGTCGCGGATCAGCAGTACGTTGTGCAGCTTTCCGATCCAGTCGTACGTGATGTGCGGCAGCAGGTGGTGGGTCATGTGCTTCTGGTAGAACACGGCCGCCCCGTCGCCCGGCGTCCCTTCGGTGAGCCAGTCGGCGACCCGGCGCCAGTCGGTGTCGCCCGCGGCGATCACCTCCTCCCGCGCCGGGTGGTCCAGCTGCGTCACCGACAGGTAGTGGGCGTACAGCGGCTCGTCGACCACGAAGCAGTCGCCCCGGTGCTCCCAGGAGCGCATCAAGGCGGTCGAGATGTTGCGCGGCCCGGACCACATCGCGACCCGGATCACCGCTCGCCTCCGTGGTTCGCCTCGGCCGCCGCGACGTCACGGTCGACCAGGTCGGCGTAGCGCTCCCGCAGCCGCCGGGTCATCGGGCCGGGGGCCATCGGGCGGCCGTCGATCTCGCGTACCGGCACGATGCCGGCGAAGGTGCCGGTCACGAACGCTTCCTGCGCGCCGTACACGTCGGTGAGACTGAAACTCTTCTGGTACGCGGGGATCCCCGCCTCCTCGCACACCCGCAGTACGTTGCCGCGGGTGATCCCGCCGAGGCAGAACTGTCCCGACGATGTCCACACCTCGCCGCGCCGCACGATGAAGAAGTGGGTCGAGTTGCAGGTCGCGACGAAGCCGTGCGGATCGAGCATCAACGCCTCGTCCGCCCCCGCGGTGTACGCCTGGATGCACGCGGTGATGTCGTTGAGCTTGCTGTGCGCGTTCAGCTTCGGGTCGAGTACGTCCGGGTAGCCGCGGCGTACGTGCACCGTGAACAGCGTGATGCCGCGCTCTGCGGCCTCCGGTGACGGGGTCTTGTGCTCCGCGATGATCACCACCGTCGCCGGCCCCACCGTCACCCGCGGATCCTGGTACGGCGTCCGCTTCACCCCCCGGGTCACCATCAGCCGTACGTGGACGCCGTCGGTCATCTCGTTGGCCCGCAGCGTGGCGTAGATCGCCTCGGTGAGGGCGGCACGGTCCATGCCGATGTCCAGCGCGATCGCGGTGGCGCCCTCGTACAGCCGGTCCAGGTGGGCGTCGAGGAACGCGGGGTGGCCGCGGTGGATCCGCAGCCCCTCCCAGACCCCGTCACCGAGTACGAACCCCGAGTCGAACACCGACACCACCGCCTCGGCGCGGGGTTTCAGCTCCCCGTTCACCCAGATCAGGATGTCGTCGTTTCGGGCGTCTTCAGGATGGTCGTGAACGCCGTGGGACATCGTCGTCCTCCCGTCGCTGAGGCTGCGTCCGGATGCCGGGCGCCGGCGCACATGCTATGCGCCGCCGACCGCCAGCGCGGCGAGGACGCCACTTCGGCAGCAACTGCTGCGCGCGGTGGTGCTGGGTCTGGGCGTTATGGGCGCCGGGCGTGGCGAAGGTCTCACCACGAGCGGGGCGGTGGGCTCGGTGGTGGCGGTCCGGAGGCAGTCGGGCACGGGCGCACGTACCATGGCGGCTGTGTCTGACACCGCGGAGACCGTGACCGGCGCGGGCGCCCGTAAGCGGGTGCTGCTCGCGAAGCCGCGTGGCTACTGCGCCGGGGTGGACCGCGCCGTCGAGGTGGTGGAGAAGGCCCTCGACCTGTACGGCGCGCCGATCTACGTACGGAAGCAGATCGTGCACAACCGGCACGTGGTGGAGACCCTCACCGCGCGGGGCGCGATCTTCGTGGAGGAGAACGAGGAGGTCCCCGAAGGGGCGACCGTCGTCTTCTCCGCACACGGCGTGGCCCCCGAGGTGTACGAACAGGCCCGCGAACGCAACCTGAAGGCGATCGACGCGACGTGTCCCCTGGTCACGAAGGTGCACCAGGAGGCGAAACGCTTCGCCAACGACGGGTACGACATCGTCCTGATCGGCCACGAGGGCCACGAGGAAGTCATCGGCACGATGGGCGAGGCGCCGGCCAGCATCCAGCTCGTGGACGGGCCGGACGAGGCCGAGAAGATCCAGGTCAAGGACCCGTCGAAGGTGGTGTGGCTGTCGCAGACCACGCTGTCGGTGGACGAGACCATGGAGACCGTCGACCGGCTGAAGCAGAAGCTTCCGTTGCTGCAGGCGCCTCCCAGCGACGACATCTGCTATGCCACCCAGAACCGGCAGCTGGCGGTCAAGGACATCGCGTCGCGGTGCGACGTGGTGATCGTGGTCGGCTCGGTGAACTCCTCGAACTCGCAGCGGCTGCGCGAGGTGGCGGTCGACGCCGGGGCGCGGGCCGCGTACCTCGTGGACTTCGATCATGAGATTTCCGAGGAGTGGCTGGAGGGCGCGACCACGGTGGGGCTGACCTCGGGCGCGTCGGTGCCCGAGGCGCTGGTGGAGCAGGTGCTGGCGTGGCTCGCCGAGCGCGGCTTCACCGACGTCGAAGAGGTCACCACCGCCGAGGAGCGCCTCACCTTCGCACTCCCACCGGAGCTCCGCCGCGACCTCAAAGCCGCCGCCCGCTCCTGACGAGCCCCCGCCGATCTTGGAGAGTTACCGGGCTGTGTGCCCGATGACTCTCCAAGATCGCGAATGGCTCGGTCAGATGTTGAGGTCGGTGCGTAGTGCTTTGGCCAGGACCTGTTGCTGGTAGTAGACCGGGCCGCCCTGGTCGGACGTCACGGCCGACGGGTAGTGGGTGGAGACGAAGAAGCCGTACACCGTGGTGCCGGAGACGGCCAGGCCGAAGTAGTCGCCGATGAACGACCGGACCAGGCACGGGTTGTGGTGCGACGCGCAGGCCATCTGGTCCAGTCCGTCGATGGTCTGCCCCGGCTGCTCCGGATCCCAGGTGAACTGGGTGAACCGTACGTTCCCGCCGGTCGGGACCGCGCCGGCGCCCGAGTCGGAGTACACCTGCAGCGTCACGTCGATGCAGAAGTTCGTACGCCCGACGTCCGCCGGCAGGATCGCCGGGTCGTCTGGGCACGCCTGCCGCCGGTCGTAGAACGCCACAGCGACCGCGCCGCCGGGGCCGGTCGCGATGCTCGGCTGGAACTGGTCGGTGGTGACGTCGGGGTCGTTGACCTGTGTCGGCGTCGACCACGTGGCCCCCGCGTTGGTCGACTGGGAGAAGTAGACGTCCATCTGGGTGCCGTCCCAGGCCTCCCAGGTCACGTACAGGTGGCCCGGGTAGTCCTCGCTCGCGGCGAAGTTCTGCAGGATGCCGTCCCGGAACCGGGTGTTCGGCAGGCAGCAGCCGTCGATCGTCCGGGCGTCCGCCACCTTCCGCCAGGGACCGAAGGTCGCGCCATCGTCGGTGGAGCGGGCCACGTAGATCGTCTTGGTGCCGGCGGTGGCGGGCGAGTTAGAGGCGATCGCCAGGTAGACGTCGCCGTTCGGGTCGACGGACGGGTACACGTACTCGTTGGTGGGGCCGGTCTGGTTGGGCCTGGTGACGGTGGCCCGCTTGGTGAAGGTCTGCCCACGGTCCTTGGAGACCGCCAGGTTGATCTTCGTGGTGCTGCCGTTGTAGACGGCCCACGCGGCGTACACGTGGTCCTGGTACCTGTTGCCGGGGAAGTGGTTGACCGCGACCCACTGCTTGTCCTCGACGAAGCCGAACGACAGGCTCGACCAGTTCGGCGCGTGCTCCAGCGGCTCGCCGCCGTTGCCCTTCACCCAGTGCTGCCCCAGGTCGTCCGAGTACGAGATCGCGATGTTCGAGTTCGGGTGCAGGTTGGCCCAGAACGCGTTGAACGGCAGCGTCACCTGGTACGCCCGCCCCTTGGTGTCGAACGCGACGTTCGGGTCGGTGTTGTTGGTCCACGACGGCGGCATCGCCTGGGTGCCGGTGGAGACGCACTCGTACCCCTGGACGATGTTCGACCCGGCCGGCTCGCCGTTGAGGATCCGGTGCGAGCCGAGGTGGAAGTCGTAGAACGTGGAGTACTTCTCGAAGAACACCTTCGAGGTGCCGACCAGGTTCTCGGTGCCGGGCTGCACCGCGATCCACGACTCCGAGAGGTTGGAGTTGTAGTCGCCGAGGCGGCAGGTCCCGGGGGTGGGTGCGGTGGCACCGTCGGGTACGGGATAGCCGCCCGCCTCGAACGGCTCGCTGGCGACGGTGTTGGTGAACGGTACGGAGCTTCCCCACGGCGCGTCCGACGGTGCTGCGGACGCCGGCGCCGCGGCGGGTAGCACCGCGGCGGCGACACAGGCGGAGAAGGCGACGGCGAGTCCAGGATGCATGATCCGACCTCCGACGTTGGAGTGACGGCGTCCGGCTGACTCGCCCCCGCCGGATCAGCGGCTGCCCCTCACCTCATTTCGTACTCGGGTCCGCGGCCCGGCGGAAGGGGGAGATACCCGCGTCGTCGAGCCGGGCGCCGGTACGAGGGTCGAGCACCAGCCGTGACGTCTCGTCCAGCGCGATCAGGCTCTGCTGCTCGCTGGCGACCAGCTCGGGCGCCTGCAACTGCCTCGGCGCCGACTCCACCTGCTCCGGGGTGGGCTGTTCCTCGCCGGAGACCCCGAGGTCGGCGAACTTGCGGGCGGTCACCAGCACCCGGCTCTCCAACGACCCGACCGCCTTGTTGTACGAGGTCACCGCGGTGCCGAGCGCGCTGCCGAGCTTGCCGATGTGGCCACCCATGGTGGCCAGCCGGGAGTACAGCTCCTTGCCGAGGGTGTGCACCTCGGCGGCGTTGCGGGCCAGCGCCTCCTGCCGCCAGGCGTACGCCACCGTACGGAGCAGGGCGACCAGGGTGGCCGGGGTGGCGAGCACGATGTTGCGCCCGAACGCGTGCTCGAGCAGCGTCGGGTCCCGCTGCAGCGCCGCGTCCAGGAACGGATCCGCCGGTACGAACAGCACCACGAACTCGGGGGTCGGGTCGAACGCCGTCCAGTACTCCTTCGCGGCGAGCTGGTCGACGTGGCTTCTCAGGTGCCTGGCGTGCGCGTCCAGCTTCGCGACGCGGCTCGGCTCGTCACGGGCCTCCATCGCCTCCAGGTACGCCGAGAACGGGGCCTTCGCGTCGACCACCACCTGTTTGCCGCCCGCCAGCGACACCACCATGTCGGGACGCAGCACCCGGCCTTCGTACCCGGTGGTGACCTGTTCGGTGAAGTCGCAGTGCTCGAGCAGGCCGGCCGCCTCCACGATCCGGCGCAGCTGGTGCTCGCCCCACCGGCCACGCACCTGGGGCGCCCGCAGCGCGGAGACCAGCTGCCGGGTCTCGCTGCGCAACTGCTCGGACGTGTCCCGCATCTGGCCGACCTGGGTACGCAGGGACGCGTACGCGTCGATCCGGTCGCGCTCCAGCTCGGCGATCCGCTCCTCGTACCGCAGCAGAGACTGTTGCAACGGCGCGATCAGTTGGCCGACCGCGGTGCGCTGCTCGTTGCCGGCTTCGTGCGACAGCAGTCGCAGCGACTGCTCCAGCCGCGCCTCGCCGGCCCGGGTGGCGTCCAGGGTCGCGGCCAGCCGCGCGGTCTCGGTGCCGGCCCGCGACTGCGCGGCGAACCAGCCCAGCCCGACTCCGACGGCGAGGCAGATCAGCACCAGCAGGACGGTCGTCATGCCGTAAACCATGATCGGTGGGTACGACAAAAGCACGCCGCCCCGCCGGGACCCGAGGGGCCTATCCGCGGTCGCGGGACGACTCGATGCCGCGCAGCAGCAGGTCGAGCCCGAGTTCGAACCGGTCGTCGGCGTTGCCGTCCTGCATCATCGCGGCGATCCCGATCACGTGGGGAAACCGGTCGGCCGGCAGTGAGCCCAGGTAGTCCTGCATCGCCTTGCCGTCGGGTTTCGTGGTGGCCGCGTAGCTGGCGGACTCTTCGAGGGCGAACGCCTGGGCGTACAGGGAGAGGATGTCCCCGGTGGCTCCGGCGAGCGGTCCGCGTACCCCGCCGGCGTCCAGAATCGCCATGAACCCTTCGAGTACGACCACGAAGTTGGGGCCGACCGGCATCGGGCCGAAGGTGATCCGCGCGATGTCGCGATGCCGCAGCAGCAGGCCGCGCAGGTCCCGCGCGAAGTCCCTGATCTGTTCCTGCCAGCGGGCCGGGTCGGCGGGCGGCACCGTGAGCTCGCCGTAGATCCGGTCGAGCAGCAGTTGCAGCAGCTGCTCCTTGTTGGCGACGTGTACGTACAGCGAGGCGACGCCGGTGCCGAGCGCCTGGGCGACGCGCCGCATGCTGATCGCGTCCAGGCCCTCGTCGTCGAGCACCCGCAGCGCGGCCGCCACGATCGCGTCCTGGGACAGCGCCGGCCTGGTGGCCGGCTTGGCGGGTCGGTGCCACGGCGGCGGCGGGACGGCTGGCTCGCTCATGTCTCGAGAGTGTAGCGGCTACCGAACAACGTTCTTGTGACGAACGCCGTTCCGTGATAGAACAGTGTTCGCGCACAGCGAACGATGTTCGGGAGCCAGGGAGGCTGACATGTCCAACAAGTCGTTTCACGTACTGGTCGTCGGTGGCGGCATCGGCGGGCTCTGCCTGGCGCAGGGCCTGAAATGGGCCGGCGTCAGCGTCGCGGTGTACGAGCGGGACCGCACCCGTACCGACCGGCTGCAGGGGTACCGGATCCACATCAGCCCGGCCGGCAGCCGGGCCCTCCACGAGTGCCTGCCGCCGGAGCTGTTCGACACCTTCGTCGCCACCACCGGCAAGGGCGGCGGGTTCAGCTTCCTCACCGAGCGGATGCGGACCCTGCTGCGCATCTCGCCCGAGGACATCACCGGCGGCGCCGTACCCGACCCGGCGGCCGCTCACCATTCGGTCAGCCGGATCACGCTGCGGCAGGTGCTGCTCGCCGGCCTGGAGGACGTGGTGCACTTCGACAAGAAGTTCGTCCGGTACGAGCAGCGGCCCGACGGCACGGTCACGGCGTACTTCGAAGACGGCAGCGAGGCGACCGGGGACGTACTGGTCGCCGCCGACGGTGGCCGCTCGCGGGTACGGCAGCAGTACCTGCCCCACGCCGAGCGGGTCGACACCGGCATCGCCGGCATCGCCGGCAAGCTGCCGCTCACCGACGAGACCCGGCCGCTGCTGCCGGAGCCGCTGCGGTCCGGCGCGGCGTTCGTGTCCGGCGCGCCCGGTGGGCACGCGATGTTCCTCGCGGTGCAGGAGTTCGACCGGCAGCGGATCCCGGTGCCGGTGGGCGGAATCGGGGCCGACGACGCGGCCGCGGCCGAGCAACCCGGGCTGCTGTTCGACAACACCAGCGACTACCTGATGTGGGGCTTCACCACGCAGCGCGACCGGTATCCGGCCGGGGACCAGCTGGAGACGCTGGACAACGCGGCGCTGCAACAGGTGGCGCTGCGCATGATCGACGGCTGGCACCCGGACCTGCGCCGCCTGGTCGCCGAGTCCGACCCGGCCACGATCGCCGTCCTGCCGGTCCACACCGCGACCCCGGTAGACCCGTGGCCGACCAGCACGATCACGCTGCTCGGCGACGCGATCCACAGCATGACCCCGTTCCAGGGGATCGGCGCCAACACCGCGCTGCGCGACGCGGCACTCCTGTGCCACCACCTGGTCGCGGCGCACCGCGGCGACCTGCCCCTGTTGCCGGCGATCCGGGAGTACGAGCACCAGCTGCGCGACTACGGCTTCGACGCCGTACGCCGGTCGCTGACCACGGCGAAGCAGGCCACCTCGGACAGCGCGGTGTCCCGGTTCGCCGGGCGTACGTTCTTCCGGCTGGTCGACCGGGTGCCGTCGATGAAGCGCCGGTTCCTCACCGACGTCTGAGCCGTCCGGCGATGCCCGCCCGCACCAGGCGGGCGCTGCCGTGGCACCGGCCTCGCCCGGGTACCGTCGAAGGATGGAGCCTGTGACCGGTGTACTTCTCGTGGTGTTGGTCGTCGGAGGGATCGGGGCCGCGGTGTGGTGGCGGCGGTCCAGCCGGGAACGGCAGGCACACCGGCTCGCCGACGCGCGGGCCGACGGCCAACGGTGGTACGAGCGGCTCGGCGGCCAGGTGATGAACCTGGAGCCGAACGAGGACCAGGCCGTGAAACAGGCGCTGGTCGACGCGGGGGAGCGGTACAACGCCGCCGGCAGCCAGCTCGAGGCCGCCAAGACCACCCGGCAGTACGAGCTGGCCGGCCAGACCGCCATCGAAGGCCTGCACTACGTACGGGCCGCTCGCGAAGGACTCGGGTTGGACCCCGGCCCCGAGCTGCCGCAGACCGAGGTGCAGCGGCAGAACGGCGTGATCACTTCCGAGCGTGAAGTCACCGTCGAGGGCGAGCACCTCAAGGCCGGCCCGCGGTACGCCGACGACACCCCGTACTACTACCCGGGCGGGCGGATGCAGGGCCGCAACGTGCCGGCCGGCTACTACTCGCAGCCGTGGTGGAAGTCGGCGCTCGCCACGGGCGCCGGGGTGTTCGGCGGGATGCTGCTGTTCGACGCGTTGTTCGACGGCGGGTTCGGTGGCGGCGGCGACTACGCCGACGGATACGCCGACGGCGCGGAAGCGTACGACGGCGACGGCTCGGGCGACGCCTCCGACGCCGGTGGCGGCTTCGACGGCTCCGACGGCGGCGGCTTCGACTTCGGCGGCGGTGACTTCGGCGGCGGCGACTTCTAACCCCTCCGCGGCACGGGCCCGCGCGGCGGGCGAGGGGTCAGAAGGCGCAGGCGACGATCAGCTCGGAGACTTCGCCGCCACGTCCGCCGGGGCGATCATCTCGGCCAGGCCGACCTCGGCGCGCATCGACAGCTTGCGATCCGACTTCGCCCGTCTGACCTGCGACAACGCCCCGCCGACCACCTCCAGCAGCCGCGCGGAGACGCCGTCCGCGGAGCGGGAGACCTCGTTCGCGGTGGGCCACGGGGCACGGTGGATCGAGCCGTACCGCCACCACGACCAGACCTCTTCGGTGACGTACGGCAGGAACGGCGCGAACAGCCGCAGCTGCACCGAGAGCGCGAGCGCCAGCGCGGCCTGCGCCGAGCCGGCCCCCGCCGCCCCGCGGGTCCCGTACGCGCGTTCCTTGACCAGCTCCAGGTAGTCGTCGCAGAAGGTCCAGAAGAACTGCTCCACCGCGTCGAGGGCGGCGGTGTGGTCGTACCGTTCGAAGGCGGCAGTGGCGTCGGCGACCACAGTGGACAGTCCGGCGAGCATCGCCCGGTCCAGCGGCTCGGTCACGGTGCCGCCGAGCACCGGATTGAGCCTCAGTACGAACTTCGACGCGTTGAGCAGCTTCACCGCGAGCCGCCGGCCTACCCGCATCTGGTTCTCGTCGAAGGCGGTGTCCATACCGGGCCGGCCGGACGCCGCCCAGTAGCGGACCGCGTCGGAGCCGTACTTGTCGAGCCAGTCGGCGGGGGTCACCACGTTGCCGACCGACTTGGACATCTTCTTGCGGTCCGGATCCAGGATCCAGCCGGAGATGACCGTACGCCGCCACGGCAGCACACCGTGCTCGAGATGGCTGCGCACGATGGTGGCGAACAGCCAGGTACGGATGATCTCGTGGCTCTGCGGCCGCAGGTCCATCGGGAACACCCGGCCGTACAGGTCGGGGTCGCGTTCCCAGCCGCCGGCGAGCTGCGGGGTCAGCGACGAGGTGGCCCAGGTGTCCATCACGTCCGGGTCGGCGATGAACCCGCCCGGCCGGCCGCGCTGCGCCTCGTCGAAGCCGGGCGGCGGTTGCGACGACGGATCCACCGGAAGCGACGCCTCGTGCGGCACCAGGGGCCGGTCGTGGTCGGGCAGGCCGACCTCGTCCAGCGGATACCACACCGGAATCGGCACCCCGAAGTAGCGCTGCCGGCTGACCAGCCAGTCGCCGGTGAGGCCCTCCACCCAGTGCCGGTACCGGTGCCGCATGTGCTCCGGCACCCACTCCAGCTCGTCGCCCCGGTCGAGCAGCTGTGAACGCAGCGGCAGGTCGCGGCCGCCGTTGCGCAGGTACCACTGGCGGGTGGTGACGATCTCCAGCGGCTGTTCGCCGCGCTCGTAGAACTTCACCGGGTGGGTGATCTCGCGCGGCTCACCGTCGAGCGCGCCCGCGTCCCGCAGCAGCTCGACGATCCGCCGCCGGGCCTGCTTGACGTAGAGCCCAGCGAGTTGGTCGTACGGCCCGGCCACCCCCTCGGGAGCCTCGTCGACCAGACGGCCGTCCCGGCCCACGATCGGCCTGGTCGGCAGCTGCAGATCCCGCCACCAGGTCACGTCGGTGAGGTCGCCGAACGTACAGATCATGGCTATGCCGGTGCCCTTGGCCGGGTCGGCCAGCGGGTGGGCGTACACCTGGATCGGGACGTCGAAGAGTGGGGTGCGCAACGTGCGGCCGACGAGGGAGCGGTAACGGTCGTCGTCGGGGTGGCAGACCGCCGCGACACACGCCGGCAGCAGCTCCGGCCGGGTGCTGTCGATCGGCACGGCGCTGCCGTCCTCCGCCCGGAAAACCAGTCGGTGGTACGCCCCCGGCCGCTCCCGGTCCTCCAGCTCCGCCTGGGCGACCGCGGTGCCGAAGGTGGTGTCCCACAACGTCGGCGCCTGCGCCGGGTACGCCTCGCCGCGCATCAGGTTCCGCAGGAACCCCCGCTGGCTCGCCGCCCGCGCCGCGTCCCCGATCGTCGTGTAGAGGTACGCCCAGTCCACCGACAGCCCGAGCCGCCGCCAGATCTCCTCGAACGCCTGCTCGTCGATCGCGGTCAGCCGGTGGCACAGCTCGATGAAGTTCCGCCGCGAGATCGCGACCTGCTGTTTCGGCGCTTCGGCCGGCGGCTGGAAGTCCGGGTCATAAGGCAGATAAGGGTCGCAGCGGACGCCGAAGTAGTGCTGCACCCGGCGCTCGGTGGGCAGGCCGTTGTCGTCCCAACCCATCGGGTAGAACACCGTCTTGCCGCGCATCCGCTGGTAGCGCGCCACCAGATCGGTGTGGGTGTACGAGAACACGTGCCCGATGTGCAGCGAGCCGGAGACCGTCGGCGGCGGGGTGTCGACGGCGTATACCTCCGCGCGCTGCTTCGAGCGGTCGAAGGCGTACGTCTGCTGCTCGTCCCAGCGCGTGCCCCACTTCTCCTCCAGGCCGTCGAGTGTCGGCTTGTCGGGAAGCGGCCGCGCCGCCCGCGGTCCGGTCATGCCCAGTGATGGTACGGAGCCCACCGCCTGATCGCCGCCGCATTCCGCAGGGCGTTCCGCGTACCCTCGGGTTATGTCGGACCCCGTCGATAGCGTCGGCGCGACCCGAGACCAAGGAGGTCCCCCGATGACCGCTGCGCTCTCCACACCCGACGTGTGGCCGCCAGTGCGAGACGACTGGACCGCCGAGGATCTCCTCCGCCTGCCGGATGACCACTGGCACGAGATCGTCGACGGAGTTCTACATATGACCCCTTCCCCCCTTCCCGGCCATCAGGAAGTCTCCATCGCACTGGTCGTCGCCTTGCGGCCGTTCCTGCCGGATGGCTGGTCAGCTACGGTCGCACTCGACGTGATCCTTACCGCCGATGGGCGAAACGTGCGCTGTCCGGATGTGGTGGTGTATCGGAGGGGCGATCCCGATCAGATGGTCCATGCGGACCGCGTGGCCCTGGCGATAGAAGTAGTGTCGCCTACGTCCAAGACCAAGGACCGGATTACCAAGCCGGTGGTGTACGCCGACGCCGGGATCCAGTCGTACTGGCGGGTGGAGCAGAAGCCGGCGTTGTCGGTGGTGGAGTACCGGTTGACCGAGCTGGGGAAGTACTACGAGCACAGCCCTCGCGCCGGGGTGTTCAGCGTGGACAAGCCGTGGCCGATCGAGATCGACCTCGACGCCGTGGCCCGCGAGGCGGGGCTGCACGAGAGCTGACCCGACGGATGCCGCGACACATCGGAATCGTCCTGTTCCCCGACGTGGAGGAGCTCGACGCGGTCGGGCCGTGGGAGGTGCTCGCCTTCTGGGCCCGCGTCCACCCCGACGACGGGTACGCGGTGTCCACGCTCTCCCGCGACGGTGGCCTGGTGACCTGCGCGAAGGGACTGCGCATCGCGTCGGACCACTCGTTCGCCGACGCGCCGGCGTGCCACGTGCTGGTGCATCCGGGCGGTCGCGGCACCCGTCCGCTGGTGGAAGATCAAGAGCATCTTTCCTGGGTACGCCGGCAGCGCGACACCGTACCGCTGATGACGAGTGTCTGCACCGGCTCCCTGGTGTACGCCGCCGCCGGCCTGCTCAAGGACCGTCCCGCGACGTCACACTGGGGCAGCCTCGCGCGACTCGCCGAGCTGGACCCGAGCATCGAAGTCCGCGCCGAGGACCGGTACGTCGACGACGGCGACGTGGTCACCGCCGCCGGCGTCTCGGCCGGCATCGACATGGCCCTGCACCTGGTCGCCCGCCTCGCCGGCACCGACCGCGCCCGGGCCGTACGCCGAGGCATCCAGTACGACCCGCTCCCGCCCGTCTAGCCACCGGCCGCGTCCCGGGGCCGGGGTCGCCGGGTCAGGTGAGGCTGTCGCGCCACTGGGTGTGGAGGTCGGCGTACCGGCCGCCGGCGTCGATCAGCGACGACGGGGGGCCGTCCTCGACGATCCGGCCGCCGTCGAGCACCAGCACCCGGTCCGCGATCTCCACGGTGGACAGCCGGTGCGCGATCACGATCGCCGTACGGTCGGCGAGCACCAGGCGCAGCGCCCGCTGCACGGCCCGTTCGCTCGGCAGGTCCAGCGACGATGTGGCCTCGTCGAGGATCAGCACCGCCGGGTCGGCGAGGAATGCCCGGGCGAACGCGACCAGCTGGCGTTGACCGGCCGAGAGGCGGCCACCGCGCTTGCGTACCTCCGTGTCGTAGCCGTCGGGCAGGGCGCGGATGAACGCGTCGGCGCCGATCGCACGGGCGGCGGCCTCCACGTCGTCCCGCGCCGCACCCGGCCGGCCGAACTCGATGTTCTCCGCGACCGTGCCGGAGAACAGGAAGTTCTCCTGGGTCACCATCACGACGGCCCGTCGCAGGTCCGGCTCGGCCAGCGACCGCAGATCCACGCCGTCGAGCGAGACCGCCCCGGACACCGGGTCGTAGAACCGGGTCACCAGCTTGGCGACGGTGCTCTTGCCGGCTCCGGTCTCGCCGACCAGCGCCACCGTCTGACCCGCCGGAATCGTCAGCTCCAGGTGCGGCAGCACCGGGCGGTCGGCCCGGTAGCCGAACGCCACGCCGGCCAGGTGCAGCTCACCGCGTACCACCGGGGGAAGCGCAACCGGTGAGGCCGGTTCCGGTACGCCGGGCCGCTCGTCCAGTACGCCCGACAGCTTCTCCAGCGCGGCCGTGGCCGACTGCAGCGAGTTGTAGAACATCGACAACTCCTGCATCGGCTCGAAGAACCACCGCAGGTAGAGCAGGAACGCGGCGAGTACGCCGAGCTCGGTCTCGCCGTGCATCACCCGCCAACCCCCGTACGTCAGCACCACGGCGACCGTGATGTTGCCGATCAGCGTGATGCCGGGCGAGAACGTGCTGATCAGCCGGAACGCCGTACGGTTCGCCAGCCGGTAGTCGTCGTTGACCGCGTCGAAGATGTCCTGGTTGCGGGGCTCCCGCCGGTACGTCTGCACCGCCGCGATGCCGCCCAGCGACTCCACGAAGTGCACGATCACCAGCGCGATCTTCTCCCGGGTACGCCGGTACGCCACCGACGAGTTGCGCCGGAACCACGCCGAGATCCACCACAGGAACGGGAAGCACAGCATGGTGACCAGCGCCAGCTTCCAGTCCAGCACCAGCAGCATCACGGCAACGCTGACCACCGACAGGCCGGCGAGCAGCAGGTCCTCGATCCCGCCGTCGACCAGCTCGGAGATCGAGTCCATGTCGCTGGTCAGCCGCGAGATCACCTTGCCGGAGGTGTAGCGCTCGTGGAACGCCAGCGACAGCTTCTGGAAATGCCGGTAGACCCGTTGCCGCAGGTCCAGCAGCACGGCCTGGCCGATCCGCCCGACCGCGGTGATGAAGCCGCGTTTGGTGACGTACTCGGTGAGCGCGGCGACGGCGAACCCGACCGCGACCCAGACCAGGACGGTGACGTCGCCCCGACCCAACCGCGGTACGCCGGAGTCGATCCCGACCTTGACCAGGTAAGGCCCCGCCATCGCCGCCGCGTTCTGGGTGAGCAGCAGCGCGATGGCGCCGGTGATCAGCCGCTTGTGGGGGCGCAGCAGCGAGCGCAGCAGGCGCCGGCTGCGGTCGTGCAGGCGTACCAGGTCGCCGCCTTCCGCGGCGGTACGCTCCGCGTCCTCCTCGGCCGCCTGCCCCCGCCACGCGGCTACGTCGATCCGCGACTGCTCCTCGTCCCGCGAGGGCGCCGTCGCTTCGATGGTCATCGCACTGTCACCTCCTCGTCGGCTTTGGCGGAGAGCACCGCCCGGTACGCGGGCACGTTCTCCAGCAGGTCGGTGTGCCGGCCGACCGCGGCGATCCGGCCGTCTTCCAGCAGCGCAACCCGGTCGGCGAGCGCCACGGTGCTGGGCCGGTGCGCCACCACCAGCGCGGTGGTGCCGGCGAGCACCCGCCGCAGCGCCTCCTCGACCTGCTGCTCGGTGTGTACGTCGAGCGCCGACAGCGGATCGTCGAGCACCAGTACGGCCGGCTTCACGACCACCGCGCGGGCGAGCGCGAGCCGCTGCCGCTGGCCGCCCGACAGGGACATGCCCTGCTCGCCGATCCGGGTGTCGAGCCCCCAGGGGAGGTCGTACACGAACTCGGCGCGGGTGACCCGCAGCGCCTCGTCGAGGTCCTCCCCGGACGCGTCCGGCCGGCCCAGGGTGAGGTTCTCCCGGATGCTCATCGAGAACAGCACCGGGTCCTCGAAGGCGGTGGCCACCGTACGGCGCAGCGACTCCAGCGTGACGTCCCGCAGGTCGCGGCCGTCGATGGTGACCCGTCCCCGCGTCGGGTCGTGCAACCGCGGCACCAGGTTGGCCAGGGTGGTCTTGCCGGAGCCGGTGACGCCGACCAGGGCCAGCGTCTCGCCGGGTTCGATGGTCAGGTCCACGCCGTGCAGCACCGCGAACTCGCCGTCGGGGTAGCGGAAGCCGACGCCCTCGAACCGCAGCCGACCCTCCGGCCTTTCGAGCGGGACCGCCCCGGGCGAGTCGACCACGGTGGGTTCGGCGTCGAAGACCTCGTACACGCGGTCGGCGGCGGTCATCGCCTCCTGGCCGTTGGCCAGGATCCAGCCCATCGCCTCGATCGGCCACGCCAGCATCAGGTGCAGCGACGCGAACGCGACCAGCCCGCCCAGGGTCAGATCCCCCGCGTGTACGGCGACCGCGCCGACCACCAGCACCACGCCCAGCGTCACCGTCGGCACCAGCTCCAGCAGCGCCCAGAACCGGGCCACCAGCCGGGCCTTGCCGACCGCGGTGTCGTGCAGCAGCCGGGCCCGGCGGTCGAACCGGCGGAACACCTCGAGGCTGCGGCCGTACGCCTTGATGGTCCGCATCCCGTGGGCGGTCTCTTCGATCTCGGTGGCGAGGTCGCCCTGCTGGTCCTGCTGTCGCCGGGAGACCTGCAGGTACTGGTGGCCGAAGTGCTTCGCGGCGGCGAACAGCGGGATCGCGGTCACCGCCACCAGCAGCCCCAGCGGCCAGTAAAGCCGCAGCAGCAGCACGATCACGGTCACGTACGTGATCGCGTTGACCAGCAGGAAGATCAGGCCGAACGACAGGAACCGCCGGATCACGCTCAGGTCGGTGGTGGCCCGGGACAACAGCTGCCCCGACTGCCAGCGCCCGTGGAACGCCACCGACAGCCGCTGCAGGTGGGCGTACAACGCGGATCGGATCTCGGCTTCCATGCCGAGCGCCGCGTTCGACTGGATCCACCGCCGTACGAAGTTCAGCACCGCTTCGGCGATGCCGAACGCGAGGGCGGCCAGGCCGAGCAACGGCAGCGCGCCGGCTTCGCGGTGGCGTACCGGTCCGTCCACCACGGCCTGGATGACCAGCGGAATCACGATGCCGGCGCCCATCGCGCCACCCGCGGCGAGTGCCATCAACACCATCTGGAAGGTGTACGGCCGCAGGTAGTGCCGGATCCGCCACAGACTTGCGAGTGCGTGTCGCCGCGCCGGCGTCACAGGGTCCGGCGTAATGAGCGATTCAGGGGACGACACCTTGCGACGGTAGCGGGAACCGGGGGTCGATCTCCTCCGATTTTCCGCCGCGGAAGTCGTCGTGAGCGCCATCCGCTCACGCTCCAACGTGAACCCGACTTCAAGTCAACAGCCTGTGACCTGCGCCGCCGTCCCGCCCCACTTCTGGACCGCGCGGGTTTGTGGTCAAATCGCTGTCTCCACGCCGCTGAGACAGCAGATTGACCACAAACCACACACCCCGCACCGCCATGCGGAGGTGCGGGGTGGGGTGCGGGCCGGAATGGCCCGGGGTTAGCGCGGGGTTTCGTGGTCGAGGAGCCAACGCTTGACCGGCAGGCCCCAGCGGTAGCCGCCGAGGGCGCCGTCGAGGCGGATCACGCGGTGGCACGGTACGAAGAGTGCCGCCGCGTTGCGGGCACAGGCCTGCGCGGCCGCACGGACCGCGGCGGGGCGGTCGGCGAGGGCGGCGTACTCGGTGTAAGTGATCGGGGTGCCCGGCGGCACGGTACGGAGGACCTCCCAGGCGTGGCCGAGAAACTCGCCGCCCCGCTGCTTCACGGGGATCGCGGCCGGCGCGGTCAGGTCCCCGTCGTGGTACGCGAGCACCGCCTTCGTGATGTCGCCCAGCTCGGCCCGTTCCTGCACCGAGTCCGGCCGCAGCGACGCGTGTACCAGCGGCAGCAGGTCGTCCACACTGGCCGTCCAACCACTGGCCAGCACGGCATCGTCGCTGGTCAGCACGGTGAACGGCCCGGTCGGCGTGTCGATTGTCGAATACCTTCCAGTCATCTCAGCCTCCGCTGATCGATTCGGTTTCGTTGGTCTGGCGCCACAGCCGGATCACGGCGTACGAGCGCCACGGTCGCCACCGTTCGGCGCGTTCGTCGAGTGCCACGGGGTCGTCGGAGAGTCCGAGCCGGGCGGCGCTGCGGCGTACCACCAGGTCGGTGGGGAGGAAGGCGTCGGGGTCGCCGAGGCCCCGCATCGCGACGTACTCGGTGGTCCACGGGCCGATCCCCGGCAGGTCCAACAGCGCCGTACGGGTGGCGCCGCGGTCGCCGGACGGGTCCAGGTCGAGGTCGCCCGCCGCGACCGCCGCCGCCACCCCGCGCAGCGTACGGCGGCGCGCCTTCGGCATTCGCAGTGCTTCGTCGGGGGCTTTCGCCACGGCCTCGGGCGACGGGAACAGCCGGGCCAGGCCGGGGTCGTCGCCCTCGACCGGCTCGCCGAGTTCGGCGGTCAGCCGGGTCAGCACCCGCCTGGCGGAGGCGATGGAGATCTGCTGGCCGACGATCGCCCGGCACACCATCTCGAAGCCGTCCACGCTGCGCGGTACGCGTACCCCAGGGGCTTGTGCCACGTCGGCGGCGAGCGCGTGGTCGGCGCCGAGCACCTCGTCGACCGCCACCGGGTCGGCGTCCAGGTCGAACAGCCTGCGGCAGCGGGTCACCGCCGGGGCCAGGTCCCGCAGGTCGGCCAACCGCAGGTGCGCGGCGACGTACCCCTCGCGCGGGGTCAGCTCCACGGTGCCCGCGCCGTGCGGCAACCGCAGCGTGCGTTGGTACGAGTCCGAGGTCACCGTCTCGACGCCGGGCAGCGCCCGTACCGCCAGGAAGGCCAGGAGCGGCTCGACCGCGAGCGGCGGCCGGTACGCCAACCGCAGCGCCACCGTGGCCTTGGTCTCCGACGGCGCCGGCTCGGCGGCGCTGCGCAGCTCGGACGGAGACTTCGCGTAGATCGCGCGCACCGTGTCGTTGAACTGGCGTACCGAGCCGAACCCGGCGGCGAACGCGATCTCGGCGAACCCGAGGTCGGTGGTCTCGATCAGGGTGCGGGCGGTCTGGGCGCGCTGTGCCCGGGCCAGCGCGATCGGGGAGGCGCCCACCTCGGCGATCAGCAGCCGGTTGAGGTGTCGCTCGGTGTAGTTCAGCCGGTGCGCCAGCCCCGCCACGCCACCGCGGTCCACGACGCCGTCGGCGATCAGCCGCATCGCCCGCCCGACCACGTCGGCGCGTACGTCCCAGTCGGGGGAGCCCGGGGTGGCGTCCGGCCGGCACCGCATGCAGGCGCGGAAGCCGGCCTGCTGGGCCGCGGCGGCCGACGGGTAGAACCGTACGTTCGCCCGCTTCGGGGTCAGGGCGGGGCAGCTCGGCCGGCAGTAGATGCCGGTGGAGGTCACCGCGGTGAAGAACCAGCCGTCGAACCGGTCGTCGCGGCTGGCCACCGCGCGGTAGCACTGGTCGAACTCAGGTATCGGTGTCACGCTTCCGATCCTGACAGCGTTCGACCCCTATGGCTCGCGGAAATCAGACATCGCCGTCACGATGTCGCCGGTACGGTGACCCTCACCGGGTACGGATAACCCAGCTCCGCCGTGTTTCCAGGCTTCAGCACCCGGTCCTGCACGTACGCGCCGTCGAGGAGTCGGTATGTAGTCACGCACCCGGTGCGCTCGATCCGCCAGTAACCGCGGATGCCAGCCGCCGCGTATGCCTCGAACTTGTCCACCCGATCGATCGCCTTGGTGGAGGGCGACTCGACCTCGACCACCAGCGCAGGCAGCACCGGGTTGTACTCGCGATTGGCGCGTGGCGCCTCGGGCGGCAGCACGACGAGATCCGGAATGTAGCGGTCATCCCCGATGGCGAGACCGATGTTGGATTTGACCCGCCATCCCGCGGGCGCCGCTTCGTGGAGCAGGTAGCGAGCCCAGTCGCACCAGTCCTCGTGATCCTCGCTGGCTGGTGGAGTCACCAGCAGCCTCCCGTCGATGATCTCGTACCGGTTCTCGTGGGGCAGATGGGAGAGGTCGGCCTCGGTCCAGTGCCGTTCGGTCAGGAACCGTACCGCTGCGGTGCCGAAGGCGTCAGCGACTCCGGACGGCATTGACCATTCCGTCTGGTGTGCCGGCTGTGCCATATGAGCACCCCCTCTACTTGCCACCATGTAGAGCTCGCCTGTACATCGTATGTGTAAGTGGGATCCGAGACCGGTCGGCGCTGCCCCCCGGGCGATACCCGCCGGGCGCACGTAGACTGGCCGGCCGTGAGTCTCACTATCGGCATCGTCGGCCTGCCCAACGTCGGCAAGAGCACCCTGTTCAACGCGCTGACCCGCAATGACGTACTCGCGGCGAACTATCCGTTCGCGACGATCGAGCCCAACGTCGGCGTCGTCGGCGTACCGGATCCGCGGCTCGCCACGCTCGCGGAGATCTTCGACTCGGCGAAGATCATCCCGGCCGCGGTGTCGTTCGTCGACATCGCCGGGCTGGTACGCGGCGCGTCCAAGGGCCAGGGCAGGGGCAACGCGTTCCTCGCCAACATCCGCGAGGCGGCGGCGATCTGCCAGGTGATCCGCGCGTTCAAGGACCCCAACGTGGTGCACGTCGACGGCAAGGTCTCCCCGTCGGACGACATCGAGACGATCAACACCGAGCTGATCCTCGCCGACCTGCAGACGCTGGAGAAGGCCGTACCCAGGCTGGAGAAAGAGGCGCGGCTGAAGAAGGACCGGCAGCCGCTGGCGCAGGCGGCCGCGGCGGCGATGGAGCTGCTCAACGAGGGCGTCACGCTCTACGCCGGGGCGGAGGCCAAGGGCATCGACGTGGCGGCGCTGCGGGAAATGTCCCTGCTCACCACCAAGCCTTTCCTGTACGTCTTCAACGTCGACGAGTCGGAGCTGGTCGACGAGGCGTACCTGGACGAGCTGCGGGCCCTGGTGGCGCCGGCCGAGGCGGTGTTCCTCGACGCCAAGTCGGAGAGCCAGCTGATCGACCTGCCCGAGGACGAGGCCCGCGAGCTGCTCGAAGCGATCGGCCAGAACGAGCCCGGCCTGCACCAGCTGATCAAGGTCGGCTTCCGTACGCTCGGCCTGCAGACCTACCTGACCGCCGGCCCGAAGGAGGCCCGCGCCTGGACCATCCCGGTCGGTGCCACCGCCCCCGAGGCCGCCGGGGTGATCCACTCCGACTTCCAGCGCGGCTTCATCAAGGCAGAGATCGTCTCGTACGACGACCTGGTCGACCGCGGCTCCATGGCCGAGGCGAAAGCCCGAGGCAAGGTACGCATGGAGGGCAAGGACTACATCATGCGCGACGGCGACGTGGTCGA
>WNFV01001960.1_pt1 | contig 27674 bp, 25 predicted proteins | sample 5400101 | NCBI WGS metagenome assembly WNFV01 (sample SAMN13153361, study PRJNA577476) | soil metagenome | isolation source: 115 cm soil or saprolite under grassland replicate 1 | place: USA:California | collected 2016-06-15
CGGCGGAGCTTCCAGGATTCGGAAAGCTGCCGTCCTCGGTCCGTGCGCTGAGACCCACGGAGGTATTGGCCGGAGTGATATAACTCGCGGTGACATCGGTGTAGAGAACGTTGACGTCGAAGATCTGACGCAGCGGATCGCCGTTCGTCTGATCGAGTCCCTTCACCCCCGCCTGGAGCCGCCAGCGCGGTGTAACCATATAGGCAGCATTGAAGAAGGCTTGCTGTGTCTTGAGGCGATCGGGGGTCCTGCTTTGCGTGAACGCAAACGATGCCAGCGCGGAGGTCTCCGTATACCCAAGCTGGCCGCTTGCGTCGTTGCCGAACTGCCATAGCCAGATCGCCCGCGCGTCGTGGCTGTCGGAGTCGAGATCGGTGAATCGATCGTATCGGGTGGCATTCCAGGTGTAGCCCATTTGGAAACGCTGGCGACTTACCGGCGCATCCAGGTTAAACCCGAGTGAGGTGGTCCGGTAAGTATCTGTCGCGGGATCTAGATCCTTCGAGATACGGAATATGTTGTCATCGTGGGTGAGCTTTTCCTCGGCGAACAGCTGGAGCTTGTCATCCCATAATGCAAAGGCCCTCGTTACCGGTATGAGAAGGCCGGCTGCGAAAAATATCGCACCCAAGCTTCGCAGCCGTGGACGGGCGCGGTCCTGCGTCACGGGCGCGTCAGCACAAAGCCCAGTTTCGGGCAGCAAGAATCCCGAACTCGAGCGCGCCATGGGTGATCGCATATTGAGCTCGGTTAGGATACGCGATCAAGGCGAACCGGGTCGCCCGCGTCAGAATAGGATGTGCGGGAGCCCAAGAGACTCACACACTCCCGGCGGCTTCATCGCGGTGCGTGCGATCGCGCAACGCAGCCGCGACCGGCGCTCATCGCATCGGTCGCGGCCTCGGGTTGCCTCCGCGACACCGCCACGGTCAGCGAAGGCTACTTGTGAATCAGGTGTCGCCTGCTTGCGTTCTCTCGCGCGTCGTCACGACAACATACGGCGACGCGCAATGGCACCCACTCCGAGCAGGCCCGCCAAAAGCGTAGCCCAGCTGCCGGGTTCCGGAACGGCGGACGCAAGCTTGAAGTTCGCCGCGACCGGGTCCCTGCCGCGATGGAGGTGGGTTGCCGGGACTGAGCTCCCGGCCCGACCGCCTTCGTTCGCATCCCGGGACGGGCCCAGGGAGTTGTCGACGGTCCCGTACTGGTTGAAGGCAGCCCGCCCGTTCAATTTCGCGTTAAACGCGTCGTCGCCGCCGTTGTCGCCGGTCTGAATCGTCGCAACTCCGGCCTGTCCGGACGCTGCTGCCAAGGCGAGCGAAGCGACAAGCGCCCTGATCTTGGGCTTTAGCTTCATCATGTATTTCCTCTAAAAGAGCTGGACTGATCCTGCCGCAAGCCGTTCAACGGCCTCCTCGCGCTTCACAGCGTAGGATGTCATGATGACAAGAGGTCGAGCGCGTTGTCCCCAAGAATGGGCGGTTGGAACTAAGGGATACGCGATTTGGCGGCGCGGCCGCGCTCAAATACTGAGAATGCGCAGCGCCAGCGCCTTGCCTACAGCCTGCGTGCGGTTCTGAACATTCAGCTTGCGCAGAATTTTCTGCACATGATTCTTCACCGTCAGCGGGCTGATCGTCAGGATGGTCCCGATCTCGATGTTGCTCTTGCCCACGTGGATCCACCTCAGGATTTCCTGCTCTCTGGCGGTAAGAAGCCCGGCCCCCGGAGAGCTTGCGCCGTCGCTTTCCGCCGGCCGGTTGATCTGAGTGCGCACCCACGCCAGATGCAGGAACGGCACGACCAGCTCGGCGAGATAAGCCTGCCTGGGGCCGATGGTCCCCGACTGGCAGGCAAAGGTGAAGAAGCTCGCGGGCTTGCCGAATAGATCGTAGGTTCCGTGCGCGAGGACCACGTTCGCTCCTATCCGGCTCAACTCGCGCGCAAGCGCGCTTCCGGCAAAAGCGCTCCCGTTTCCGGTTTCGCAGATCACGGGCTGGAAGTAATTGTCCTCCCAAGTCTTGATGAGGTGCGGCACCACCGATGCATCCTGGCGGAACATGTCGCTGAAGGGCGCGGGCTCGGCAGGCGACGTCGCAAAGCTGTCCACATGAAACGACGTCAGCTTGGAGTTGCGCAGGGCGCAGATCAGCATTTCATGCTTCAACAGGTTCTGCAGCAGTCCCTGAGTCCAAGTGAAAAAGTGATGTCGCGCGTGCACCTTCAGCGAGGCATCCATGTTGAGCATGAGCGCTTCGAGCTCCAGCGGATCCAGTAGCGAAGCATTGCCCGATGTGGCGCTGTTCACTTGGGTTGGAGGTTGAAATACAAGCGGTGCGGGCCGACGTCGTTCGGCGAGCTGGTGTTCGCCTGCTTCCATAAAATGCCTCCCTCCAGACGGGGAATCGTCGCCCGTAATATGGAGATCGTGTATTACAGAAACGTGAAATGACGGGAAATGATGCTCAGCGCGGCCTCACGCATGCAAGTCATTGTTTGTATGGAGGCATTACCCTCGGCTTGGTGAACCAGGGTCGGTGCAGCGTTCGGCCCATCTCGAGGGGGCGAATGCGATGCGTCTGAAGTCGTGAGGTAAATCGTCGCCCCACGCGCCCGCGAGCCGGATTCTTTCGGTGTCAGCATAGTTCCATAGAACTAGCTCCTCGTGCCTCAAACGATCGCAACTGCACGTTATCGTGTTGCACAAGTCGGACGGCATTCGTCCGGTGCAAATGCGTCGCATCGTCGGATGCCGTGAACAGTCAGGAGACAGAGCGCAAGAGTTATTCCGTACTTCCATTGCACCGCCTCGCCGCATCCAACTTGCTCGCCGCACACTCATCCTCCCGCCACCTTCTGGACCACCAGCTCGCGCCCGCCGCACTGGTACAGGCGGCGCTCGACCCTGTGGTGACGATTGGTGTTTTGCTGATTTCCGCCTTGGCCTTCGGCGAAGCGTTCGAGGGCCCCTATCTGATTCTCGCGCTCATCGTGTTCTCGCTGACCTTTCCGGGAAGCTCCCCGAAGGGCACCAGCATCCGGGCGCTCGCAGGTGACGTCCTGACGGGCTGGCTCGTGATCGTCGCGCTCCTGCTGCTCATCGGTTGGGCGACGCGCACGCTCGGCGCCTTCGATCTGCGCGTCATCCTCGCCTGGGTGCTCGCAACTCCAGTTGCCCTGTTCGCTGCACACCTGCTCCTGCCCGTCGTTCTGCCACGCCTGTTGGCGGCGGAAGGCGTGCAGAGAATCGCCGTCATCGCGGGCGAGGGCGAGCTCGGCCGCAAGCTCGCCGAGCGGATTCAAGGCACGCCGTTTCTCGGCATCCGTTTCTCCGGCTATTTCGACGACCGCAGTCCCGAGAGGATAGGCGGCGTCAAGCCGGGCGAGATTCTCGGGTCGCTCAACCAGATCGCGGAGTACGCGAAAACCCACCGTGTCGATCTGATCTACATCACGCTGCCGATGGCTTCGCAGCCGCGAATCCTCAAGCTCCTCGAGCAACTGCGAGATACGACGGCATCGATCTACTTCACACCGGACATCTTCCTCTCCGATTTGATCCAGGCGCGCATGGACACGATCGGCGGCATTCCGGTCGTTGCGGTGTGCGAGACCCCCTTCTATGGAATCAACGCCCTGATCAAGCGCGCCAGCGACATCGCCCTCGCATCGGCGATCCTGGCGCTGGTCTCGCCGCTCATGCTCGCCGTCGCGATCGGTATAAAGCTGAGCTCCCCCGGGCCGGTGCTGTTCAAGCAGCGCCGCTACGGCGTCGACGGCAGGGAAATCATCGTCTACAAGTTCCGCACGATGACCGTGCTCGAAGACGGAGAGGTGATCAGGCAGGCGACGCGCGACGATCCGCGGCTGACGCGTTTCGGGGCGTTTCTGCGGCAGTACTCGCTCGACGAGCTGCCGCAGTTCATCAACGTGCTTCAGGGCCGCATGAGCGTGGTCGGACCGCGCCCCCACGCCGTGGCCCACAACGAGACGTACCGCAAGCTCATCAGGGGCTACATGATCCGGCACAAGGTGAAACCGGGCATCACCGGTCTGGCGCAAGTGAACGGCCTGCGCGGCGAGACCGATTCGCTGGAGAAGATGAAAGCGCGCATCGAGCATGATCTCGCCTACCTGCGGGACTGGTCGCTGCGGCTCGACTTGCAAATCGTGCTGAAGACGGTCTTCGTGGTACTGAAAAAGCAGCACGCCTACTAGGGACACAGGCCTCAGGCGATCTGGCGCCGGAAACGATAGCCCGTTCCGCGCACGGTTTCGATCAATCCCTCGTGACCGGTCGGATGCAGCTCCTGCCGCAGTCTGCGAATGTGGACGTCGACGGTGCGCTCCTCGACAAAAACGTGGTCGCCCCAGACTTCATCGAGAAGCTGGGCGCGGCTGTAGACCCGGTCGGGATGAGTCATGAAGAAATGCAGCAGGCGAAACTCGGTGGCTCCGAGATCGATCTTGCGGCCACAGCAAGTAATTCGGTGTGCGGCCGGATCGAGCTTCAGGCCGGCGATCTCGACGACCTCGTCGCTCGCCAAGGGCGCGCGCCGGCGTATCACGGCCTTGATTCGCGCGAGCAGCTCGCGGGGGGAGAAGGGTTTGGTGATGTAATCGTCCGCGCCGGCTTCGAGCCCGGTTACCTTGTCCGTCTCCTGCGAACGGCCCGTCAGCATGATGATCGGAATATCCCGGGTGCGCTGGTCGGTGCGCAGCTGCCTGGCAAAGCTCACTCCGGTCGCGTTGGGAAGAATCCAGTCGAGCAGCACCAGGTCGGGCAGCACTTCGCGGATGGCCGCTGCGGCCTCGGGCACGCTGGCCGCGCGCATCACCTGGTGTCCGGCGCGCTCGAGATTGGCCGCGATCAACGTCTGGGTTACCGGTTCGTCTTCGACTATAAGGATTGCGCCGCTCATGATCTCAAATGGTCTCCGTAGAAAAGAGAGGGACCGTACCGGTACATTAGGCTGGGCCGAGCCCTCAGGGTACTTCGCTCTCGAACTGATCGGCCCGTGGCAGGGCCTTGATCGTTGAAGGGGGTATTGCGTCGAATCCCGATCTGGACTTGGGGGACCGCGTAGCGAAGCGGGCAAAATCTTTGAACGCGTGCAACTTTGGCGAGCGGGTGATACCCGCAAATCCTACGCGGGCAAATCCAGTCGTTGCGCCACTGTTCGACAAGCATCTGCGCACCTTTCTCCCCCGCGATTCGGGATTGTCCCGATCCGCGGACAGCCTGCAGCAGTACCAAACCGCCGGATTATGATAGCGGGGCGGCCCTCTACTCACTATCGCGGGAGCTTGATGTTTTTGTGGCGAATCGGCGGCTCGATGTAGCCGCCCGACTACATGCTGGAGCGCCAGTTTGGATTGAAAAAGCCCGGCCCGCCTGCCGGGAAGGGCGGCGGATCGGGGAGACGGCCTGAACCTATATGAGCTGATGCTTGACCGCGTAGCGGACGAGCGCCGCATTGTCGGTCAGCTTCAACTTCTTGAGAATGCGGGCGCGGTAGGTGCTGATGGTGCTCGGGCTCAGGAACATTTCCGCTGCAATCTGGTTGATCTGCTTTCCGGACGCGAGGAGCCACATCACCCGGTACTCGCGGTCCGAAAGGGTTTCGTGGAGCGGTTTCTCGGCATCGGGCGCGAGCTCCGATACCATTTTCTCCGCGAATCCCGGACTGACGTATTTGCCCCCGTTCATCACTTTGCGAATCGCCGTCGTCAACTCCTCGCTCGCGCTTTCCTTGGTGATGTAGCCCGCGCCGCCCGCCTTGAACACCTGCGTGGCATGCACCTCCTCGGGAAGCATGCTCAGCACGAGTACGGGGCGGCCGGGGTACTGGCGTTTTATCTCCTTGACCAGATCGAGCCCGCTTCGGCCGGGCATCGAATAATCGAGAATCGCGACATCCCATTCGAGCTTGCGGCTGAGCTCGAGCGCGTCGTGCCCGTTCTTGGCCTCCCCGACCACGGTCATGTCGTGCTCCGCGGCCAGGATCTCTTTCAGACCACGCCGGACCACCGGGTGATCATCCGCGATCAGGATTCTCATGGTGAAGTCCCTTGAGCAAGCGTTCTTCCCCGAACAGGCTCGGGGTTTGAGCGGAGGGCGTTGACAGTCTACTTCAACCCGAACGGGACCGATACTGTCACTCGGGTCCCCTTGCCCGGCCGGCCTTTGATCTCGACGTTCCCGCCAAAGGGAAGCATGCGCTCGCGCATTCCCATAAGGCCCAGCGACTTCGGGCTGAAGACAGCCTCCTCCGCCGCGATGCCTTTGCCGTTGTCCTCGACGACCAGCGTGAGACGGTCCGCGTCGGCCTGCATCACCACGTCGACCCTGGTGGCGTTCGCGTGGCGCGCCACGTTGGTGAGGAGCTCCTGAAAAATCCGGAACGCCGCTGTCGAGCGCTCCTGATCCAGCACCGGAGGATCCGCAGGCAGAGAGATCTTGCACCTGATCCCGGTCCGCATTTGAAAATCTCTCGCCTGCCATCCGATCGCCGCCGCCAGACCGAGCTCATCCAGCACCTCGGGCCGCAGTCGCGTGGCGATCTTGCGGACCGACTGAACGGTGTCGTCGATCAGACCGAGCATCGACTTTGTCCTCTGGGCGAGCGCCTTCTGATTCGGCGGCAGCCGGTGCGCGACCCAGGTCAAATCCATCTTGAGCCCGGTCAGCGCCTGGCCCAGCTCATCGTGGATCTGGCGCGACATCCGCTTCCACTCCTCCTCCCGTACCGACTGCAAACGAGCCGCCAGCGCGCGCAAATTTTCCTGCGACGTCTCCAGGCCTTCCTCCGCCCGCTTGCGTTCGGCTATCTCCCGGGTCAGCACTTCGTTCTTGAAGTACAGGTCGATAAACACCGAGACCTTCGACGTCAGGAACTCCGGCACTACCGGCTTGAGGATGTAGTCCACGGCGCCCGCTTCATACCCGCGAACCATCGAGCGAAGGTCTTCGTAGGCGCCGGTCACGAAGATGATCGGCGTGTAGCGCGAGCGCGGGTGTTCCCTGATCAATCGGGCCGTGGCGAATCCGTCGGCCCCGGGCATTCGAGCATCCATCAATATGACCGCAAAGTCCTGTTTCAGGACGCATCGCAAAGCCGCCTCTCCAGAGCTCGCGAGGACTATGTTCGGCGCGAGGCCCTGCAGGAGTTCCTGCAATGCCTGGAGGGTTTTCGGGTCATCGTCGACAACCAGGATGCTTGCTTGCGAGGCATTCGCTTCCACGGCGTCGATCTTATCAAAGCGTAATCCGTTCCAGTAGCGCACTCGCCGGCTCCGGAAACAAAAGAGCGGGTTGGGAGACCCGCCCTTTTTGTACTGCCCGCCAAGATCTGCGTCAGATCACGCGCACTTCCGGCAGTGGGAACCCTTTGAAGTTGCTCGAAGAGTTTTCACGATGCGAGCAACTTCTCATATCACCCGTATTTCCGGCAGCGGAAAGCCGTTGAAGTTGCTCGCATAGGCCGTGGTATAGGCGCCGGCGTTCCTGAGATAGATATAGTCGCCCTCCTGCAGGTCGGAGGGCAGCGGCTCGTCGCGCATCACCACGTCGATCGAGTCACAGGTCGGGCCGGCGACATTCCAGGGGACGTCGGGCCCGGCGCGGTCGGTGCGGATCTTGTATTTCAGGCCTTCGGCGGTCTCGATGATCCCGCCGAAAAGCCCGGCGTCCAGATGCATCCAGCGCTTGCCCGCGCGGGTCGCCGTTCCCATGATGCGGCAGACAAAATAACCGGCGTCCGAAACCAGGAACCGCCCCGGTTCCGCGATCACCTTTACCCCGGTCGGGAACGCCTCGAGCGCCCGGTTGACCACCTCGCCGATCACCTCGACCGCGGGGATCGGCTTCACGTGCCTCACGGGGAATCCCCCGCCGATGTTCAGCAACCGCGGGTTGAGGCCCGCCTTCGCCATCTGGTCGAAGACCGCGCGCGATTTTTCGATGCCGACGCGCCAGTTTTCCGGGTTGCGACACTGCGAGCCGACGTGGAAGGCGACTCCGGCCAGGTCGGCCTTGAGTCGGGCCGCGGTCAGGACGATTTCGCGCGCCTCGCCTGCGTGCGCGCCGAACTTCCCGGCGAGCGGCCAGTCGCTGCCGATATTCGGGGTATCGATGCGCAGGTACAACCTGGCATCGCTCTTGATCGAGTGGATCTTCCTCAACTCCTCGACCGAATCGATGACGAACCATTCGACCCCCTGCGCCGCCGCGCGGGCGATGAAATCCCGCGACTTGGTCGGATTCGAGTAGAAGACGTCGGCCGACGGCACGCCGAGCGAAACGAGGAGGTCGAGCTCGGCGATGGAGGCGATCTCGAACCCGGCGCCTTCCTCGAGCAGCGTCTTGAGGACACGGGGGTCGGGGTTGGCCTTGACCGCGTAGTGCGGCCGCACGCGCGGCATCGCCGCTGTGAAGCGCCGCATCTTCTCGCGGACGATACCGGAATCGATCAGGAGGAACGGCTTGTCGTAGCCGTCTTTGACTGCCGAGCGGACTTTGTCGAAGTCCAGGCTCGACTCGGGGTGCGAGTCGAAGAGGTGGGTCTGTTCGAACGCCTGCTGTCGGATTGACTTGATGGTCTTTCTTGCTACGCCTGCGCGCATCTGCATCGTCTGGGTCTCCGGGACGAGCCTAGGTTACGGGAATGTCGAGAGCGAAAAAGTCCTGCGAGCCGTAGTACTCCCTCTTGCTTGTCATGATGACCTCCTTTTGTGCTGGTTCGCGATTCAAACCCGATCTCCAAAAGCATCGGGCCCGGGTTTGACCGTCCGCATTGCAGACAACCGAACCGGAGCCCGTATGGACGCGATTATAGGGATTGCGTTCTCGAAATCAAGCGGAATTTTTGGCATTCTGCACATTTCCCGCGTGCGGCGGCCGTGATCGCACCCCGGCTTTGTCCACAACCTATAGTAGACAGGACTTCAATAGAACGCAAGGGGAAGTGGTTAGACTCCGAGATCCGGTCTGAACCCGGGGCCGAGAGGTCTTGAGCGCTGACAAACCCCTACGGCCCGGCCCGGACGGCACTGCCGCGGGCAGGCAGAGGGTTTCCCGGCCTTCCTCCTGGAAGGCCCGGAACACGTCGATGCGCGGGGTCTTCGGCAGCGCCGCCTCGATGGCGGCGGCCGGCGGGCGGGCCGCGCGACTGCGTTACGGTGCGCCATCTCTTGCGACCGCAAGTAAGGGCGAGCATAGTTCGCCTCTGGCGAAGCCGGAACAAGAGGGGACCCGCATGGCCGCACCGATTCCGCTGTTCCAAGGTCTGCCCCAGGAGAGCATCGACCAGCTGCTGAGCGGCGGGGTGCGGCGCACGTATCCGAGGAATTCCGTGATCATCAACGAGGGGGACGAAGCCACGTCGCTCTACATTGTGCTGTCGGGCAGGCTCAAAGTGTACCGCGCGGATGCCGACGGCAAGGAGTTCATCCTGGACACGCTGTCCGAGGGCGACCACTTTGGGGAGCTCGCGCTGGTGGACGACGAGCCGCGCTCCGCCTCGGTGGCCACGCTCGAGCCGTGCAAGCTGCTGCTGCTGTCGAAGGCCGCCTTCCACGAAAGCCTGGCGCGCAACCCGGAGCTGGCCGCGCACCTCATCCAATGGTTCGCCGGCAAGGTCAGGCGCCTGACCGACAGCGCCTACGTGATCGCGACGTGCGACGTGTTCGGGCGGCTCAGGGCGTTGCTCACGGAACGCGCGAGGCCCAAGGGCGACCTGATGGCCATCGAGGAGCACCTCACGCACCAGGAAATCGCCAGCCGCATCGGCTGTACGCGCGAGATGGTAAGCCGCATCATGCGCGACCTGGTGACCGGCGGTTACATCGAGATCGACACCGACCACCACATCCTCGTCCGCAAGCAGCTGCCGCAGAGCTGGTAGCGCCCACCGCCGACGTGCTTCGCGGCTCCGGTCAGGTGTCCTTGGACACGACAATGTTCGGAAACTTCGAGGTCATGTCCTTGGCGGACTCCGCGATCTTGACGGCGAGCCGGCGCGCGATCGCCCGGTAGATCTCCGCCGTCCGGCCGTCGGGATCGGCGACCACGGTCGGCTTGCCCGAGTCGGCGTGCTCGCGGATATTGATGTCGAGCGGCAGGGACCCGAGCAGCTCGGTTCCGTACTCCCTGCACATGCGCTCGGCGCCGCCCTGCCCGAAGATGTGCTCCTCGTGACCGCAGTTCGAGCAGATGTGCGTGCTCATGTTCTCGACGACGCCGAGGATGGGAATGCCGACTTTCTCGAACATCTTGAGGCCCTTGCGGGCGTCGATGAGCGCGATGTCCTGGGGCGTGGTGACGATCACGGCGCCCGTCACCGGCACCTTCTGGGCGAGCGTGAGCTGGATGTCGCCGGTGCCCGGCGGCATGTCGACGACGAGGTAGTCGACATCGCGCCAGCGCGTGTCCTTGAGCAGCTGCTCGAGGGCCTGCGTCACCATCGGCCCGCGCCACACCATCGGGGTATCGATGTCGATGAGAAAGCCGATCGAGATCGCCTGGATGCCGTGGCCCGTCATCGGCTCGAGCGTCTTGCCGTCCTTGGACTCGGGCCGTCCGGTGATGCCGAGCATCGTCGGCTGCGATGGGCCGTAGATATCGGCATCGAGCACGCCGACGCTCGCCCCCTCCGCGGCGAGCGCAAGGGCCAGGTTCACTGCCGTGGTCGACTTGCCCACCCCGCCCTTGCCTGAGGCCACGGCGACGATGTTCTTCACCGAAGGAATCAGCTTGACGCCGCGCTGTACCGAGTGCGAAACGATCTTGCTCGTCACGCCGACTGTGACGCCGCTTACCCCGGGGATCCCTCGAAGCTTTCCGGTGACGAGCTTGCGGATCGGGTCGAACTGGGTTTTTCCCGGGTAGCCGAGCTCGACGTCGAGGGAAACGTTTGCGCCTTCCACCCTGATGTTCTTCGCCGACTTGGTGGCGAAGAAATCCTTGCCCGTGTTCGGGTCGAGGACCTCCTTGAGCGCGCTGTGAATTTGTTCCTGTGTGACCGGCATGGCGGCGCTGCGCAGCCGCTGCACGGGACAAGCGGCTGGCAATAGGTTGATATTCTAGCAACTTCCGCTGCCCGCCGAGCCCCGGCGCGGTAGAATGAGACCCACGGGGAGCTGACCGCCCGAAGGCAGGGCCGGGCGAGGGACGACGGCGGACGGGAGCATGCCGGATTACACCAATCGAACGTTTATCTGCAGCGTGCTGTTTCTCGACATCGTCGAGTACTCGGCGCGCACGGTCGCCGAGCAGATCAGGCTGAAGGAGCGGTTCAACGCCGTCCTGATGGAGGCGATCACGGGCGTCGCTACCGACGACCGCATCATCCTCGACACCGGGGACGGCGCAGCAGTGAGCTTTCTCGGAGATCCCGAAGATGCGCTGTTCGCGGGAATGAGCCTGCGCGACGCCGTCCCGGGACAGCAGGAACTGGCGAGCGGCGGTCCGCGCCTGCAGGTCCGCGTCGGCGTGAATCTGGGACCGGTCAGGCTCGTCAAGGACATCAACGGCCAGCCCAACATCATCGGCGACGGAATCAACGTCGCGCAGCGCGTCATGAGCTTCGCCGAGCCGGGGCAGATCCTGGTTTCGCGCTCCTACTACGACGTCATGGCGCATCTGTCGGAGGACTACTCGAAGCTGTTCCACTACGAAGGCGCGAAGACCGACAAGCACGTGCGCGAGCACGAGGTCTACGCGATCGGCGCGGCGCCGAGCAACCTGCGGCGTACGCTCCCTCCCCCCGCGCCGAAACCGGCGATGCGCCTGCCAAGCTTCCGAATCCCCGAGCTCCCCAGATTGAATCTGCGCGGCTGGGCGGCAGCGCTGCGGGTCAACAGCAAGCTGCTCGTGGCAGCGCCGCTCGCGTTCACGCTGGTCGTGGGCACCGGGGTCGTCGCGCGCGGCTACAGGAACTCCGACGGCGAAGTGAAACCCGCGGCGGCATCCAAAGCCGAAGCTCCGCCCGTCAAAGCCGCAGCGGCGGAGCCCACGCCGCCGCCCAAGGCGCAATCGAAAGCCCCGAAAAGGGAGCTCGAAACCGTCGTCGCAACCGCCCCCGCGTCCTCGCGCGACGCCGTGATCCATATCGTTGCCCTGCCCTGGGCCGAGGTCTACGTCGACGGGGCGAGGCAAGGCGTGAGCCCGCCGCTGCGCTCGATACCGATCAAGCCGGGCAAGCACCGGGTGGAGTTGAGGAACTCGTCATTTCCGTCCCATATCGAGACGGTCGATGTCAGGTCAGGGGCGGAAATCAGCATCCGGCACAGGTTCCGAGGACGATGACCCGTTACCGCTGGCTTCCGCCGGTGCTCGCGTGCCTGGCGCTTTTCGGATGCGCATCTCTCGGAGAGGACCTCGCCGGGGTGTTTTCGGGCACGGGGGAAAAAGAACTTGAATTCGGCGTCAAGGCCTACGAGGACGGCGAGTATCCCTACGCGGCAAGACTGTTGCAGGCGAGCCTCGACGCGGGTCTGCGCGGCAGATCCAAACAGGCGAGGGCCCACAAATTTCTCGCTTTCATCCACTGCGTTTCCGGCCGGATGCAGCCGTGCCGCGAAGAATTCAGGAAAGCTCTGGACATCGATCCGTCCTTCGAGCTCAGCGAGGACGAGGCCGGACACCCGGTCTGGGGCTCGGTGTTCCGCGGCGTGAAATCCAGAAAATAACCCCGCCATGACCGAGCCGTGGCTCCTTGGCCGCTACGAGATCGTCGCCGAACTGGGCAAGGGCGCGATGGGCGTGGTGTATCGGGCGAACGACCCGATGCTCAACCGCGTGGTGGCGATCAAGACCATCAACACGGCCGAGGCCGGCGAAGAGGGCATGGCGGAGTACGAGGCGCGCTTCTACACCGAAGCCAAGGCCGCGGGCGGACTCAACCATCAGAACATCGTCATCGTCTACGACATCGGCAAGAGCGGCAACCTCGTCTACATGGCGATGGAGTACGTCGAGGGGCGCGAGCTGCGCGAAATGCTCGTCGAGGGGCAATCGGTGCCGGTCGTGCAGGCGGTCGATATCGCCGCCCAGGTCGGGGAAGGTCTCGCCTACGCGCACCAACACCACGTCGTGCACCGGGACATCAAGCCCGCCAACATCCTGGTCACTGGGGATGGGCGCGCCAAGATCGCCGATTTCGGCATCGCTCGCATGCGCTCGAGCGAGACCCGCACCCAGACGGGCATCATCCTCGGCTCGCCCAAATACATTTCGCCCGAGCAGGTCGTGGGAAAGCGCGCCGACCATCGCTCGGACATCTTTTCGCTCGGGGTCATCCTCTACCAGTGCCTCACCGGCTCGACGCCCTTCAACGGCGATGGCCTGAGCGCGCTCATGTACCAGATCACCAACCACGATCCCGCGCCGCCGAGCGCGGTCAACCCGCAGGTGCCGGTGATGCTCGATTACATCGTCGCCAAAGTGCTCGCCAAGACGCCGGAAGCGCGCTATCAGAGCGCGGCCGACTTCGCGAACGATCTGCGCGAATGCAGGATGCAGATGGAGACGGGGCAGCAGGGCGCGGGCGCGAGCCTCGCGGCGACCCGGCCGATCCCGGTGGCGCCTCAGGCGGCGGCCGCCCCGAGCCTGCCCTCCGAGCCATCCGACCGGGATGCGGGCGAGGAAACCCCGACGATTCCGTCGCCGACCAAGGGCATTTCGCGCGCTTTCGATTCGCAGGAAGCCACCAGCCGCCTGATGCGCCAGCTCGGCGCGGACGGAATTCACGAGCTCGTCTCGACGAAATCTTTTTCAGGGTCGTCGATCGTGCGCACCAAGTCGTTTCGCCCCGGGGAGTACCCCTGGGGGTTGCGCGAAAACGTGATCATGGCCGCCACGGTCGGGATAGCGGTCGTCATCGCGACGCTGATCGCTCTGGTCTAGCGCCCGGTTCGCTTCGCGCCGGATACGGGCGCGAGGCGATAGAATGATGGCTTTTTGAAGGTCCGCATGCCCCGCCGGCTGTTCGTCACCACCGCCCTGCCCTACGCGAACGGCCCGTTCCACATCGGCCACATCATGGAGTACATCCAGGCCGACATCTGGGTGCGCTTCCAGCGGATGCAGGGCAACACGGTGCACTTCATCGGCGCCGAAGACGCGCACGGTGCGCCGATCATGCTCGCGGCGGAGAAGGCCGGGAAGAAACCGGAAGAGTTCATAGCCGAAGTCCGCGCCGGACGCGATCAATATCTTAGAGGTTTCCACATCGAGTTCCACAATTGGCACTCCACGCACTCGGACGAGAACACGAAGCTATCACAGGATATCTACCGCAAGCTCAAAGCAGTGAAGGGCGCGAACGGCGAGCCACTGATCGTCACGCGCAACATCGAGCAGTTCTACGATCCGGTGAAGGGCATGTTCCTCGCCGACCGCTACATCAAAGGAGAGTGCCCGAACTGCGGTGCAAAGGACCAGTACGGCGACGCCTGCGAGAACTGCGGCACCGTCTATTCGCCCCCCCAGCTGAAGAACCCCTACTCAACGCTCTCCGGCGCAAAGCCGGTGCTGAAGTCCTCCGAGCACTACTTCTTCAGGTTGTCCGATCCTAAGTGCAAGGAGTTCCTTCGCGATTGGATCAACAAGCCGGACCGGCTCCAGCCGCAGGTTGCGAACAAGGCGAAGGAATGGCTCGAGGGCAAGGGCGAGAAGACGCTCGCCGACTGGGACATCTCGCGCGACCCGCCCTACTTCGGCATCCGCATTCCCGACATCCGGGAGGAAAAATATTTATACGTCTGGCTGGATGCGCCGATCGGCTACTTCGCGAGCCTGAAGAACTATTTCGACACCGGCAAGGCGCGCAAGAACGGCGAGGCGCGCGGCTTCGAGGAATTCCTCGCCGCACCGGACACCGAGATGATCCATTTCATCGGCAAGGACATCATCTACTTCCACACCTTGTTCTGGCCGGCGATGCTCAAATTCTCCGGCTACAAGACGCCGGACAACGTGTACGTGCACGGCTTCATCACCGTCTCGGGCGACAAGATGTCGAAGAGCCGCGGCACGGGGATCGATCCGCTGCGCTATCTCAGGCTCGATATGAACCCGGAGTGGCTGCGCTATTACATCGCCGCCAAGCTCAACGCGAATGTCGAGGACATGGACTTCAATCCCGAAGATTTCATGTCCAGGGTAAACAGTGATTTGGTGGGCAAGTACGTCAATATTGCGAGTCGCACAGCGCTATTCATCACTAAGCACTTCGGCGGACAACTATCGAGCGAGCGCCTACACGAAAACCCGAGTGATATCGTAAAGGGTCCCGGCCTCGCGTTATTGAAGCACGCTTGGGCAGCCCGCTTGAGAATTCAGACCTACTACGATCAGCGTGAATTTGGAAAAGCGCTGCGTGAGTCAATGACGCTCGCCGACCAGGCCAATGAATACATAGACGCGCATTCGCCATGGGAGCGAATTAAGTCTCCCAGTCTTAAAAATTCGGTGCAAGACATCTGCACGGTGGGTCTTGAAGCGTTTCGCATGCTTACGCTTTACCTCAAACCAGTGTTGCCGAATCTAGCTACTGAAGTGGAGAAATTCTTGAACATCGAGCCGCTTAACTGGAAGCACGCCGAAAGTAGATATGCGATCTGGGGTGCGAGGATTGCGCCGTACGCACATCTCATGACCCGCGTTGAGGAAAAGCAGCTCGATGCGCTGTTCGAACCTACACCGGAGAAGTCTGCGATGGCCACACCCTCACCCCAACCCTCTCCCGCTGGAGCGGGAGAGGGAGTCATTTCGATAGACGATTTCGCGAAGGTCGATCTTCGCATCGCAAAAATCCTCAAAGCCGAGCACGTCGACGGCGCGAACAAGCTCCTGAAGCTCACGCTCGACACCGGCAACGGAACGCGCACGGTTTTCGCGGGCATCAAGTCGGCCTACGATCCGGCGACGCTCGAAGGCCGGCTCACGGTCATGGTGGCGAATATCGCGCCGCGCAAGATGAAGTTCGGCGTGTCCGAAGGCATGGTGCTCGCAGCGAGCGGCGAAGGTCCCGGGCTTTATCTGCTCTCGCCCGACAGCGGCGCTCAGCCAGGGATGAAGGTGAAATGATCGCCAAACCGCGCTCTGTCCACCCTCGCCCCCCGCCTTCTCTCGTGACGTCCTCCTAAAGCAGTCCCGCACCGGAAGTATCGGGTGCGGTGGCTGTCGTCGGATTTTGCCGGACGGTGTCCGGCGATTTCTCTTGCCGGATTGCGCCCATCCTGGAAATGCCGGGCTTGACGTATGTCACACGCTAGACTAAAGTGACATACATGGAAAAGACCCAAGTCTACCTGCGCAAGGAAGAGCTTGAGGCGTTACGCAAGGCCGCGGCGCGGTCGGGGCGCAGCGTCGCGGAGCTCGTCCGCGACGCGATCCGCAAGGTCGTGCTCAGGCCGCAGGCCGCCGGCCCCGTCGCCATCTGGGACGGCGAGCCCCGGCGGACGTCCGTCGAACACGATACCGTCCACGACGAGCCCTGATGCGGCAGGGGGAGGCGGTTTTCGTAGACAGTGGAGCGTGGATCGCGCTTGCGCTGTCGCGAGACCCGCTGCATTCCCAGGCGCGGGAACAATGGGACCTGCTGCACGGAGCGGCCGCGAAGCTTCACACCTCCGTTCCTGTTGTGATCGAGACATTCACATTTCTCGATCGCAACGCCAATCGGGACGTGGCGCTGGCATGGAAAGACTCTATCTACAAGCCGGGCACCGCCAAGATCCTTCCATGCGAGCTGAGCGATCTCCAGCAGTCCTGGGAATATTTCCGGCGCGCGGACCTGCATAAGCTCTCGGCTGTGGACGCCACCAGCTTCGCCATCATGAAGCGCGAGCGTATTCGGCTCGCGTTCACGTTCGACCATCACTTCTCCGTTGTCGGATTCAGGCTGGTGGCATGACGGCACCGCCGGCACATCTTTCAGCTCCTAGAAGCAACACAGCGGAGGTGGGGAGCACCAAGCGAATTTAGATTGGCACGAATCTCTTCCGGTTCGGGAGCCAGGATCGATCTGGTACTATTTGGAAAACCTAGCTGCGCCCCTAAGACCTAGGGCCGGCGGGACCTAGTCGCCCGCTGCCCCTTCCGAAGACAATGGAACCCATCTCGTCTCCGCTCGCAGGCTCACTCATCGTCGCAGTTTTCTGGCTTGTCATCGCGGCACTCGGACTGGCTCCGGCGCGCAACGCGGCGTTCGCGAGGCGCTTCGCTTTTCCGCTCGGTGCGCTCGCGGGCCTCGCGCTCGCCGCCTTCGGCCTTCAGGCGGTGTGGCTGCCCGCGCAGAGCATGACGCTGCCGCTCGGGCTGCCCGATCTGCCTTTTCATCTCCGGGTCGATCCGCTCGCCGGGTTCTTCCTGATGCTGCTCGGCTCGGTCTCGGCCGGCATTTCGGTGTACGCCGCCGGCTATTTCCGCGCAGAGCCTTCCGGCCGCCTCGCGCTCATCAACCTCCAGTACCACGTGTTCCTCGCGAGCATGGCCTTCGTCCTGCTCGCCGACGACGCCTATCTCTTCATGGTGGCGTGGGAGACGATGGCGCTGTCATCGTATTTCCTCGTCATCACCGACCACAAGCTGCCGGCGATCAGGAGCGCCGGCTTCCTCTATCTCCTGATCGCGCACCTGGGCGCGATCGCGATCCTGCTGTGCTTCGGCGTGCTTCACGGCGGCCGCGGCGATTACAGCTTCGAGGCGCTGCGCGCCGCCCAGCTGCAGCCCGCGTGGGCGACGGCGGCTTTTCTCCTCGCCTTCTTCGGCTTCGGCGCGAAGGCCGGCATGATCCCGCTGCACGCGTGGCTTCCGGAAGCGCATCCGGCCGCGCCTTCGCCGGTCTCGGCGCTCATGAGCGGCATCATGCTGAAGACCGCCATCTACGGCATGGTGCGGGTGATCTTCGACCTGATCGGCAACGTGCGCTGGGAGTGGGGCATGGTGGTGCTCGCGATCGGCGCCGCGACCACGCTCTTCGGCGTTCTCTACGCCCTCATGCAGCATGATCTGAAGCGCCTGCTCGCCTATCACTCGGTCGAGAACATCGGCATCATCCTCTTGGGCCTCGGCATGTCGATGGTGTTCATCGGCTTCGGCCATCCGGCAGCCGGAGTGCTCGGCCTGATCGCAGGTCTCTATCACACGCTCAACCACGCCGTGTTCAAGGGGCTGCTCTTCCTCGGCGCCGGCTCGATCCTGCACTCGACGGGCATGCGGAACTTGAACGACATGGGCGGCCTCGTCCACAGCATGCCCAAGACCGCGTTCTACTTCCTGATCGGCGCGCTCGCCATCTCCGCGCTCCCGCCCCTGAACGGCTTCGTCTCGGAGTGGCTCACGTTCCAGGCCGCGCTGCAGGCCCCGCTCCTGCAGAACGGCGTGGTGCGCAGCCTCCTGCCGCTCTTCGCCGCGACGCTCGCGCTCGCCGGCGCGCTCACCGCGATGTGCTTCGTCAAGGTCTACGGGATCGCCTTTCTCGGCCGGCCGCGCGAGCCTGCGCACCGCACGCCGGTGCCGCACGGCGGCGACGCGAGCGGCATGGAACGCTACGGCATGGCCTGGCTCGCCGCAGGCTGCTTCGTGCTCGGGCTCTTCCCGACCTCGTTCCTGCTGATGCTGAACCGGATCGGCGTCTCCCTCACCGGTCAGGGCCTGTCCGAACAGGCGCTCGAGTCGAGCTGGCTGTGGCTCGTGCCCACCGCGGCGGAGGAGGCGAGCTACTCGCCGGTCATCTTCCTCGTCGTGATCGTCGCTGTGACTGCGCTCGCGTTTCTGCTGGTGCGGCGTTTCTATCACGGCCGGGTGCGCTTCGCCGACCCCTGGGACTGCGGCTTCCCGGAGCAGACCTCTCGCATGCAGGACACCGCGGACGCCTTCGGCCAGCCGATACGGCACGTGTTCGGGCCGCTTTATCGCATGCAGCGCGACCTGCCCGGGCCGGACGACCCGGCGCCCCGGTATTTCCTCAAGATCGAGGACCATCATTGGTACTGGCTGTACCTTCCGGTTGCGCGGGCGGCGGAGTTCGTCTCCTCGAAGATCGCGCTCCTGCAGCACGGCAGGATCAGCATCTACCTGCTCTACAGCTTTCTCACCCTGATCGCCCTGCTGGTGTTCGTGCGATGAACAACTTCCCCGGAATCGCGTTCCAGATCCTGCAGTCGGTGTTCGTGGTGCTCGCCGCGCCGCTCCTCGTCGGCTGGGTCAACCAGTGCCGCGCCTGGCTGCAGAACCGCTCGGCGCCCAGCCTCCTGCTGCCTTACTGGACGCTCGCCAAGCTCTTCCACAAGGACGCGGTGATGGCGCGCGACGCCTCTCCCCTGTTCCGGCTCACGCCCTACATCCTGTTCGGCTGCATGTGGCTCGCGGCGGGGATCGTTCCGGTGCTCGCGACCGACCTGCCCTTCGCGCCGGCCGCGGACATCATCGCGCTCGTGGGCGTGTTCGCGCTCGCGCGCGTGTTCTCGGCGCTCGCCGCCATGGACATCGGCACCTCCTTCGGAGGCCTAGGGGCGCGGCGCGAGATGCTGATCGGTTTTCTCGCGGAGCCGGCGATGCTGATGACCCTGTTCACCGCGGCCTTTATCTCGGGCTCCACCCAGCTCACCACCATCGTGGACACGCTCGCGCACCGGGAATTCACGCTCTACCCGAGCCTCGCCTTCGCCGCGGTGGCGTTCCTCATGGTGCTGCTCGCCGAGAACGCCCGCATCCCGATCGACAACCCGACCACGCACCTCGAGCTCACCATGGTGCACGAGGCGATGATCCTCGAGTACTCGGCGCGGCACCTCGCGCTGATCGAGTGGGCGGTGGCGATCAAGCTCTTCGCCTACATGACGATCGGCATCGCGCTCTTCGCGCCCTGGGGCATCGCGGAGGCGGGCGACTGGTCGGCGCTGCCGGTCGCGTTCGCCGCGCTCGCGGTAAAGCTCGCGCTCGCCGGGGCGGGCCTCGCGCTGATCGAAACCGTGCTCGCGAAGCTGCGCCTTTTTCTCGCGCCCGAGTTCCTCTCCACCGCGTTCCTCCTCGCGGTGCTGGGAATGCTGACGCATTTCCTCGTTCGCGGCTGACATGGACGCGCCTTTTTCCGGCCAACTCGTCAACGTGCTCGCCGCGTTCCTGCTGCTGCTTTCGTTCGCGATGCTGTCGCAGCGGCGCATCCTCACGCTGATCCACCTCTTCGCCTGGCAGGGCGCGGCGCTCGCCGCCTCCACCGCGATCGTCGCCTGGTCGACCGGCCAGACGCACCTTTATTTCTCCGCAGGACTCACCGTGCTGCTGAAGGTGATGCTCATCCCCTGGGTGCTGCACCGGCTGATCGACCGCCTGTTCGTGCGCTGGGACGTGGAGACGCTGATCAACATCCCGATGACGATGCTCATCGGGATCGGCCTGGTGATCTTCGCTTTCGCGCTCGCCGCGCCGATCTCGCAGATGGCGGGAACGATCACCCGCGCCACGCTCGGCATCGCGCTCGCGAGCGTGCTGCTCTCCTTCCTCATGATGATCGTTCGCCGCAAGGCCGTTCCGCAGGTGATCGGGTTCCTCGCGATGGAAAACGGGCTGTTCTTCGCAGCGACGAGCGCCACCTACGGAATGCCGCTCGTGGTCGAGCTCGGCGTGGCGCTCGACGTGCTGGTCGGCACCTTCATCTTCGGAATATTTTTCTTTCATATCCGCGAGCAGTTCGACAGCCTGGACATCCGGCATATGGAAAAGCTGAAGCAGGATTGATGGAAGGAGCGAATCCTATGGCTCGTCATTCCCGCGCAAGCCTGCCCTCGACTGCGATCGGGGGCGGGAATCCAGCGTCGTCGCTCGAAAGTCACTGGGTCCCCGCTTCCGCGGGGACGACGGTGTAGCGCATGGAGATCGCGCTCGTCCTCGGCCTCCCGCTCGCGGGCGGCGTGCTGCTCGGCGTGTTCGGCCACAAGCGCTGGGCCGCGGAGCTCAACTCGGGCGTGAGCCTCGCGACCTTCGTCGCGGCGGCGCTCCTCACGAGGCGCGTCGTGTCGGAGGGGACGATGGTCGCGTTCGACGAGCAGTTCTTCGTCGACCCGTTCAACGTGTTCCTGGTCGCGCTGACCGCCTTCGTCGCGTTCACCACCGCGCTCTTTTCCCGGCCCTACATGCGCATCGAGCAGGACCGCGGCCGCGTCAACCCGGCGCGGCTGCGGCTCTATCACAGCATGTACCAGCTGTTCAGCTTCACGATGCTGCTCTGCCTGCTCTCGAACAACGTCGGCGTCCTGTGGGTGGCGCTGGAGGGCGCGACGCTCTCGACGGTGCTGCTCGTGAGCCTATACCGGACGCCCGCGAGCCTGGAGGCGGCGTGGAAGTACTTCATCCTGTGCTCGGTCGGGATCGCGCAGGCGCTCTTCGGCACGATCCTGCTCTACTTCGCCGCCGAGAAAGTGCTCGGCGCGGGCGGCGGCTCGCTCCTCTGGACCCACCTGCACGCGGTGCGCGGCCAGCTCGAGCCGACGGTGCTTTCGCTCGCGTTCGTGTTCCTGCTCGTGGGCTTCGGCACCAAGGTGGGCCTCGTGCCGCTGCACAACTGGCTGCCCGACGCGCACGCCGAGGGCCCGACGCCGATCTCGGCGGTGCTCTCGGGGCTGCTGCTGAATGTCGCGCTCTACGCCGTGGTGCGCAGCAAGGTGCTCGTCGACGGCTCGCTCGAGCGCAATTTCTCCGGCGGCCTGATGATGGGCTTCGGCCTCGTCTCGGTGGTCGTCGCGGCCTTCTTTCTTTCCAAGCAGCGCGACATCAAGCGCATGTTCGCCTACTCTTCGATCGAGCACATGGGCATCATGACCTTCGCCTTCGGCATGGGGGGCGCCGTGGCGGCGTTCGCGGGCCTTTTGCACATGACCGTGCACTCGCTCACCAAGAGCGCGATCTTCTTCACCGTCGGCCACGCCTCGCAGGCCGCCGGCACGCAGAACATGGACTCGATCCGCGGCCTGATCCAGACCAGCCCCACGATCGGCTGGGGGCTGGTTCTGGGCAGCCTTGCGATCCTCGGGCTTCCGCCTTTCGGCGTGTTCACGAGCGAGTTCATGGTCCTGACGACCGCGATGCACGAGCATTCCTGGGCGACGCCGTTCCTGCTCGTCGCGCTCGGGGTCGCCTTCGCCGCCATCTTCGGCAAGGTGCAGCCGATGGTGTTCGGCGAGACCGCCGCGACGCGCCTCCCCCACGCCCCGGCGCTCGTTCCGGTATTCGCGCACCTGGCGATCGTGCTCGTGCTCGGCCTGTACATTCCGCCCTATCTCGCCGGCTGGTATCGCCAGGCAGCTGCATTGATAGGTTGACGCGCCCGATGCGAACTCTCGAGCTTCCGATCGATTTCAAGCCCATCCCCGGCGCAATGCCCGCTCATCACGCCGCCGCCGGGGCGGGCCAGCTGCGCGAGCTGTGCGACCAGGCCCGATCGAAGGGAGCGCGCCTGGTCGCCCTGTGGGGCAGCGACGAGACGGGGCGCAGCGAAGGCTACGCGCTGCATCTTGCGCTCGCGCTTCCGTCGGGCCTGCTCTGGCTCACGGTGCCGCTCGCGTCCGATCAACCGCGTTATCCGGACATCGCCGACATTTATCCGGGCGCGAACCGCATGCAGCGCGCCGCGGCCGACCTGCTCGGAATTCGCCCGGACGGGAACGCCGACCGGCGCAAGTGGCTGCGCCACGGCGCCTGGCCCGAAGACGCGTTTCCCCTGAGAAAGAATTTCGACGCCGCCCGCCGCTTCGACCCGGGGCCGGACCGCTATCCGTTCGTCAAGGTGGAAGGCGAAGGCGTGCACGAGATCCCGGTCGGTCCGGTGCACGCCGGAACGATCGAGCCGGGGCATTTCCGTTTTTCCATCGTCGGCGAGAAGATCCTGCGGCTCGAAGAGCGTCTCGGCTACAAGCACAAGGGCATCGAGAAGCTCTTCGAATCGAAGACGCCGGAGGAAGGCGCGAAGCTCGCCGGGCGCGTGTCGGGCGACTCCACCGTCGCCTACGCCTGGGCGTACGCGATGGCGGTCGAAGGCGCGACCGGGACCGAGCCGCCGCCCCGGGCGCTAGCGCTGCGCGGCATCCTTCTGGAGCTCGAGCGCATCGCCAACCACCTCGGCGATCTCGGCTACCTCGGCAACGACGTGGCGCTCTCCTTCGGCTTCTTCCAGTTCTGGCGCCTGAAGGAAGACCTGCTGCGGCTGAACGCCGAGCTCTTCGGCCACCGTTACCTGATGGACGCGATCGCCCCCGGCGGGGTCGCGACCGACCTCTCACCTCCGCAGGCCGAGATTCTGCTCGAGCGCCTGGAGGCAATCCGGCGCGAGGTCGTCACGCTCAGATCGATCTACGACGAGCACGCCGGCGCCCAGGACCGCTTCATCTTGACGGGGCAGGTGCTGCCGGAGCTCGCCGGGCGGATGGGGCTCACCGGGTTTGCGGCCAGAGCGAGCGGCGTGAAGCACGATCTGCGCGTCGATTACCCCGTCCCGCCCTATCGCGAGCTCGATCCGCGCATGGCCTCGCACACGCGCGGTGACGTGGCCGCGCGCGTTTCGGTGCGCTTCGACGAGGTGCTCGAATCGATCCGGCTCGTTCAGGCACTCGTCCGGCGCCTGCCTCCCGAAGGCGTCCGCGCGCCGCTCGCGAAGGCCAAATCCGGTGCGCGCGGCCTCGGCTGGGTCGAAGGCTGGCGCGGGGAAATCCTCGTCGCGCTGGAGACCGCTGAAGGCAACCGCATTCACCGCCTGCACCCGCACGACCCGTCGTGGCAGAACTGGCCGCTTCTCGAGCGCGCGGTGACGGGCAACATCGTTCCGGACTTCCCGCTCATCAACAAGTCCTTCAACCTGAGCTACAGCGGTCAGGATTTGTAACACACCATGTATCAGCTGCTGAAACAAATCGCGAAGACCGGGATCGTCACCGAGCCCGCCCCGCATCCCGACGAGGCGCTGCGGGCGATCGAGCAGCGCCTGGGCGAGGCGATTCTCAAGCACTTCGGGCGCTCGCTCGCGATCCGCCACGTGGACGCGGGCTCCTGCAACGGCTGCGAGCTCGAGATCCACGCGATGAACGGCCCCCACTACAATCTGGAGCGCATCGGCATCAAGTTCGTTGCCAGCCCCCGCCACGCCGATATGCTGCTCGTGACCGGCCCGGTGTCGCGCAACATGGAGGTCGCGCTCAAGCGCACTTGGGAAGCCACCCCCGACCCGAAGCTGGTGGTGGCGATCGGCGACTGCGGCTGCACCGGCGGAATTTTCGGCGACAGCTACGCGAGCTGCGGCCGCGTCTCGAACGTGATCCCGGTGGATGTCGCCGTTCCCGGCTGCCCGCCCGCTCCCGTGGCCATCATGCGGGGCATCCTCACCGCGATCAGCACGGGCAAGCGGCGCTAGAGCGATGGAGCTTTCTCTCGCTTTCGTCGGCTGGTTCTTCACGCTGATCTGCGCCGGCGCGCTCGCCCTCGGAGCCGCGTTGATCGCGATCATGGCGCGCGCTGGAGATCTCGAGCGGCGCTACCTGAGCTACAGCATCTGGAACGACCTTCTGCTCGCCGCGATCTGGGTGCTCGGGCTCGCCGGGGGGATCGGCGTGCTGCGCCTTGCGCCCTGGGGGAGATACCTCGTCGAGCTGTTCTGCTGGGCGCTGATCGTGCTCGCACCGCTCTCGGCCGCCTCGCGCCTCTACGCGCTTCGGCGGCCCCAGCCCGATTCCCAGCCCGTGAACTGGCTGGGCGCGATCGGCGGGGTCACGCTGGTCCTCATCCCGATCCTTGCGATCTGCGCCGCGACCATCGTGACGCTGCGCGGCCCCGAGGCGATGAAAGCGTTTTCCTGAGACCTACGGCTTCAAGTAGGCGTAGCCCTCTTTCTGTTGCAAGTGCGTGATCTGTACGACGCCCGAGAGCATGAACTCAACGCCGAGGATGAATTGCTCTTTCTTCAGCTTACGGTTGCGCAGCGTGATCTCGCACACCTGGAACTTCACGCCCCTCGCCATCAGGTCCTGCACGCGCGCGTCGAAGGGTCCGAAGCGATCCTTGGCGCCTTCCATCAGGAAATCGACGCCATCGGCGTGCGTCACCGCGATGATTTTCGCCTTGGGATCGACTTCGAGGTGATTGGCGATGTTGCGCAATCCCTTGGTCGGTTGTTCCAGTCCGCTGTCGAAATGGTAGACGACTTTTTCCTGCGCCCGCGCGCCCAAGGCGGCGAGCGAGAGCACCAGGAGAGCGAGCAGTTTCATGGCGGGGTTCACGGCGGACTCCTTTTCGCTTGAACGTAAATGACGCCTGATCACTTTACGCGAACCGCCCGTGATTGGAAAATCACCTTATGGCCAAGCATCTGAAAATCTCCGGGCGCGTCCAGGGCGTGGGATTCCGCTACTCGATGGCCGAGGAAGCCGAGCGGCTTGGCGTCACCGGCTGGGTGAGGAACCGCCGCGACGGCACCGTCGAGGCAGTCGTGGACGGCGCGCCCGACGCCGTGGATGCGATCCTCGCCTGGGCGCGCCGCGGGCCGCGCGGCGCGAGCGTGACCGGCGTCGAGGTCGCGGAAATCCCGGGAAGCTTCGAGCGTTTCGAGATGCGGCCGACCGAGTGAGCGCGACTAGGTTGGGCACCGCGCCTGTGGGTTACCTGCCCTGCCTTTCACACGCTGCCTGATCGCGCTGGCACGCCTCCTGGCAGGCCTGCGCGGCGGGCGCCTCGGTCGTGGTGCGCCGGCATGATTTCATGCAATAGTTGAAGGCGCTTTTGCAGCCCGGCGCTTCGTCGGCTCCCGAGATGCCCTTATAGGCGTAGTAGCCCGCCGCCACGGCGACCGCGAGGATGACGAGCATTCCGAACGAGCTCCAGCCGCGCTGCGAACCTTCCATCACACGCGCTCAGTGCCGCCCGATCACCCCGCCTTGCGCCGCGCCTGCCCCGCTTCCCCGGAGCGAAGCCCGTCGAGGATCGCGAGCGCGCGCGCCATCGAGAAGTCGCGGGTTTCCCGATGAAAGGCTTTCACGTTGTCCGGCATCATGTAGCCGTGGAGCACACCCGGGAAAACGTGCAGCTCCAGGTTCTTCGTGCGCGAGGCCGCGCCGCGATAGGCATCGAGCACCTCGGCGGGCGCCTGGTGGTCCGCGTCGCCCCAGATGATGCACACCGGCCGAGTGAGGCCCTCGAGCTCCTTGATGTAGTCCAGCATCTGCGAGCCGTGGCAGGAGACGCCCGCGTCGTAGCCGAGGCGCTTGGGGCCGAGGATCGCGTAGGGACCGCCGTAGCAGAAACCGATCACCGCGGCGCGTCCGTTCGACTCGGGCAGCTTGCGCAGCCAAGCGAGCGCATCGGCGAGGTCGGCTTCGCCCGTCTTGATTTTTTCCAGGCGCGGCTGCGAGCGCTGCTTCGTACGGTCGTCGTCGCGCGACAGCGGCCCCGGAATCGTACGCCAGAACAGATCGGGCGCCGCCGCAATACAGCCGTGCGAGGCGAGCTCGTCGGCGATCGCGCGAATGTCCGCGTTGACCCCGTGCACCGCGGAAGCGAGCACGATCGCCGGAACCTTTCCGCCGGCGCGCGGCGTGGCGAGATAGCAATCGAATTCGCCGCCCTCGCTCGAGCGGACCCTGACGTTCTTGCCCGGCATGTCGCCTCCTCTGCTGCGTGCTGACTGGGTTGCATACCGTACCGCAGGGCGACAGGCTTGTCCAACCTCCCCGGGTGGCCGCGTATAATTGCTTTTCTTGTCATCCGCCACCAGTGAAAAGAAGGAGTTGATTCATGGGTACCAAATACAAGATCCTGATCATGGGCGCCTCTTACGGCTCGCTTCTCGGAACCAAGCTCGCGCTCGCGGGGCACTCGACGCATTTGATCTGCCTGCCCGCTGAAGCCGACCTGATCAACAAGGAAGGCGCGATCGTGCGCATGCCGGTCAAGGGCCGCGACGCGCTCGTCGAGATCAACTCGAAGAAGCTGCCGGGCAAGATTACTGCGGGCGGCACGGCCGGCGTCAAGCCGTCCGACTACGATCTGGTCGCGCTCGCGATGCAGGAGCCGCAGTACCGTTCGCCCGGCGTGCGCGAGCTGCTCGCCGCGGTGGCCAAGGCCAAGGTCCCCTGCATGTCGATCATGAACATGCCGCCGCTGCCTTACCTGAAGCGCATTCCGGGCCTCAATGCCGACGCCTGCAGGAGCTGCTATACCGACCCGAGCGTCTGGGACGCCTTCGACCCGAAGCTGATGACGCTGTGCAGCCCCGACCCGCAGGCTTTCCGACCGCCGGAGGAAAAAGTCAACGTGCTGCAGGTGAGGCTGCCGACCAACTTCAAGTCGGCGCGCTTCGATTCGGACGCCCACACTGCGATCCTGCGCCAGCTCGAGTCGGATATCGAAGCGTCGCGCTTCGACACCGGCTCCGGCAAAATCGAGCTGCCGGTCAAGCTCAAGGTGCACGACTCGGTCTTCGTGCCGCTCGCGAAATGGGCGATGCTCCTCGCCGGAAACTACCGCTGCGTGCAGAAAGACGGCGTGCGTCCCATCAAGGACGCCGTGCATAGCGACCTCGAAGCCTCGCGCGCTGTATACAACTGGGTGGTCAAGCTGTGCGTCTCCCTGGGCGCGGACGAGAAGGACATGGTGCCCTTCGAAAAATACGCCAATGCGGCGTTATCGC
>WNFV01001961.1_pt1 | contig 27674 bp, 23 predicted proteins | sample 5400101 | NCBI WGS metagenome assembly WNFV01 (sample SAMN13153361, study PRJNA577476) | soil metagenome | isolation source: 115 cm soil or saprolite under grassland replicate 1 | place: USA:California | collected 2016-06-15
TGAATGTTCCACCACGCATGGCACTTCGGCCCTTCGCCGGCGCCGCCGCGCGTGCACTTCGTGTAGCCGAAGGGCAGCCCCATCTTGAACGCGAAATACGCGCGCAAGAAGTAGGGAAGGTCGGCGCAGTCGGGGCGAACGATCATCCCCATCGAGTCTTCACGCAGACCCAGATGGTTGAACAGGATATTGCGCGAGCGATCGCGCAGCACTTCATGCAGCGCCTTCCACGACAGCGTGGCGTCGAGCGGCGCGTCGAAGAGCTGCTCGATCCATGCCGAATACAGGTTTTCGGTCTCGCGATTCCACGTGTTGCGCACGGGCCAGAGGCTCCCCTCGGTCCCTTGCGGCCGCGGCGGCTCGGCGGCGCGCACGGCGATTTCGCGGTTGATCGCGCTGCACTCGGCGCTCGCGCGCTCGCGCGTTAGTTTGGCGTGCCAGGTGCCGGCGGCCGGCGCGGCGACCTCGGCGAACCAGAAATAGGGCGGACCGCCGTGGCGCTCGCGCGATTTGGCCGCGACGCTTCCGTCGGGCGCGATCAGCGACAGCTCGCCCTCGAGCGGCTTCTCCGCGGCGAACACGACGCGCAACGGCGCGCCCTTCCACGGTGCGATCGGCGAGGACAGGACCGCGAGCTCCGCCGCGTCAGCGCAGGTGCCGGTTTGAGCTTGGACCTGCGAGTTCGCTGCCGAGAAAAGCAAGGCGAAACATGCGACTGCGCTCGGCAACAATGCCCGCGCAGCAGCCGAACGGCGTGCTGGAACCACGTGAGCCCCCATCCCTGACCGCATCGAAGAATAGTGCGAAAGTGCTTTGGCTGAATCATGGCAAAGCCAAGCCGGGCGGGCTCCTATCGGAGGCCGGTACCATCCGACCGGGCTCAGAACGGGCAAAATATGTCGGTTTGTCGCCGGAACTTTAACGGGTCAGCCGCTAATACGCGTGACCCTGGCTTTAGCGCTGGATTCCCGGGCAGGCCTTCTTGATGAATTCAATGGCGTGCCGCTTGCTCTCAATCACGCGAGTCAATTCCTCCTGTCGGGTCGCTGAAATGGCAGCCGTCATGCGGTCCTGACATTTGCCGTCCTTGCAGAGCCAGGCCTTTCCCTCGATCACCACGCTCGCGGGATTCCCTTCTTCGATCGCGAGCCGTTGAACCTTGTTGAAGTCCAATGTGGTCACCTCACTGGATGGGCTCTCGAAGCTTTCCTTGCTCGCGCCCTTGGAATAGGCGGTCGTTACTACTGTCTTGAACACGCAGTTTTGCGGCGAGGAGATGTTGACGCCGACTTTGATATGACGGCTTGCACGATGCGGATCATTGGCATCGCCGAAGCCGGTGTTTTGACGCATCGTTTCATACTGAATCTGTCTTCCTTCGACGGTACGCCGCCAGCGTGTCTCAAATCCTTGGGGCAAGGCACCTTCCTGCTGACCACCGATGACGAACGAGACAGCATCGAGCAAGCCCGCCTCATCCGGGGTGAGGCGCGCTTCGCATCCACAAATCAGGCTTGCCAATCCCAGCAACAAAACGTTTCGAGCTTGCAAATTTTTTCTCCGGACGCGGGCGGGTCTCAACGTAGTCGGCTACCCGCTGACTGGACATTGGTAAACCGATATATACTCGACCGCGGGACTTCCTCCTAGGAGATTGGATGCCATTCATTGGCGCTCAAGCGATCAAAGTTCGAGCGAGGATCCTTCGCGCCGCGGCTGCGACAACGCTTGTCGCGCTGGTGCAAGAGGTTGCGGCGCAGGGCGCGCTGCCTTCCGGCTTCGTTTATCTGCGCGACGTCGACCCGACCATCGCGCAGGACATTCGGTATGCCGGCTCCGACAATTTCGTCGGCCGGCCGCTGCCCGGCTATGAAGCCGCGGAATGCATTCTCCGGCGCGATGTCGCGGCCGCCCTCAAGCGCGTGCAGGCGGAGCTTGCGGCCGCGGGGCTCTCGCTGAAGGTTTATGATTGCTATCGGCCCACGCGCGCCGTGCGCGCCATGGCGGAATGGGTGAATGACGGCCGCTCGGAAGCTCCAACCAAGCGCTTCTTCCCGAGAGTGCCGAAGGGTTCGCTGTTGAGCGGCTATATCAGCTCGCGATCGCAGCATTCGACGGGCGCGGCCGTCGATCTCACGTTGATCAAGGCCTCGGCTGCGCCGCCTGCGCCGTTTGACCCGGCGGCCGCGTACGGACCGTGTACCGCTGCGGTCGCGCAGCGCAGCCCCGACAACAGCCTCGACATGGGCACGAGCTTCGACTGTTTCGATTCCGCCAGCCACACGGCGAGCAGGGCGGTCGGGGCCGAACAGCGGCGCTGGCGCAACGTGCTGGTCGAGGCCATGCGCAAGCATGGGTTCGGAAATTACGACCGCGAATGGTGGCACTTTTCCTACGCAGGCTCCGGCCGCGCCTCGCCGTACGATTTTCCGATACGTGCGCGATAGCGAGGCGAGCCGGTTGTAACAGATCCGCCGCGCTTTACTGCCGCAGATCGAGCGACGACAGCGCCTGTTTCCAATTCACGGACTCGCCGGCAAGGAAACGCGCGAATGCCTCGTCATCCTGGTAGGCGATCGCGGCCGTGAGCGTGCGGGCCGTGGTCTGCGCATTTGGCGTCGCCAGAATGGCGGCGACCTCGCGGGAGAGCTGCTTGACGATCGGGGTCGGCGTACCTGCCGGGGCAAACAGTCCGATGAATCCGGAGGCGCGGCCGAAGCCCGGCACGCCGCTCTCGGCGATGGTCGGAATTTCCGGAGCTACCGCAAACCGTTTGCCGTCGATAAGCCCGAGCGCGATCAGGCGGCCGGCCTGGATATGCGGATAGGCGGAGGTGAGGTCGACGGACGCGAGCGGAATCTGGCCGGCGATGAGATCGACCACCGCTGGCGCGCTGCCGCGATAGGGCACGTGGACCAAGTTGGCGCCGGTCGCCCGCTTGAAGAGCTCGATGGAGAGGTGCTGGCTGGTATTGGTACCGGTCGAGCCATAGGTCAGTCCGCCGGGCATCGTTTTCGAGCGCTCGATCATATCGGCGATGGATTTCGGACCGGTCGATGGATTTGCCACCAGCACGATGGCCACGTCGATGAGCTTGGCCACCGGGGCAAGCTCGCGCAACAAATCCGGCCCGGGGTTGCTTGGCAAATTTGGGTTGAGCAGCAGCGCTCCGGTCGCGCCGACGCCCAACGTGTCGCCGTCGGGTGCAGACTTGGCGAGCATCTGCAGGCCGAGCGCGCCGCCGGCGCCTGCCCTGTGCTCGACCACGACCTGACGCCCCAGCCGCGGGCCGAGCTCGTTGGCCACGATGCGCGCGGCGCCGTCGGCGGACGCTCCCGGGGCGAAGGGAACGATGATCTGAATCGGTCTTTGCGACGATTGTGCGAGCGCCGGTCCGCAAGCGATCGCCATCGCGAGAACCGGCAAGAGTGCGTGCTTCAACCGCATCACCGCCTCCCGCTCGCTGTCGATTCGATTCGGCCTTTGGCATCCTGAATCGTTTTCCAGACATTGTACGGCGTCGCTGGCATCTTGATGTCGCGCACGCCGTAGTGGCGCAGCGCATCCAAGATCGCACTGATGACCACCGCCGGCGCTGCGGTGGTGCCGCCTTCCCCGCCCGCCTTGATGCCGAGCGGATTGGTGGGAGAGAGCACCTCGGCGATTTCCGTCGCGAACGGCGGGATGGTATCGGCGCGCGGCAGCCCATAGTCCATGAACGAGCCGGCGAGCGGCTGGCCCGACTCGCGATCGACGTAGCATTGCTCCCATAACGCCTGCCCGACGCCTTGCGCGATCGCGCCGTGGGTCTGGCCATGAACAATCAGCGGGTTGATGCAGCGGCCGACATCGTCGACCGACGCATAGCGGGTGAGCTCAACGCCGCCGGTCTCGGGGTCGACCTCGACCTCGCATACGGCGCAACCGTTTGGGAACACCGGATCGTGCATCTCGTGGTCGGTCACAACGGCAATGCCGTCCTTGAGTTCCTGCGGAAGCTCGTGGCGCGCGGCCTCCTCGGCGAGCTCGAGAAAATCGAACGTGCGGTTGGTCTCGCGCGCGCTGAATCGGCCGTCGCTGAATTCAATATGCTCCGGCACCGATCCCAGGATCGCGGCAGCGACTTTCTTGCCCTGCGCGACGAGGTCGGGCAGCGCCTTCGCGAACAGGGTTGCGGCATGGCGCATGGAGCGGCCTGAATGCGAGCCGCCGCCCACCTGCACCACGTCGGTGTCGCCGAGGATGATTCTCACGCTCTCGACCGGCACGCGCAGAAGATCGGAGACGACCTGCGCGAAGCTCGTCTCATGCCCTTGGCCGCTCGGTTGCGTGCCGATGACGACGTCAACGCGTCGCTCCGGCCGCACGGTGATCCGCGCCTGCTCGTTGGGTGCGCCAATCGAGGATTCGACGTAGTTCGCGAGGCCGCGGCCAAGCAGCTTGCCGCGTTTTACAGCCGCGCGCCGGCGCCGCTCGAAACCGTTCCAGTCGGCAATCTCCATCGCCCGGTCCATGTTTTCCTCGTAGCGCCCGCTGTCGTAGGTCATGCCCACGGCGTTGCGGTAAGGCATCGCTTCCGGGCGAACGAGATTCTTGCGCCGCAGCTCGATGCGATCGATGCCGAGCCGCTCCGCCGCGGTGTCGACGAGGCGTTCGATCGCGAATGTCACCTCCGGCCGCCCGGAGCTGCGGTAGGGGTTGGTGGGCATCGTATTGGTGAAGACCGCCAGTGCGCGTAGCGCGGCATGGGGAATGGCATAGGAGCCTACGATCAGGCCCGCGCCCTTGGACAACGGCGAAAGCGACACACAGCGCGCGCCCACATTGCTGATATTGGTCGCGCGCATCGCCGTGAATCGGCCGTCGCCGGCGAGCGCCAGCTCGACTTTGATCACGAGATCGCGTCCCTGATAGTCGCTGAGGAACGCCTCCGAACGCGTCGACGTGAACTTGACTGGCCGACCGAGCTTGCGTGCAGCCCATAGCACCAGCGCGAACTCGACGAAGACGCGGTTGCGGGTGCCGAAGTTGCCACCGACGTCGTAGGACAGGACGCGTACGCGCTCGGGCGCGACGCCGAGCACGGCGGCAAGCTCGCGCTTCTGTCGCACCGCGCCGCCGCTGCCGGCGTGAAGCGTGTAGCGTCCGCTTCCTGCATCATACTCACCAAGCGCGGAGCGCGGCTCAAGAGGCACGCCGGTCACGCGATCGACGTGGAAGTCCATTGTCACCACGTGATCGGCCTGCGCGAACGCCCTTTCCGTCGCCTGCTGGTCGCCGAAAAAGGTGTCGACCAGAATGTTATCCGGCACCTCGCTCCAGATCACCGACGCGCCGCGGCGCATCGCGTCTTCGGAATGGTAGACGCCCGGCAAGGCCTCGTAATCGACATCGAGCGCCTCCGCCGCGTCGAGTGCCTGCGGCACAGTCTCTGCGACGACCATCGCTACGGCCTCGCCGACGTGGCGCGCCTTGTCGGCGGGCAAGAGCATGTGCGGGCCGATGAAGAGCTCGCTGCCGCCGGGGGCATGCAGCTTCATGTCGTATCTGGTCTTGGGCAGCGGGTCGTGCGGAATGGCGCCAAGTCCATCGACGAGGCAGTCGGCGCCGGTGAAAACGCCGAGCACGCCCGGCATCGCCTTGGCGCGCCCTGCAGCGATGCGAAGGATGCGTGCGTGCGGGTGCGGCGAGCGCAGCATCACCGCATAGACTTGGTCATCGATGCTGAAATCGTCGCTGAAGCGGCCGCGTCCGGTGGTGAGCCGCGCGTCCTCGTTGCGCACCATCGGCTTGCCGATGGAGCGGAAGCTTACTTCCCCGGGTGGCGGTTTGTGGTCGAGGGCCGTCATCGCAGGCAGCTTTTGCCGTTTCTAGAGCAGCTTCACAATGCTTCTATAAACTGGCGGCTGCAACCATCACCCCACGGAGCGAACTCATGCGACGCATTCTCGAACGTCATCCCATCGTCACGCCCACGATCGCAGCACTGGTGATCGGGCTGTCGGCGCCCTCGGCGGGCCGAGCGCAAACCGTGATGCCCCCGAGCGCGCCAGCGAACTGTGTCCAGAACGCCGGCAACGGCGAGTTGGCATGCGGCTCGGGCGCGACCGCCAGTCCAGGCACCGGGGCGACCGCAGTAGGCATCAATGCCAAAGCGACAGCCGATGCAGCTGTGGCATTCGGCTCCAATGCCAACGCCAGTGCGATCTCGGCAATGGCCTTCGGCCTCGGTACCGCGGCGAGCCAGCAAGGCAGTGTGGCCCTCGGCCAGGGCGCAACCTCAAGCGGGAACGCCAGCACCGCGGTTGGCTTCGCGGCGCGCGCGTTCGGCAATGACAGCGTGGCGGTCGGCGATACCGCCACCGCGGGAAGCGCGGATGTCAATTTCAGCACCGCCATCGGCAGCAATACGTCGGCCAATTTCGCTTCGAGCACCGCCATCGGCTTCGGCGCGCAGACCACGGCCGCGAACCAGATGATGTTCGGAACCGCGACCAACATCTACGCGCTTCCGGGCGTCAACTCGGCAGAGAGCCGTGCCGCGCAGAAACCCCCGCTGATGATGCTCACCGTCGATGCGGCCGGCAACGTGTCGACAGCGCCAATCCCATCCTGCCGATGCCCGCGTCCGCCGGTCAAACCGAAGTCGCGAAAAAATTGACCGGGCTCCAAGTCAATCGATCCGCTCGACACTGTCCGGCACGCGCCTGCGCAACGCGGAGGTCGACCGGATCATCGTGATGAATGACGCGGGGAGGCTTCGGACATCTCTTGGCGCGACGCGCTTTCGCGTCATCGCAGCGGCTTGGCGAAGCTGAGTTCGTGACCATCTGGATCGGTCACGTGGAAGAACCGCTCGCCCCATTCGGCGTCGCGCGGCGCCGTATCCGGGCGGTAGCCGGCTGCGATGACGCTGGCGTGCAGCGAATCCACGTCGGAATGGTAGAAGATGACGCGCCCCCACCACGACCATGTTCGCTCGGCGGGTTGGGCGATCAGATTGAGATAGCTCACTCCCGCCCGAAAGCTCGTGAACGCGGCGTCGTCGCCGCCGTAAATCACCTCAAAGCCCAGCATGCGATAGAAACGCACGGCGCGCGACATATCGTGCGTGGCCAGCGTGATGGCGCTGATGCTTTCGATCATCCCCGAACCCAGTGCCCAGGATCACTCGCGCTTGCCGGCAATCGATTCGTGCGGATGACGCACATCGCCGCGCTTGTTGCGCCGGCGCACGTAGTTGATCAGGGCGTCGGGCCGCTCGCATTTGACCTTGAGGGCAGCGATTAGCGCATCCTCCGCCGCCACCGTCACGCTCTCGTGCTTGCCAGCGATGTTTATGCCGACGGTGAATTCGAGCGCCATGATGCCGTTCTGCTCCAGCTAGTTGGATGTGATCCCTGGTTCGGTCTCTTCGAGCTGCGAGAACCGCACCTGCAGGATTTCTTTCGTCGTCACTCTCCCGTCGCCGCCTTTCTCGACCAGCACGAGCTGCTGCGCGTCGGGCAATCCGGCAGGAATCACCATCTTTCCCCCGGGTTTGAGCTGGTGGAGCAGGGGCGGCGGAATGAGGTCCGGAGCGGCGGTCACGATCACCTTGTCGAACGGGGCGTGCTCGGACCAGCCATGATAGCCATTGCCAATTTTGATCTCAATGTTGGTGCAGCCCTGGCGACGCAGTCGTTGCTTGGCCTGTCGCCCCAGCTCTTCGATGATTTCGATGCTGTACACCTTCCGCACCAGCTGCGCGAGAATTGCGGCCTGATAACCCAGCCCGGTGCCGATCTCCAGCACGGTATCATCGGCGCTGAGATCGAGCAGATCGGTCATCAGTGCGACAATGAACGGCTGCGAGATCGTCTTCTCGAAACCGATGGGAAGAGGAATGTTGGCGTAGGCGTACGGCTGGAGTTCGACGGGCACGAACTCATGCCGCGGCACGTTGCCCATGGCGGCCATCACGCGCTCGTTGAGCGCGGTCTTGCCGAGCACGTCGCTCACGTGGAAGACGCCGGCGGAAATCTCCACCAACATATGCTGACGAAGGATCTCGAAATCGTTCGCAGTCATTGGGCCATCCTGCCGCGGCAGCTCGTCGCCCATGGGCAGCCGGCGCGACTTGTTCGCCCTCGGAAATGTAGGCGAAACTCGCTCCGCTTTCCACAGACCCGCAATCGGACCGAGCGATGGACTGTTTACACGCGGAATCCTTGACCGTAACGGTCGATGACACACATACCGTCTCCGGCCTGCTATGGGCGCCGGAGCGGGCCCGCGCCTGCTATGTCCTCGCGCACGGGGCGGGGACCGGAATGTTCCATCCGTTCATGGCGGCGGTCGCAAGGGAACTCGGTCAACGCGGCATTGCCACGCTCCGCTACCAGTTTCCCTACATGGAGCAAGGCGCCAAGCGGCCGGATGCTCCCAAGCTTGCGCAAGCGACGGTTCGGACTGCTGTGGCGCAAGCGGCGCGACTCATGCCCGCGGTTCCACTTGTTGCCGGCGGCAAATCCTTCGGCGGCCGCATGACGTCGCAGGCGCAGGCTGCCTCTGCCCTGCCCGACGTTTGCGGCCTCGCCTTTCTCGGATTTCCCCTGCATCCCGCCGGCCGGCTATCGGACGAACGCGCCCAGCATCTTTTCAAGATCGAGGTGCCGATGCTGTTTCTGCAAGGGACACGCGACAAGCTCGCGGACGTTGCGCTAGTCCAGCGGTTGACAGAGCGCCTTGGCGCGCGTGCATCGTTGCAGCTGTTGCAAGACGCCGATCATTCCTTCCACGTGCCGGCGCGTGCCGGACGAAAGGACGCCGATGTCAGGCGTGAAATGATGGATATGCTGGCCGCCTGGACATTCTCGGTGACTTCCAGGCGCGGCTAGGAGGAATGGAAACGGCTTGCCGCTCTGGCGCGCGCTTTCGCAGCCTCGACTTCGCGGTCACGGGGCGGCGAATCGGTGACGAGGGAATCGAGCAACTCGCGTGCCACTTGCGCCACCTGCTCCACCGCGCGGCTGAACGCCGGCTGGTTTGCTTTGGAGGGGCGCGCGAATCCGCTCAACTTGCGAACGAATTGCAGGGACGACGCGCGGATCTCCTCATCCGTGGCAGGCGGCTTGAAGTTATAGAGCGTCTTGATGTTTCGACACATGAAAACCTCGCGGCCATGGACGACGCTGACGGTGGCATACGAGGGCGGCCGCGATCAAGCTGCGCGCCTTCTGCATGCCTGGAGCGACGCGCTTCAGTCGCGCACGCGGCTGCCCATCTTTGATTCAACCATCAAACATCGTCTCCGACGCGTTCCAGGGGATCGGGAGTTTGGCCGAACACGACCGCAACTTGAACCTGTCCTCGCCGCTCGAGAATTTCCACGGAGACCTCGTTGGCGTGGCGGCGTACCTTCAGGTCGACGCTGGACTGCTTGAGTTGCAGGTTGCGCAGCACCAGCTCGTCCAAGAACGACGGCAAACGCGGGTTGCGCAGGCGGAGTTGGTTCGCAACGGGATCGAATTGCAGTCCGAGCGAAGCCTCGATGAACGTGAAGGGGGTGGCGCTGGCCCATGCCTGCGGCGAGCAGGCAACCGGATAATGTGTGGGTCCGCGCCCGCGGCTGCGCTGAAAGCCGCAGAACAGCTCCGGCAATCGCCGCATCTCCAAATAGCTCGCGGCATCGAATAGGCCTTGGAACACGCGCTCGAGCGAGCGCTTCAGATCATAGCGGGCAAAACCTAGCGCGATCAGCGCGTTGTCATGCGGCCAGATCGAGCCATTGTGATAGGACATCGGATTGTAGCGCGCCTCCGTGTTGGCAACGGTGCGAATGCCCCATCCGGAAAAGAATTGCGGGCGCAGCAGACCGTCGGCCACCTCGATCGCCCGGTCGAGCTTGGCGATGCCGGTGAACAGAACCTGGCCGGCATTGGAGCTGCGGACCCGGCAGGGCTCTTTCTTGCCGTCGAGCGCCAGCGCGTAGGTGCCTAGCTTCGGGCACCAGAAGCTCGCGTCGAATCGCTCCGCGAGCTGATCGGCTTGGGCTTTGAGGAGCCGCGCCCGCTCGGTCCATCCCAACCGTTCGGCGCAGCGTGCCAGGACCTGCTTGGCGCAGTAAACGTAGCCCTGGACCTCGGCGAGCGCGATTGGGCCCTGCGCCAGGCGGCCATCGGCGTGGAAAATCGCGTCCTCGGAGTCCTTCCAGCCTTGATTGGCGAGTCCCCGCTCGGTCGCACGATAGTATTCGATAAAGCCGTCGCCATCGAGATCGCCAGGGCCATCGATCCAGCAGAGTGCGGCCTCGATCGCCGGCCACAGCTCGACGATGATGGCGTCGTCTCCGGTCCGCTCGGCATAGAGCCCGGCCAGCATCACGAACAGCGGCGTGGCGTCGACGCTACCGTAGTAAAGGCCAAAAGGCACTTCGCCCAGCGCCGCCATCTCGCCTTCGCGCATTTCATGCAGGATTTTGCCCGGCTGCGCGTCCGAGGCATCGTCGTAGGTCTTGGCTTGAAATGCAGCGAGCCGCCGGAGCACACCTTGCGCAACGCGCGGATCCAGCCAAAGCATCTGCAGCGCGGTGATCAGCCCGTCGCGGCCGAACGTGGTCGAGTACCAGGGGATGCCGGCATACGGGTAACGTCCTTCCGGCGTGTCGGTCATCAGCATGTAGAGATCAGCCATCGACCTGCACACGAGCTCGTTGAAGATATCGTTCGAGCTGACGATCGTGCTGGCGTTTTGCGAGCTGCGGCGCAGCTCGCGGTGAGCCGCGCGCAATCCGCGCAGGAATGGCACCGGCTTCGGTGGTGTCGGACTGCCGCAGCCGACGGCCAAGAACACCGATCTCACCGCCTTCGGCGCGAGATGGATCACATAAGAGGCGCTCGTCGTCGTCAGCTCGGTCGGATGCGGATCGAAGTTCAACGATGTTTGTCGCTGCTTGCCGTCGAGGCCGTTGTAGGTCAGGACCGCTGTGCCGGCCTTGCAGGCGGAACCGACGAGACCGTGCTTGGCTCGGTGCAATCCGCGCACCTCGAACAAGTCGGCGAAATCGCTGTCGAAGAGGACGCTCAGGCGCAGGTCGACTGCACGATCGCCGTAGTTGCGGACCGCAAACCTCTGATAGGCAGTATGGCGCCAGAGAAAAATCGTGCGCACGACGTGAACGGTGTCCTTCGGCAGGACAAGGCGCTGGTCGAAATAAACATCCGGATTGGTCAGATCGACAGTGAGCTGGGTGTTGTCGTCGCGTACGTTCGAGCCGAGCAACAAGGGCTGCATGCCGTTGAGAAAAAGCTCGAGGTAGGACAGATATCGCGTGTCGCAATGAAACAGCCCGTCGGTCCCGCCGGCGGAGGCGCCGATGTCGCCGTGGCTGTCGACGACGATGAAACTATCGCCGTATTTGAGGGTGCGCCGCGGCCGTGTGGCAGGGCCGGTCGCTGGAATGTAGAATCGCGCCTCGGGAATAATGTCCAGCGACAATTTCGGGAGCGCGACGCTCTCGATCGCCATGCAACCCCTGTCAGTTCATTCCTTTTTCCAGCTCGGGCTGCAGCCTCGCGACCGCGGCTTCGCGCTCCGGGAGCGACGCCTTCCTGAGCAGCGAACGATACACGTGAATATAGTCCTTGGCCATGCGGGTAACCGAAAAGCGCTGCTCGAAGCGCTGCCGGACCGTCCGGCGATCGAGCGCGAGCACCTGGGGTAGCGTTCTGATCGCCTCGTCCATCGTATCCACGATCAAGCCGGTGACGCCGGGGTCGACGATTTCGGTCACGGAGCCGCAGCGGAAGGCGAGAACCGGCGTACCACAGGCCATGGCCTCGATCATGGATAATCCGAACGGCTCGGGCCAATCCACAGGAAAGAGCAGCGCCCGTGCATTCCCCAAGAAATCGCTCTTAGACCGTTCGTCGATTTCGCCGATGAATTCCACGCCCGGTTGGTTGAGGAGCGGCACGATCTTCTCGCGGAAATAGACTTCGTCGACTTTATCAACCTTGGCAGCGATCTTGAGCGGGATTTCCAGCGCCCGCGCGATCCGAATGGCGCGATCGGGCCGCTTCTCCGGCGAAATCCGTCCAAGGAAGGCGAGATAGTTGCCGTCGGGCCGGTAAGTGGGCCGCAGCAGATGGGTGGGAATGCCGTGATACACGGTGGCCACAAAGTTCGCGTTGGGGATTGGCTTACGTTGCGCGTTGGAGATCGACACCAACGGCATCTCGCTGAAGCCGACATAGAGCGGCTTGAGATCGTGCAGATCTTGCCGGCCGTGCAGGGTGGTCACCGTCCGCTGCGCTATCGTCCGAAACAAGGGAAAATGAAATTGATCGATGTGGAAGTGCAGGATGTCGAATTCGTCCGCATATTCCCGCACCCGGTCCAGCATCAGCATGTAATAAGGAATCGGGTCACGCACATTGTCGTCGAGTCGCAGCGCCATGGGCACGCACGGCACCAAATGCGCGCTGGAGACCGAGTCCCCGCTCGCAAAAAGCGTGACGTCATGGCCCAGCCGGACCAACTCATCGGTGAGATAGGAGGCGATTCGCTCGCTTCCACCATAAAGCCGCGGCGGCACGCTCTCCATGAGCGGTGCGATCTGCGCGATTTTCATATTTTCCTCTCCACCAGGAATGGTTCTGACCGCAACGTATTGCGATGCGAAAAGTTCCGCACTGTAAGGCGTCGCAGCAATGAAAAATCAGCATCGAGAGTCGCCATGCGAATCAGCCTTCCGGGTAAGCAACGGTTGACAGAAGGGCGACTTCGGCGCGGCGGGAATCGAGCCGCGTGTGTTGCACGATAATCGGAACGTCGGATTCGAATACTGAGGCATAGTCGGTATCGCGCGGGATCGGATGTGGATCATCGAGATCGTTGAAACGCAGGTGCAGCGTGCGCCGGGCGGTAACGGTTACGCGGTACGGACCGACCGGCTCGCGATCGGCGAAGAAAACGGTAATCGTCACATGCGCGTCACGATCCGCGGCGTTGAGGATGCACGCGGTTTCGTGGGAGACCAGTTCGCGGTCGGAATAGGAGCTTTCGGAAGGGATATAGCCCTCCGGGATTGCCCATCGTCTGCGTCCGATCGCCTCCATGCCCTGCTTCCCTCTTTCCCACCAGTTACGATAACGCTGACAACCCGGTTTTCGTTTCAGCCTTGCGGGAACATTTTTCGCGATGCAGCGTAGAGATATGGTCACGGTCGCGCTTTTCCGGGAAGCCGGTGCGCCCGAAAGCGCCGAAGCTCGTGGCGGCCACTGCGGCAACTCGAATCAAGCAATCCAAGGCAGCGATGCGCGCAATCACTGTTGTGCCCGGCACCGCCCATTCAGCGAAGCTCGAGGATGTGCCGGAACCGGCGGAGTCGGAGGGCTCCGTCTTGGTGCGCACCTTGGCACTCGGAGTGTGCGGGACCGATCGCGAAATTCTCAACGGTAGCTATGGTTTTGCTCCGCCGGGTGAGCAGCGTCTTATTCTCGGCCATGAATCGCTGGGCACGGTCGAGGCGGCGCCGAAGGGGTGCGGCCTCGCCCCCGGCGATCTCGTCGTCGGCATCGTGCGTCGGCCCGACCCGGAGCCGTGCGTTGCTTGCGCTGCCGGCGAGTGGGACATGTGCCGTAACGGCCGCTACACCGAGCGCGGCATCAAGGAGCGGCACGGCTACGGCGCGGAACGCTTTCGCATCGAGCCGGAATTCGCGGTCAAGATCGACCCGACATTGGGAATTCTCGGTGTCCTGCTGGAGCCCGCCAGCATTCTTGCCAAGGCCTGGGACCATACCGAGCGCGTCGGCCATCGGGCGCGTGCCTGGCGGCCGAGGGTATTGCTCGTCACCGGCGCCGGCCCGATCGGCCTTCTGGCGGCGCTGATGGGGAAGCAGCGCGGCCTCGACGTGCACGTGCTCGATCGCAACAAGGGCGGGCCGAAAGAGGCGATCGTGCGCGATCTGGGCGGCACGTATCACATCGAGCCTAGCGCGCTGGAAGGGCTGGCGCCCGACATCCTCATGGAATGCACCGGAGCCCCGGCCGTCATCCGCGCGTGTCTCACAGCGACGGCAGCGGCGGGTATCGTCTGCCTGACCGGGGTTACCGAGCCCGGCAAGGTGTTCGACGTCGACATCGGTCGCTTCAACCGCACGACGGTGCTCGACAACAATGTCGTGTTCGGCACGGTCAATGCCAATCGTCGCCACTACGAGATGGCGGCGGATGCGCTCGTGCGCGCGGACAAGCGCTGGCTTTCTCGGTTGATCACGCGTACCACCCCGGTCGAACGCTGGAGCGAGGCACTCGAGCACCGCAAAGGCGACATCAAGGTGGTGATCGATTTCAGTTCCTAGGTCATCATGCCGTCCAGGATCGAGGATTACGCGCTGATCGGCGGTTGCGAGGCGGCTGCGCTCATCGCGCGCAATGGCTCGCTCGACTGGTTGTGCTGGCCACGCTTCGATTCCGACGCCTGCTTCACGTCGCGCTTGTCAACAGTGCGTTTAACCTGACGCGCCTGGAAGAACCCGAGGAACGCCGTCGCGCGCAGCCGGTGCCTGAGGACGCCTCCGCCACGGCTTAGGGGGCTGCTCGCGTTGAGGCCAAGCCGCGGCCGCGAACGCCACACGCGAGGTCTGCAACGATGCGCTACGCGATGTCCGCGGCAACAGCCGGGCCCAGCCCGAGCTGTTCGTGCAAGGGCGGTGGCGTGCCGCTCTTGCTCAGTGCGGCGAGAAAATGATCGCCCCACGAATTGAGGTCGTTGTCTGAGATGACTTGGAAGAGCACCTGATGGCGTGCGCGCCGCTCCTCGAGCGGCATCGAGAGCGCATGCCCAATCGACGTCGCTACCGTCTCCGGATCGTAAGGATTGACGAGCAGGGCGGCCGTACATTCGGCCGCCGCGCCGGCAAAGCGCGACAAGATGAGAACGCCGGGGTCCTCGGGATCCTGGGCGGCGATATATTCCTTCGCCACCAGGTTCATTCCGTCGCGTAGCGGCGTCACGAGCCCGGCGCGTGCGGAACGGAAGAGACCTGCGAGCACGCTGCGGCTGTAGGCGCGATTGACGTAGCGGATCGGCGTCCACGCGATTTCGCCGTAGGCGCCGTTGATCCGCCCCGCGGCCTCGCTGATCGTGCGCTCCATCTCGGCATATTCCTGGATCTCCGAGCGGCTCTTCGGTGTGATCTGTAGATAGGTCACCTGGCCGCGCCAATCCGGATAGACCGCAAGGAAACGCTCGAATGCATCCATCCGCTGGGCCAAGCCCTTGGAATAATCGAGCCGGTCGACCCCGATCATCATGGCGCGCCCGGCGAGACTTTCCAGCACCGATTGGACCAGCGGCGAGCGCACCGAACGCCGCGCCAGTCGGCTGAATTCGTTCGTCTCTATGCCGATGGGAAAGACCCCGACGCGCACGATGCGCTCAGGTGTTTGATAGGCAAATTCGCCGCGTTTCTGCAATCGACACTCGTTCTCGAGATAGCGCGCGAAATTGCCAGCGTCGTTCTCGGTTTGAAATCCGACGAGATCGTAGGCGCTCAATTGCGGGATCAGCCATTCGTGGTTGGGCAGAGCGGTGAGAATTTCCGGCGGGGGGAAAGGCACGTGCAGAAAATATCCGATACGATTGGAGTGACCGCGGTCGCGCAGCATTTTCCCAAGCGGAAGGAGATGATAGTCGTGCACCCAGACGAGGTCGTCGGGTTGTAACAAACCGTGCAGTTCATTGGCGAAATGGGCATTGACGCGCCGATAGCCGCTGAGATCGCGGCGGGAAAATTCAGCGAGATCGAGCCGATAGTGCAGAATTGGCCACAGCACGCGATTAGCGAAGCCGTTGTAATATTCCTGATAGTCGGCTTCGCCGAGATCGGTGACGACGTAGGACATGTCGCCACGCTGAATCGTCCGGGTCGTCACGTCTCCCTCGGGCGAAACGGTCCCGCTCCAGCCGAACCAGAGACCGCCGTGGTGCTTGAGCAAGGATCGAACAGCGACCGCGAGGCCGCCAGCTTGGTTGTTGTCGTGGCTCGGGAGCGCCACTCGGTTGGAGACGACTATCAGCCGCGCCAATATCGATCCTCCCAGCTGCGCGACAGCCGCATCGCGGTCAAGATCAGGCCGGCCATCGAATAGGTTTGGGGAAAATTTCCCCACAAAGTGCCGGTTTGCGGATCGATATCTTCCGACAGCAAGCCATAGCGATTGCGATATGCCAACGCATCCACGAACAGGTCACGCGCCTCGTCGCGACGACCAAGCGACCACCAGGCATCGATCAGCCAAAAGCGGCAAATCAGGAATGCCGTTGCCGGCAGACCGAAGTCGTCCGCCGAAGCATAACGCATAACGTGCTTCTCGCGCAAAAGTTCTCGTTCCATGGCCTTGACGGTGCTGACGAAGCGCGGATCGTCGGCCTCGATCACGCCCAGGTCGGGCAGCAATAGAACGCTCGCGTCAAGATCGTCAGAGCCAAAAGCGGCAGTGAAGGCTTGGCGCTTCTCGTTCCATGCTCCTTGCAGAAGCGCTTGATGCACCGGCTCGGCAACGGCATTCCAATGCGCCGCGCGATCGTGAAGGCCCAGCCGGAGCGCAATGGCGGCGAGCCGGTGGCAGCCGGCCCAGCACATCGCCGTCGAATGCGTGTGGATGCGTTGTCGCCCGCGATATTCCCAAATGCCATTGTCGGCCTCCAAGGCGAGTTCTCCCGCCTTGCCGCCGAGCGTCTCCAGCAGCCGAAACAGTCCTTCGTCGCCGAGCCGAGGTAGGCGGCGATCGTAGAACATCGGCATCGCCGCGAGAATGATGCTGCCGTAGGTATCGTTTTGGACCTGCCCGGCGGCGGCGTTGCCGATGCGCACCGGCCCGTCGCCCCGATAGCCCTTGAGCGCGGGCGCCGTCTTTTCATCCATCGGCTCGATCGGGACGACGCCGTAAACGGGTCGCAGCGGTTCGTTGGGATTGGATGCGATGCCCAAGGTAAACGAGATGAAATCCTCCATTGTCTGGGTGGCGCCGATGCGGTTGAGCGCCTTGACCACGAAATAGGCATCCCGCAGCCAGCAGTAGCGGTAATCCCAGGTTCGTCCGGATCCCGGGGCTTCGGGAATGGAGGTGGTATGCGCCGCGATGATGCCGCCCGTTTCCTCGAAATTGCTCAGCTTCAGCGTGATCGCGGCGCGGATAATTTCATCCTGCCAATCATAGGAGATCGACAGTCCGCGGGACCAATCCATCCAATAATCGATGGTTCGGTCGCAGAATTCGCGGCAGGTCGTTTCGAGATCGTCCTGAAACCGCTCGTCCACGCCGAAGACAAGATGCAGCGGCCGGGTGACGACGAAGGGCGCTTCACTCTCGATATAGGACAGCGGCGCATCAGTGGTGAGGCGGATGACGCTGCCCTCGTGGATGTAGCGGACATGATTGCTGCCGACGGAACGGTGAGTGAACTCGAGCCCGTAATCATGAGTCGGGCGGAAACGAATGGTAATCCGCGGCAGTCCCGCCACGGGCTCGATCATTCGGATGAGCTGCGGCGGGCGAAACACGCGGCCGAATTGCCGAAAGCGCGGGGCAAAATCGGTAATCCGGACCGCTCCGCCTGCTTGATCGGTGAGGACAGTCGACACTACGGCGGTGTTGCGAAGGTATTCCGACTGGAAATCAGCCATGTTGTCGAGCACGACATCCGAAAATCCCTTCTCATCGTCGCCCGAAATGAGACGGCAAAAGATCGGGTCGCGGTCGAAGCGAGGATAGCACCACCACACCAGACGCGCCGTAGGATCGACGAGCGCGGCCGTGCGCCCGTTGCCGATGACGGCAAGATCAAGCCCGTGATCGGTCATGACTTTGCGAATGCGTCGTCGCGGGAGATTTGCTCGAGCCAACGGCGAACATCGGCGGGGCGCTCGAAGTAGGCATTGGCGGTGGGGACGTCGCGGCGGCCGACGATGATGCCGATGCCATCGAAATCGGGCAGAATGTCGAATACGCCGAGGTCGGTCACATCATCGCCGATGAAGATAGGACGACGCTGCGCGAAGGGCGAGTAAGTCATCAATTCGCGGACGGCCGTCGCCTTGGTGACCCCGGTTTGCTTGACTTCCAGCACGAGTTTGCCGGGCAGAAGCTCGATCGAGCCATCGCTCGCGGCGGAGCAGATGTTGGCGGCCGCCGCGCGTACCACGTCTTCTTTCTCCGGTGCCAGCCGATAGTGCAGCGCGAGCGAGTAGCCCTTGTCCTCGAGAATGATGCCCGGGCCTGCCTCCGCAATCGCTGCAAACTGCCGCTTCAGGGCGGGATCGAGCGGAGGCAGCCGCGGTGCGCTCGGTGTGGCGCCGGCAATCGTGCGAAGCTCGGCACCGTGGCCGCCGATCGTCGGCAGCTGGAGCGGGGAGAAGATGAGGTCGAGCTCGCTCACGGGGCGGCCGCTCACAAAAGCAATGCCGCCCTCGGTCCGCTTCCACAACCGCGCTAATGTGTCGCGCAGGGAATGCGACACAAAAACTTCGCGCGGGGTAGGGGCGAGATCGAGAATTGTTCCGTCCACGTCGAGCAGGATGGCGTATTGGTTGAGCGCGTCAGGAAGCGAGGAAATGGGATTCAACATCACGGTGGTCCGGTAACTCATGCAATTTCGGGTGGGACGCAGGCCCGGTGCGTGCAAACTCAGGAAATGTCACGCGGCCGGGCTGGATACGGTAACCCCAACGGTACGGCAACTCATTGATTCGATGGCTGTTCCGAAACAAAAAAATGGCATACCTGCTCATCTGCCTTGGTCATAGGCATTCTCCGAGCGCTTTAAGGCCCGATCGACCTCCGAATGCTTAGCTATGCACCAAATATAGGGCCTCTTGCGGCTAAAGTGCCATCCCGCCGTCCACCAGATGCGCCTGCCCGGTGATGTAGCTCGCCTCGTCGGAGGCGAGGAAAGCGGCGAGTGCAGCGACCTCCTCGGGGCGGCCGAGTCGACCCATGGGCTGGCGTTCGACGAATGCCTTTTCCACGTCCGCGAGCGATTTGCCGGTCGCGCGCGAGCGATCCTTGATTCGCTCCTCGAGCGAAGGAGATTCGATCGTGCCCGGACAGATGGCGTTCACGCGAATACCCTGCCGAATGAAATCGGCTGCAACCGCTTTGGTGAGTCCGATGACGGCTGCCTTTGTGGCGCCGTAGACATAACGATCGGGGACCCCGCGGATCGACGACACCGCGGACGAAATATTCACGATCGAGCCTGCGCTCTTTCCCAACATGCCCGGAAGGAAGGCCTTGATCGTCCGATGCATCGATTTCACGTTGAGATCGAACGAGAAGTCCCAGTCCTGCTCGGAGCAGTCGAGCACGCTGCCATGATGCACGTATCCGGCGCAGTTCACGAGCACGTCGAGCGCGCCGAGCTCCGTTGCAATGTCGTTGGCAAGCGACTCGATCGACGCGGCCGAGCGCACGTCGAGCTTGTGGCGCTTGAGGCTTTTGATGCCTTCGAGTTTCTTGTCCTCCAAATCGGTGGCGATCAGGCGCGCGCCCTCGGCTGCAAACCTTTCGGCAATGGCGCGACCGATCCCTTGTCCCGCCGCGGTGACGAGCGCGAGCTTGCCTTGCAGACGTAAAGCCATGATCGATACCTCCGTGCCGCAACAGCTAACGACATTTGAGGGGGTTCACGCGCCGTGCCGGAACCGCCGCTCGGGCACATCACACGGCGCGCCAAAGCAGCGAATCAGTGGTTGTCCCGCGGCACGCTCGTTTGCGCGATGCGATGGTATTTCACGGCGGGCTTGAGCACCATGCCTTGGGCGAGCTGCTCGACCATGTCGCGCTGTATCTCCTGCCACGGAGTCTGGCTCGCAGGGTATTTGTAGCCGCCCTGTTTCTCCAGCGCGGCGCGACGCTGCGCGAGTTCGCCGTCCGAAATGAGCATGTTGACGGTGCCCTTGTTGAGATCGATACGCACCCGATCGCCGGTCTTGAGCAAAGCAAGCCCGCCGCCGACCGCGGCTTCGGGAGACGCGTTGATGATGGACGGCGAGGCCGACGTCCCCGACTGACGGCCGTCCCCGATACAGGGCAGCGAGGTAATCCCGCGTTTGATCAGCGCGGCGGGCGGCTGCATGTTCACCACCTCGGCCGACCCCGGATAGCCGATGGGCCCCACACCGCGGATGAACAGCATCGTATTCGCGTCGATCTGCAAGGACGGATCCTCGATGCGGCGGTGGTAATCCTCGGGTCCATCGAACACCACCGCGCGGCCTTCGAATGCGTTGGGGTCTTTCGGATTCGACAAGTAGCGTTGCCGGAATTCGTCGGAGATCACGCTCGTTTTCATGATTGCGGACTCGAAGAGATTTCCCGACAGCAGCTTGAAGCCGGCATGCTGCTTGAGCGGGCGGTCGTATGGGCGGATCACGTCTGCGTCCGCAATCTTGGCGTCCTTGACGTTTTCGCCGATGGTCTTGCCATTAATGGTCAATGTGTTGGCATGGATGCGACCCGCGCCCATCAGTTCATTGAGCACGGCCGGCAATCCGCCGGCCCGGTAATATTCCTCGCCGAGATATTTGCCGGCGGGTTGCATGTTGACGAGCAGCGGCACCTCGAAGCCGATCCTTTCCCAGTCCTCGATCGCGAGTGGGATGCCGACGTGGCGAGCGATGGCGTTGATGTGGATCGGCGCATTGGTGGACCCGCCGATCGCGGAGCACGCGACAATGGCGTTCTCGAACGCCTCGCGGGTGAGGATGTCGGACGGTTTGAGATCTTCGCGCACGATCGCGACGGCGCGACGGCCGGTCTCGTAGGCGATTTGCGCGCGCTCGCGGTAAGGCGCGGGAATCGCGCCGCAGCCCGGCAGCGATAGCCCGAGCGCCTCAGCGAGCGCATTCATGGTCGAGGCCGTGCCCATGGTGTTGCAATGACCGATCGACGGCGCCGAGGAAGCGACGAGATCGAGGAATTCCTTGTAATCCATGCGGCCGGCGGCATGCTCCTGGCGCGCCCACCACACCACGGTGCCGGAGCCGGCGCGCTCGCCGTTCCACCAGCCGTTAAGCATCGGCCCGCCGGAGAGCACGATCGCCGGCGTGTTGACGGTCGCGGCCGCCATGATCGCTGCCGGCGTCGTCTTGTCACATCCGGTGGTAAGCACCACACCATCAAGCGGATAGCCGAACAGCACCTCGACGAGACTCAAATACGCGAGATTGCGGTCGAGCGCCGCAGTCGGCCGCTTGCCCGTTTCCTGGATCGGATGCATCGGAAACTCGAACGCGACGCCGCCGCCATCGCGAATGCCCTCGCGCACGCGCTTGGCGAGCTCCAGGTGATGGCGGTTGCAAGGTGAGAGGTCGGAACCGGTCTGAGCGATGCCGATGATCGGCTTGCCCGAGGCGAGCTCTTGCTTGGTCAGGCCATAATTGAGGTAGCGCTCCAGATAAAGCGCAGTCATGCCCGGATTGTCAGGATTATCGAACCACAGTTGCGACCGCAGGCGCGGCCGCTTTCCATTGCCCGGCATGGCAGCCTCCAGCGTTGCATGACTGCACTATCTATATAGGACGATCGGCCATCCCTGCAGTGATCAGCTTGGTCGCAGCGGTTACGCCAATTTCTCATACGCGCCAACTCTGCGCAGCGCAGCGACGATGCGGTGGGGCGTCAGCGGCATCTCGGCAAAGCGCACGCCGAAGGGCGAGAGCGCGTCCTCGACGGCTGAAATGATCGCCGCCGGCGCCGGGATGGTGCCGCCTTCGCCGGCGCCTTTGACGCCGAGCGGATTGAGCGGGTTGGGCGTCTCCACGTGCTCGATGTGACAGCCTGGCACGTCGGGGGCGGCAGGCAAAAGGTAGTCCTGAAAGGTTGTCGTGAGCGGCTGCGCCGCTTGGTCGTATTTCATCTGCTCGAATAGCGCGTTGCCCACACCGTGGGCGACGCCGCCCTGCACCTGGCCGTCGACAATCAGCGGGTTGATGATGTTTCCGCTGTCGTGAGCGACGGTGTAGCGCACAAGCTTGACGCCGCCAGTCAAAAGATCGACCTCGACCTCCGCCACGTGTGTTCCGTTGCAATACGAGGCTTGCGGCGGGGTGAAATAGGCGGTGTGCTCGAGGCCGGGCGTCTGCCCCTCGGAAAGAGAAAACCCAGGCATGCCCTGCGCGGCGCGCGCAAGCTCCCCGAGCGTGACCGAAGGCTTGTTGCCGCCGCGAGCCATGGCGTGGCCACCCTCGACGTCAATGTCGCCCTCGGGTACGCCGAGGATGCGAGCGGCGAGCGCGACGATTTTCTTGCGCACGCTTGCACCCGCGATCAGCGCCGATGAGCCGGCATTGATCGCCTGCCGGCTGGCGAACGCGCCGACCCCTTGCGAAATCGCCGCGGTATCGCCCGTGATCATGGCAATGTCTTCGATGCGACAGCCGATTTGATCCGCCACGACCTGCGACAGCGTCGTGCGCGTGCCTTGCCCCTGGGCCGTGGCGCCGGTTGCCACCGCGACCTTACCGTTGGGGAGCACGCGCACGGTCACGCCCTCGAACGGCCCAAGGCCGGTGCCTTCCACGTAGTTTGCAACCCCGATGCCGAGGTAGCATCCTTTGCCGCGCGCTTGGCGCTGGCGCGTCGGAAAGTCCTCGTAGCCCGCGAGTGCGAGCGCGCGCTGTTGGCTTTTCGGAAAGTCTCCGCTCGCATAGACGAGCGGCTTGCCGTCGCGGAAGACCAAGCCGACGGAATAGGGCATCGCTTGGGGCGCGATCATGTTGCGCCGGCGCAATTCGGCGCGATCGAGCTTGAGCTCGCGCGCGATGTGATCCATCAGCCGCTCCATGGCGAAGACCGCCTGCGGTCGGCCGGCGCCGCGCACGACCGTCGTCGGCACGCGGTTGGTGAGCACGACGGTTGCCTCGAAGCGATAAGCCGGCACGACGTAAGGTCGTCGCGGCGATATACGGCACGATGATGCCCCAGGGCAGGAATGCGCCGGTGTCGTGCAGCAGCGTGCCGGAAAGCCCGAGGATCTTGCCGTGCTCATCGACGGCAATGGCGACTTTCCAGTATTGATCGCGTTCCTGGGTCGCCGATAGAAAATGTTCACGCCGGTCCTCCTGCCACGCGATCGGGCGGCCAAGCTTCATTGCGGCGGCCGGAATGACTGCCTCCTCGGCATAGAACGGCGCCTTGGTGCCGAAGCCGCCGCCCACGTGAGGCGCGATGACCCGGATCGCCTCGAGGTCGCGTTCGAAGAGGTCCGCGAGCGTGGCACGGCAAAGATGCGGCGTCTGCGTTGCCGACCACACCGTCAGCATGTCGGCAACAGCATCGTAGCTCGCGAGCACGGCGCGGCCTTCGAGCGTCATGGCGCCGCCGCGATGGAGAGAGAATTCCTCCCGGAAGACGTGCGCCGCGCGCGCGAACGCCGACTCCACATCGCCGTAGCTCATAGGAACAACGGCGGCGATGTTGGTGGTGAGATCGCTGTGGACAGACGGCGCGTCAGGCATCGCAGCATCGCGGCAGTCGCTGACCGCTGGCAAGACCTCGAAATCGATCTTGACTGCCGCGGCGGCATCCTCCGCGAGATAGCGGTTCTCCGCGACGGCGACCGCGATGGTTTGGCCGACATAGCATACTTCGCGGCGCGCCAAAGCGAGCTGCGTGCGTGGCGTCGCGATCGAGGGATTGGGCACGAGCATCGGAATCTGGGCGCGCGCCATGCGCGGCGGCAAATCGTCCGCAGTCAGCACCGCGTGCACGCCCGGCATCGCTCGCGCGGCCGACGCCTCGATCGAGCGGATTTTCGCGTGGGCATGCGGGCTGCGCACGAAGCACGCATGCAGCGTGCCCACGAGTCTGATGTCGTCGACGAAGCGCCCACGTCCGGTCAGCAGCGCCGGATCCTCAAGGCGCGCGACGCGGGCGCCGAAATGCTTCGCCCCCATGGTCGATGTCCCGGAACGGCGCAACGCCGCCGCCACGATATACGGAAAGCATTGCAATGCAATCGCAGCCGATCGTACGCTAGTCCGCGAAACAATAGGATCGCGACAATGCTCGAGGTCAGCTCCGATGCGCGTCGGTCCGCAGGAAACCGGCACCCTGCGCCGCCGCTCGATTTCCAGTCACACCTCTGCGCGCTCGAAGGGCGTGGGCTGCTGCTGCGCGTCGATCGCCCGATCAACAAAGACACCGAATTGCACCCGTTGGTGCGATGGCAGTTCCAGGGGGGACTGAAGGAGGATCAGCGGCGCGCGTTTTTGTTCACCAATGTCACCGACTCGTCGGGGCGGCGCTACGACGTACCGGTCGCGGTCGGCGCGCTCGCCGCCTCGCCGCAAATATATGCGGTCGGCATGGGTCGCCCGGTCGAGGAGATCGAGGCGGCGTGGGTGCATGCCATTGCAAGCCCGATGCCGCCGGTCCTCGTGGGCGCGCCGGCGTGCCAGGCGGTCGTGATCACGGGAAAGGACCTGCGCGGGCCGGGCGCCGGTTTGGCGCGCCTGCCGGTGCCCATTTCGACTCCCGGGTTCGATGCCGCGCCCTATCTGACCGCCACGCTTTGCGTCACGCGGGATCCCGACACCGGCATTCAGAACATGGGGACCTATCGTGCGGCCCTGAAGGCCACGGATCGGCTCGGCGTGCGCATGTCATCGCGCGTCGGCGGCGCCGGCGGCTATCTGCACTGGCAGAAGCACAACCGGCGCGGTGAGCCGATGCCGTGCGCTATCGTTCTCGGCTGTGCGCCGGTCGCGATGTTCACGGGCGGGATGAAGCTCGCGGTCGATTTGGATGAAATGGCAGTGGCGGGCGCGCTTGCCGGCGCTCCGATTCGGATGGCGAAAGCTGTAACCGTCGATCTCCACGTGCCCGCCGATGCCGAGATCGTCATCGAGGGGCTGATCGATCCCGAACTGCTCGAGCCGGAAGGTCCCTTCGGCGAAAGTCACGGCCACGTCGCGCTCGAGGACTTCAACATGTCGATGCGCGTGACCGCGATCACGCACCGGCCCTCGCCGGTGTTCCCCTCCATCATCAGCCAGGTGACGCCGAGCGAATCGAGCGTGCTCAAGAAGGTGGCGATGGAGCCGCTGTTTCTCACACATCTGCGGCAGCGGCTGGCGATCCAGGGGGTACGCCGGATAGTCCTGCACGAGCCGCTCTCCAATTTGCGCAAGATCATCTTCGTGCAGTACGCGCGGGGCACACCGCGCACCGAGATCTGGCGCGGCTTGCACGGCGCCGCGTCGCTGCTTGCCGACTGCGGGAAAGTCTGCATCGCCGTAAGCGAAGACATCGACCCCGCGAACAGCGACGCGGTCTTTTGGTCGCTCGCCTACCGATGTAACCCCGCGCAGGACGTGCATATTGTCCCCCATCGCTCCGCCGGGCACGGGCCGAAATCCGGACCCCGGGAGGAGGACTCCGGCCTGCTCATCGACGCAACGCTGAAGCATGCCGCGCCGCCGCTTGCCTTGCCCGGGCGCGAATTCATGGAGCGGGCGCGCGCGATCTGGCAGGAGCTCGAGCTGCCCGCACTTGCGCCGCAGCCGCCGTGGCACGGCTATTTGCTCGGCGATTGGTCATCGAGCTGGGATGTCTATGCGCAACGCGCCGTTGCCGGAAACTGGCAGCAAAGCGGCGAGGAAACCCTAGCGCGCCGGCGCGCAGGCCTGGTCCCGGAGACGCCGGTGCGCGAGGTGGAGGGAAAGGATGATCAGTTCAATTAAATGAGACCCACGACTGGCGACTCCGCTCATTCCCGCGAACGCGGGCATGCAGAGGCCAAAGCCCGGATCCGCGCTTTGGCGCGGAGAAGCGCAAGAGAGTGCTCTGAACTGTTCACACCACGACGGTAAGCCGCTTCGCCGCCCGGGTTACTCCGGTATAGAGCCAGCGGTCGCGGTTTTCGGAGAACGCGCTGGACTCGTCGAACAGCACGACATCGTCCCATTGCGAGCCCTGCGCCTTGTGGACGGTCAAAACGTAGCCGAAATCGAACTCGTCGTAACGCTTGCGCGCGGGCCAATCCAACTGCTCGATGGCTCCGGTGAAACATTCCGGCCGCACCGACACCTTGACCATCCGCTCGCCCAAATCCTCGTCGGGCTTGAGCCGCATGCGCATGATTTGCCGGCGGCTCTTCGGGCGCTCGCTGACGATCCACAGCGCGCCGTTGAACAATCCCTTGCGGCGATTGTTGCGCAGGCAGACGAGCTTGTCTCCTGCCATGGGCAATGCATCGGCAAAGCCGCGACGTTGCCGCAGGCGCGCGTTGTAGGCGCGCCGCGTGGCATTGCGGCCCACGAGAATTTGGTCCGCATTAATCACGCGCGCGGGGTCCAACGCTTCGCGCCTCAGCACCTCGCTCGCGCCATAGCTCCCTTCTTGCAGAGGCTTGCCGGCGCGGATCATCATCGATAGCCGCACGATGGGATCGTCCTGGGCCTGCCGGTGCACCTCGGTGAGCATGGCGTCGGGGCGGGCGTCGGTGAAAAACCCGCCGCCTTGGATCGGCGGCAGCTGCGCGGGGTCGCCCAAGACCAGCAGCGGCACGCCGAACGACATCAGGTCACGCGCGAGTTCGCCATCGACCATCGAGCATTCGTCAACGACGATGAGCTTGGCCTTCGAGGCTGGAGCGTCGTCCCAGAGCTCGAAGCTCGGTGTCTCCTCAGCGCTTTCGCGCGCCTTATAGATCAGGCTGTGGATGGTCGCGGCGCCGTGGCAGCCCTTGCTGCGCATCACGCAGGCCGCCTTCCCGGTGAAGGCCGCGAACAAAACCTTGCCGTCGACGCCTTCGGCGAGATGCTTGGCGAGTGTGGTCTTGCCGGTTCCCGCGTAACCGAAGAGGCGGAAGATCGAAGCACGGCCGCGCGCGTCTTTGAGCCACGCCGAGGTTGCCCTCAGCGCGGCATCTTGGTGGGGCGTGAAGATCGGCATCGGCGCCCACGGGCTATCCGCGCCATAAAAGAACAGAACGGGAACATTTGTCAAGCCGCGCACGTCCGCGCGGTGAGCTCGCGGGCCTCACACGAAGAAGGCTCGCACCGCGGATGCCGCGGCGAGCGCGGCGCCGAGTGTCATCAGCAGCGAACCCAACCAGGACGACTGCGCCGGCGGCGCTCCGGCCGCCGCGAGGTCGAGCTCGTTGAGCTCGTTGGGGTCGACCACCCGCACCACGTTCACCGGAGCAGCCGACGCTGCTTCATCGCCGGCCGTGGCTTGCGCGCCGGCGCTCCCGGTAGCTGGGCGAACGACCGAACCGGCTGCGGCAGCCGCCACCGGGTTCTCGTTGCGGTCGACTTGATTATCGAGCGTAAGTGCCGGGGCAGGGTCGGCCGCTTTCTGCGACAAGGATTCGGCCGCTTGCGCCTGCTGCAGCGGCGCAGCTGCCTTTGTGCGGGCGGCGGCATCCGATGCCTGTCGCTCGGGTTTTGCGCGCGCCTTCTCCTCCTGCCGCGCAGCACGGCTCGCTTTCTTGCGTGGCGCCGGGCGGGCCGCGGTGTCGGGCGTCTCCGGCTGCGCCGCGATCGGGCACGGGTAACGATCGTTGTCGCATGCTTGCGCGCTGGTCGCCGGCAGAGCGGCGAGCATGGCGGCCGCAGCGATCACAATTGCCAACGGGCGTAGGCTCAGCATGCATCCCCCGCGCGATGATGGTGCGCA
>WNFV01010363.1_pt1 | contig 27661 bp, 36 predicted proteins | sample 5400101 | NCBI WGS metagenome assembly WNFV01 (sample SAMN13153361, study PRJNA577476) | soil metagenome | isolation source: 115 cm soil or saprolite under grassland replicate 1 | place: USA:California | collected 2016-06-15
GTATCCCGTCCTCCGCGCCGGCTCCGTCTGCGTCGTCACGCCGGCGCCCGCTCTCGCCGCCGCGCCACCTTGGCGTCGCCGGGCCAGGTCAACCTCGACTTGACCGAGACGACGCCGGCGGTTCGCAGCGCGAAGGCAACGATCGCGTTCGCCTGCTCCTCCGCGTCGACCTCTCCTTCGAGCAGGACGTTGCCCTGGTCGACGCTGACGTCCACGTATGACGGACCGATCCAAAAGCGCTTGACGATCCCGTCGTCCCGGATCTCATGCTCGATCGCCTTGTCCGCGCGCGTGAACGCACGTACGAGATCCGTGCGAGTGACGATCCCAACGAGACGGTCGCCGTTCACAACCGGCAGCCGGTCGATCCTCAGCTCGAGCATCAGAGCGGCCGCGTCCGACACCGATCGCCCCGAGGCGATGGTGACCGCAGGCGTCGTCATGGCTTCTCCGGCGGTGCGAGCCTCGAGCTTCGCCAGAGGCGGGTCCTCACCGTAGTGGACGAGCCAGTCGAGCACGCCCTTCCGGTCCGGCGCCGTCCGCTCCTTGAAGAGGATGTCCGTCTCTGAGATCACTCCGAGCAGACGGTCCCCCTCGACGACGGGCATCCCGGAGACGCCGTATTCCAGCATCCGCGTCGCAACGACCTTCAACGGCGTGTCCGGCGTCGCGGTGAAGACGTTCTCCGTCATGACGTCTTTGACGTTCACTTGCTCCCCCTTTCTCAGGCAGGCACCGAGAGGAGCTCGGTGTCGCGTTGGACTGCTCTCACGGCGTGCTCACCTTCGAGCACGACCTTGAGCGCGTTCGTCTCGCCTGCGGCGGCGAACGTCTCGTACGCCGCGAGCGTGTCGTCGAGCCCGAATCGATGCGTCGCGAACGGCGTCGCGTCGAGCCTCCCTTCGACGATGAGCTGAAGCAGCCGCGGCGTCGTGATCGTGTCCACGAGGCCGGTCGTGATCGTCACGTCCTTGATCCACAGCGTCTCGAGATGGAGCGTCGCCGGGCGGCCGTGGACGCCGACGTTCGCGACGCGGCCGCCGGGTCGCACGAGCTCCGTGCAGAGCTCGAACGTCTCCGGCACACCGACCGCCTCGACGGCGACGTCGGCGCCAAGCCCGTGCGTCAGCTCCTGCACGACGGCGACTGCGTCCTCGCGGCCGTTGTTGATCGTCACGTCTGCACCGAACTCGCGCGCCTTCTCCAGGCGCGAGTCCGCGAGGTCGATCGCGATCACGCGGGCGGGCGTGTAGAGCCTCGCCGTCATCACCGTTGCGAGCCCGATTGGGCCCGCGCCGACCACGACGACCGTGTCACCAGCGTCCACCTTGCCGTTCAGGACGCCGACCTCGTACGCGGTGGGCAGGATGTCCGCCAGGAAGAGCACCTGCTCGTCGGTCAGGCTCTCCGGAACCTTGTAGAGAGACGTCTCGGCGAACGGCACGCGTGCGTACTCCGCCTGGAGCCCGTCGATCAGATGGCCGAAGATCCAGCCGCCGCCGCCGGTGCACAGGCCGTAGTGGCCCTCCTTACAGAACCGGCACCGACCGCACGAGGTGATGCAGGAAACGAGCACACGATCGCCCTCGGCAAGCGTGGTTACGGCAGAGCCGGTCTCGACGATCGTGCCGACCGCCTCATGTCCGAGTACCGTCCCCGGTTCCACCTCGGGAACGTCGCCCTTGAGGATGTGCAGATCGGTCCCGCAGATCGTCGACGAGTCGATCCGGACGATCGCGTCGCTCGACGCGAGGATCGCCGGGTCCGGCTTCGTCTCCCAATCCTTCCGACCGGGCCCGTGGTAAACGAGCGCTTTCATTGCTAGGCCTCCTTTCGCTCGCTTCGGAGTCTCGCGGCCGGAATCTCGGCCGCCATCGGAGACCTCGCGGACTCGCGGTGTGGTTTTCCCGCAGCCTCGAGCAGAGCGGCCGCGCCGAGCTCGATCACGATGAAGCCGAAGCGTCCGCCGGCGCGCGAAGGCTTCGCGACTACCAGGTCTTGGCCCTAGGAGCCGTCACAGGCGTACCGATGCGGACGCGAGCGTCGACGCCGACGCAGCCTTCCGGGCTCGCGATCACCGGGTTCAGGTCGAGCTCTGCGACCTCCGGAAGCTCCTCCACGAGCCGACCGATGCGGAGCACGACATCTGCGACGGCGCGCGCGTCGGCCCCCGGTGCGCCGCGGAAGCCGCCGACGAGGCGACCGACCCTGCCGCCGTTCACCAGCTCGTCCGCATCGACGTCGGTCAGCGGCGCGAGCCGGAAGCCTGCCTCGCCGATCAACTCTGCGAGCGTCCCGCCCGGGCCGAGCGCAACCAAGGGGCCGAAGACCGGATCCTGGACGGCGCCGACGAGCAGCTCGACGCCTCCGCGAACGAGCGGCTGGACGATGAACGGAGGGCCGATTCGGTCCGCCGCCTCACGGACGGCCTGCTCGTCGCGCAGATCGAGCGCGACGCCGCCGCGCTCCGTCTTGTGCACTCCGGCCAGTCCGGTCTTGAGCACGACCGGATAGTCGAGCTCCTCTGCGGCGGCTACGGCGTCGTCGACCGTCGTGGCCGGTCGCTCGGCGACGAGCGGGATGCTGTAGGCACCGAGCAGGTCGCGTGTCTCGCTGGGCGTGAGCCAGCGTTCACCGACCTCGTGCAGGATTCGGCGAGCGGCCGCGAGGTCGATCGCGTCGAGCTCGGGAACGCGTCCCTGCGGCCGGCGCAGCCATTCTGCGCGGTCGGCGGCGCGTCCGAGCGCGCGGGCCGCAGGCTCCGGGAACGAGAACGCGGACACGGAAGCCGACAGGAGCCGCGCCGGCGTCCCCTCGGAGCTGATCACGCACGCGAGCACGGGCTTGTCGGCGACCCCGGCCTGCTCCACCGACCGCGCGATCGCGTCCGCCACCTCCTCCGCGCCGGCGACGACCGGCGGGACGAACAGGACGATTACGGCGTCGACGCCCGGGTCGCGGAGCAGCGGCGGCAGCGCCTGCTCGTAGCTCGACCCGACCGCCGATCCGAGCATGTCCACCGGGTTGCTCACGCTCGCCTCCGGCGGCAGCAAGCCTCGCAGCTCGTCGACCGTCGCATCTGCCAGCGGCGGCAGGGTGAGCCCGGCGCTCTCGCAAGCATCCGCGCAAAGGATCCCGAGCCCGCCGGCGTTCGTCAGCACGGCGACGCTCCGGCCCCGCGGCAGCGGCTGCGTGGCGAGCAAGCCGGTGACGTCGAGCAGCTCCTCGAGCGTATCCACCCGCAGGACGCCCGCCTGGTGGAAGAGCGCATCGACGGCAGCCTCCGACCCGGCGAGGGCAGCGGTGTGCGAGCTCGCCGCCCGCGCGCCGGCGGCGGTGCGGCCGGCCTTCATAGCCACGATCGGCTTCGTGCGGGCGACGCGACGCGCGACGCGCGCGAACTTGCGGGGATTGCCGAACGACTCCAGGTAGAGCAGGACGACGTCCGTCTGCGGATCGTCCTCCCAGTACTCGAGCAGGTCGTTCGACGAGATGTCCGCCTTGTTGCCAATCGAGACGAACGCGGACAGGCCCAGGCCGCGCTCGGCAGCGCGCTCGAGCACGGCCAGCCCCAACGCGCCGCTCTGGGACGAGAACCCCACCTTGCCGGGCGGGAGCGCACGGGGGCCGAAGGTTGCGTTCAGGCGCGGCGCGGCGACGGCGATGCCGAGGCAGTTCGGGCCGAGCAGGCGCGCACCATGTGCGCGCACGAGCTCGAGCAGCTGCTCCTGCCGCGCGTCCCCCTCTGGCCCGATCTCGGCGAACCCGGCAGAGACGACGCAGAGCGCACGCACACCGGCGTCGAGAGCTTCCTGGGCCGCCTCCAGGACGGCCGAGCCCGGAAGAGATATGACCGCGAGGTCGACGGGCTCGCCGATCTCCGCGACGCCGCGATAGGCGCGCACACCCGCCACGGACGCGCCCGAGCGATTCACCGGGAAGCAGACGCCGCGGAACTCGCCTCGCAGCACGTTTCGGAAGAGCTCGCCGCCGATCGACCCAGACCGGGGCGACGCGCCGATCACCGCAACCGTCTTCGGCTCGAAGAACGGCCGGAGCGACGTCACCACGCCGACGTGATCGCGCTCGTCGACGCGCGTCTGCAACGACTCGGTCGGCCCGAGCGACAGACGCACCTCCGCCGTCCCCATCACGGTCTGGCGTCTCGTCTCGAACCCGGCGTCTGCGAACACGCGCAGCATCGCCGAGTTGTCGATCATGACCTCCGCGAGGAACTCCTCGACCCCGACCGAGCGCGCGACGCCGGCGAGCTGCTCCAGCAACCGGGTCGCGATGCCGCGGCCCTGGAGATCGTCCGCGACGGCGAACGCCACCTCGGCAATCCGCAGGTCGCGCAGGCGCACATAGTTGGCGACGGCGGCGATCCGGTCTTCCTTCGTCCCGATGAGGGCGCCCCGCTCCACCCAGTCGGGGTCGAGGACGGGCTCGACGAGGCGCTCGTCCACGCTGGGGTGGCCGTGGAAACGGAGGTAGAGGCTCCGATCGGAAAGGGTCCGGAAGAACGCGAGCAGCCCATCGGCGTCCGCTTGTCCGGGTGGACGGAATCGCATCGTCGAGCCGTCCCTGAGGACGACGTCCGCAATCGGAGGCGCCGCCGTGCGTGTGAGAGCCGAGCTCATCGATCTCGAAGTGTCGGCGGATCGTGACCCGCCTGCATCCGCACGCTACCGCAGGGGGATTGCGGATTGCCCGCAGCCCGGAGCCGTCGCGACGCGGATGCGGCCCGAGCCTCGAGCGAGCAATGTGTACTCAGGTTCCGAAGGAAGGAGTTTGCGATGAAGAAGCCGCGAGAGACCAAGGAGATTCTCATTGCCACCGACGGCTCGGCCGGCGCGCATGTCGCGGTCGAGGAGGGTGTCTGGCTCGCCAAGATGCTCGGCGCGAAGGCGGTCTTCGTCGCGGTTGCGCGGCCACCGCTCCCCGTGCTCGGGGATCCGTACTACCAGCGAGCGCTGAGCGCGGATCTCGAGAAGGCGAGGGGTGCGATCGCCGCCGCGATTCCAGCGGCCGAAGAGCGTGGAGTGCCGTACGAGACCGAGATCGTGGAGGGCACGCCTGCCGAGGCGATCCGGGAGCTCGCCCACGCTCGCGACGTCGACCTCATCGTCGTCGGCTCGCGCGGACGAGGAGCTGTCGCCGGCGCCCTGCTGGGCAGCGTCTCGGTCGACGTCGTGCACCGCACCGACCGGCCCGTGCTGGTGGCCCGGCCCCGCGCGCTCGCGCAGCAGCGCCGGCGGCTGCGAGCCGCAGTGTGACGTGAGGCGGCGCTACCGGCGAGCAGCGCCGCCTCGACGACTTCGCGTCACGCCGGACTCGTCGCGCGCTCGTCCTCGCGAGTGGCGTCCTTCTCCGGATGATCGCCGCGCACGACGAGTACGGGACAGGCCGCGTGATGGAGCACCCCTGTCGAGACGCTGCCGAACAACGCGCGCCTGACTGGGCCCCAGCCGTGCGACCCGACGACGAGGAATCGCGGGTCGAACGTCTCGACCGCGATGCAGATCTCCTCGACCGGGAAGCCGCGCAGCACGACGGAGCGCGTCTCCACGTCGGCCTCCTCCGCGCGGGCCGCAGCCTCGGCGTTCACCCGCCGCGCCTGCTCCTCGCTCAGCTTCGCCAGCTCGCCGTTCGTCGGCAGCGCCCCACCGAAGCCGAGCGCGGCGTAGGGGATGTCCCACGCGCTGACGATCACCAGCTCCGTGTCGAGCAGTCGGGCAAGCTCGATCGCGGTCGCGGTCGCCTCCGCGGCCGTCGGCGAGCCGTCGGTCGCGAGCATCACCGGTTTCATCGCTTCCTCTCCTTCCTCACGGGCTAGAGCCGATCCGGCGCGCGATCTCCCGATGCGCCGCGTCGGCCTCCGCCAGATCTCGCGTTCGGTCGAGCCGCTCGCGCGTCTCGAGGAGGTACTCGGCCAGATCGGCCCGGCGGAGGTCGACGCCGAGACGCTCGATCACGCATCCGCCCTCGACGACGGCACCGCCGGGCTCCCAGAAGGCGCACAGCTCGTGTGGGCACGACTCGACCTCGTCCTGAGCGACGAGCCGCAGCGTGCAGTTCTTCTGGTCGATCTGACTCATGTCTCAAGTGTCGGCTCCGAGTCTCGTCAGGGGCATCCGGCGAGGCACTGATTCGGGTTGCGGCGTTTTACGGAGCCGCCGAAGTGCCGCCCCCGAGCATCAGCGTCAGGCGTCGACGCCGCCGAACTCCTTGAACAGCAGCGCCTTCCCCTCCATCACCGGACGCGCGCGACTCCGGGCGTGTAGGCCATCGACAGGTCGTCGCGCGTCTTCAGCGGCGACTTGGCCGCGACCTCGATCTTGCCGCCGAGGTGCATCAGGAACGTCCGGTCGGAGACATGCTCCACCTCGACGCCCGGCACGGCGCGCGCCGCGGCGCCGATGCGGTCCATGTGGTCCGCGTCGCCGGCGAAGGCCGCCTGCGTCGCCGATCGCGCGCGCGAGATCGGCGAATGCGCCGGGCCGGTCCTCGAGGTGGACGCGGATCGTCGCGCTGAAGGAGGCCGGAGGGATGCGTCACGCCGTCACCCTTCGAACGCCGGCACGACCGGGCGCTCGATGAGCGGAAGGTAGAGCAACTCCTCCTTCCAGAAGTGCACGGAGATCAGGGCATAGAGCCCGTACAGCAGCTCCTGCAGGCGGTCGACGTCGGTGGCTTCGACCGTCGAGAGCTCCATGGTCCGTGCGCGGATCGCGATGTGGTCATGGGTCATGGGCCCCGTCGCCTCCGGATGGCCGCCCAGCAGCTTCGCCACCTCCGGGTACAGCGTCCGCTCTTCCTCGTCCGCGTGCGGCACGAGCGTGTTTCTGAGGAAGTCGAGGATTCTCGCGACGAGCTCCTGTCGATCTTCGGGCGACAACGAGGGGAGCTCCCGAGCTGCGAGCCGGATGTGGTCGACGTGCTCGCGCAGGTGAGCGTGATCCTCGCGAACGGCTTCTGTCTCTTGCGTGGTCATGGTCTCCTCCCCTCGCGGTTGCACGCCTACTGTCGAAGAGGGGGAGCGCGGCGGCATCGGGATGAAGACGGATCTTCGCTGCGGCTTTCCCGCGAATCCGGCGGGAGATGCCGGGGCAGCGAGGTTCACTTGCCTCGCCGGCGCGGCAGGACCTGCGGCCTGTTGATGTCGAGCGCAACGGCCAGGATCAGCGTCGCCGCCCACCCGTTCAGGGGATCGAAAAGCAGCGGCTCGTGGTCGCCGACGTGGTCGGCGATAAACCATACGACCAACCAGATCAATGTCATCGTCGCACCTCCATCACTACGGCAGACTCGCTTCGGCTGAATCCCGATCTGCATCGAGTCTGGTGCCGGTCGCTGGCCGGTACATCCGTGCGATTACCGACGGCTATCAGTGGAAAGGCGCAATCTTGAGACACCTGGACGGATCAGGCCACGGCGGCTCCGTCCAGGATCTGCCGCTGCCACGCGTAGGCCGGGCGGGCGATTCGCGGCTGCCCCTCCAGCAGGGGCCGCCACTCGTCGAGCGCCGCCAGCAGGGACCAGTGGAACGGCTCGTCGACGAGCGCGTCGACGATCCACTCGACCTGCTTCCCCTCGAAAACGAAGACGACCTCGTCTGCCGAAAGGTAGACGGTATGACGGTCGAGACCGTTCTCGTTCGGGTCGAACGGCGGGCCTTTCGCGACGAGCTCGGCCGCGCGCGGCTCGGCACCGCTTTTCAGGCTGGCAATGAGTGCGAGTTGCTGCATGACTCCTCCCTTTCGTTGCGGTCGTTGGTGTCGGCCAGGTGCACGGGAACGAGCAACGCCGGTATGCGACCGCGCTCCAGGACCTCGCGCACGACGGGGGCCCGGCCGGCGGCGAGCTCCTGCGACCAGCCCAGCGCGATCACGTCGGCGTGCACCTCCTCGGCCACGGCGAGGATCTGCTCCGCGCGACGGCCGACCCGCAGCTCGAGCGTCACCTTGTCGAGACCCCATGGGCAGTAGCGGGCGAGGAACTCCTTGCCCCACGCCTCCGCCTGATGCTGCGGCTGGTCGGTGAACGCGGGCAGCGACTCGAAGTCGTGGACGTGCAGGGCGACGACGTCGAGGTGCGCGTCCTGTGCGAGCTCGATGATCGCCTTCGGTGCGATTGACGTCGAGATCGTGCCTTCGAGCGGGACGAGCACGCGTTCGAGCGCGCCCGGACGCGCGGCGTCGGGCGGAACCACCGCCACCGGCCTCAGGACCGACGTGATCACCTCCAGCGCCGTCGTTCCCACCGGCCGCCCGGTCAGGGGGAGCCGGCGCGAGCCGACTACCAGCGCTAGTACGTCCTCGTCCTGACCTGCGGCGACGAGCGCCTGCACCGTCGGCCCGTCGAGCGCGCGGAGAGCAAGGCCCGCCGCCTCGGCCTCGCTTCGCGCAAGCCGGTCGCCGTCTTCGCGCACGTGCACCGCTTCGACGCCCACTCCGAAGAGCCGGGCGAGGCTGGCGGCGGTCGCGAGGACGGTCCCCGCCGCGAGGCTGTTGTCGAGTGCTGCGATCACCTTCTTCATCTGCGTACCTCCTTCCAGAGCTCCCTACGACGTTCGAACTGCCGCCCGACGGCACCGCCGACCGAGACCGGGACGGCAGGGTCTGCTTCGACCGCGACGGCGTCATGCTCGATCCGGATTCGCACTGAGTGGCCGTGGAACTTCACCCGCAGCTCGAGCGCGTCCCACGCCTCCGGGAGGTGCGGATCGACCGTGAGCCCCGCCGACGAGGCGCGCAGGCCGGCGAAGCCGAAGACGAGCGCCTGCCAGACACCGCCCATGGTCGCGAGATGAAGCCCGCCTGCGGTGGTGCCGGTAAGGTCGTCGACGTCGATCCGGCTCGACAGCCGGAGCGCGTCGACGGCGGCACCCATCCGCCCCACACGCGCGAACAGCGCCGCGTGGATCGCCGGCGAGAGCGAGCTCCCGTGTGCGGTGCGCGGCTCGTAGTAGGCGAGGTTCGGCTCGAGCGACCCCGGCGCCACCTCGTCCGGAACGAGGTGGTGCAGCATCAGGACGTCCGCCTGCTTGAGGACCTGGGCGCCAGCGACGCGATCGTGACCGAGCAGAAGATCTGCCGCGATCGGACGGCGTGCCACGAGGTCGGCGACGATCAGGGGCTCGAGCCGGAAGAAGCCCGCGAACTGCTCGTACAGTCGCGTGTCGGGGTCATAGCCGTCGACGATCGCGTCGGCGAGCTGCAACCACCGTCCCCGTTCCGCTTCAGGGACGAATCCTCGCGCCAGAGCGGCGGCGCGGCGGAGGTTCCATCTCGCGAGCACGTTCGTGAATGCGTTGTCATCGACGGGCTCGTGGTACTCGTCGGGTCCGATCACCCCGTAGATGTGTCCAAGCCGGTCGCGGTCGAGCCGGATCCGCGAGCTCCAGTAACGGGCGGTCTCGACCATTAGCTCGCGCCCTGGCCCCGCGGCGAACTCGGCGTCTCCCGTCCAGTCCAGGTAGCAGCTCGCCGCCAACGCGACGTCCGCGACGATGTGCTCCTCGAGCTCGCCGGTCCGGATCGGGACGATCCGACCGGTGTGGTCGTGCGCGTGAGAGGGAGTCACGTCGGCGCCGGAGCCCGCCGACTCCCAGGGGAAGCGCGCGCCGGCGCGGCCGAGCTCTGCCGCCGCCTTCCGCGCGACGTCCAGCCGGCGGAGCCTGTACTCGAGCATCGCCCGCGCGGCCCGGGGGTGTGTGGCGGCGAGGAAGGGAAGAACGAAGACGTCCGCATCCCAGAAGACGTGGCCGCGGTACGCGGGGCCGGTCAGGCCGCGGGCCCCGACGGCAGCCTCGCCCGTCTCGGACGCGGAGCTCATCAGGTGGAAGAGCGCGAAGCGCACGAGACGCTGCAGCTCGTCGTCGCCCTCGATGCGTATGTCGGCCGTCTCCCAGCGCTCGGCCCACCGCGCGCGATGCTCCCCCAGCAGGCCGTCGAAGCCGATTCCGCGCGCGGCGTCCAGGCGGAACACCGCTTCTTCGACATCCGGCATGGCGCACCCGTCCGGGACGTAGGCGGCGATGCGCTCGAGCCGATCGCCGCTGAGGCGCTCGCGCACGGCGGCGACGAGGCCTCCGCTGTCGGTCCGTTGCCGAACCCAACCGGCGCCGTCGACGAAGCCGCCCTCGACACTCGCGCCTTCAGCCGGGACGAGTGCCCGGTCCGACTCGAGGAGGGCGTGTGGTCCCCGTGCGCGCAGGACGACGGTCCCTGGGCGCGCGAGCGAGGAGAACAGCAGGCTCTCGAGCTCCGGGCCACGGCCGAGCCGTTGCCGGAGCACCCCGGTGCGCAGGTCGAGCTGCCGCTCGAACAGCAGCGCGCGGGGTAGCGCGCCGTCGAGCCGCATCCAGACGGGACACGCGACGAGATCGGACTCGGGGCCTTCGCCGTCGTAGAGCCCTGCCGCCAGCACACGCGGGCGCGCAGCCGGATGCGATCCGACCGGGCTACCGCTCGTCCCGATCACGCCGTCGGCGATCGTCAGGAGCGACGAGTGAACGCGCTCGAGCTCCGGATCGAAGCCGCGGACGGAGACCGTCCAGGTGGGATCCGCGTCCAGCTCGGGCACGTCGCCGCGCCGCCGGCGCTCGAGCTGGTCCTCGAGGAGATCGGCGAACGCGTCGGGGCCGCCGCCGAGCGCGATCACCTCCCTCGGCACGCCGGTCGGCTCGCGGCCGACCGAGACGGCCGTGGCGCGTTCGGCCTCCGGCGGAAGGAGGAACGAGTCGCTTCCGGGGAGGCCGCCGAGCGGCCCGAACTCGTCGCCCGCGATCAGAACCTGTGACGGACCGATCCCTCGCCGCCACAACTCCCCGAAGATCCACCGTGCCGAATCCGCCTTGTCCGTGAGGCCGATCTCGACGTGCTTCGCGTCGCTCGTCACCTTCGGCGCCGCGAGGCCGGCGTCGCGGGCGGCCTGCTCGGCGATCAGCACGGCCTCGCGCAGGCCGTCGAGACCCGCGCTCCGCAGCCGACCTTCGACGGCCGCGAGCAGCTCGCTGATCCTCGCCTTCGGCGGATCCGCCCACTCCGGCTCGGGAATGAGGTCGATCTTGCGGCGGTTGAGCCGCTTGGACACGATCTCGGCGGGGAGACCGCGCGCCGCGAGTGCCGCGACCGTCGCTCCCGCGGCGGCGTCGAGTGCTTCGTCCTCCGCCGGCGTCGCCTCGCGCCGCTCGATCAGCTCGGGAGCGTCACGTCCGGCGAGGAACACCTCGGAGCCTCGGTTGAGGCAAAGGTAGAGCCGACCGGGGCCCGTCGGCCTTGCGCGGAGCTGGCCGTCCACGTTGCCGATGTGCGTGCCGGTGACGACGGCGAGGTCCATGCCGGCGGTGCATAGCTGCTCCACGAGCGACCCCACGCGGGCTGCGTCCGCCTGCCGGTCGGGCACAGCAGTGCCGTCCCAGTCGAAGACGATCGCTTCGAAGCGGCGATCGAGATCGGGATGCAGGACAGACGACGCGGGCGCGGGCGGTCGAGGACGAGGGCGCGTGGCCGCCGTCATTGCATGTGGCCGTCTGCGTAGATCGCTTCTGCAAGATCCAGAACCGAGACGACGCCGAGGGGGCGCAGGGGACGTAGGGCGACGACAGCGTGCGTCGTCTCGCACTCGTGCATCCGCTCGATCGCGTACGCAAGCGTGTCGGACGGCCTGACCAGCGGAGACGGCTTGGCAAGTTCCTCCGCCGTGCTCGTTCCAAGTGTGCCCGCGTAGAGGGCGCCGGCGATTTCGGCGTCGGTCACGACGCGCGGGAGGGAGCCGGGGGCCGTCACCACGACCGAATGGATCCGGTGCGCGGCCATGATCCGGGCAACCGTGGAACCCGAGAACTCCGGCCTACAGGTGATGACGCCTCGATGCATCACGCTGGCAACCCGGGTGGATACGGAGATGGGCGATGCGGTCCTTTCCTCGGCGCTCACGGCGGTGCTCACTCCCTTCTCGGGCCTCACATCGATAGTCGCCGGACGGAGTGGCATCGCCATCGGGAGGGACGCGGAAACGAGATGTGGCGAACTACCGAACACGGCCTTCCCGGATCGGCAGGCGAAGGCAGGAGGTGAGGCCGCCCCGGGGGCGGCCTCACGCTCGGGTGAGTCGGCGCCGATCTCGGAAACCACCGGGCGCCGGCCCGTGGTGCCGCGGCCTAGCTCGTCGCCGCGGCAATCCTCTTCCGGTGGAGGGCCGCGAAGGCGAGGATGCTGAAGCCGATCCCGCACAGGAGCAGCGCGACTCCAACGACGATGCCAAACAGTCCGAGCCTGTCGGCCATGTACGACGTGTTCAGAGCCGTCGTCAGTGCCGTCTCGGTCACCCAGAGGTTGCGGGGGCCGTTGGCGACCGGCTGCTTCGTCTTCGGATCGGACGCGGCGAACTGCGGGTTGTCAGTTCCGCCGCCGACCGCCAGCTGCGCCTTCGGCGTGCCCGGCTTCGCCTCGAACCGGCCCATCTGAGCGTACGTGTACCCACCCGTCGCCTCGAGCGCGTGGATCCGCATATAGCTTGCGAATGCGCGTGCCCTCGGGCCGCTGTCGATGGCCTTGCCTGCAACAGCCACCGTCGGGAGGTCGACGTTCGTCAGCCCGGCCTCCTTGGCTTCCTTCGCGATCAGGGCGGGAGTCATGTCGGCCGTGCCGACGATCTTCTCCTGCTTCAGGCTGTTGGCCACCGTGGCGCGGCCGCTGAAGCCCATCACGATCGCGACGATCCCGAACGCGATCAGGATCGCGCCGGCGGCGAAGCCGCCCCACTCGAGCAGCTTCCGAATGAGGTCGCTCTTCGCGCGGATCGTGCCTGTTACCCGGTTTTCAGCTGTCATGGTGCTCATCTCGTTCCTCCGATCTTTGGTGGTGGTTTCGGGGTTAGCCGGAGTCAAGCCGCGTTCGCCGGTCTCGCCATCCGCGACCACCCGGCGACTCTGTGAGGCTCGGCCGCGAATCTGCTGCGGCTTAATACGGACGCGCCTCAGGAGGGATGCGGAGCTGGAGGCGCCGGCCCCGCTTGGCTCTCGCGTCTCAGGGCTTCGAATCCGAGCTGCGCGCGGCTCGCACCGCGGCGTACACGACGAGGCCGATCAGCGCGATCCACAACAGCATCATCGAGCTCATCCAGAACCAATCCGAGCCGTCCATCCAGTGCACGGCGTCTCCTTTCGTCCGGCTCAGCTTCGCCTCACGGCGAGTTCGAGGCATCGGTGGCGGACCTGAAAGATGCTCAGTGAGAAGTACTGATTCTCCGGCCTGGGCGAATCGCCCTCTGCAACCCCGGGCGTGGCCACGCCGCATCGCCGCCATTTCGTCCGAGGGCATCCGGGCACGCTCGGATCGCTCCGCCACGACGGTGACCTGTTCTGAGACGATTGGAGCGATGGCGACGATGCACGAGACCGACCGTCTGCGGGCGCTCGTCGAGACGGGCATCGCGATCAACTCGGAGCTGTCGCTCGACGGCGTCCTCGAGCGCATCGCTCGGTGGGCTTTCCGCCCGGCCACCCGCCGATGAAGACGTTTCTCGGCGTCCCGATCCTTCTGCGCGGCGTGGCGTACGGAAACCTCTATCTCACCGAGAAGGAAGGCGGTGGGGAGTTCACAGAAGAAGACGAGGAGCTCGTGACGCTCCTCGCCGGGCAGGCGGCGGTCGCGGTCGAGAACGCACGGCTGTACGAGTCCGCGACCTCGTGGTCGCAACAGCTCGAGTCCCTCAACGAGGTCGGCGCCGCCCTCGTCGGGGAGCTCGAGCTCGAGCCCCTCCTCGACCTTGTGGCGGGGAGGCTGCGCGAGCTGATCGGCGCACGCCTCGTGGCGATCGCGCTTCCGGCCGGCGACGCCCTGCGCATCGCGGCGATGAACGGGGAAGGTGTGGACGATCTCGCCGCGATCACCTCGCTCGAGCGGGACTCGAAGACGGGTCGCGTGCTCGAGAGGGGGCGCAGCGAGCGCGTCGATTCCTTACTGGAGGACCCTGAGGTGAACCAAGACGTGGCGCGGCGGCTCGGAGCGACTACAGGCCTCTACGTGCCGTTGCTGGTGCGAGACCGACCGATCGGCGTTCTCGTCGCGCACGACAAGGTCGGGCGCGACCAGCGCTTCGGCAGCGGCGACCTGCGCCTCGCCGAGCAGTTCGCTTTGCGAGCATCGATCGCGGTCGACCTCTCGCAGCGCGTCGCGCGCGACGCGCTGCGGCGCGTGGTCGAGGGTCAGGAGGTCGAGCGGCGGCGCCTTGCACGGGAGCTGCACGACGAGACCGGCCAGGCACTGACGTCGATCCTGCTCGGCCTGCGGGCCGCGGAGGACGCGGCTGGCCCGGACGAGGCGCGCAAGGCGGTGAGCGACCTGCGCGAGCTCGTCGTCGGCACCCTGCAGGACGTGCGCCGGCTCGCCGTTCAACTACGGCCGAAGGCGCTCGACGACTTCGGGCTTGCGGCGGCGCTGGAGCGGCTCGCGCAGACGTTCGCGGAGACGAGCGGCGTCCGCGTCGATCTGGAGGCTCGACTAGGCGACGAGCGCCTTCCCGCCGAGGTTGAGACGACGCTGTATCGCATCGTCCAAGAGGCGCTGACGAACATCGTCAAGCATGCAGGAGCGTCGACGGTCAGCATCCTGCTCGGGCGCAGGGACGGATCGGCGACGCTCGTGATCGAGGACGACGGGCAAGGCTTCGTTCTCGACCAGGCACGCCCAGACGGCCTGGGGCTGATCGGAATGCAGGAGCGGGTTGCGCTGCACGCCGGACGGCTGACGATCGAGTCGACTCCCGGCACCGGCACGACGCTGGCCGTCGAGGTGCCGCTGTGATCTCAGTCGTCGTCGTCGACGACCACGCCGTCGTTCGCACCGGACTCCGGCTCCTCCTCGACGGTCAAGAGGACGTCGAAGTGGTCGGCGAGGCCGGAAACGCGAAGGACGCGATCTTCCGGGCGCGGGCGATGAAACCCGACGTGATCCTGCTGGACGTGGTCATGCCCGGCGAGAGCGGCATCGACGTACTGCCCAAGCTGAAGAAGGAATCGCCCGAGACCCAGGTGCTCGTCCTCTCGATGCAGGATGACCCGAGCTACGTGCGCGAGGCGTTTGCTGCCGGTGCGAGCGGCTACGTGCTCAAAGAGGCGGCAGACGAGGAGGTCGTGGCCGCCGTTCGCGAGGTAGCCGGCGGCGGCCGGTACGTGCATCCGACGCTCGGCGCGCGGCTGGTCGCGGCGGACGCTGCTGAACGAGCTGCCGCGGAAGCCGACCCCCTCTCGGACCGCGAGCGCGAGGTTCTACGACTGCTTGCTCTGGGGCACACGAACCAGGAGATCGCCGAGCAGCTCTACATCTCGGTGCGCACGGCGGAGTCACACCGCGCGCACATCATGGAGAAGCTTCGGCTCACGACGCGGGCGGAGCTCGTTCGCTACGCGCTCTCGCACGACCTGCTGATGGAGTGAGGGGCGGCGCGGCAGCGCCGCCCTCACGCTCAGTGCGACATCGTCCCTGCGACGGACCCGACCTTCAAGAGGCCGACCTGGCCCATGTCGACGGAAGCGAAGGAGTGGCTGACGAACGGGTACAGCCCGGGCTCGTCGATCTTGACGTCGAAGATGCCTCCGCCTCCGGCGGGAACTGACACCGTCTGCACGCCTCTCAGGGGCGGGCTCACGACGTCTCCGTCGACGTACGCGCGATCGAAGATCGTGCCCACGACGTGGAAGTCGGTGTCCAGGCTCGGCCCCGCCGCGACGACGTAGAAGCGCACGACGTCGCCCGGGTCCGCCGTCAGCGGATGCGCGACGTACTGCCCTGCGTAGCCGTTCCACGTGGCCCAGTCCGGACATCGCCGCATGCGCTTTGCTCATGCTGAACGACGCTGGCGCGGACGTGCCGGGCTGATCGAGGTACCACTCGCTCGCGACGAGGACGTACTCCCTGTCCGCAGGCGGCAGCGGCGTCGCCGGATCGACGACGATCGCTCCGTACATGCCGTTGGCGATGTGCATCAACACCGGCTTCGTCCCGCAGTGGTACATGAACACCCCCGCGTCTTTCGCCACGAACGAGTACGTGAGCGACTTTCCAGGCTGCACGTCGACGAACGCCTTGTTCGGAGCGATCCGCGCGGCGTGGAAGTCGATCGAGTGCGGGATCGCGCCGCCGTTCGTCAGCGTGACCTCCACCTTCTGACCCTGGCGTACGTGCACCACGGGACCCGGAGCGCCGGCGTCGAAGCCCCAGGCCCGGTACTTCACGCCCGGGGCGATCTCGGTCGTGACGTCCTTGAGAGTGATGTGAACGCGCGCGACGGCGCCAGCCGGTGCCGGCCCGAGGGTCGCGGGGAAAGGCGTATGGGCGGCCACGTTCGCTTGGTCAGACGGCGTCACGCCCGCGAAGCTCTGCAGCTCCGCTGCCGCGTGCCCGGCTGCCGCAGGCTCGACCGCGACCGTCGGCGTGTCCTGCCGTTCTCTCGCGGCGGCGAGCCTGTCGAGACTGAACAGTGCGGCCGCCACGGCGCCGGTCGCAGCTACGACACCGACGAGGACAAGCGTCCTGAAGTACATAGACCGCACCTCCCTTAGGCCCCGAGCCCGACGCCGAGCTTGCTCGTCTCGCGGGACCAGTAGAAGAGCTCGTGGGCGAGACGAGGCGTTTCCTCGATGAGCTTCTGCCAAGGGCCGAAGGCCGAAGAGATCACGGGATCGTCGACGATGTCGTTCACGACCCACTCCACTTCCGGCGCCTCGAACGCGAACACCACCTCGCCTGCCGTCAGGTACGCCGCGTGCCGGTGGAAACCGAGCTCCTCCGGGTCGAACGGCGGGCCCTGGCGCAGCAGGGCTTCGGCCTCTTCATGAGCGCCCTCCTTCAGTCGGGCGACGATCATCAAGCGGTTCATCGGAACCTCCTCGGTCTAGTTCCGCTGAGCGTGGCGCTACCGGTCGCCCCCTGCATCCGGAATGAGTCCGGATTCGGTTACGGGTTTCCCGCAGGCTTGTGCTCGAAGATGACGAGCACGCTGAGGTGCTCGTACGCCGAGAAGCGGTGGTCGGCGCCGGCTTCGACGAAGACGGCGCTGCCTTCCTTCACCGGGACCTGCTCGCCCTCGACCTCGAGCACGCCGCTGCCTTCGAGGACGACGTACACCTCGTCGTCCTCGTGCGGCTGCTGTCGGTCGGGCTCGGGCGCCACGAGGACGTAGACGCCCAGCTCGAGGCCGGCGGAGTCGTGGATGACCTCGTATCCTCCGCCGGCCTCGGCTAGACGCTCCTTGACCTTGATGAACTCGAACGCGTGCACGAGCCGCAAGCTACTTCACGCGCACCGTCATGTGCAGGACGTAGTCCTCGCCGATCGTGTGCATCTCTCCCATCGACGGATAGTCCTCACCGGCCTTCGTCGTGAAGCGGTAGACGCCCTTCTTCACCAGCTTCACCGAAGTCGACGCGGACATGTGGTTCATGTTCGCGTGCGTGAGCCGGAGCTTCGGACCGGCCGTCTGGATCAGCTTGTGCGGCATGACGTCGTTGTTCACGACCTTGAGCACCGCGCCGGCCTCGAGGGTGACGGAGAACGACGGCCGAGGCTGACCGTTCGCGAAGTGCCATACGTGACAGCCGCGCATCTGGTGGGTGATCGTCACCGTGGCGATCCCGTGTGCGGGAGCCGCAGACGTGACCACGAGCGCGGCGGTCGTCGCGAGTGCGAGTGCCCCTGCGCGGATCATCCTTTTGCTCGTCATGACTTCTCCTCTCGGATGTGTTGCTCCACAGTGTTAGGTGCTGCATCGGAGGGGCCATCCGCGCGCTGCCTCAATCGGCCTGCGGATTTCCCGCAAAGCCGTTGCGCACGTCTGCGGATGCGCCGCAAACGAAGGACGTACACCCTCCGTCCATGCGCCGACGAAGCTATGCGATCTGGTGGAAGGAGGAAGACGGCCCGCGCCAAGCCGGGAAGCTCGAGCTGGGAGCGCTGCACGCTCTCATCTCGGGCAACGGCAACGGCCGGCTTGCGCTGCCGTTCGACCAGATCATGGGGATCGAGTACGCACGTGGAGAGGTCGTCGTACGCCGACGCGGCCAGGCCACCCTTCGCATCGGTAGCCTCGACGCGCCCGGAGCGCTCCGCGAATTCGCCGAGCGGCTCGCTTCACGCACCTCGCCTCTGCCGGCCGGCTGAACGCTCAGCGGCCGTCTCAACGGTGCGGGAATGCCGCTGGCGTATCGGTACTCGCCCCGATGTCGGCACACGCACGCGGTATCGGGAAGCGGCCCGATTTGCCGTTCGGAGCCCCTACGGACGCTGTGCGAGTTCGCCGTCAGTCGCGACCCGGGTCGCGGCTTCCCTCTTCTCCTCCGTGGTGAAGCTCGTCCGCCCGCTCATCAGACGAGCGCCGGCTGCTCGACGAGCACCTTCTGCGCGAGCTCGACGAGCCGGTTGGAGTAGCCCCATTCACCGTCGTACCAGGCGAGGACCTTCACCCGCGAGCCGTCGACGACGGCAGCCTCACCGACGGCGAACTCCAGAACAGCGCACGCGCCGTCCGACCCATCCACGCCCACAACGATCGTTTCCATCCCAGCTCCACGTTACGTGCCGGCCCTGCCTGGCCGCCCACGCTCGGCTCGAGCCTCGAGGGCCTCTCGAGCGCGGCGGCGCGGCAAAGCCGCGCCGCAGATCAGTATTTCCCCCGATGGGGTGCATGCGAAGCGGTGCGATGATCGTCATGCACTGAGTGATAGATCGAAAGTAGGACGAAGCTCGATCGACTCGATGAAGTAGGCAGAATCCGAAACACCCGCCGATCGAGTGGACGAAATCGAAACTACCTCGGCGAAGATTCCGGGCTCCGATGTAAACAACATCGGAGCCCGGCTTTTCGCGCACGAAGGCGTGAGCTGGCGGCTTGGGCAGACGACGCATCAGCCGTAGGTGAGTTTGACGCCGAGCCAGAGGACAACCAGTGACGCGGCGGCAACTGCGTAGGAACGGCGCGGCTGGTCGGGCTGAGGACGTGCAGCGCGAGCAGGACGCCAACGAGGACGAGCACCATCAGCTTGGCCCGCAGGACGTCGGAGTGCCAGAGTGAGAAGTGCGACGCCATCGCGATTCCGGTTGCCACGACCAAAGCGAGGGCGGCGGTGCTGCCGATGCCGAAGCGGCGGGCGATGAGGCGCAGCGTCTCCTCGTTGCCCCGTTTTCGGATCGCCGGTCCGACTGCCGCGACGAGCATCAGCTGCCCGCCGACGAAGAAGACGATCGCGACGATGTGTAGGAAGCGGACGAGCGTCCACGTCTGCATCAGCCTCGATCCCGTTCGGCCTCGAGAGCACCGTGCGTCAGTCGCAGACCAGACGATGCCGTCGGGGCTGGAAAGTTCGCCGGGTGGATGCGAAGGTCGCGGCACAGCCAGCGCGCCGCGAGCGCGATTGGCGCGAGCAGTCCAAGCAGCAGAACCGTCTCGGCTGGGGCGTGGTGGCGCATGAGCTCGATGAGGAGGATGATCGCGCTGAGCCCGACCATCAGCAGCGCGATCACACGATGGAAACGCCCGGCTTCCGAGTGTGGCCACGGATCGAGCGGCCGCACAATCTCGCGGCCACGGTCGGAGTCGGTGCAGCGCGGCTTGCTCGGGCAGCTGTTGCAAACGTGCGCTTTCGCCCGGTAACGCACGACTCGGAGCTGGCGATCGAACTCGTGCGGCCACAGGTGCTCGCCCTCCGGGCATTGCCAGTGGTCTTGCGTGTGGTCGTAGGTGAAGCCGGCGGTGCGGTAGCGCAGCGCGCGCCGGTGGGTGTGCCCGGACAGCCACTCGAGCGCGAAGGCGCCAGAGGCGAGGAAACCGGCGTAGCCGCCGGCAAGCAGAACCTCCGGACTCACGTGAGCCTCGCCGCCGCCGCTTCCTCCTCCCCGGCGGCGCTGATGCCCTCGGGCTGATAGACGTCGGTGAAGAGGATGTCGTCAGGTTCTTCGAGCGTCACCTGCTTAACGGTGTGGCGGATGCCGAGGTAGGCGACGTAAAGCGTCGGGATCGCACCGCCGACGATGAAGACGAGGTCGCCCGGCAGCCGCAGCCACTCGATCAGCGCGTTCGTATGGTTCGTCAGGAACTTCAGCTCGCGCGCCTCGAAGTAGCCCTTGTTCACCGACTGGTAGAGCTGGAGGATCCCGAGCGGCAGCAGCGTCGCGAAGCACATCCAGGCCAGCCCGAGGTTCGTCGCCCAGAAGGAGATTCGCGCCCACCGTTCGGGCCACCTCTCGGCCGGAATGAGGTAGCGAAGGCAGAACATCGCCAGCCCGAGCGCGAGCATTCCGTAGACGCCCATCATCGCCGCGTGGCCGTGGTTGGCCGTCAGCGCCGTTCCGATCTCGTAGTAGGAGACGATCGGCAGGTTGATCAGGAAGCCGAAGATGCCGGCGCCGAGGAAGTTCCAGAAGCCGACCGCGACGAGGAACATCACCGCCCAGCGGTGCGGGAACGGCGTCTGCGAGCGTGACTCCTGGGCGGCACCAAGCTGCAGGAACGACCACGCCTCCACGGTTAGGAACGTGAGCGGGATCACCTCCGCGGCGGAGAAGAAGGCTCCCAGCGCCATGTGCTCGGCCGGCTCGCCGGAGAAGTAGAGGTGGTGCATTGTCCCGATTACTCCGCCGACCGAGTAGAGGACGATGTCGAGGAAGACGACGGTGAGGGCGATCCGCTCGCGCACGACGCCGAGCAGGACGAACATGTACGCGACCATCACGGTCGTGAACAGCTCGAGGAAGTCCTCCACCCAGAGGTGGACGACCCAGAAGCGCCAGAACTCCGTGGTCGTGAAGTTGTCGCCGGTGCGGGCGATCAGCCCGACGGCGTAGAAGGCTGGGATCGCGCAGGCGGCGAGGAAAAAGAGCCACGGCATGTTGCCCGGATGCTCTGCCGCAAGTCGGCGGCGCAGGACGCGCCAGAGCATGAACACCCAGCCGATCAGCCCCACCGAGAGCAGGATCTGCCAAAGCCGAGCGAGGTCGAGGTACTCGAAGCCCTGCAGGCCGAACCAGTTCGATGCCGCGCTCTTCAGCACGCCGTGCACGCCCAGGTAGGAACCGATCAGCGTGCCGAAGACGACCACCGCGAGCGCACCCAGGAGCGCGAAGGCGAGCTTGCCCTGATGCTTCGGCTCGCGCCGAGCAATCATCGGCGCGAGGAAGATCCCTGCGGCGACGAAGGACGTGGCGACCCAGAAGATCGCCAGCTGCACGTGCCAGGTGCGCATCAGGTTGTACGGAAAGATCCGCGCGAGGTCGAACCCGAAGAAACTGGTGAGCTCGGCCCGGTAGTGCTGCGAGGCTGCGCCGACGAGCGTCTGGATCAGGAACAAGGCCGCCATGACGAAGAAGAACCACGCTGTCGCCCGCTGGGCCGGGGTCAGCGCCACGTCGCCGGGCGAGCGGAAGGAGAGTGTCGCCTGCTCGCGGCCGTGCCAGCCGAGATTGCGGCCCCAGCGCCCGAACGCCCCGAACAGCACGCCGATCCCGCCGAGGAGCGCGATCAGCGAGAGCACCGACCAGACGATCACGTTCGCCGTCGGCTTGTTGTCGACCCGCGGTTCGGAGGGCCAATTGTTCGTATAGGAGTAGCTGTGGCCCGGCCGCTTCGCTGACGCCGCCCACGCCGTCCAGGCGAAGAACGCCGTCAGTTGGCGCAACTGCGTCTGGTTGGTGATCGCGTTCGGCCGCAGACCGTGCTCGCTCTTCGGGTCCGAGAAGAAGCGGCTGTAATAGGGCACGAGCTTCCGGTAGGCAGCAGCCTCGGCCGGACTGAAGGTCAGCGTCCGGGTCTTTGCGTCGTACCGGTTGGTGCGCATGTCCTCGATCGTCTTCTGCGCCGCGGCGTCGGAAGCGGCGCCGCCATAGGAGTCGCGGACGAGGTCCGAGGACCGCCGCAGGTAGTCGGCGGTGTAATCAGGGCCGAGGTAGGCGCCGTGTCCGAAGGCGGAGCCGTACTCCATCAAACCGTTGTTCAGGAAGACCTGCTGGCCCTTGCTGATGTCCCTGCCCGTGAACAGCACGCTGCCGTTCTCATCGACGACGCGTGCAGGCACCGGCGGGTGGGCCATGTACGTGCGGTAGGCGAGGAGACCGAGGACGAAAAAGCCACACAGCACCACGAGGACGACGGCCTGAATCCAGCCTTTCGAGATCAGAAACGCACGTCGTCCGCCCTGCTCCATCTGACTCCCCTCCGTCTCGGATAGCTGGATAGCCGGCGATGATAGGCGCGCGCACCCGACGCAGCACGCGGAGTTCCGTAGCTACTACGGAGGATCACTTCGGGGCACGCCCGATGCGAGACTGGAGGCGAAACTCGAGACTCGCGAGCGTGGGCGATGGCCTTGAGCCCCTGTCGCGACGCGAGCGGCAAGTCTTCCGGTTGCTGATCGTCGGCTACACGAACTCCGAAATCGCGCAGCTCCTGCATCTCTCGGTTCGGACAGTGGAGTCGCACCGCGCGAACCTGCAACGCAAGCTCGCCCTCTCGACGCGTGCGCAACTCGTGAGCTTCGCGCTGAAGCGCGGCCTCCTGACCGAACGTCGCCTGCCTGAGATCCCGAAAGACCTACCCCAGGCTGCCGCGCGACCCCGGGCCGACAATCCACCCCACCCCGATGAAGACGACTGAACTCACGGCGCCCGTTGCGAGTGCGCACACCCGGCTCGATCTCGCAACGTCCGCGGTTCTCGAGCCAGACGACGCACTCAATCGTCTGGGCACTGACAGGAACGGCCTCTCCGGCAAGGAGGCGCGACGGCGCCTCGAGGAGGTTGGCCCGAACGTCTTGCGCAGCCATGGCGCCCGCTTCTGGAGCGTGCTGGCGCGGCAGTTCCGCGGCTTCTTGCTCGTGCTCCTGCTTTCGGCCGCAGTCGTCTCGGCCGCGGTTGGCGAGACGACAGAGGCCGGGATCATCCTGACGATCGTCGGCCTCAGCGTCGGGCTCGGCTTCGTCAATGAGTACCGCTCCGAGAAGGCCGTCGAGGCGCTGCACTCGCAGATCCGCCGGAGGGCGCTCGTCGACCGTGACGGGCAGGTGCAGCAGGTCGATGTCGTCGGGCTCGTGCCCGGCGACGTCGTTCGGCTGCGGGTGGGCGACATCGTTCCGGCCGATCTGCGGCTCCTTGAAACGAACGGTCTGGAATGCGAGGAGTCGGTGCTGACCGGCGAGTCGGCGGCGGCCGGTAAGACGGCGGCGCCTGGCCGGGGTGACTCTCCGCTCGAATTGCCCTCGTGCGCGTTCATGGGCACAGTCGTGCACAGCGGCGACGGTCGCGGCGTCGTTGTGCAGACGGGGCCGCGCACCGTCTTCGGCCGTATCGCACTGCGCCTCGGCGAGCGCCACGAGCAGACCGCCTTCCAGCGGGGCTTGCAGGACTACTCGCGCATGCTGGTGATCATCACCGGCCTGCTCGCGGGCTCGATCTCGGCCGCTCACTGCTCCAGTCGGTGCTCTTCTCGCTTGCGATCGCCGTCGGGCTGACGCCGCAGCTGCTGCCGGCGATCGTCACCGTCAGCCTGGCGACGGGAGCGCGCCGGCTCGCGAAGCGGTCGGTGGTCGTCAAGCGGCTGGTCTCGATCGAGGATCTCGGCAACATCGAGGTGCTGTTCACGGACAAGACCGGCACCCTCACCGAGGGACGGGTCGCGTTCGAGCAGGCGCTCGACCCCGCCGGCCGGTCCGAGCTGGGGGTGCTGACGCTCGGGCTGGTCGCGAACGAGGCCACGCTGGAGAACGGAACGGTCATCGGCGGCAACGACCTCGACCGCGCGCTCTGGGAAGCACCTGATGCTCGCACCGGCGCCGACGGCTGGCGGCGCGTGGCGGAAGCGCCGTTCGACCACGAGCGGCAGCTCGGGTCGGCGCTCGCCGACGGCCCGACCGGCCGCCTCTTGGTCGCCAAGGGTGCGCCGGAGGCGATCCTCGCGCGCTGCGCCGAGATCCCCGAAGAGCTACACGGCCGGCCGACGATCTCGTCGGCCTCACGCCTGCCGAGGAACGCGACCTCGGGCTGCGCGGCTTCCTGTGCTTCGCCGACCCGCCGAAGGCGGACGCTGCACCGTCGCTCGAGCGGCTGGCGAAGCTAGGCGTCACGGTCAAACTTGTCACCGGCGACAACGGCCGAGTGGCGGAGACGGTCTGCTCCGACCTCGGGATGCAATCACTCGGGACGCTGGCCGGAAGTGAGCTCGAGGCGATGAGCGACGCCGAACTCGCCGCGGCCCTGCCGCACACCACGATCTTCGCCCGCGTCACGCCGGAGCAGAAGTCGCGCATCATCCGAGCGCAGCGAACGCTCGGTGCCGATGTGGGCTTCCTCGGCGACGGCGTCAACGACGCGATCGCCCTCCACGACGCCGACGTCGGCATTTCCGTCGACACCGCCACCGACGTCGCCAAGGACGCCGCCGACGTCGTCCTGCTCGAAAAGGACCTCGCCGTCCTCGCCGACGGCGTGGTCGAGGGCCGGCGCATCTTCGCCAACACGATCAAGTACGTCCTGATGGGGACCTCGTCGAACTTCGGGAACATGTTCAGCGCGGCGGGCGCCTCGCTCTTCCTCAGCTTCCTGCCGATGCTGCCCGGCCAGATCCTGCTCAACAACCTGCTGTACGACGTCAGTGAGCTGACCATCCCGACCGATCAGGTCGACGAGGAGCTACTCGCCCGCCCCTCCCAGTGGGACATCGGCTTCATCCGACGCTTCATGCTGCTCTTCGGCCCGATCAGCTCGGCCTACGACTTCCTCACCTTCGCGGTCATGATCTACGGCTTCGACGCCGGCGCGACGCTCTTCCGCTCCGGCTGGTTCGTCGAGTCGCTCGCCACCCAGACGCTCGTCATCTTCCTCATCCGCACCCGCCGCATCCCCTTCTTCCGGAGCCGGCCGAGCCGGCCGTTGCTGGCCACCACGCTCGCCTGCGCCGCCGTCGGCGTCATCCTGCCCTACTCGCCCCTCGCCCACCTGCTCGGCTTCACCCGCCTGCCGCTCGACTTCCTCGCCGTGCTCGCACTGATGGTCGTCACCTACCTCGCCCTCGTCGAGCTCGGCAAATACGTCTTCTTCACCCGGCTCGGCGGAGCGGCACGCCCGCTCGCGGTCAAACCGCCACGGCGAGAGCGGCGCGTCCAGCGACGCGCCGCAGGCTGGAGCCTCCAACGGTCCTCACTGCCGAAGCACCTGGGTCACGCCCGCCTTCAGCTGCCCGGCGGCCGGCGGTGAGCGATGCCGCGGGGTCTGCTTCTTGGGGCGATCGGTGAGCTGTCGCCAACCCACGACCAGTGTCATCCTTTCTCCAGATACACCCCGATGAGGAAAGACGTCCGCGAGTTCATCCGCCGACTGGAGGCTGCCGGTCTCACCGTCGAGTCGAGACCCGGCCACTACCACGTCCTGCGCGACGGCAAGCCGCTCCGAAAGGCCAACGGAATGCCCTTCACGCTCCCGTTCTCCCCCGACACCACCCGCTGGCGCAGAACTGCGATCGTCGACTTACGCAAGCTCGACATCCACCTCTAGTCGCCAGGGAGGCCACCGAAGAGGCACAGCAGCCCGATCGCGCAGTCCACGCTCACCGACCGCGCGCCAACCCGTCCTCCGTACCCGCTCGGCACCCAGAGCCCGCGGTCGAGACAGCCCCGTCATGCGACGAGCGTAGGCCACAGTACGCCGCGTTCGGCGCACTCGAACGCCGCCAGGACAGAAGTCCGGGCTCGGTCGGGGAAGCGGTAGTTGACCGCACCTGGTCGCAGCGGATCGCTGATGACACGGACGCGGCCCCGAGTGCGACTCTCGCGGTGCCCCGAGAAGGCGGAGCTGTACGACTCGTGCATCGAGACCTGTCCGATATCGGCCCCTCTGGCCTCCGGCTTCCCGACGCACGCCGACTGGAGCGGAGGCGGACGCTCCATCTCTCGCGCGCAGACCGCCGCTGGTGAGCGACCGAGTGTTGCCTGCGGCGGTGGCCGGCGTCGACCTCTATTGGCTCCCGCTGGGCGCGGGCGGCCACTCGGTGCGGCTGAACGGACGCGTCTTTGAGGCGATAGCGGCGCGGCTCGCGCGGCGGCCCGAGCAGCAGACTCCCCAGCGGTCCGTTCGGCCCGAGATCCCGCCAAGCATCTTCTGGCCCATCACGAAGCTGACCGCCTCGACCGGCTCGACGAGAAGCCAAGCCCACGGCCGCGTGTACGCGTACCGCTCACGCACAAGCAGATGCGTCCTCTCGTCTGGCTCATCTCGGAGCGCGAACGCCCAGGTGAACTCATAAGCCGCCGCGCCTCCAATCGCGGTTGCGCCAGGACACATTGGCCTCTCATCCGACCGCTCCCGTCAACGTTCGCCTCAGCCCACGCATGATCAACATCGTCGGTCGCTTCCCGCGCGCTTCCACTCAGGTGCGCAGGGCATGCCGGCTTCGACACGTCCGCATCGCCCGAGACCCTGCGCCAACCAGTTCATCACCGCGATGAGCCCGAGGATGCGCAGCACGATGCTCACGACCGGGTTCACGCGTGGAGCTTACGACGGCAGCCCCGCTGCAACCCACCGTCCTGTGGCGCGTACTCGACTCCCAGACCCGCGGTGCCTAAGCGGTGGAGCATCGCACCACCCGCGCGCGGCGCTTGGCTACTCCTACGGCGTGACGGTGAACGGCCGCATCATGTCGTTGTCTTCGTGCTCGACGATGTGGCAGTGGTAGACGTAGCTCTGCGGCGCCGGCACGCCCGTCGGCAGCTCGAACTTGGCGCGGATGGTCGTGAAGTAGCCGGGGTTCGCCTTGACCGTGTCCTTGAAGCCGCGCTCGCTCGGGTCGGGGGGTTCCATCGGACCCGTGGAGAACGGGGTGGGGTCGATTCCGCCGGGGACGCCGTTCGGGCCCTCGTAGGCCTCCTCGTACGCCGCTGCGTCGAACGGCGTCCTGCCCACCACCTGGAAGGTGACGAGGTGGGTGTGCATCGGGTGCGTGTCCCCGGTCACGTTCACGTAGACCCAGTCCTCGACCGTCCCGGGCTGTGGCGTCTCCGTCACCGGACCGTCCTCGAAGTGGACGCCGTTCAGGTTCAAGAACCAGGTCGGCTCGTCGACGTCGATCTCGTTGAGCGTGATGTACCGAGTCGTTACCGGGTCGCGCAGGTCGGCCTTCCGGCCGCCCGCGAGGGTCGTCGGGATCGACGGCGGCATCGGCGTCGTCTTCCCAACCCGGATCTGCATCACCGCCGCCAGCGGCGGCGCCGGGTTCGAGACCGGCGCCGGCGGCTTGCTGTTCTTGATGTGGGTCGTCCGGGTAGGGATCTGGCTGAAGTCGACGAGCACGTCCGCCCGCTCGGCGGGGGCGAGCACCAGCTGCGTCACCGGCACCGGCTGGTCCCACATGCCGCCCTCGGCACCGATCTGCCACATCCGCGCGCCGCCGATGTCGAGGTTGAGGATGCGGGCGTTGCAGCCGTTCAGGATCCGGAACCGGTACAGGCGCGGCTCGACCTCAAGGAACGGCCAGACTTTGCCGTTGACGAGCATGACGTCGCCAAAGTACTCCCCGATCCAGGTTGCGCCCGAGATGTCGCTGGTCGGGTAGAGGAAGGTTCCATCCGCGTTGAACCGCCGGTCCTGGACAACCAGCGGGATCTCGTACGGCCCGG
>WNFV01001964.1_pt1 | contig 27654 bp, 27 predicted proteins | sample 5400101 | NCBI WGS metagenome assembly WNFV01 (sample SAMN13153361, study PRJNA577476) | soil metagenome | isolation source: 115 cm soil or saprolite under grassland replicate 1 | place: USA:California | collected 2016-06-15
TTCGTGATGTTCTGGTCCTACGTCGCGTTCGCGCAGTACCTGATCATCTGGGCGGGCAACCTTCCCGAGGAGATCCCCTGGTACCTGCGCCGGCTGCACGGAGGATGGGGATGGCTCGGGGCCGCGCTGGTTGTCCTCCACTTCGCGCTTCCGTTCCTGCTTCTGCTGCCGGAGGGGGCCAACCGCAACTCCAGGATCCTCGTGACCGTCGCGGGGCTCGTCGTTCTCATGCGCTTCGTGGACGTTTACTGGCTGGTGCGTCCCGTCTTCACGCAGACTTCTTCTTCCGCCACGAGCGCGCGCTTTGAGGTTCACTGGCTCGATCTCGCCGCCGCCGTCGGCATCGGCGGCATCTGGCTGGCGGTCTTCCTCTGGCAGTTGGAGGAGCGCCCGCTCCTGCCTGTCAACGATCCGGAATTCGTGGAGGCGCTTGCGCATGCGGACCACTGAGCGTCCTCCCGCCGGCGCCGGCGACGTTGTCGCCCGCCACCGCGACGTCAGCATCCGCGGCGTGCTGTACTTCGCCTTCTGGCTGGGCGTTGGGCTGATCGCTTCCGGCGCCGCGATGCTCCTCCTCCTGCGGGCCCTGGAGAAGAAGGAGCGCGCGCAGGACCGGACACTCTCACCGATGATCGCGGCGAGCCTCGCCCGCACGCCTCCCGAGCCGCGTCTGGAGCCCTACCCGCTCGCACCCCGCGCGAAGCTGCGCGCGGAGGAAGAGGAAATCCTGACGACCTACGGCTGGGTGGACAAGGATCGGGGCATCGCGCGCGTTCCGATCGATCGGGCCATGGAGCTCTTGGTCCAACGCGGACTGCCTCCCGCCAAGCCCATGCCGGCCGCCGCCCCCGCGCCGATGTCTGGGGGACAATCGCGATGAAACGACACCATCCGCCCTGTCATTCTGAGGAGCGGAGCGACGAAGAATCTGCTCTGTCGATTGTGAAGGGCAGATCCTTCGCTTCGCTCAGGATGACAGTAGGGGTGATTGTCCTTCTGTTCTGCTGCGCGGCGGCGAGAGGCGCGGACGCGCGGCCTCCGATGCTGCGGGAGGTCGGGATCGAGCAGCGGCTGGGCCAGCAACTGCCGCTCGATGCTCTGTTCTCCGATGAGCTCGGCCGGCCCGTGCGCCTCGGGCAGTACTTCGGCCGCCGTCCCGTGATCCTCGTGCTCGCCTACTACAACTGTCCGATGCTCTGCACCCAGGTCTTCAATGGCCTCGTTTCCTCCCTGCGAGTCCTCAGCTTCGACGCCGGAAAGGAGTTCGATGTCGTCGCCGTCAGCTTCGATCCGCGCGACCGCCCCGCCGACGCCGCGGCCAAGAAGAAAGCCTACGTGGACGAGTACCGGCGCCCCGGCGCGGCCATGGGCTGGCACTTCCTGACCGGCGGCTCGGGATCGATCGAGCGCGTCACCCGGGCGGCGGGATTCCGCTATCGCTATGACGAGAGCACCGGGCAGTTCGCGCACTCGACGGCCATCTACGTCGCGACGCCGGAGGGGAAGCTCTCGCGCTACTTCTACGGCATCGAGTACGGGCCGCGTGATCTGCGCCTCGCTCTCGTCGAGGCTTCCAGCAACCGGATCGGCACGCCGGTGGATCAGATCCTCCTCTACTGCTATCACTACGATCCGAAGCTCGCGCGTTACACCGCGGCGATCATGAGCGTGGTGCGCTTCGGCGGCGCGGCCGCCGTCGTCATCCTCTCGACATTCCTGACCATCATGTGGCGGCGCGACCGGCGCCGGGAAACCCCTCACCCCGCCCCTCTCCCGGGGGGAGAGGGAGAAGGCTCGGGTCGCGGCGCGAGGAGTCTCCCAGAGGGGAGGAGCCTCGCGCCGCGGGAGCGGAGCGCCGGAGCTGGTGAGCCCGAAGGGCGAAACCCAAGCGTAGGCGCGGAGCGACGGTAGTGGGTCCCACGCTGCCTCTCTTTCCGGAACAAGCTTCGACGATGGCGGGCCGCGTGGATGCTTTGTACTTCTATCTGCTCGCGGTCAGCGCCTTCTTCGCCACGCTGATCGCGCTGCTCGTGATTATCTTCGCGATCAAGTATCGCCGCCGCTCCGAGGCGGAGCTGCCGCGCGGGATCGAAGGGTCCTTGAAGCTCGAGGTCGCCTGGTCGGTCATCCCTCTGATCATCGCCCTGTCCTTCTTCTTCTGGGGTGCGAAGCTCTTCTTCGCAATGAACCGCCCGCCCAACGACGCTCTCGAGGTCTACGTAGTCGGGAAGCAATGGATGTGGAAGATCCAGCACGCCGACGGCCAGCGGGAGATCAACGAGCTTCACGTGCCGGTCGACCGCGCGGTGCGTCTGACGATGACTTCCGAGGACGTCATTCACGACTTCTTCATCCCCGCCTTCCGCATGAAGAAGGACGTGTTGCCGGGGCGCTACACGACGGCCTGGTTTCAGGCCTCAAGGCCCGGGCGCTACCATCTTTTCTGCGCGCAGTACTGCGGGACCAAGCACTCGGCGATGATCGGCTGGATCAACGTTCTGGAGCCGTCGGATTATCAGGCCTGGCTCTCGGGCGGCGTCGCGTCCGAGTCTCTCGCTGCGGCCGGCGCCAAGCTCTTCCAGAGGCACGCCTGCATCACCTGCCACCGTCCCGATTCGCTGGCGCGCGGGCCCAACCTCGAGGGACTCTTCAACAAACAGGTCCAGCTCTCCGACGGGCGAACGCTCGTCGCCGACGAGTCGTATATCCGCGAATCCATCCTGACCCCGAACGCCAAGATCGTCATGGGATTCCAGCCGATCATGCCCACGTTCCAGGGGCTCGTCAGCGAGGAGGAGCTGCTGCAGCTGGTGGCCTACGTCAAGTCGTTGTCGAAGGCTTCGCCCGCGCCGGGGCCAGCCTCCGTGCCGGGGACGTCCATGATGCCGCCCGTCAACCGGGCCGCTCCGCCGCCGCCGAAGGAGAAGGGAAAATAATGTCCGCCGCCGTCCACGAGCCGGAACCGCACGAATCGCGCGTCAACTACCTGAATGCCTCCTACGGTATCCGGTCCTGGCTCCTGACGAGGGACCACAAGAGAATCGCGCTCCTGTATCTGGCCTCAATCAACGTCTTCTTCTTCCTCGGCGGGTTCTTCGCGCTCCTGATCCGCCTGGAGTTGCTGACGCCGGCCGGAGACCTCGTGCAGTCGGAGACCTACAACAAGCTCTTCACGATGCACGGGGTCACGATGATCTTCTTCTTCCTGATCCCGGCGATCCCGGCCGTCCTCGGGAACTTCCTGATCCCGCTGATGATCGGGGCCAAGGACCTGGCATTCCCGAGACTGAACCTGCTCTCCTGGTACATCTATGTCGCCGGCGCGCTCTTCACGCTCTGGGCGGTCGTGCACGGCGGCGTGGACACCGGCTGGACCTTCTACACTCCCTACAGCACCGCCTCTTCCAACTCGCACGTGATCGCGACCGCCGTCGGCATCTTCATCACGGGGTTTTCCTCGATCCTGACTGGCCTGAACTTCATCGTGACGATCCACACGATGCGCGCGCCGGGGATGACCTGGTTCCGTCTGCCCCTCTTCGTGTGGGGGCACTACGCGACGAGCCTGATCATCGTGCTCGGCACCCCGGTTATCGCCGTGACGATCCTGATGGTCTTTGCCGAACGCGTGCTCCACCTGGGCCTCTTTGACCCCGCGCTGGGAGGTGACCCGATCCTCTTCCAGCACCTCTTCTGGTTCTACTCGCACCCGGCCGTCTACATCATGATTTTGCCTTCGATGGGCGTGATCTCGGAGCTCGTCACGACCTTCTCGCGCAAGAACATCTTCGGCTACAAGTTCGTGGCGTTCGCCTCGATCGGCATTGCGGTGCTCGGGTTCCTGGTCTGGGGGCACCACATGTTCGTGTCCGGTCAGTCGGTCTACGCCGGCCTGATTTTCTCGGTCCTGTCGTTCATGGTCGCCATCCCTTCGGCGGTCAAGGTCTTCAACTGGACGGCCACGATGTACAAGGGATCGATCTCCTACCGAACGCCGATGCTCTACGCTTTCGGCTTCATCGGCCTCTTCACGATCGGAGGGCTGACGGGGCTCTTCCTGGCGACACTCGGCGTGGACGTGCACGTGCACGACACTTACTTCATCATCGCGCACTTCCACTACATCATGGTCGGAGGCACGATCATGGGATACCTGGGGGGTATCCACTACTGGTGGCCCAAGATCTCCGGAAAGCTCTATCCCGAAGCATGGGCGCGCTTTGCGGCGCTCGTCATCTTCATCGGCTTCAACCTGACGTTCTTTCCGCAGTTCATCCTGGGGTATCTGGGGATGCCGCGGCGCTATCACGCCTATCCGCCGGAGTTCCAGGTCTTGAACGTCATGTCCACGGCGGGAGCCTCGATCCTGGGCGCGGGCTACATCATCCCGATGATCTATCTCGTCTGGTCCATGCGCTACGGGAAGAACGCAACGGCCAATCCCTGGGGTTCGACCGGGCTCGAGTGGAAGACGTCTTCGCCGCCGCCGACGGACAACTTCGAGGTGCCGCCCATCGTGACGGAAGACCCCTACACGTACTCGCACGAGGAGGTCGAGACCTTTGGCTAGCGCCGCGCCCCCCGAGTCCGCGGGCCCGGCGGCGCCCCGCGGTCTCCAGCACCACTTCGACTCCATGGAGCAGCAGAAGGAGGCCTCCGCGCTCGGGATGTGGGTCTTCCTCGTGACGGAGCTGCTCTTCTTCGGGGGCCTCATCCTCGCCTACACGATCTACCGGTGGCAGAACGCGCGGGCCTTCGCCCACGCGAGCCTCCACATGGATATCGCGCTTGGCACGACGAACACGGCGGTCTTGATCTTCAGCAGCCTGACGATGGCGATGGCCGTGCGCAGCGCCTCCATGGGGAGAAAGAAGCTCCTGATCGGATTTCTCGTCGCGACGATGCTCCTGGGCGGCGCGTTTCTGGGAATCAAGGCGATCGAGTACACCGACCACATCTATCACCACCTCTTCCCCGGTCCGGGATTCCATTACCCGGTCCCCGCCGACGCGCGCGCCGCCGAGATGTTCTTCTCGCTCTACTTCGCAATGACGGGGCTGCACGCCCTCCACATGATCGTCGGGATCGGGATCTTGACGACTCTCCTGGTGCTTGCGCGCCGCGGCCGGTTCACTTCCGAATACAACACACCGGTCGAGATCTCCGGCCTCTACTGGCACTTCGTGGACATCGTGTGGATCTTCCTGTTTCCGATGCTCTACCTGATCGGGAGACACCTGCGATGAAGAGTTGTCAGTTGCCGGTTTTCAGTTGTCAGTTTCGAGACTGGCGATTGAAGGCTGTCTCGGGAAACTGAGAACTGATGACTGAGAACTATCAATCCCCGCACGTCGTCCCGGTCAAGGTCTACGTCGTGGTTTTCGTGACGCTGCTGGTCATGACCGCGGCGACGACGGCCATTTCGGGCATTGATCTGGGACCGTGGAATACGGTCGTCGCGCTCGGGATTGCCGTCTTCAAGGCGTCCCTCGTCGTGCTCTTCTTCATGCACGCCAGGTACAGCCCGCGCGTGACGCACATGGTGATCCTGGCGGGGCTCTTCTGGCTCGCGCTTCTTCTCCTGATCACTTTCTCGGACTTCGCCAGCCGTGGCTGGCTGCAGATCGCCTGAGCTTCCGGGGCGAGACATCCCTGGCACCCCCCGCGGGGCGGTGGCGTGCGCCCGGCGCTCTGCTCCCGCGAGACGGCGCTGCGACCCGGCAGTTCCTCTGTTCGAAATGGTGCAAAATCACCACTTCCCGGAGCAAAAAACGACTCATCCTCAGGAGGCGAAGCCTTCGGCCCCGCCAACGGTCGCGGGCATGATCGCTCTTACTCTTGGTTTCGCGCGGAAAGCGAGGTAGACAGGATCCCGATGGGACGCCTCACGGCCTTTTACTCGACCCTCGTCGGCAAGAAGGTGGTCATGGCCGCCAGCGGCGCGATCCTCTTCCTCTACATCGTCGGACATCTGCTGGGAAATCTCCAGATCTTCGAGGGGCCGGAGCGCCTGAACGCCTACGCCCACTTCTTGAAGAGCACGGGCGAGGTTCTCTGGGCCGTGCGCATCGTGTTGCTGGCCGCTCTCGTTCTCCACGTTCTCGCCTCCGTGCAGGTGACGCTGGCGAGCTGGCGGGCACGTCCGGCCGGCTACGCCGAGAAGAAGAGCATCGAGACGACCTACGCCGCGCGCACCATGATCTGGAGCGGTCCGCTGATTTTCCTGTACGTCGTCTACCATCTGATGATGTTCACGTTCCTGACAACCGGTCCCGGGTACAGTCCGACCGACGTCTATCGCAACGAGATCCTGGCCTTCCGGGTGCCGGCGATCACCGCTTTCTATGTCATCGCGATCCTCTTCCTCGGGCTTCACCTCTACCATGGAATCTGGAGCATGCTGCACACCCTCGGGGCGAGCAATCCGAGGTACCGGGTCGTGCGCCGGACCGTGGCGCCGCTCGTGGCGATCCTGATCACGGCCGGCTACATCTCGATTCCGCTCGCGGTCCTGGCCGGGCTGGTGTCCTGAGGCCGGAAGGAGCCCAATGGACCTGAACGCCAAAATCCCCGGCGGCCCCATCGAGAAGAAGTGGGAGAAGCGCCGCTTCGAGATGAAGCTCGTCAACCCGGCCAACAAACGCAAGTACAAGGTCATCGTCGTGGGCTCGGGGCTCGCGGGAGCCTCGGCGGCGGCCTCGCTGGCGCAACTCGGATACGAGGTGTCCTGCTTCTGCTTCCAGGACAGCGCGCGCCGGGCGCACTCGATCGCCGCGCAGGGCGGAATCAACGCCGCGAAGAACTACCAGAACGACGGCGACAGCGTATTCCGCCTCTTCTACGACACCATCAAGGGCGGGGACTACCGGTCGCGCGAGGCCAACGTCTACCGGCTGGCCGAAGTCTCCAACGCGATCATCGACCAGTGCGTGGCCCTGGGCGTGCCCTTCGGCCGGGAATACAGCGGGTATCTCGCCAACCGATCTTTCGGCGGCGCCCAGGTTTCCCGGACCTTCTACGCCCGCGGCCAGACCGGGCAGCAGCTCCTGCTCGGAGCTTACGCCGCCCTGACCTACCAGATCGCGCTCGGGCAGGTCCGGATGTTTCCGCGCTCGGAGATGCTCGACCTCGTCGTCGCCGACGGCCGTGCGCGCGGGATCGTCGTGCGCAACCTCGTCACCGGCGAGATGTCCTGCCATGCCGCCGATGCCGTCATCCTTGCCACCGGCGGCTACGTCAACGCCTTCTACCTCTCGACCAACGCCCTGGGCTGCAACGTGACGGCGATCTGGCGCGCGCACCGCCGGGGCGCGTATTTCGCGAATCCCTGCTTCACGCAGATTCATCCCACGTGCATCCCCGCGGCCGGAGAGCACCAGTCCAAGCTGACCCTCATGAGCGAATCGCTCCGCAACGACGGGCGCATCTGGGTCCCGGCCAAGGCGGGCGAGAAGCGGCATCCGAGCGAGATCCCGGAGCCCGAGCGCGACTATTTCCTCGAGCGCCGGTACCCCGCGTTCGGGAACCTCGCGCCGCGGGATGTCTCCTCGCGGGCCGCCAAGGCCGTCTGCGACGAGGGGCGGGGTGTCGGGCCCGGCGGCCGCGGCGTCTACCTCGACTTCGCGGACGCCATCGGGCGCCTGGGCGAGAGCGTCATCCGGGAGCGCTACGGCAACCTCTTCGAGATGTACGAGCAGATCACGGGCGAGAACCCCTACCGGCAGCCGATGCGCATCTACCCCGCTCCTCACTACGTGATGGGAGGGCTCTGGGTGGATTACAACCTCATGAGCAATCTGTCGGGCCTCCATGTCCTCGGTGAGGCGAACTTCTCCGACCACGGCGCCAACCGGCTCGGCGCGAGCGCGCTCATGCAGGGCCTGGCCGACGGATACTTCATCATCCCCAACACGATCTCGGACGACCTCGCGCGGATCTCACCCAAGGACCGGCTCTCCGAAGACCACCCGGCGTTTCAGGAGACTCGGACACAGGTCGAAGAACGCATCGGCAAGCTGCTCTCGGCCCGGGGAACGCGGCCGGCCGAGTCCTTCCACCGCGAGCTCGGCGAGCTGCTGTGGGAGAAGTGCGGCATGGCGCGCAACGAGAAGGGCCTGAAGACCGCCCTGGAGCGGATCCCCGCCCTCCGCGAGGAGTTCTGGCGCGACGTCCGGGTCTCCAGCGAGGGCGAGGAGTTCAACCAGTCGCTCGAGAGGGCGGGCCGCGTGGCGGACTTCCTGGAGTTCGCGGACCTGCTCGTGTACGACGCGCTCCAGCGGGACGAGTCGTGCGGGGCCCACTTCCGGGAGGGGCACGAGACTCCCGACGGGGAAGCCCTCCGGGACGACGAGCGCTTCGCCTACGTGGCCGCGTGGGAGTTCGCCGGGATCGGCAAGACGCCGGTCCTCCACAAGGAGCCCCTCACGTTCGAGGCCGTCCCTCTCTCCCAGCGGAGTTACAAATGAGGCTGACGCTGAAGATCTGGCGGCAGGAGGGACCCAGGGCGCCGGGGCGGCTCGTGGACTATTCCGTCGAAGACGCAAGCCCGGACATGTCATTTCTGGAGCTGCTCGACGTCTTGAACGCGCGCCTCTTGAAGAAAGGCGAACGGCCGATCGCCTTCGACAGCGACTGCCGCGAGGGCATCTGCGGCTCGTGCGGCTTCCTCATCGGAGGCGTGGCCCACGGCCCGCAGAAGCTGACGACGACCTGCCAGCTCTTCCTGCGCCACTTCCAGGACGGCGACACTCTCACCGTTGAGCCCTTCCGCTCGCGCTCCTTCCCCGTGATCAAGGACCTCGTCGTCGATCGGAGCTCCTTCGACCGGATCCAGGAGGCCGGAGGCTTCATCTCGGCTCGGACCGGGAGCGCCCCGGAGGCCAATTCCATCCCGATCGCCAAGGAGGCGTCCGACCGCGCCATGGACGCCGCGGCCTGCATCGGGTGCGCAGCATGCGTGGCGGCGTGCCCGAACGGCTCGGCGATGCTCTTCACCGCGGCCCGGATCTCACACTTGAGCCTGCTCCCCCAGGGTCACCCGGAGAGGAGGCAGCGGGCGCTTCGGATGGTCCACGAGATGGATCGGCTCGGTTTCGGAAGCTGCTCGAACCACGGGGAGTGCGAGGCCGTTTGTCCCAAGGGGATCAGTATCGATTTCATCGCCCGGTTGAACCGGGAGTTTCTCAAAGCGAGCGTCACCGCGACGATGGAGCCTGTCCGCAAGGTCTGACAACAGCTTCGTGAGGCTGGTCGCCGGTCCCAGCGTTCCGGCGAGGGAACGACGGCTCCGGGGCGGATTCGGAGCGCCCTATTTCACGGCCCCGGTGACTTCGATGTTCACCTTGCGCGCGGCGCTGAACCGTTCGGCCACGTCTTTCCAGTTCCAGCAGTTCCAGACCACCTCGAAGAAGTCGGCCTTGCGGTTCTGGTACTGGAGGTAGTACGCGTGCTCCCAGGCGTCCAGCACGAGCAGCGGCATTCCCGCCTGAGTCAGGTTGGACTGGTGGTCGTAGATCTGGACCGTCATGAGACGCTTGGAAACCGGCTCCCAGACGAGGGCGCCCCAGCCCGATCCCATGATCGTGGAAGCCGCCGCGGTCAACTGTTTGCGGAACTTCTCGAAGCTGCCGAAATCACGTTTGATGGCGTCGTCCAGGTCCCCCGCGGGTCTCTCTCCCCCCTTGGGACTCAAGTTCTGCCAGAAGAGCGAATGCAGGACGTGGCCCGAGAGGTTGAAGGCAAGCGCCTTCTCCAGAGCCCCGATCTTTGCGAAGTCGTCCTTGTCGCGCGCCTCCCCGAGTTGCTCGAGCGTCGTGTTGGCGCCCTTGACGTATCCCCCGTGATGCTTGTCGTGGTGCAGTTCCATGATCTTTCCCGAGATGTGCGGCTCGAGCGCGCCGTAGTCGTATTGCAGGTCCGGAAGCGCATATTCAGGCATGTGAGTCTCCTTTCCTTTCGCTCCAGGGCGAGTTTGCAAGAGCCTGGCCAGCCTAGCACACGTCTTGCAGACGTTCGAAGCGGGCTTCCCGCGCGGAATTTCGCGGAGGCCCGGCAACTTTGATGAGTGCTGGCAAGAGAACTGGCGGGCCCATTTCGTCATCACTGCGCAGGAGCTTCGCCGGCCCCGAAAGCCGTCTTTCGACGACCGACCCGCACCCGAGGATCCGATGAAGATCCACAAGCGGGAGATCCAGGTGGAGCCCGGGTCGATTGCCGTCCGCAACGAGGTTTCCGGCGACACCCTCCGGTTCCGGCCTGTCGGGAGGGTCTGAGCCACGAGTCACCGCATGCGGCCACTCGGATTGCTTGCCGCCATCGTGGCGGCGGTCGTCGCCGGAGCCGTGCTGACCGGCACGCTCGAGATGTCTCCCCGCCTCGCCGCCACGAAGCGCGACGCGGCCCCCGCGGCGCCGGCCGGCCCGACGCTGACCATTCCGTCGTTCGCCGACATCGCGCAGGGCGCGCTGCCCTCCGTCGTCTCGATCACCTCCACGGAGATCGTGAAAGGAGGCAGAGAGACGTCCCCCTTCGGTGATGGGGATCCCTTCCGTTTCTTCTTCGGCCCGCCGCAGCCGCGTTCCCCCGAGGAGCACAGGCAGGTGGAGGGCGGCTCCGGGTTCGTCATCTCCGGAGACGGCAGGATCCTGACCAACGACCACGTCGTGGCCGGCGCTCAGAAGATCCAGGTCCGGCTCTCCGACCGCGAGATCCTGACGGCGCGCGTCCTCGGCACCGATCCGGCGACGGACATCGCCCTGATCAAGGTCAACGCGAAGGGGAAGCTCCGGCCGATTCCTCTCGGAGACTCCGACAAACTCCGCGTCGGCGACTGGGTCATGGCCATCGGCAACCCGATGAATTTCGAGAGTACGGTGACGGTCGGGGTCGTGTCCGCGAAAGAGCGCCGGGGGCTCTCCGACAACCCCAATTCCGCCTCTCTTCAGGACTTCATCCAGACGGACGCCGCCATCAACTTCGGGAACTCGGGCGGTCCTCTCATCAACGTCGGCGGCCAGGTCGTCGGCATCGCGACGATGGTCGTGCGTCCCGCGCAGAACATCGGGTTCGCCGTCCCGATCAACATGGCGAAGGCGATCCTTCCGCAGCTCGAGCAGCGGGGCAAGGTGACGCGCGGGCTGCTCGGCGTCTCCGCGCGAAACGTGGACCAGGACATCCAACAGGCCTTCCACCTTCCCTCGGCGGACGGAGCGTTCGTCGAATCGGTGAGCCCGGACCTGCCGGCGGCGAAGGCGGGGATCAAGCCGGGCGACACGATCGTCAAGGTGGACGACATGCCGGTCAAGACCACCCGCGACCTGATCGACTACGTTTCCTCGAAGGCGCCCGGCCAGAAGGTCCGCGTCACTCTTCTGCGCGACTCCCGCACGGTATCGGCGACGGTCACGCTCACCGAGCGCGCGAGCGAAGAGAAGACGGAGGCCCGCCCCGCCGCGGAGGGAGGAAGGAGCAGGGACAAACTGGGACTCACGGTGAGCGAGATAACCCCGGACCTGCGCCGGCAACTCGGGATCGACCGTGGCGTGTCCGGCGTCATCGTCGAGGACGTGCGGAGGTGTCCCCCGCCGGCGATCAGGGACTGGCGCCCGGGGACGTCATCACGGAGGTCAACGGGAAGGCCGTCAGGTCAGCGAGCCAGTTCCGTGACGAAGTTGGCCGGGTGAAAAAGGGAGACTATCTGCGCCTCTACGTCATGCGCTTCGTTCACCAGCAGATCGCACGTTACGTCCTGATCCCCGTGGACTGGTAACCGTCGCTCAGCGCTTGCGCGGGATCTGCGCTGACGGCGCACCGGCGAGCGACTCGGCCGGATGCGGCCTCGATCGCTCGCCTGATCCCGAGCAAGCGCTTCGCTCCCGCGGCGCGAGGCTCCTCCCTCCGGTTACTCGGGAGACTCCTCGCGCCGCGACCGGGGCCGGAACGACGACTAGCCGGCGGCGAGGCCGGACGGGCGGCGGCCCGAGGCGGAAAGCAGCACGCCGGCGAGGATCAGGATTCCGCCGGCGAGGATCCGCGGCGAGAGTCGTTCGCCGAGGATGAGGCTCCCGAGGATCACGGCGATGAAGGTATCCACGAGCGGGATCGTGCCGATGACCGCGACCGGGACCTTCGGGATCAGCCAGAAGAGACCGGCGAAGGAAAGCGCGGTGCCGAAGAGCGCCAGGTAGGCGAGCGCGCCGAGAGCGGAAGGAGTCCAGCGGGCGGTGGCACCCCGTTCGAGGAGCGCCGCGCAGAGGAACAGGAAGGCAGCGCCGATCAGCGTCTGCCCCCAGACGTTGACAAAGGGCGGAACGCGCGACAGGGTCTTCTTCGTGAGCGTGTTGGCGCAGGCTGAGACGACGGCGGCGCCGGTCACCAGGACGCCTCCGGCCAGCAGTCTCCCGCCACTGGAGGAGAAGAGGCGCCCCACGGCAGGCGCCTCGATCACGACCACTCCGGAAAGGCCGAGGGCGGCAGCCGCCAGAGCCCGCGGCGTCAACGGCTCCTCCGGCAGAAAGAAGTGCGCGAGGAGACCAACCCAGATCGGGAAGCTTCCAAAGAGAATCGCCGTCAGCCCGGACTCGATCCATTGTGACGCCGTGAAGACCAGGGCGTACGACAACCCGATCTGGAGGAAGCCGCAAAACGCCACGAAGAGAATCTCGCGGCGCGAAAGCCTCGGCCTCCGCGACAGCGCCACCGGTGCGAGCAGCGCGCAGGCGAGCGCCATCCGGAAGCCGGCGAAGCGCAGGGGCGGCAAATCGCGCAGGCCGATCTTGATCACCATCCAGGTCGAGCCCCAGACCGCGCAGAGAAAGAGGTAGACCAGCAATCGCCGGCCGCGAAGCGCCGACATGGGCGCTACCCCGCGGCGGCCGGCGCCGCGGCGGAAGGCGCGCGCGTCCGGATGGTCACCGTCACGACGCCGGAGAGGATCAGGGCGCCTCCCGCGAGCGCCCTCGCCGTGATCCGCTCGTGGCCGAACAGGCTTCCCCACAGCAGGGCGAGAAGCGTGTTCAGGATCGGGAAGGTTCCCACGACGGCCACGGGGAGCCGGGGAATCAGCCACTGGCTGCCCAGAAACGTGAACGTCCCCACAAGAGTGAGATAGCCGAGCGCAAAGACCGTCCCGGAAGTCCAGAGGGACGGAGTGCCTCTCTCGAAAACGGCCGCGGCACCCAGCAGCACCATTGCGGCGACGAGCGACTGGCCCCAGACGTTCGCAACCGCGGAAACCCGCGCGAGGCGTTTCTTGACGATGACGGCCGAAAGCGCTGAGACTACGGCGCTGACGAGGACGAGCAGGCCTCCCAGGGCGAGAGAGCCCGCGGGAAGAGATCCCGCCCGCGCCACCGCCGGACCTTCGATCACCGCCACACCCGCGATGCCCGCCAGAGTCGCCACGATCGTGCGCGCGGTCAGCGGCTCGCCGGCAAGAAGAAAGTGCCCCAGGACGGCGACCCAGATGGCAAAAGAGGAGAAGAGCAGGGCCGTCAGGCCCGAGTCGATCCACTGCTCCGCGGTGAAGACGCAGGCATAGGAGACCCCGATCTGGAGAAACCCGACGAGCGCGATGGAGCGAGCCTCCGCTGCGGTCACGGAAGGCCTCGGCCGGCGCAGGACGAAGATCGCGAGCAGGAGAGAGGCAAGAACCATTCGCAGGCCGGCGAAGCGAAACGGAGGAAGACCCTCGAGGCCGACCTTGATCAGGAGCCAGTTCCCGCTCCAGAGGACGGACAGAAACCAGAAGACGGCGAGGTCGCGGCCGCGGACGGGATGCATCGGCGCATCCTAACGGAACAGTCGTCTTGACTGAGGACTGAGGACTCGGGACTGAGGACTCAATCGGCCGTCGTCAGAATCTCGATCACCCGGACTGAATCCAATGAGTCCTCAGTCCTCGGTCCTCAGTCATAAAATGGACTCCATGTTCGCGGCCGGAATCGACACGACGCTTCCGAAAGGCGCGCTGTACCGGGACCTGGCGGCCTCGCTGGAATCGGTTCTGGCCGGCGAGACTGACGCCCTCGCCAACCTGGCGAACGCCTGCGCGCTCCTCGCGGAGGCGCTCGCGCGGATCAACTGGTGCGGCTTCTATCTCCTGCGCGGCGAAGAGCTGGTGCTGGGCCCTTTCCAGGGCAAACCCGCCTGCGTCCGTATTCCCGTGGGCAAGGGGGTCTGCGGAACGGCGGCGGCGCGCCGGGAGCCGCTCGTGGTGCCCGACGTGAACGTTTTTCCCGGCCACATCGCCTGCGACGCCACATCGCGCTCGGAGATCGTCGTCCCGATCCTCGAGAACGGCGTGCTGCGGGGCGTCCTCGACGTGGACTCGCCCGAGCTCGCGCGCTTCGACGACATGGACCGGGCGGGACTGGAGAAGTTCGTCGCGCTGCTCGTTCCCTTCGTGCACTGGAGGAATCTCTAGCTCGAGCTTCGTTGTCATTCGGAGCGAACGCGGCGGTTCGAAACGATGGGAGCAGATCCCTCGCTTCGCTCGGGATGACCGGAGGAGGCGAGGGGCTCGGGATGACAGGAGGAGGCGAGGGGCCCGGGATGACAGGAGAAAACGGGAGGACATCGTGAAAAGCTTCGGAGGCAAGATTACCTGGCTCGGCCACGCCGCGTTCTTGATCGAGTCACCCAAGGGTGTCCGCGTCGCGATCGATCCCTGGATCGGGAACAACCCGAAGTTCCCGAAAGGGTTCGACCTGGGCGGCCTCGACGTCGTCGCCGCGACACACGGCCACTTCGACCACTTCGGCGATGACGGCATCCCGCTTGCGAAGAAAACCGGCGCGACGGTCGTCGCGATCTTCGAGCTGGCCCTCCACTGCGGCTCGAATGGCGTCGAGAAGGTCTTCGGCATGAACAAGGGAGGGAGCCAGATGGTCGCCGGCATCGAGTTCCGAATGGTCCAGGCCGTCCACTCGGCGGGCACTTCCGGAGCGGGACGAGAAGCGAACTTTCCCGCAGACCCGTGCGGCTATGTCCTGACCTTCGAGGACGGCTTCCGGCTCTACCACGCCGGTGACACCAACGTCTCATCCGACATGGCCTTGATCGGAGAGCTGTACGCGCCGGACCTGGCCCTTCTCCCCATCGGCGACTTTTACACGATGGGACCCCGTGAGGCCGCCAAGGCCTGCGAGCTGCTGGGAGTCCCCCGTGTCGTCCCGATGCATTGGGGCACGTTCCCCGTTCTCTGGGGGACGCCGGCCCTCCTCCGCGACGAGCTGAAGAAGCGCGGTCTCCCGACGGAAGTCGTGGAACTGACGCCCGGAGGTTCCTGGCCGGAGTGAGGAGGTTCGGGTCTCACGTCTCAGGTTTCAGGTCTCAGGTCCCAGGTCTCAGGTCCGAGGTCTCAGAGAGGGTCGCAGCTTGCATTTCCTTCTTGAGACTTGAGACCTGAGACTTGAGACCTTCCATTCATTGGAGGGGCAGTCTTCCGGCGAACCCCTCCTCGTAACCGTGGAAATAGTCGAGTGACGGCTCCGGGTATTTCCAGCAGTAGTAGCCGGCGCCGGAATCGAAGTCCACGAGCCACAGTCCCTTGATCTCGACGCCGAGTGTGGAGAGTTGCCGGACCCACTCTCGCGCCAGTTCCTGCCGTTCCTCTTCCGTTTCGGGGTCCTCGCCGAGTGAGTCGTAGCGCCCGACGGCCTCCGAGGTGATCTGGCGGACGCGGGGCAGCATCTCCCGGGCCTGGGCGAGAGTGAAGATCTTCTTTTCCTCGCGCGGCGCGGAGGCCGCCGCCATTCCTCCCCCCGAGGCTGCCTGGTCCCGGACGACCGCGATGAGCTTCGCGACCGCCTCGAGGTCCTCGCCGCGGGCCGCCGCGACGTAACCTTCCAGCACTGAGATCGCCTCGTCCGTGCGCTTGAGCCGCAGGAGCACCAGGCCGCGCTCGCGTTGGACGGAGGGGTCGCCGGGCACGAGCGCCTCAGCACATTCGAGGGCCGTGAGTGTTTCCTCGAGGCAGTCTCTCTTCTCGAAGGAGCGGCGCAGATTGAAGAGAACTCGGGTCAGGATCGCTCGCGCCGAGTCGGGAAGAAAGGCTTCCGGTGGCAACTCGACCGGCGTGCCAAAAATCGCTCCCACGCGCCGCGTGACAGCCTGCGCGTCGTAGAGCTTGCCGCCGTCGAAGGGATCCAGATACTGCCCGTCGGGCAGATCCGGGCCTCCCACGACGAAATGGCCCGGCAGGCCGACACCGAAAAGGACAAGGCCCGCGCGCCGCGCGACCTCGATCACGACGATCGAAAGGGTGATGGGCATGCCCCGCCCCGCAGCCAGCACATGGGCCACGGAGGAGTTGCGAGGGTCGTCGTAGGAATCGGTATCGCCCCGCAGGTCCTCCTCCTCGAAGAGCACGCGCAGGAGGGCCTCGTAGCCTGTCCCCTCCCGTTGCCTCGAGTGACGCACTCTCGCCGCGAGCGCCTCGACGCGTTTTCTCGCGGGTACGGTGTCCTCCCCGGGATCCGCGATCTGCGCGATGAGCAGAGCACCTTCGAAGAGGTCGGGGTCCCGCTCCGCGGCGAAACGCCGGAAGCGCTCCACGATGGACTCTCGAACCGCCGAGGTCATTCGCGTTTTCGCGCGATTGCCACGCCATCGCGCAGCGGCACGATCACGCTCGAAAAATCCGGCCGGGCGAAGAGCCGCCGGTTGAACTCTCGGATTCCCTCGGTGGCCGGATCGCGCGCGGAGTCGTTCACGACCCGGCCGGACCAGAGGACGTTGTCGGCCAGCAGATAACCCCCCGGCCGGACGCGAGGCGCCGCGGCTTCGAGCGCCGCCGGGTAGCCCTCCTTGTCAATGTCGATGAAGACCAAGTCGAAGTTCCCGGAAGCGGCTTCGAGAAGTTCGACCGCTTCTCCTACATGCATCTCGACCCGGTCCGCGAGCCCGAGACGCTCGAGATATCCCCGCGCCTCCCGCGCGTTCTTCTCGCTGCCGTCCGTGTAGAAGACTCTCCCCCCAGGCCCGACGGCTCCGGCGAAGAACGCGGTCGAATAGCCGATGGCCGAGCCCAACTCGAAGACTCGCCGCGCGCCGATGGACCCCGCCAGCACCGAAAGCAGGGTGGCGACGGCGGGACCCACGATCGGAATGTCGCGGGTTCGCGCCTCTTCTTCCATTTTGACGATCACGGAATGACGGGCGGGAAGAAGGTCGGTCATGTAGCGATCTAACTCGGTCGCGTAGAGCGGCGTCACGGAGCAATACTAGCGAAATCAATCGGGTGATCGGGCCATCGGGTGATTGACCAGGGAGATCGCCCGATCACCCGATCGCAGATCACCCGATCGGTAGGACATAATCCGCGCGTGCTTCAGAAGCTGCTTCAGAGTTTTCCCGAGGAAGAATTCGAATCGCTCGTCGCGACGCGACGCGATCTCCATCAGCATCCCGAGCTTGGCTTCGAAGAAACGCGGACCGCGGGAATCGTCGCCGGTAGACTCGCACGGCTCGGGCTCTCGCCACGGGCAGGCGTGGGGAAGACCGGAGTCACGGCGGATCCCGGGGAATCCGGTTCCCGGATCCTTCTGCGCGCCGACATGGACGCCCTCCCGCTGACGGAGGCAACCGGCGCCCCGTACGAGTCGCGCGTGTCCGGCAAGATGCACGCGTGCGGGCACGACGGCCACGTCGCGATCGGTCTCGCCCTGGCCGGGCGGCTTTCGCGCGCTCCTTGCGCGTCCCGGTTCCGCTTTCTCTTTCAGCCCGCGGAGGAGGGCGCGGGGGGCGCCGAGGCCTGCCTTGCAGACGGCGTCCTGGAAGGGGTCACCGCGGCCTTCGGCCTTCACCTCTGGAATCAGCTTCCGGTCGGAAGGATCGGCGTCAACCGGGGCGCGCTCCTGGCCGCCGTGGACGAGTTCGCGATCGAGGTCGAGGGGCGCGGGGGCCACGGCGCATCGCCGCACGAGACCGCCGACCCGATCGTGGCGGCCGCCCGCATCATCGAGGCTCTCCAGTCCGTCGTCTCGCGGGAGATCTCGCCCCTGGATTCCGCGGTCGTGACGATCGGCAGCGTCCACGGCGGAACCGCGTTCAACATCATTCCCTCTTCAGTCCGGCTGACCGGCACGGCGCGGTCGTTTACGCAAGAGGCGGGGCGGGCGCTGCCGGAAAAAGTCGCGCGTGTCGTTCGCGGTACCGCCGAAGCCGCCGGCGTGGCGGCGCGCCTCGACTACCGCCGCGTCAACCGGGCCACCGTGAACGACCGCGCCATGGCGGACCTCTTCATCGAAACCGCCCGCGAGATCTTCGGGGAAGAGAACGTCGAGACGGAGACACGCACGCTCGGCGGCGAGGACATGTCCGTGTTTCTCTCCCGGGTGCCCGGCTGCTTCTTCTTCGTCGGGTCGGCGCCCGCGGGCCCCCACCGCCCGCACCACTCCCCCGACTTCGACATCGACGAGCGCTCCCTCGCTCTCGCCACCGTGCTGTTCGAGGCGGTCGCGCTCAAAGCTGCGGCTCGGCTCTGAGCAGCACCTGATTCCGGGTTGGCCTTCGTGGAAGTGGAACCTGGGACCTTTCCGCTGTGGATAATCGCTGAGTGCCTACCCTGACCCTCGTCTTCTTATTGCTCTACCTTGCCGGGGTATTGGCCATCGGGTTTTCATGGACCAGGCGGGCGGGGCGTGACGAAGCGTCTTATTTCGTTGCCGACCGGAGCCTCAACACGTTCTGGGGGTTCATCGGCCTCTCTTCGCTCACGACCGGCGGCTCGACGACGATCGCCCTCGCGGCGTTTGTCTACATTCACGGCCTGACGGGACTGTGGCTCGACCTGGCGGGGGCGCTCGGCCTTCTCGCTCTCGGGCTCTTTCTGGCGCGGAGGATCCGCCGCGAGCGAGCGGTCACGCTGCCGGAGATCATCGGCCGCTACTACGGGCAGGGAGCTCGCCTAGCGGCCGGCATCCTCGTGCTCGTTTCGGAGGTCGTCTGGTTCGCCCTGTTGATCGAAGCGACGCAGGTCGTGCTGACCGGGGTCTTCGGCCTCTCTCCGATCCCCGCGATCGTGGGCTCGACGGTCGTCTTCATCCTGTACACGTCTCTGGGAGGCCAGTTCGCGGTGGCGAGGACGGATCTCCTCCAGTACGGACTGATGGTCGTCGGCATTCCGGGCATCGCTCTCGCGTGCACGCTCACCCGCGCCGGCGGACGGCTTTCGGCGCTGCCGCGGCAGATCTGGAGCTTTCCCGTTTCCGCCACCTTCCGCGCGGGCGACATCCTGGCGCTTCTCGTCCTCATAGGTCTGCCGCACCTGGTCGGCAGCGATGTCTACGCGAAACTTCTCTCCTGCCGCGACGAAGCGACGGCGCGCCGTTCGGCACTTCTGGCGAGCGTCTCCAAGGTCATCTTCGGGTTCTCCGTCGCCCTGATGGCGCTGGCGGCGCGCGCCATGCTCCCGGCCGCGCCTGCCGGAGAGACGCTTCCCCGGGCGATCCTCTCCTTCGTCCCGGCGCCGCTCTCCTCCCTGGTGCTCGTCGCTCTCGTCGCGACTATGCAGACTTCCGCCGACGTGGTTCTTCTCTCGGCGACGGCAGTTACGGCGCGCGACATCCTGCCGCAGATCACGCGGCGCCCTCTGCCGCTTCTCGCGGCGAGGTTTCTCTCCCCCTTCTACGGCGCGCTCGGTCTGCTCGTGGCTCTGGCGATGAACCGGGATGTTCTGGAGACCCTGAAGCTCGGCTATTCGATCTTTGCCGCGGGCCTGATTCTTCCGGTGCTGGCGGCTCTCCTCGGCAAGCGCTTCGCGCCGCTCCCGCGCGGAGCCATCGCGGCGATGGTGTCGGGTGGGGCCGTGGCCGCGGCCGGTCGCTTCTTTCCGCAGTGGACGGGGCATGCCGACCCGGTCCTGGCCGGCACCGCAGTCAACCTGATCGTTCTTCTTTTCTCGGTCGTGGCTGCTCGAATGTCGCGGACACGGGCGCGGGCGCCCGCGTGACCGATCCCGCGAGAGGCCGTTCCCCCGAGTCGCATCCGGCGCTGATCAAGCCAGCGGGCCCGACTCTCGGCGTTTCGCCCCCGCGCGGCGTCCCGGGACCCCGGCGCGGGATGTTCTCCTCGCTCAAACACATCCGGTTCCGGCGGTACTGGGTCGGACTCTTCCTTTCCAACATCGGGAGCTGGATGCAGACGGTCGCGCAGGGCTGGCTCGTGCTGCGCCTTTCGGACTCCGCCCTGGTGCTGGGTCTCGTCACGTTCGCCGGCTCCCTGCCGACCCTCGTATTCGCGCCGCTCGCGGGCGTGGCCGCGGACCGTTACGACCGCAGGAGCGTGCTTCTCGCGATGCAATCGGTCCAGATGGGCTCGGCGCTGCTCCTCGCGGCGGCCACGTTCTGGGGATTCGTCACGGTCCCTCTGGTGGCGGCGCTGGCGATCGCCTCGGGCGTCGCCAACGCCTTCATGACCCCGTCCCATCAGTCGCTCTTTCTCGACCTCGTCGGAGCGGAGAACCTGATGAACGCGATTGCCCTGAATTCGATGCAGTTCAACCTCTCACGGATCATCGGCCCTATGATCGCCGGTTTCACGATCGCGGCCTTCGGCGAGACCGGATGTTTCCTGTTGAACGCCGTCTCCTTCGTCGCGATCCTCGTTCCGCTGGCGCTCCTGCCGCCCATGCGGTCGGCCCGCCGGCCGACGCGCGGCGCCTGGGTGGATCTGAGGATCGGTCTGCGGTTTGCCCGGCGGGACGCGGTGCTGCCGCCTCTGCTCGCCCTGTCCATGGCGCTCGCCGTCTTCGGCACGCCGGCCGTGACGCTCGCGCCGCTGTACGCCAGGAGACTCCTCGACGTCGGTCCGCAGGGTCTGGGCGGAATGCTCTCCGCGGTGGGTATCGGCGCCGTCGCGACGGCCCTCCTGCTCGCCTGGCTCGGAGACTTCGAGAGAAAGGGGCTCGCAGTGACGCTGGCCGCCTGGGCATTCACGCTCTCGCTCGCTGGTCTGGCCGTGTCGCGGCGCTACGCGTTCTCGCTCGCTTCCCTGGCACTTCTCGGAGGCGCGATGATGTGTTCCTCGTCCCTCGTCAACACGCTCATGCAGAAGCGCGCGCCGGCCGTGCTGCGCGGGCGCGTGATCTCTCTCTACGCGCTCGCCTGGCTCGGGTTCGTGCCGCTCGGCAATCTCCAGGCGGGCGCAGTGGCAGAGCGGTTCGGCGCGGCCGCCTCTCTCTGGGCTGGAGTCGGCGGGATTGCCCTGACACTCCTGGCCATCCGTGTCCTTCGCCCCATCCCTGCCCACGCCGCCTAGGTCGTCACAAAGGCAGGCATCGTTATAAGTCAAAGTTTTCTTGCCGGCGCGAAGCGAGGCTGCGTCAGCGGATCTTCCTGACAACCCGCCCCGTCGTCGCGGCCCCCCCCCGCCTCCCTCGTCGGCACGCGACGGCGTACCGTGACAGGAGAACCGGCCGTCGCTCTGTCGCGAAGGCGCAGTCGCAGCGGGCGAAAGGGAGTCTCTTGTGGTGCGCCTTCGCTCACGGCCGCCTCCGGGAAGCGATCCCGCCGCCGGCGCTGCGGCGCGGCTAAGCCGGAGTGCAGCCCGGAGACGACGGCGTCGCCCGGCGGCGGCACTGTCCGAGGGCACGGGTAGAGACGGACTCCAAGCCCTGGTTTGGAAACTCTCGGCCGCCGTTCGCGAAGCGAATGCCTTCGGCCGAAAGCTGCCCGGTATCCTTCCGTACGGCCCGGCCGCCGCGTGCCGCTAAGGGCGATGCCGGCGACTCCGGGCGGATTGCTTGAGACGAAATACTGGCGTTCGGACTGCCAAGTTCATCGTCGGTGGGAGGCAAAGCTCCGAGGGTGTCCACGTAATCTCAGCGGGGGACCCTCCGGCGCCGAGCCCCCTGGCTGGCCGACACGCTCTCGCTTTCGTCACGAGGAGTGCTGCTATATCGTTCCGGCCGATGCGCAGGGCGGGCGTCGGGACGTGCCTCCCGCTTCTTTTGCTGTTCGCCGCCGAAGCGAGTGGCCAGGCGGAGGAGCCGTTCCGGCCCAAGGGCAGCTATAACAATTCGGTTCACCGGTTTCACCCCGACCTCGATGCGCGCTTGAACGTCGTTCGGTTCGCTCGCTGGCGCACTCTCGAGATCGCGTGGATGTCGGGGGTGACGGACGAGCTCGATCGGGAGATCTCCGCCTACACCGCGAGCCTGATGAAGCGCCCGCCCCGCCTCCCTCCGGAGGCCGACCGCGTCGCGCCGCTTCTGGCCAGAGACGCGGTCCCGATCTTCCGCGCGCTGCGTTGGGGGCAGACTCTCGAACAACAACTCCTGGACGTCCTGGCTTCGCCCGACGCCGAGAAGCGCCTGTCGGCCGCGCGTCTGGAGCGAGCCCTCCTGCTCTATCGGCGGGAGCGCTGGGCGCTTTCCGAGCCGGCGGAGCCGGAGGATTCAGGCCTTCCGCAACTGGCCCCCGGGATCTCGCGCGGACTGCCTTCCGGGACAAGGGGGACATGGCGCCTGCTCAAGTCCGGGACGTGGCTCTTCGCGGTTGCGGCCGGCGATCTCATGACACCGGACTTCGCTCAGCAGCGCTGGCGTGTCAAACAGACCATCGCCGACTTCGACCGTTCCTACGAGTCCGACCGTACTCCCGAAGATGTCACGTATGCGGTTTCGGCTCCTGACGTTGCCGCCGGATTCGACGGCGTTACGAGAGCCCTCGACCGGGTCCAGCAGTTCCGCACCGACGTCCTCGAGGCCCTGATCCCCGGCGCCGCGACGCCGGAGGCCGGGCGGAGGCGGGATGAGCTTCTGCGCCGGATCGCGCGGCGCTACGGTCTCCCCTCGGAGGGGATCGGTGAACAAAGGTAGAGCCACGGCGCAGAGCGCCGTCTCAAGAGATCCCTCCACCTCCGGGAGAAGGCGCGGGGTGAGGAGGCTGCTCTTCGCGACAATTCTCTTCACTCTTTTCGTCGTTCCCATCCCCGCGCAGCTCTTGAGCGATCTCGAGCTCGAGCGGCCCCTCTCCCTCGAGGATGCGCGGCCGGTCTCGTTTCGAGTCTTCTCCGGGTCGGTGGACTGGACTTACAACGTGAGGCAGGACCGGTTGAACGACCACGGCCCCGCCTTCTCGCTCCTCTACGGAATGGCTCGCGGCCTGGAGCTGGGAGGAAGCGTCCGCTACGTCACGCGTCCGGGCCGCAACGCGCTGCGCGGCATCTCCTCCGGCGACATCGTGCTCCATGCGCTGTACCAGTTGAAAACGGAGACCGCCGCCTGGCCGGCGTTCGCCGTGCGCGCGGGCGTCGAATTCCCCACCGGGCTCGATTCCAAGGGAACCGACGTACACCTGGCGGCGCTCGCGACCCGGTCCTTCGAGGCGTTTCGCGTCCACGGCAACTTCCTGTGGACGCGCCTCGGAGCCACGGCGAGCACCGAGCGCAACGACCGTTTCGAAGGAGCCCTCGGCGTTGACTGCGTCGTGAACCCTCGGAGGCTCACCGATACTCTCCTCGTCGCCGACATGGACGTGAGCACCAACCCGGTCCGCGGCGGCAACAGGATCCTGGCCATCGAAGCAGGCCTTCGGCAGCGCATCGGAATCCAGACGATCTTGTTCGTCGGAGCCGGCTCGGAGCTGACGGGAGAACGAGACCGGGCGCATTTCCGCGTCCGCGCCGGCCTCACCCACGTCTACTGAGTTGAGTTGTCAGTCGTCAGTTGTCAGTCGTCAGTCAACAGAGACATGTCGAGGCTCCGAACTGAGAACTGAGAACTGAGAACCATCGTGAGGGTCTTCGACTGCCATATTCACGTCCAGCCCTGGGAACAGTTGAAGCCCGGGGCCCTGGCGGTAATGAAGGCGGGCCGGCGGGATCTGCCGCGCATCGAGCGGGCGCTCGCGGAGCCCGCGGAACTGCTCCGGCTGATGGACGAACAGGGCATCGAGCGCGCCGCGCTGATCAACTATTCCGCGCCCGACGTCCTGGGCTTTACCGAGACGGTCAATGATTGGGTCTCGGCTTTCGTCCGCGGGCACGAGGACCGGCTGGTCGCCGTCGGCTCGGTGCATCCCCGTTTCACTCGCGATGCGGCCTCCGAGACCGCGCGTCTCTTCGAGCGGGTCGGCATACGCATGTTGAAGCTCCATCCTCCTCACCAGCTCTTCGCCGCCAACGGCTACCGGGACGGGGACGAGGCGTTGCGGCAAATCTACGCGACGGCGGAGGCGATGGGCCGGCCCGTCATGATCCATACCGGCACTTCGATTTTTCCGGGCGCGCGCAACCGGTACGCCGACCCGATGATGGCGGACGACGTCGCCGTCGATTTTCCGCGGCTTTCGATCATCCTGGCGCACGCGGGACGCCCGCTCTTCATGCCGACGGCCGTTTTCCTCGCGCGCCGGCACGCGAACGTCCATCTTGACCTCTCCGGAATCCCTCCGAAGAAGCTCCTCGAGTATCTGCCGCGCCTGGAGGACCTCTCGGACAAGTGCCTCTGGGGAACCGACTATCCCAGCCCGGGCGTCCTCTCGATGAAGAGGAACCTCCAGGATTTCCTGGCGCTGCCGCTGTCCGAGGCGGCCAAGGAGAGGATTCTCTGGAGCAACGGAGCCGCTCTCATCAGATAGCGATCAGCTGTCAGCCACGCTGCCGAGTCCGGTCCATATAATCCGGGAATGCAGGCGCGGCGAGTTCTGATCGTGGGGGGCGGCACGATGGGGCGCGGTATCGCGGGACTCTGCGCCCTGTCCGGCTTCGACACCGCGATTTTCGAGCAGGACCGAGAGGTTCGGGGCCGCCTGAGAGACTCCATCGAGTCCTCCTGGCGGCGGGCGGCCGCGCGGGGGAAGCTGCCGCCCGAAAGGGTCGAGACGGCGGGTGGAAGGCTTCGAATCCTGGAACGGCTGGAGGAGGAGTCCTGCGCGGAGCTCACGATCGAGGCCGTGCCCGAGTCGCTCGATCTGAAAGAAAGGGTTTTCGAGTCTCTCGATCGCCTGTGTCCGCTGGAGGCCGTGCTCGCCTCCAACACGTCTTCGCTCTCGATCGCGGAGCTCGCCCGGGCGACCCGGCGCCCCGACCGCGTCGTCGGAATCCACTTCTTCAACCCGGTCGCCGCGATGCCGCTCGTCGAGATCGTGAGCGGACCGGAGACCTCCCGGGAGACCGAAGAGACGGCCGCCGCCTTCGCGCGGCAGCTTGGAAAGCAGACCATCCGCGTCGCCGACTCTCCGGGGTTCGCCACCTCGCGGCTGGGGCTGGCGCTGGGTCTCGAAGCCATGCGCATGGTCGAGGAAGGCGTCGCGAGCCCGGGAGATCTCGACCGCGCGATGGAACTCGGCTACGGCCACCGCATGGGCCCTCTGAAGACGAGCGACCTGGTGGGTCTGGATGTCCGGCTCTCAATCGCCGAGACACTGGCGTCGCGCTTGAGCGAGGAGCGATTCCGCCCGCCGGAGATTCTGCGCAAGTTGGTCGCCGGCGGGCGCACCGGAAAGAAGTCGGGGCGGGGCTTCTTTCGCTGGGAGGGAGACACCCCGATCGATTCGAACGAGCCATGAACGACCGCAGGGGCCTGACCCTCGGCATCGTGCTGGCTCTCATCGGAGTCTTCTTTCTCCTACGCCGGTCCGTCGCTTTTTCCGGACCGGGTCCGACTCTTCTTCTTCTCGGGGCGATTTTCCTTGCCATCTCAGCCTTGCGCTCCTTTCGGGGACCGCTCCTTCCGGGAGGCGTCCTTCTGGGCCTCGGCGGCGGATTCCTGCTGCAAAGCGCCCTCGAGCCGTGGCTCCCGCGGTGGGCGACGCTGCTGGCGGGTCTGGGAGCCGGCTTCCTTCTCATTGCCGCTCTCGACCGCGCCGCCGCACACGACCGCCGGGGCCCGTGGCTTGCTCCGGCCGTGATCCTCCTGGGCACCGCGGCCGGCGCAGCGATCGCGCGCCAGGTGAACCTGACCGACTTCTTCGAGCGTCTCGTCTTTCTCTGGCCGTGGCTGCTCGTCGCCGCCGGCGCGTGGCTGGTGGTGACGGCGCTGCGGCGCCGCAGAACGTAAAACGTAAAACGTAAAAGCGTAAGACGTGGCTCCGGAGCTTCGTTTTACGTTTGACGTTTGACGTTTGGCGTTTAACGGCCTCTCAGACGTCGCTCAAATCGAGCAGCTTCGGAACCGAGGGTGGCGCGGGTGGCGAAACAGGCGCCCGGCGGTGCGCGAGGATGAGACGGACCGTCGCGAGAAGGATAACGACGGCCGCGATGAGCCCCGCGGAGAAGAAGCCGGTCGCCAGGCGGTGGTAGCGCGCGAGGAGCACGCGCGAAGGGTCGGTCAAGGGCAGCGTGTCGAGCAACCCGGCTTCCATTCGGATCTTGTCCATGGGCGGAATGAGCAGACTCTCGATGACGACGGACGCGATCATGCCGAGGATGGCGGCGCGCGTGGCAAGGGTCCGCGTCAGCCGCGCCGCGTCCCACCACCGTCCCAGCAGCCAGGACGTCAGGAAAAGCACGGCGAAACTTCCCTCCGCGAGACGGCAGGCCGCCGTCAGGATGGGACTCTGGAGGCTCGCCGCAAGGTCCCGTGTCGGCAGAACCCGGAAGGAGGCCGGAGCCACCGCCAGAGCAAAGAAGATCGGCGGCCCGATGGCCAGCGCCAGCGCCGCCAGGTGCAGCACGAGAACCGGCGCTTCGAGCCTGCGCCAGGTCATTTCCCGGGGCCGAAAAACGTAAAACGTAAGACGTAAAACGCGGAACGCGGGGAGGGCTTCGTTTGACGTTTCACGTTTGACGTTTTACGGCTCCGGGGCGTACTCGGCCCGGACCGCCGGGATGAGACCGGCGGCATGCCCTCGATCGAGGAGCGCCTGCACGGCCCGGCGCCCTTCCGGGCCGTAGCTCCGCGTCCAGGCGTTGACGTACATGCCGATGAAGCGGTCGGCGCTGTCCCGGTCGAGCCCACGCGCGTAGCTCATGGCGTGCGAGAGGGCCGCCTCGCGATGCTCGAGGCCATACTCGATCGAGCGCGAAAGCGCGCGCGAGATCCGCCCGATCGTCTCCCCGCCGAGATCGCGCCGGACGACGTTGCCCCCCAGGGGAAGCGGCAAGCCGGTTTCCTCTTTCCACCAGCGGCCCAGATCCACGACCTCGGTCAGTCCTTCCCTCCGGAAACTCAACTGGCCTTCGTGGATGAGCACTCCAGCAGGGAGGCGCCCCTGGAGAACCGCCGGCGCGACCGCGTCGAACGAAAAGACCTCCATGCGGACTCCGGGGGCCCACAGAGAGAGCGCCAGTGCCGCCGTCGTCAACCTTCCCGGAGAGCCAACCGTGACGCCGCCCCGCGCAATCTCCTCTCGGGACACCGGCCGCCGCGCCACGACAACCGGCCCGTAGCCGTCGCCGAAGGAGGCTCCATGCGGGAGCAGGAGGTAACGATCCGCCAGATGAGCGTAGGCATGAAAGGAGACCGCCGTCACCGCGAGCTCGCCGGCGAGAGCCCGGCGGTTCAGGCTCTCGATGTCGGCGAGCTCGTGCTTGAAGGAGAGCCCCTCCGTCTCCACGCGTCCCTCCGCGAGAGCGTAGAACATGAACGCGTCGTCGGAGTCGGGACTGTGAGCGACCGTGATCGTTTCGGAGGGCGACATCGTCGGAGATTCTAGTCGGGAGTCCCGGCGCTTGACATCCGGGCCGGGTGCGCCGAGAATGATCGCAACC